>Ga0163109_10004734_pt1 | contig 10304 bp, 9 predicted proteins | sample CRUFie1St13metaG_FD_108704 | JGI IMG/M metagenome (GOLD analysis project Ga0163109, IMG submission 108704) | Marine microbial communities from the Costa Rica Dome - CRUD Field 142mm St13 metaG | ecosystem: Environmental > Aquatic > Marine > Oceanic > Photic zone | place: Costa Rica: the Eastern... | reverse complement strand
TTGGCAAACTTGTCCAATTGGTCCGACTGGATTTGGTGATTCACCTTATCAGGTATTTTGTTCCAGTGCTGGTAATCCGTATTTTATTGATTGGACCACATTGGCTGAACTTGGTTTACTTCAAGCGTCCGATCTATCTGGATTGCAAAACTTAAGCACTAAACATGTCGAGTACGGATATCTTTATAACGAATTTGATCCTGTTGCTCGAACTGCTTTTTCTAATTTCCAGCAGAATAAAAGGATTCTTGAAGCCAAGTATGGTATATTTGAGGATTTTAAGAATAGATTTTCGTGGTTAGAAACTTTTGCCTGTTTTCAGGCGTTAAAATCTGCGAATAATAATGAACCATGGTGGTTATGGAACGCTAAGTATAAAAACTTGGTAAATTTCGATGAGATTCTAGCTGATCATAATGATGAAGTTAGTTATCACCTTTTTTTACAGTATTTATTTTTTGGACAATGGCTTGAGATGAAAAGCTATGCTAATCAGCGTGGAATTTCTCTTCTTGGTGATTTACCCATTTATGCTGCAGCTGATTCTTCTGAAGTCTGGTCGAATCAAACCCTTTTTCAAATTCATAGTAAAAATTCTACTTTCGAAAATATAGCTGGCGTACCTCCTGATTATTTTAATAAGGAAGGACAGTTTTGGGGTAATCCGCTGTATGATTGGGAAGAACATGAAAAAGAAGAATACTCTTGGTGGATCGATCGTTTAAAATCTCAGACAGAGATTTTTGATGTCGTTAGGATTGATCATTTCCGTGCATTTAATGACTATTGGTCAATTCCAAGTTCTGGAAATGCAAAGCAAGGAACTTGGGAGCTAGGACCGGGAATGAAAATTTGGGACAAAATTAATAAGGTTTTTCCTGATCGTCCATTTTTAGCAGAAGATTTGGGGCTGATATCCAGTGAGGTTCGTAATCTCAGGGATCAGGCCGGTTTACCTGGGATGGCTGTCCTTCAATTCGCATTTGATGGTGATCCAAAAAATTTATATCTTCCCCATAACTTGGCTAAAAATTTGGTTCTTTATTTAGGTACCCATGATAATGATACCACCTGTGGATGGTATGAACACGCAGATGAAGAAATCCGCGGAAACTTTCGTTCATACCTAAATGTGTCAGGTGAATTCCCCTCTTGGGACTTACTTAGGTTTGCCTACCGTACAATCTCTCCTCTTGTCATTGTTTCTGTTCAGGATCTTTTGAGCTTAGGTTCGGAAGCAAGGTTCAATTGCCCGGGAGAAGCGATCGGGAATTGGCAATGGAGGATGAATCATTCTCAGCTTAATAGTCTTTTTAAAAGTTCGAATTACTTGCTTGAACAGGCTAAAGTTACGGGAAGGTTTGTAGAAAATGAAAAAAGAAGATAAAATTAAGGAGAAATCCTTGGGTTATAAGAGCTTTTTTCCGTACTTCAGACTTTTGGGACCCTATTGGATACCATTTGTGGGAGCACTTTTTTGTGGTTTAGTTTACGGTATTTCGAGCGGTTTCGGCCTTCCCTTCATGATCGACCAGATATTTCCGAAAATTTTTCCCGATCAAAGTAACTCCCCTACTCTTTCAAATTATGAGTTGTTTTACCTTATCTCATGGTTTCCCTTGGTGTTTTTAATTCGTGGAATCAGCGGATATTGTAATAGCTATTTGATCAATTATTGTGGATTACGGGTTTTAGAGAAAATTCGTCTTCAAGTATTTGCAAAATTTCAAAAATTGCCTGTTTCTTTTTTTCAAAAAAATCAAGAAGGTGATTTACTGAGTCGTATTACTGCAGATACGGCTCAATTACAGACTGCCCTACTTGGTGTTAGTAATGATCTTGTAAGGCAGCCTATTATTTTCATAGGGGCAGTAGTTGCCCTTGTAGTAATGGCCGTTCAAAGGGAGGGAATGAGTTTTATTCTGTTATGTCTAGTAGTTGTTCCTGTTTGTGTCTTTCCTATCCGAAGAGTTGGTGAACTTTTGATGAGAAGGGCTTTAGGTATGCAGCAAAAGGTGGGTAGCATGACTGCAGTATTAAGTGAGAACTTATCAGCTTATAGAGAAGTCAGGGCCTTTAATTTAGAGAAAAGAGAAGAGAGCCGTTTTAAGCATAGATCTGAAGAATTTCTTAAAGCTAGGATGAAAGTGGTAAAGTACTCTCATCTATTGACACCTCTAATTGAAATATTGACCGCTGTTGGTATATCATTCGCCATCTTTCAGGCTGCACATACTTCGGTCGGTTTGGATGCGGTTGTTCCTGTTATTACTGCTTTATATATGGCTTATGACCCAATTAAAAAACTTGGTGGAATAAATAATAAAATTAAAGAAGCTTTGGCCTCTCTTCAGCGTCTAAACGAAATTTTATATGCGGATGAAACAGTAGTTGATGTAGAGGAACCTTTAGACCTTTCTGCAATTAATAATGGGATTCAATTTAAAGCTGTTTCCTTTGCATATGAAGATCCTGCTGGAGATTCTACAAAAATCTCTGCCTTAAGAAATGTAGATTTTTTTGTAAAAGCAGGAGAAACTGTTGCATTGGTTGGACCAAGTGGAGCTGGTAAGTCAACCTTGATCAATATGCTCTGCCGCTTCCAGGACCCAACTGAGGGGTCTATTAGATTTGATGGAGTTGATATTAAAAAGTTTGCCTTAATTGATCTTCGGGAGTCGATCTCGATGGTCCCCCAAAAACCTTTTCTCTTTGATGTTTCTGTTGAAGAAAATATCCAGATTGGTGAGTCAAAGTACACGAACATGACAATAAGAGAAGCAGCTAAGATGTCTAATTGCTTAGGATTTGTCGAAAAATTCCCCATGAAATTTCAGGAAAGATTAGGAGAACAAGCTACCCGAGTTTCTGGTGGTCAATTACAGCGTCTTGCATTAGCAAGGGCCTTTTATCGTAATGCTCCTATTTTAATATTGGATGAAGCAACCTCAGCCCTTGATTCTGAAAATGAAGAAATTATTCAGGAGGCTATGACGCAACTTATCAAAGGAAAAACAACTATCATGATTGCACACCGTTTCAGTTCCATTCGTTTGGCTGATCGAATCCTAGTTATGGATCAGGGGCAGATCATTGCTGATGGTAAGCATGAAGTAATTTATGAAAGTTGTGAAATTTACCAAAAGCTTTACGATCAGCAGTTTAAATAAGCAGTCTAGGATTCTGTAGGAGTTCTACCCCTCATTATCCTTATTATTTGCAGCCCGTCGCTGGGAACGGCGTCTGATTCTGGTCCCTGTAGTTGCAAAGGAAGTACATTTCTAAGCAAACAAAGAAGATTACTGCAAACCCACCCTACCCAAAGTGCATCCAAGGCAATGTGAAATTTAATTGTATAAATAAGCGAAAGAGCTAAAGTGCATGCCATAAGTGAGAAAATTGGTCCAGTGGCATAAATAAGTGTAAGTTGACAATTGGAAAGATTTACATTCTGAAAAGCAGTATAACCACATATCATTTTTTTAAGTGATATATCTATCTTAATTGACTGAATACTAAAATGTAAGGAGTCCTGCCCTGCCCCAACTTTGATTTGAACAGTTTGACGGGTAAAGATTACAGCAGGGATTGCATGACCAAATTCATGAATGATAGTAGCAAGAGGTCTAAAGATATAGATGCTTACCCACGCAAGCAGAAGCCATGGTAAACCATTTATAGTTACATATTCTGATATTTCCGCTAGGGCTAAAGACATTTTATTTATTGATCTTGCTCGAAAAAAATCTCTGTGCAAGTTTAGATGACCAATGTTTCGCTTATGTTCGGAAAATTTTTTCAAAAGCTATTTGGGGTTCATCTTAAAGTCTCAGTCCCTCATACAAACGGGTTACCAATGACAGATGAAAACAAATTCGGTGAAGAGGCAGAGTCTTCCCAATGGATTGGTGTTGATTTGGATGGCACTCTAGCTGAGGCCGAACCGTGGAAAGGTTTTGAACATATCGGTAAGCCAGTACCAATGATGATGAAAAGACTAAAAGTCTGGTTGCAGATGGGCTATCGGGTGAAGATAGTTACTGCTCGTGCTCAAAATCCAGAGTTAGCAGTGCCCCCTATTCGTGAATGGCTAGCGAAACATGGTTTGCCTGAGTTAGAGATTACTAATGCAAAAGATATGGATATGATTGAGTTATGGGATGATCGTTGCGTGCAGGTTATACAGAATACTGGAAGACCTATTGGTCCTAACCCTGATCCATATCGTAGAGTATAATAAATTGGTTTTGTTCAAAATATTTTCACAAACAAGTAAAGAGGCATTGGTCTTGAATTTTGGATTAAATCCTAGATGAACTGGTGGGGGAAATTAATAGGTACCGGAGTGGGCATGTTTGGAGGTCCGATTGGTGCATTGGCTGGAGCTGCGATTGGCCATTTGTATGACGAAGATGACCCCACTCCACAGAATGAAAGAAAGGCAAGAATTCTTTATTTAGCTTATTTTTTTTCTTGTGCCGCAAAGATTTCAAAAGCAGATGGCGGAATATCCTCCGAGGAAATTTCAATGACCGAATTACTAATGGATCGATTTGGTTTGGATGACAAAACAAAGGAATTTGCCAAAAATGTTTTTCGTAAGGCAAAGAACAGCAAAAGATCGATCGATGATGATTTCAAAGAAGTCGCAAAATTGATTGGATTTGAGCAAACCATCGCTCAGTCTTTTGTCGGCGGACTCTTTGAAATCGTCAAATCAAATGGTAAGAATGTGAATGAATTACAAATTAGATTTCTCCTTAGGGCTGAGGAAAGATTTAAACTGCAACCTGGAACCGTCCAATCCTGGTTTAAACATGGTTACAAGCCACCACAGGAAGAAAATTCAGAAAGTCAAATTTCACTAGAGGAAGCTTATGAGATTTTAATGGTCACTAAGGATTCTTCTGATTCTGAACTTAAGAAAGCCTACCATTCAAAAGTTGCAAATTTTCATCCGGATAAACTTAAAAGCAAAAATTTACCTGATGAATTTATGCAGTTTGCGAATGCTGAATTAGCCAAAATTAATTTGGCTTATGAAACTATTCAAAATACCAAAGTCATTCGTCTTTGATAATCAAGCCGTCTTTCATTTGGATTAGTTTATTGGTTTTTGCAGCAAGTTCCGAATTATGAGTTACAATTAGTACGCCAAGATTCTCAATTTCTGCAAGCTCTTGTAAGACGCCGAAAACATTTTCTGAGTTTTCGGTATCCAAATTCCCGGTTGGTTCGTCCGCGAGGATTAACGAAGGTGAGTTCACCATTGCCCTAGCTATGGCAACACGTTGTTGTTCTCCACCTGACAGTTTATTAGCAAAACGTTGTGCTTTTTCAGCTAAACCAAGCTTTTCAAGAACGACAAATGATCTTTCCTCTGATTCTTTGGCATCCGCTCCAAATTTTCTCAAGGGTAAAGCAACATTCTCAATTACAGTAAGTTCTTTGATTAAAAAATGAAATTGAAAGATGAAGCCAATAGAAGTGTTGCGTAACGCAGTTCTTGTTTGCTCTGTCGAGCTGGAAACCTCGAAATTATTGAGGAAAATTTTACCACTTTCCGGTCGGTCCAATAAACCCAAAAGGTATAGTAAAGTACTTTTTCCGCAACCTGATGGACCAACTATAGCTGTGGTTTCACTCGCACATACTTGTAAAGAAACTCCCTTTAAAACTTCAGTTTTTTGTGAGCCTTCTGTAAATGAGTGGTGCAGATTTTCCACCCGCAACAATTCCTTGTATTCATTGGTTGGGCTATCCATTAGAGCGTTTCTCTGATGATTTTAGCCGGTTCAATCCTTGCTGCCCTTCTTGCGGGAATCCAACTGGCAATACTTACAAAAACGGTAGCAATTACAATTGCCCAAAGATAATGGGTCAAATCCCAATTCACAACGAAACTATCGGTCGAAAAGATACCTCTTATTCGAAGTGGGATTTGAGATATTCCGTAAGTTGATAAAATGCCAAGAGAAACTCCGACTATTATACCAAAAAAAAGAATGATAACGCCTTGCCATAAAAAAATAGATGAAGTATCTGAGGGCTTAAATCCTATTGATCTTAAAATTGCAATGTCTCTTGTTTTCTCAATGACCATAATAGCAAATACATTGAATATGCCTAAGCCCGAGAGAAGTAGAATACTCGATACCGTAATTGCAGATGACACACGTAATGCTTTGAATACATCAAGCCATACCTGTTCTCTTTCCTGCCAACTCACCGTCCTGTGACCAGTTGTTTCCTGTATTTGAGCAGCAATCTCTGGTGCTTTAGACGGATCGAACATCGATAGTTGAAATATGGAACCTGAAAACCTTTTCCCTATGAAAGCTTTAGCGGTAGATAAATGAATATACACGCGATTTTTATCAATTTGACTAACTCCAGTTTCAAAAAAACCTGCAATACGCAATTGAAGGTTTCCTGTTCGTCCCTGAATATTCACACGATCTCCTACTTGTAACATAAGGCGTTGGGCTACTCGGTTTCCAATTAGTATTGTCATTGGATCTAATTCAAAAGCTGATAACTCTCCTCGGATAATTTGTTTTTCAAGATCTGATACCATGATGTGATTTGATGGCACAATTCCATGTATTTGAACAGTTTGTGATCTTGATATCCCATTTAGGATCGCGTTTCCTTCTAGAATTTCTGAAATGCCTGAAATTTCGGTAAACTGATCTAAGGCATCCTTTAGAAGTTTGGGGTTTTCAATACCTTCGGTGTAAAGGGCACCTTCTTTTGAATGAAAAAAGAAACTAGTCTTACCATCCTTCGAAGAACTACGAACTGTTCCATGCATATCTTGGAAGCGATCAGAAATACGAATTGCCCCATTGGTACCAAGTATTGTCCTAATAAAAAAAGCCTCAAATCCCGAAGTTTGCGCCTGGGTAATAACAAAAAATGCAATGCCAAGTACTATGCCAAGCAAACTCATAGTCATTGCTCGTTTTTTTCCGAGCACAAATCTCCATGCTAATTCAAAGTTGAGAGATTTCACTCGCTTAAATCGAAATTATTCCAAAATAGTCGGACTGACCTTTTCACCATCATAGAAGAGATGAGGAGTTTCTGAAATAACCATATCTTTTGGTTTCAGGCCTTTTGTTATTTCAACAAACTCCAAATTTTTGGCTCCTATTTCCACCGTTTTTTGTAAAACTGTCCCATCTTGTACGATAAAAACTGAAGTACCTAGTAAAGCCTTCCTAGGCATAATGGTCGTACCTGTAATTTCTTGTTTGATAATTTCTGCTCTACCAGATGATCCAACTGGCAAGTCTTCGCTGGTTGTAAGTTTAACAAAAAGTTTTCTTCGACCTGTTTTTGGATCAACATTGGCGGATAACCGTTTGACCACTCCTTCAAAAATTTTATTTCCGAAAGAAAAGATTGTTACACCGACTTTTTGGCCCTCATTAATACCAGCAAAGTCTTCTTCATTAAGAGTCACTTCAATGATTCGATGATCTGACTGAATTTCACCTAAAACTTGACCGGCAAAGATTGTATCTCCTGCTTTCACTGATGAGGAAACAAGCGTTCCTTGGATCGGACTTCTTATTTTATGTTTTTCTAATTCATGCTCAATTTGTTTACGTTCCAGATTTAAGGACTGGGTCGTTTCTTCATTACTGATTTTTTCCAGTTCGTACTGTCTTCTTAAGCGTTCGACCAAATTGATCTTCGATTCCAATTCAAATGGGGAGATATCGTTACTGTTTTCTTGTGACAGCGTCTTAAATGACTCTAAGTTCTTTTCTTCCAATTCGAGTTGCAGACTAATTGTAGATCCATTTTTAAGTCTTTTTTTATGAAAAGACTGAGTAATTCGGTTTTGCTCCAAACTTCTCTCTAAATCTTCGGTATTCATGAGGAAAAGTGTCTGGTTTTTATCGACGGGAATTGGTTTTCCAAAAGGAATCAATGCGGCAAATTCCAGTTTTGACTGAGTTTCGGAGCGAAGCTGAAAACTTTGTTCAGCGAGTACTCTTACATTTCCGCTAACTGAATCACGAATGTCTCCTTTTTGTACTACGGATGTAACTACGTTTCGAGTGAATTGATTCTTTGCAAACTGATAAACAATTACAAGTACTACAATCAATAGAAGTCCTCCCCATATCTTTGGACTGAATTTAAACTTTTGGTGATTTGTCATGGATTTTTACGAATCACATTCAGATAAAGATCGTGGGTTTTAAGGTACTGGCATACAGAGTCCAATTGATTGATTCTTGCATTATCAAGTGCGATTTTTGATTCCAAATATCTATTGGCACTAATTCTGTTTGCATCAAATTCTATCTTACTTGTTTTGAATCGACTTTGGGCAACATTGAGAAGTTGTGTGCTCATTTCAATTCGGTTAGCGAGGGAGTATAGATTTTGCCTGAGGTTTTCAACATTGATTCGAAATTCTTTAAGTTCTCGGTCTAGAGCATATTCCAATTGTCGCTTTTTTGCCAGTGCAGCACTTTTCAAACCTTTACTCTTTGAGGAATCCCAAATCGCCCAATTAGCTTCGACTCCGAACACGAAATTATTTCTAAGTAGGCTAGCATCACTATTTGCCAGAGCGACTTGGTCTTGGTAAAACCCTCCAACCAAATTCAGTTTTGGTTTTAATTGGCTTTCTGCTATTTTTATCTTGTGTTTTTCGATTTCAATTTCCTTTTCTAGGCGATCCATGGTTTGAGATGAAAGACCAGCAACTATGGTGGGAAGGTCATTCTTAAATCTTTTTAAAGAAATAAAATTTTGAAACGATTCATTCTGATCTTTAAGGGTCAGATTTCCTCTCCATCCAGTAATTGTTTTGAACTGATTAATAGAGTTGTGAAGAGATTGATTTAAGTCAGCGAGCAATATTTTGTTCTCCAAAAAAGATGCATTTGATTCACTGACATCTAGATTAGAGCTTATTCCAAGTTTGTTTTGTTTAATCTGTCGATGCAGCGATTCTCGATTGATAACTAAGGCTTCTTGCTTTGCTTGCTTTTTTTTCTGAAGTACCAACAAATCCAAGTAAGAATACCTTACCTGATTGCTCAAATCTGCCATCGATTGTTGGTAATTTAACTTGGCAATCTCTGTCCTTTGATAGGCAATCTCACTTTCTGCTTGTAGGGCTCCCCAGTGATATAATGGTTTTCGTGCGTATATAGAACCATATGTTCTGTATCTGTGGTAAAAAGATTGGTCAGGTCTATCTTCATGAATTGATTGAGCTGAGAGGTTGATTGAAAGCTTTAAACCTTGAGCAGAATCTGCAACTAATTGATTCCCAAGTTGTTCCTCAACCAATTGGTTGTTTTCCAACAAAAGTGGGGAATTCCCGGCTAAATCTAGGAGGATTTTGGAAAGTTGAGGAAAATATTTTTCAATCCTTTCTTCAGCGGCAAGCGAAACAGTGCTGAGATAAATTATCCAAGCAAAAATTTGCAACTTATAAAATAAGTACTTCACACTCTAAAATCGAAGTTAAACTTATTGAGTGGAAATTCTCAATAAGAAAGGGTCAAGATACTTACTCAGGAAAAGATTCAGGGTACATGGTGATCAACTGATCTCCAGTCCACTGATCTTGCTGGCTACTAGAATCAGCACGGATCGCAGTAACTTCATCTTCAAAAATTTCTCCGGCTTCGTTACCCCAAGCCTGTCTTACATAGGTGACTACATTTGCTATCTCACGATCATTGATTGGAACAGCAGCCATATTAACGGCAGCAGAAGTTCCGTATGTTTCCCCCTTAACAACGATCTCTCCCTTTAATCCCTTAAGAATGATATTCGTGATCAAACCGGGATTGGATGTTACCCATTTTGATCCTGCTAAAGGAGGATACTGACCAGTGATACCAAGCCCGTTACTTTGGTGGCAAGAAGCACATCGTACTGCAAAAACTTTTTCTCCAGAGTTTACTTTTCTCTCAAGTCGCAATGCCTCTTTTTCTTCAGGAGTCAATTCCACTATTTCTTGGGGCGGATGAAGTTGAAAATCGTTGGTTGTATGAGCCAATTGAATGGAACAAACGAAAATAAGACATCCGAAAACGAAAACAAAAATAAGAGGAGCTTGTAAAAAGCCTTTGGTGGGTTCGTGTTTGATTTCGTTAAGGCGCACATGTTCATCTACTAGTGCATCGTCATTCATTCCCTCCGCACGAATTTCTTCACTACTTTGTTTTTCCAAACTCATAAAATTATATTAATCGGAATTTGAATCTTTCTCCAATTCAGCAGCAGTCCACATTGAGGTTAGTTCACGATCTTTTACTGAATCA
>Ga0163109_10004733_pt1 | contig 10304 bp, 4 predicted proteins | sample CRUFie1St13metaG_FD_108704 | JGI IMG/M metagenome (GOLD analysis project Ga0163109, IMG submission 108704) | Marine microbial communities from the Costa Rica Dome - CRUD Field 142mm St13 metaG | ecosystem: Environmental > Aquatic > Marine > Oceanic > Photic zone | place: Costa Rica: the Eastern... | reverse complement strand
CGGAGAACGCGGGGGCGATGGCACAGGTTAACTCTGGGTCTGGCGTGGAGGCGGAGGAGGAAGGCGGGGAGGAGTGGACTCCCGACAGGTACCTCCAGGAGCTCGAGGCGTTCCTGGAGTCCAACGCAGCGGACCTCTTCGGCGGAAAACGGACCCTGAGGCTCCATCCACGGGGTCTCGAGCTTCTGAACAGTAGGCTTGGGACTCTCGCTCGGATCAGCGACCTGAGCTCGTCCGAGCAGCCCTTCGAATACATCAGGGCGTACGTGTCCGACATCAACGACCACCAGCGCCTGGAGAGGATACAAAACGTGCTTTGCAGGCTCTCGAAGATGAAGCTGACGTCATTGAGCAAGAGCAGGAGGGACCCCACGCCAGTCGATTTGACCCGGTTCCGGTTTCTCACTTCTCTAGAGGTCTACAAGTGTGACCTGTCCACGCACCCAGCCGTAGGCCTTGCCGAGCTGCGGCCAAGGCTGGCGAACTTGGTCATCTCCAATTCTGTCGAAGCCCTGAGGCACATATTCTCGCCGTGCGGGAGCGAGGAAGCATCAGAGGGGTCCTCTGATAAGGCGAGACCCAGAGAGTGGCAGAAGCTGGCGACAGTGCGATGCATCCACAATAGCTGCACCCGAATGGATTCATCGCTGACCTTGCTGACGTGCGTGAAGAGCCTAGACTTATCGGGAAACTCGTTCAAGGTCATGGAAAATCTGCACAATTGCGTGAACCTGATGTCGCTGGACTTGTCTTACAACAGGATATCTTCCACCGCTCGGTTGAACGAGAGGTGCGGCAACCTGACCCAGCTCAAGCTCAAGTGCAATTCTCTGACTTCAACAGACGGGATCGACAAGCTCTACAGTTTGGAGGTGCTTGACCTCTCTGGAAACCTGATCAGCAAATTCGCGGAGGTCTCCAGGCTCAGCGCTCTGCCCTTTCTCGAGGCCTTGTGGTTGGCGGACAACCCGATCTCGTACGCGAAAGGTTACAGGACCACGGTCCTCTCCTTCTTCCCAACCGACGGCATGACCCTCGACAGCCAAAAGACAACGCCCAGGGAGCTGCAGGCGATCGCCAAGCAGAAGAAGAGCGAGGCGGCCAAGCGGGGCGTTCTCACCAGCGAGGACCCGCCAAAGGCGATGAAGAGGGAGGTGAGCGCGGCCATCCCGAGCAGGAGGAAGCCCAGCAGGATCGTTGAGGTGGGGGGTGCGGCGGAGGCAGAGGAGGGCCGGGGGTCTGTGGGGGGCGCGGGACAGAAGACCTCGTGGATGTGGAGCAGCGCGGAGGCGATCAGCGCCGTGGATCCCCCGGCGGGAGAGGCGGAGCCGAACCCGCCGAGGCCGGGACCAAACTCTCCTCCTCGGTGGTCCCAAGATCAGCTGATTCGGTACCGGCCCAGGGTCGTGAGCCAGCCGCAGCAGGACGACGCCTCGTCCTCGACCTCTTCCTCGTCCTCTTTCGGCGTTTACTCCGACAGTGAGGAGGAGGGGAGCGAGACGATGGGGGCCAGGCAGGACGGAGGAGACGGAGGACATAATTTAGCTCTTCCTTGACCTTGAGCTGAAGAAGAGATGGGATGCCTTGCACCTGGACGAGCGTGACGATCAAGGCGAAAGTGGAAAAGAAGAAGGGCCAACCAAACGATTCAGAAGAGCGGAGCAACATTACGTGAGTATGACGTGTACATTGATGTAGATTGAAGAAGAATGATCTCAAAGTTCCCATCTTTCCATTTTTCGGAATGGAAATATTTCCATTAATGTACGAAAAAAAACTTTCCCAAAAATTCAGGTGTTGGATTTTCAACGGGAAGTTCGGCCCTCGAATAGAAAACTCAGTGTTCGCTCCTGTTCCCAGAAAAAGATGACGAGCGTTTTTTAACGTCTCGGAAGAAAGCGGCAAGAGCACAGCGGACGGGAGGGCCGACCCCGCCCAGAGAGCGCCGAAACAGGTCGACTAGACACGGTCGCTCCGTAGCGAGCCAAAGGATCCGCGGGCGGAGTTGCGACGCGTCGAGTTCTGAGAGGAGGGTCCCGGCAGAAAGCCGAATGCCGAACGCGTAGGTAAGCAGTCCAGGCCGGGAGAGGGAGAGGCCACGACCTTTCGGTGAACCACCGCCGCGGGGTCACTGGGCCGAATCGTGATACGAGGGAGTGGGCTGAGAATCGGGGAGGCACTCAAAGTTGAGACCTTTCGCCGACCTTTTGACCTGCGCCGAATCTTGAGACCCCCGGCCCACGCGTCAAGTACCGTGACTAACTTTTCCCTCGCTTTTCTAGCAGGAGATCTGGCGAGCAGGAACCTACCTGGTAGAACAGCAGAGAAGCGGGTTGCAGCCCCCACGAACAACGTGGACGCTTGCAAGTACTGAAGAAAAAGAGCATAAGGAACGATGGCAGAGGAAATGACGAAGGCGGAGGATATGTTGCGAAACCCGGACGACGTCTGGAAGAACAAGGCCGTTTCGAAACTCATCGGAAAGTGGCTGAAGACCGCGCCCGAGAAGCAGAGGGAGCTCCTAGCGACCGCTGTTGGCGTGAAGAACTTCAAGAAAGCAGAGCCCTCTCCGAGGATGAAGATGTTCAACGAGAGGTCCAGGAGGCTCAGCGGCCTGGGAGGCGGGCTGAAGGTAGAGCCCAAGAGCCTTTCGCTCGAGGTGTCGGGCCAGTCGATGCAGGACCTTGCCCAGAAGAAGGAGCCTGTGGTGCAGCAGCAAGATCAGCAGCCGAAGAAGAGCAAGGACGAATCCCTCTTCATCACCACCAACGCAGCGTTCCAGGGCGCAGTGGAGGGGGAGAACTTTCAGGAAATCTTGTCCTGGGCAAGGCCCGAGCCCACCGAGAACCTGACGTTCCGCTCGTAGTGGGGTGACGCCCTGAGCGACAGGGGCGGCAAGGGTGACTGGTTTGGAAAGTACTACAGGTCCCAGTACCAGGTCTACAACGAGGAGGTCCACGGACCCAAGCCCGATCAGTCCACGAGGAACAGCAAGGAGTTCTTCAGCTGGATCAAGAGGCAGCAGTTGTACTACAACGACATATTGAACCCCGAGGTGGCAGAGAAAGTCGATGAGTGGATGAGCACAGCTCCGCCGGAAGAGAAGAGGAGCTTGCTCAACCTCTTTGCCAACCTCCATACGGTGATCCAGCCGGCCCGGCAGTACAACTCCACCACGAAGGCCGACCACACGAGGTTCAGGCCGAGTTCCGCCAGACCCATGACCTACAACATGGACAAGGCGAAGAAGACAAAGCCAAAGACGAGGCCAAAGTCCGCCCCAGTCCGCTCCAAGACCAAGGCGGCGTCCTCAGCGACCAACACAGGCGTTGGAAGCAGCATCAAGGACCCGAGGGCGTCTTTCGAGGAGGACCTCTTCGGGAAGGAGAACGTTTCCGCAAAGAAGGCCTTCAAGGACAAGGGGGACAAGAAAAAGGAGCTTTACAAGAGCAGCATTCCGATTGCTTGGTCGTCTGTGCCAACCACAACGAACGAGTCCGCGTATAGGGAGATGTGCAAGTCCGCCACGGCAGCGGGGCACCAGAGCGCCAAGGGCCACGACTACATCTCTGATTTCACCTGCCCCTTTGGTACTGTGAACATGCACGCCAAGGCTAAGAAGACCAGGGAGCAGAATAGGTTCCTCGTTCCTGCTTCATTCTTGAGCACGAAGACTCAGAGAGCGAGGAGTGGGGCAGGCAAAGGTTCTACTACAAACCGCATGACGTACATGGCCAGGTCCGAGGAGGAGAACCGGCAGCAGAACAAGATGGCGGCAAGGATGGTTGCGGAGAGTAAGAAGGCCAGGTACAAGTCACTCGTGCCGCTCGGGAACAAGGGCATCACCGACCTTGTGGTGTGGAAGTCCACAAACAAGGAGCTGTTCAGGGACACGAAGGCCCAGCTCACCTGGCAGAAGGAGAGCCTGAAAAAGGCTGCGAACAGCATCCAGAAGGCTTTCAACGGGCCAACGGCCTGTGTTGGGGTCACCGCCCCCTGCAACAAACGACCCACCAAGTGGGTCTACTAAGGAGCATCATCAGCCGTGTACAACAAAGCTTTGTAAAACCAATTACGATAACGATAACGATTTCTTATTATGATGCATCCCCGCTGTAGGAAGGGATTTCGCCTCTTCCGCCAGGCCCGGGCGACTTGGTCTGCCCCTCTCCTCAAAACAGAAGGAGCTCCGAGTGCAACGTCCGAAAACTGAACACTTGAAGGCAAATTCGGTGGAAACCGCCTCAATGTGTCGTGGATTAGACACGGCGAGGCTTTGTCAAGGGCGGAGTGTGGCAGAGCGGCGAACGCGGGTTGGCAGCGGCCACCGGGCGTGATGAGGTCGTCTTGCACGATCGTCTTGCCAGCGTGCAACGGGACGGCGACGGTCGTGAGAAGAAGAGGGCCGCGAGTGGGGAAGAGAGCCGCGATCAGGATTCCCCCGGGCCATTCCGTGACCTTGCCCTCTGTCAGGAGAGGGAGAAGGAACACTGACGACGCATCCACGGTGAGGGGCGCAGCGCCTGGACGAGCTCTGCCAGAGAATGAGTTTGGCGAGCTTGCGGGGATCTTGAGCTCTCTGGACGCCTCGAGCTCGATTCAGCTGGTCTATGTCGGCGCTCTGCTCGGGCTACTCTCGGGCGCGGTGTTTCTCGTGGTCAGGCAGGTTCTGTTCCGGACTCAGCTGGAGGAGGCCACGAAGGAGCTGTCGGAGAAGGCGAGGACGGGCGACGCCACGTACGACGAGTATTACGAGCTGGGGGTCCTCCTGATCAGAAAGAAGCTCTTCGCGACTGCCCTCAAACACCTGGACAGCGCCAAGAGACAGTGGGAAGGGGATGAGGAGGGCCTCGCGCAGCTCTACAACGCGATGGGGTACGCGTACCTCCAGCAGGACAAGCTAGACAGCGCGATCGAGGAGTACAAAGGGGCGATTGACCTGAGGCCGAACTACCTCGTGGCATGGAACAACTTGGGAGACGCCTACAAGAAGACCAAGGACTACGAGAGTGCCCTGGACGCCTACAAGGTCTCAATCAACATAGACCCAAGCAACAAGGTGGCTCAGGAGCAAGTCACTTTCCTCAAAAATCGGGTGAACCGGCTGACAAAGTAAAGGATTCTGGGGTGCCTCTAAAACGACACTTGGATTCGAGAAAAGTATTGCATTGAAAGGTCTTCCAGTCCAGCCCGTTACCACCTGGGGCCTTTCCCCCTTCCCCATGCTCAAAGGTTTTTCTCAAAGAAGGCAGCGATCCTCTTCTCCATGTAGATTCGGTCCGGCAGAGCCCTCGGCATGTGCCTCTCGCTCGGGAAGAGGAGCAGGTCGTACTCGATCGACGCCGTGTTCAGGGCCTTGATCAGTCTCACCGTGTGCCTCAGGTGGACGTTTTCGTCGATCATGCCGTGAATGAGGAAGAGTCTTCCTCTTATCCTTGGGGCGTTGAAAATCACAGAGGAGCTGGACTCGTACTCGTGCTTGTTCTCCTCCAGCAGCCCCATGTACCTCTCTGTGTAGTGGGTATCATACCCGTCCCAGGCGGTGACGGGGGCGCCCGCGACAGCTGCCTTAAAAACCTCTGGGGCCTTGGCCAGGGCCATCGCGCTCATGTAGCCGCCGTAGCTCCAGCCGTAGATGCCGACCCTATCCGGGTCCGCCAGCTTCCTTTCCTCCAGCCACCTCACCCCACAGACCTGATCCTCGATCTCCACGCCCCCCATCCTGTGCTGCACCGCCCCCTCGAATCTGAGGCCCCGCCTGGAGCTCCCCCGGTTGTCCAGCTTGAAAACCAAATAGCCCTTCGCCCTGAAAAGCTGGGCCCGCATGTCCACGGTCAGGATCCAGCTCCTGGACACGGTCTGCACGTGAGGGCCGCCGTACACGCTCACGAGAGTCTTGTAGGGCCCCGGGCCATATACCTCCGGGTCCGGCCGGTATATCGCGCCGTGCAGGGTGGCGCCGTCCTGGGACTTGACGGTGACAAGCTCCGGGGGCGTCGCGCCCAACCTCTGGAGGCGGTCATCCGCAGTGGGGACGACGCCCTTGTGGATCATGCAAACAGGCTCGCCGTCAGAGAGGGAGCAGAAGGTGATCTGGGGCGGTTGGCTGGGCGAGTCGTGGATATCAACAAAGTGCCGAAAGGATGGGTCCAGAATCACGTGGTGCATTCCTGGCTCCTTGGTCACCCTCCTCACTTTCCTCCCACCTCCCTCACAGTTGGAGAGCGACGCGCAGTAGAGGTGGCGCTCGATTTCGCTATCCACGGTCCCCGAGAAGTACAGAAGGCCCTGACTCTCGTCGATGCCGTCCAGGGAATCCACCATCCAGTCTCCCGAGGTCACCTGACCCAAGCAGGTGCCATCTCTAGTGTACAGGTACAGGTGCCTGTAGCCGTCCCTCTCTGAGGCCCACAGGAACCCCCCCCGGAGGCTGGTCCCATCCCCAGCGACGTACTTGGACAGCGGCCGGAAGCAGTTGTTCAAGTTGTGCCACACGCTCGTCTTCTCCTCCACCAGCGTCTTCCTCTTCCCCGTCTCCGCGTCGAACTGCACCAGCTGCAAGGTCTGCTGCCTCCGGTCCTGGAGCTGGGCGTACAGCCTTCCGTCCGGGAACCACCCCACCCTAGGCACATACTCCTCCCAAGTGCCCCCGCCGTCCCTGCCGCCCGCGCTGATATCGGTCCACACCCGGCCCTCCGGGGACTCAACGGGGACGACCCCGACCCTCACCCTCGCATTCTCCTTCCCCACAAACGGGTACTCGTGCTCCTCTTCCGCCCCAGCACCGCCCGCGGCCCCGAGGTGGTGCCTGATCCTGTACGAAGGGATGTGCCTCACATCGTACTGGGCGAACGCCAGCTTGGTCGAGCACGGGCTCCACCAGTGGCCCGTCCTGCGGTCCATCTCCTCCTGGGCGACGTATTCGGCGAGGCCGTTCACCAGGCCCTTCTCCGCGTCCTGGGTGAGCTGCCGCGTCTGGCCCTCGGCAACAAAGTAGCAGTAAAGGTCGCCGTTGCAGACGTAAGATATCTTTCGGCCGTCGGGGGAGATCGTGGGCTCCAGAACGGGCCTCTCCGTCGTCGCGGGGATCACCCTTTGGAGCTCAGAGAGGGAGTCCCAGGTGCCGCCCGACGCGGCCCTCCCCCGCAGGGTGACCGGCTTGAGGTACACCCCGTCGGGGAGGGGGACCATGACGAAGGGCGAGGCGATTGAGCCTTCGGGGGCCGGGCTCGAGGGCGCCGCCGCCTTGGACCAGAAGTATCTCGTGATCCCCAACCCCCTCTCCCTGAGCCGCTCCCTCCGTAGCTTCTCCTCGAGGGACAGGTGCTGCTCGTCCACGCCGCTGCCCCGGGGGGGCTCCGCCATGACCTCGAAGTCCGCGAGCGGCAAGTCCCCCGCATCCGCAGGCCCGTCCGCCCTTATCTTGCACACGTGCAGAGCCTTTTGCAGCGTCCCTCCTCTCGAGTACAGCGTGCATAGCACAGAGCCGCCCGGCGAGAACGAGAAGTCCGTGGGCTGCTCGCAACCCGGGAGCGGGTACCGCACGACCTCCTGGACCTGGATGGACGCCAGGGCCCGGGCTCTATCGGAAGGGAACCCCGTGCCCAACGAACCTCCCTTGTTCGTCGAGCCAAAGGGCTGGTGTACTTGTGAAGTGGGTTGCTCAAGATGGTGGTGGTTGTCGTGCCCCCCCACGACGGACTGCGCCTGTCTCTTCCACGCGTTGGTTTGCTCTCCTCCCTCTGAGTCATCCCCGCTCCGCTTACGACCCCCCACCGGGTCGCAGTTGGACGAGTTTGCGTGGTTGTTCATCGCTGCGCCACCCCAACACAACACAAACCCTGCAGCAGTCCGTCTCCTGCAAACCCTTTCTGTTTCTGTTTCTGTTGGGACAATGAATGACCTCCCGATCTCGATGCGCCGATCGCAATCAGCGGAAGCGGCCGAGGTCGAGGGAAAACAAGGAGAGGCCGGCCGCGATGGGGACGGCGGAGGATGAGCGGGGTGAGAACCTGGACTCGGCGCTGTTCGGGAGTGACTCCGATTCCGGGGGCGCCGAACAGGAAGCGAAGAAGGAAGGTGTCTCGACGGAGCCCGCGCGGGCCACGGAGGGGACCCCCGGGGCGACCGAGGAGGAGGGCATGGAAGATCTATTCGGCGGGGACGACTCCGACAGCGGAGAGGACGGGGGCGGGGCCAAGGGGGGTGCACTAGACTCGGACGAGGACGAGGACGACGGGGAGGAAACGCCAGACTCGGACTCGGATCCCTCTGACTACGACGTGGTCGCGGAAAAGGAGGTCGACACCCTGGGGACAGCTCTGGGCAAGGAGACTGTCCTCGCCAAGCTGAGCAACATCGTGGGCGTGGAGAAGCGCCGGTACGACCCAAAGGAGCCGTCAGGGGATGCGGACCACAAGGAGCAGTTCGTGGTGCGCTGGCGAGTCAGTGCGGACGGGAAGGTCGAGTCCAACGCCCGCCTCGTGAAGTGGTCGGACGGCTCGCGGACCCTTCAGGTGGGCGATGAGCACCTGGACGTGCTTCAGCAGGACCTCAAGGACGTCAATGTCTTCGCCTTCGCCCGCCACGAGGATTCAGAGCTCATGGAGGGCTGCTTCGATCTGTCTAAGCGCTTCACGTTCAGGCCAACCTCCGTCAGGAGCAAGGCCCATGCCCTGGCGTCCAAGGAGAAGAAGAGGCTAGCGGTGAAGAAGGAGAGTGCGGTGGAGCGCAAGATGATAACACTGACGGAGAACCCCGAGGAGACCTACGCGAAGCAGATGAAGCTGGAGGAGGACAAGATCAAGCAGTTTGAGAGGATGCAGAAGAAGCAGGAGAAGGAGATGGCCAAGTATGGCCTGTCCTCCTCTGCGTACGCCAGGGACTCGTACTTGGGCAGGGAGCTGTCGGCGGGGTACTTGGAGGGGAGCGACGAGGAGGAGGTCCCCGAGTGGGACGCTGGGGCGACGAGGAGGGCGAGGGAAGAGCTCTCCAGGGGCAGGCACATGGGGGACTCAAGGGGGGAGAAGCGGATTCTGAGCGCTAAGGAGGGGGAGGAGGAGCAGACGATCAAGCGCCAGAAGTTTGCCATGGGGCTTGACGAGTCCTCGGAGGAGGACCTGGCCGAGGAGAAGGAGAAGGAGGAGGAAGAGAAGAGAGGGGTAAAGAGGGGTAAGGCGATATTAATGAGCGACGACGAGGACTGACCGGCCGGGAGTTTACACTAATTTCTGTAACACATCACAGCCTCGGCCTGTTGGATATGGTATTCTAATCCCCCCTTCCCAAAAGCATGAAGTCCAAACCAGACAAGCGCCGCTCATGATCATCATCTCCACTGAGGCCGGGACGGACGGACTTTTTTTTCTTCAACACAGATGGTAAACTTGTATTACAAACATTACTTGGGCTCAGTCCTGGGCGTCCCCCTCGGAGGACTCGAGGAGGGACTCGAAGTCCCCGGCCTCGAGCTCGCTCAGAGTCTTGATCCTGAGACCCTCCGCGTCCTCCCCTGTCGCGCCGAAGATTTCTAGGATCTGCCACGACAGGTTGTCAGAGATTGCGGCCTCCTGCGTCACCATCTCCGGCAGCTCTGCCAAGTAAAGCAGCTTGGAGAAGATCGCCCTCTCCGCTGCCTTCTTCATCACCGCCTCCGCGGTGAGGCCTGTGGTGTCTGTCATCAGAATTCCATACTTCTTGAAGGTCCTCTGGGAGACCTCACGAAGGATCTCCTTCACCTGGTCGTCTCCCAGCTGGCACGTCGCCTTGAGGTGCAGGATGTCGGCCACCGCCTCCGCGTCGAACTTCCTCTCGTTCAGCAGGTACCTTAGGTACTTGCGGAAGATGAGATCGTAGGAGAAGGTGGTGACATACCTTATCTTGTCCAGGGCGCCGGCGCTCAGGGCTGTCCTGTTGCCGGGGAGGTACTCGTTTAAGGTGTGGATGACCGTGAGGTTCTTGTTGACCTGCTTCCTCTTCTTGGCCCTAGGGGAGACCATCTTACGCACGACCTTGAAAGTGGACCACAAGAAGGTGCCCACAAAGTACATTGAGGCGAGCGCGAGGACGTTGCGAACTGCGGGTCGGTCCCGGACTGGCTCGACAACCGTTCGCACGAACTTCTGGGCCAGTCCCACCTCCTCCTCCTCCCCCTCCGCAAGCCAGTCCAGCTCGTCCTCGGACTGGGAGGCGTCCGTGACGACGGCGACGGGAGCCTCGACGGTCTCCTCGACGGGCACCTCGACTTTCGCCTCTTCGGAAGCCGCCCTCGCAGGACCGAGCCTCCTCGCCGTCCGCGCTACGCG
>Ga0163109_10004732_pt1 | contig 10306 bp, 7 predicted proteins | sample CRUFie1St13metaG_FD_108704 | JGI IMG/M metagenome (GOLD analysis project Ga0163109, IMG submission 108704) | Marine microbial communities from the Costa Rica Dome - CRUD Field 142mm St13 metaG | ecosystem: Environmental > Aquatic > Marine > Oceanic > Photic zone | place: Costa Rica: the Eastern... | reverse complement strand
TTACCGGTGGTGGACATAATTTCAGCAACTAACAACCAGGGAATCATGCCGCTATCGCAGTAGGCAAAGTCCCGGAAATAGTGGTGCGCACTCATCTCCCCGCCATAGACCGCATCGACGCGCCGCATGGTTTCCTTGATGAAGGCGTGACCGGTTTTACTCTGCTCAGCGCTACCGCCAGCAGCCTTGGCCACATCGATGGTATTCCAGGTCAGGCGCGGATCGTGGACAACGATTTGATCGCCAGACTTGGCAAGAAACGCTGACGCCAGTAATCCAACCACGTAATAGCCTTCAATGAAGTTGCCTTCGTGGTCGTAGAAGAAGCATCGATCAAAATCCCCATCCCAGGCGATGCCCATGTCCGCACCTGTCTCTCGTACTAGCGCAGCTGACGCGACGCGATTCTCCTCTAACATAGGGTTGGGCACACCGTTGGGGAAGTTGCCATCGGCCTCATGGTGTAGCTTGATAAACTCAAAGGGTAAGTAAGGCTCGAGAAGGTCTACTACGCGGCCCGCGCCACCATTACCGGCGGTACAAACAATCTTAAGCGGCTTCAATGAAGCTATATCAACGTAGCTTAAAAGGTGCTGCGTGTAAGCCTCGCTAGTATCGACGTCTTCGTAAGCTCCGCGAATCGCGGCAGGACGGAAGTCATTGGCTTCCGCTTTGCCCTGGATCTCTTTTAATCCCGAATCGCCCGAAATGGGTTTTGACTCGGCACTCACAAACTTCATGCCGTTGTAGTCTTTCGGGTTGTGGCTCGCCGTTACACAGATGCCGCCACCAACTCTGAGGTGCGACGTCGCGAAATAGATTTCCTCGGTACCACACTGCCCGATATCAAAAACGTCCACGCCCTGTTCTCTCAAGCCATCGATCAAGGCAAACTTTATGGATTCGGAGGTAAGGCGAATATCGTGACCCACCACGACGGTGCCGGGCTGAATGACTTCGGCATAGCCCTGCCCTATTCGCTTAGCGATATCCTCATTGAGCTCATCGGGGATACGTCCACGGACATCATAGGACTTAAAACAGCGAATTGGCTCTGGCACGGGAGACTCCTGGAAAAGCTCTTAATACAAGTTTTCGTAGACGAAATTCGTGGCCTCGACAAAACCCGAGACACTGCCGCAGTCAAAGCGCTGGCCTTCAAATTTATAAGCCAACACAGAGCCCTGATTAGCCTGTGTCTGAAGCGCATCGGTGATTTGCACCTCGTCATTACGACCCGGGGGTGTCTCACGAATAATGCCGAAAATATCGGGCGTTAGTATATAACGGCCGATAACCGCGAGGTTACTGGGCGCGTCCTCTGGAGCGGGTTTTTCGACCATTTTATCGACTCTGTAGAGTCGATCGCTCATCGCCTTGCCCGAGATCACGCCATAAGCACCAATTTGATCCTCCGGCACTTCCATGACGGCGACGATGGAGCAGCGGAACTGGTTATAGAGCTCTGACATCTGCGCCAGCACACCCGCCCCACCCTGATTAACGCACATGTCGTCGGCAAGAAGCACACCAAACACCTGATCACCGATGAGTGGCTCACCGGTCAAAATAGCATGTCCCAAGCCCTTCATTTCACGCTGGCGCACCATCGTGAATATGCCGTTTTCAATGACGTTCCGGATGCCCTCAAGGTATTTCTCTTTCGACGTACCCGAAATCTGGTGTTCGAGTTCGTAGGATATATCAAAATGGTCCGCAATAGCGCGTTTGCCGCGTCCAGTTACGAAAGCACAGTTGGCCATGCCCGCCTCGAGCGCCTCTTCCACGCCGTATTGTAAAAGCGGCTTGTTCACCACAGGTAGCATTTCCTTGGGTGTGCTTTTTGTGGCCGGTAAAAATCGTGTTCCATAACCCGCGACGGGGAATAAACATTTTTTAATCATTCAAATCTCCGGTCTTCCCGATCAGGGTATTACAAGTTTGTGACGAAATGTTACGACGTGGATACTAACTAATATCGTTGCCGGAGGCGCCTTCAATTGTGACATCGTCCACTTCCGCATCGGAAAGCGAGTGCAACTCCCACCGCTCCAAGGTACCCTACGCGAATGAGTGAAGAATTTGTATTTACCCCCAAAAGTTCCTACGCCAAAGATGAGTTAGTCTCCTGCGGCATGGGCGATTTATTCGGTCCTGGTAACGCCAAGCTACCCATTGATAACATGCTGATGCTCGATCGCATTACCGAGATCAATAGCGATGGCGGTAAAGCGGGTAAAGGTCTCATTTTAGCCGAACTCGACATTCTCAAGGACTTGTGGTTCTTCGATTGCCACTTCCCGGACGACCCAGTGATGCCAGGCTGCCTAGGCTTGGACGCCATGTGGCAGCTGGTCGGCTTTTTCCTAGGATGGCGTGGCAATCCCGGCAGAGGTCGTGCCCTCGGATCCGGTGAAGTTAAGTTCACCGGACAGATACTGCCTACCAGCAAACTGGTTACCTATAAAATTGAAATGAAGCGAGTCATCGAGCGCAAATTGGTGATGGGGATCGCCGACGGATCTGTCTGTGTTGATGGCCGCGAAATCTACACCGCCACCGATCTGAGGGTGGGCTTGTTCCAATCTACGGATAATTTCTAATGAAACAACGCGTCGTAGTGACTGGCTTGGGCATCGTCTCGAGCCTCGGCAACAATGCGAGTGAAGTCACCGACTCACTCAGAAATGGAAAATCAGGCATCACCTATAACGCCACCCAAGAAGAAATTGGGATGCGATCGTGGGTTTCGGGTAAGCCAGATATTGATTTGTCCCAACACATCGACCGCAAGCAATGGCGATTCATGGGCGATGCGGCAGGTTATGCGTTTCTTAGCATGGAGCAAGCCATCGCTGACTCGGGATTGACGCCCCAGCAGGTGTCGAATGTTCGCACCGGCATCATCGCCGGTTCAGGTGGTGCCTCATCGGCAAGCCAAGTTGAAGCCGCCGATATTCTCCGAGACCGCGGCCTTCGTCGCGTGGGTCCGTACCGTGTCACACAGACCATGGGTAGTACCGTGTCTGCCTGTCTGGCAACACCTTTCCAAATCAAAGGGGTTAACTATTCCATCTCGTCAGCCTGCTCGACGAGTGCACACTGCATCGGTAATGCGATGGAGCAGATCCAACTTGGCAAGCAGGACGTTGTCTTTGCGGGCGGCGGAGAAGAGCTCGATTGGTCGTTAAGCTGTCTTTTTGACGCCATGGGTGCACTGTCGACCAAATATAACGACACACCTGATCGCGCATCGCGCGCTTACGATGCTGATCGCGACGGATTTGTCATTGCGGGTGGCGGCGGTATGCTCGTGCTTGAGTCTCTCGAGCACGCGCAGGCGCGAGGTGCCAAAATCTGCGCAGAACTGGTGGGTTATGGCGCTACCTCTGATGGCCACGACATGGTCGCCCCCTCAGGTGAAGGTGCTGTCCGGTGCATGAAACAAGCCATGACTACGATGGATGGTGACATTGACTACATCAACGCGCACGGTACCAGCACACCGGCCGGAGACATTCAGGAGCTTAAGGCAGTGCGAAAAGTCTTCGGCGATAGTACGCCTGCCATTGCCTCAACCAAGTCACTCTCGGGCCACTCGCTGGGTGCCGCCGGCGTGCAAGAAGCGATCTATTCGCTCCTAATGATGGAGAAAGACTTCATTGCAGCCTCGGCGAACGTTGAGAGCTTGGATGAAGGTGCGGATGGTATGGACGTCGTGCAAGAGGCGCGTTTTGGTGTGCGGCTCAATCGTATTATGTCCAACAGCTTTGGTTTTGGTGGCACCAACGCCACGCTAGTATTCCAGCGCTTCGAGGGTTAAAGACACCTCATGGTGATAAGCGCCGCCGAATAGCCCAATTCCCCTGTCCAAAATACCACGTCTGCTAAATCTCGCCTCGGAGCACCTTGACGAAGTTACAGGGGAGGTTTCCTTCGTCCAATTGGTCTTTGATCAGGCCATTCCATGAGGTTCGGCATGCACCTGTTGATCCGGGCATACAAAAAATGGCCGTGCGATTAGCAAGGCCAGCAATGGCCCTCGACTGCACGGTAGAGGACCCAATCTCATCGAAACTTAGGGCACGAAATACTTCACCGAACCCTTCGATCGTCTTATCGAATAGTGGCAGCACCGCCTCGGGTGTGGAGTCACGACCCGAAAAGCCTGTACCGCCAGTCACCAGTACTGCATGCACCGCCGTATCGGCAATCCACGACGAAAGCCTCGCACGAATCTGATAAATATCGTCAATGACGATGACGCGATCAGCTAGCCGATGACCCGCGGCCAAAAGTGACTCCTCGAGAAACTGACCTGACGTATCCGTCTCATGGGTGCGGGTGTCACTAACCGTGAGAACCGCAACATTCAATCCTTCACTCATGGCTTCTCTATTACTCCCTCACCCTGAACGTATAGCTCTAGATACCGCGTTACGGCGCGATCGATGAAGCTGCGCCACGGTAACTGCTGAATACCGAACTCTCTCCTGATCTTACTGCAATCTAGGGTGTGGTTACGTACTGGGTGCGCCTCGTCCGTCACGTCCTCCAATAAGTCGCGCACTTTAACAAAGGGCTCGTATTGAGAAGCGCAGGCCATTGCAGCTTCGGCAAAGTCATGATAACCGGTCTCCCCTAAGCTGCAATAATGGAAGACCCCATGCGGATCGGCACCTGCGCTAATCTGATCCAAAATACCCATACAGACACGAGCCACCTCGGCGACATGGACAGGGTTGCCTTGCAGTCGGTCGGACACTCGCACCGCTTGACCGCGACGAAGAGCATCCAGCGCTGTACACAGTGCATTCGGCCGGCGACCCGCAAACAGACGCCCCAATCGAAGTATCAAGACATCGTCCAATCGCGACGTCAGTGTTTCTTCGATATCCAAGAGCACCCGCCCCAAACCTGAGGTGACATCGGGCGTATCGCTCTCTAGATAAGGTCGTGTCATTTGCCCTGAAAAAACAAAAGCGCTCGATAAGCAGAAATAGCTGGCGCCAATACGCTCGCACGCTTCAGCCAACCAGGCGGTGCGCTGCACGTCGCGTTGTCCGATGCGGTCAGACGAATCAATCTGGGTCACAATTCGGGTGTCGAGGATCATATCGGGTGCGGCATCGCGTACTACACGGCGTACCTTCCTCTCCCGACCCCAGCGCGTTTTCTCAATAGCGATACCAATGAGCTCATGGCGCCTAAGCGGGTTTGCAAACGCACTGATGGAGTACCCTAGTGGCGTATCATTCCCCAAAACCAGTACACGCATGGAACCCTGCTACCTCTTAGCGACCAATTTATGCCCTAACCCATAAGTTAGAACGGGATGTCGTCCTCGGGGAAGTCCGCAGGCTGCGACGTGGGGACGGGCGCTGCATAGTTATCCGCAGGTGCTGCCTGAGCCGTGGGTGCGGGGGGTGGCGCATAACTGCCACTGTCTTGGTTCATGTTGCGACTGTCTAACATCTGCATTTCATTTGCGACGATTTCAGTCGTGTAACGATCCTGACCAGACTGATCTTGCCACTTACGTGTTCGCAGGGAGCCCTCGACATAGACCTTGGAACCCTTACGCAAGTACTCCGCGGCGATTTCCGCTAGACGATTGAAGAAAACCACACGATGCCACTCCGTGCGCTCCTGCATCTGCCCTGTATTTTTGTCTTTCCAGGATTCAGAGGTCGCGATACTAATGTTAGTGACTCCGCCACCCGAGGGCAGTACGCGATGCTCGGGCTCATTACCCAAGTTACCTACCAAAATTACTTTGTTAATGCCTCGCGTCGCCATGCTTTTTCTCCCGTCTCGACTATTTCGCTTAACACACCCCGTCAGTTATTCGTCTACATCTATAGATAACTTTGTGTCGTATGTTGGGTCTTTATCCACGTTGCACCACTATACCAACCCCTCTCGGTTACGGGGAGATTCATTGCGCTACATATACAACTTACGCCACTTCAATGCTCTCAGGTGCAGCCAAATACGATACACCTAACACCGCCGCCCATACTAAAGTTAGTAGCGACATGCCAAGCCAGACACCCATCACACCAGCTTGATCCAGCAGCGCACCACCAAGCATGCCACCGAAAAAGACTCCGATAAATTGCGAGGAAGCGAAAACACCCATTGCGGTTCCTCGTGACGCGGTCGGCGCGTAGATGGAAGCCAGCGACGGCAACATCGCCTCTAATGCTGTAAAACCTGTAAAGAACAGCAGCAGTCCCAGTAGTGTCCCAATAAAACCACCCAGCGACATGGCAACCAATCCTGAGAGTAAAACGAAGAGACAGAGGAGTAGTGTGCGGGTGGGTGCAATCAGGTATCGACGCCCTTGAACCAGGAAATAGATACCTGGCACAGACAAGATCAATGCCCCTAGGTAAGCCAACGCGTGATGCTCGCGCGCGATACCGGCTTCCGCTTCAAGCCCAGAGGGGACAACGACGAATACCGCCATCAACAAAAAGTGTAAGAAAAAAATACTCATATACATGGTATTCAGCGACTTGATCGCCAAGACCTCGGCCAAACGCGATCCGTGAAACCCAGCGGCTTCATCACGTGCTTTGGCTGCTTGACGATCTGGTGTCGGTAACAATCCCACAACCAATATCCCCGCAAGTGCCAAAAGGGCCGTGACCGCAAAAACCGCCTGCAAACCACCAAAGTTAGCGAAGGTAGGTCCAAGCACCAGCGCAAAGCCAAAGGCAATTGCAATACTGCCGCCAATAATGGCGCTCGCCTTTGCCCGTTGCTCAACTCGTGTGTAATCAGCGACTAATGCCATGGTGGCTGAAGCTATAGCACCCGCCCCTTGCAGAAATCGTCCAGCAATCACGCCCCAGATGGAAGTCGAGTAAGCGGCAACCAGACTGCCCGCCAACAGTAGGCAAAGTCCGAAAACGATGACCCAGCGACGATCCATTCGATCTGAAAGCCAGCCCATGGGTATTTGCAAGGTTGCTTGGGTAAGACCATAAGCACCGACCGCCATTCCCAACAAGAAGGGCGTGGCACCCGTCATATCGGCGCTGTAAATGGCAATGAGTGGCAACACCATAAACAGACCCAACATACGCACTATGTAGAGGGTCGCGAGCATTGAGACCGCACGGATTTCGCTTGAGGTAAAGGACGTCACGTACATTTATCCTGCGAGAAAAGCACAGGTTATCACGATCGCGACAAATCTCAGCGATCGCAGTCTATGGCCGAGGTATCGGCGTATAATCTGCAACTTTGCCTTCTACTATTCAACGGATACAGATTCTGCAGTATGGATACCATTCAGGTACGCGGCGCTCGAACGCACAACCTAAAAAATATTGATCTCGACATACCTCGCGACAAGCTGGTTGTCATCACGGGCCTTTCAGGATCAGGTAAATCCTCTCTGGCGTTCGACACGCTGTACGCCGAAGGCCAAAGGCGCTATGTCGAATCACTGTCGACTTACGCACGCCAGTTCCTCTCCATGATGGAGAAGCCCGATATCGATCATATTGAAGGTTTATCGCCTGCTATTTCGATTGAACAGAAATCAACCTCGCACAATCCAAGATCGACCGTCGGCACCATCACGGAAATCTACGACTACCTACGCCTCCTATTCGCGCGCGTCGGCGATCCGCGCTGTCCAACCCATAACATAACGCTGAAAGCTCAGACTGTTAGTCAAATGGTCGACACCGTGATGGCAATGCCCGAAGGCAAGCGGCTGATGTTATTGGCGCCCCTTGTGAGAGATCGTAAAGGTGAACATTTGCACGTATTTGAGCAGGCCAGAGCCGCGGGTTTTATCCGTGTTCGCGTAGACGGTATTGTCTGTGACCTCGACGACGTTCCCGACCTCGATAAAAAGAAAAAGCATCGCATCGATGTGGTCGTCGATCGCTTCAAGGTTCGAGACGATCTCGCGCTAAGGCTGGCCGAATCGTTTGAGACAGCACTGGAACTCACCGATGGTCTCGCCAGCGTCTGCCCAATGGATGGCGATGCACAGGAGACCTTGTTCTCGGCACGATATGCCTGTCCCGAATGCGGTCACTCCATTGATGAACTTGAACCTAAACTTTTCTCATTCAATAACCCCGCTGGGGCCTGCAACAGCTGTGACGGCTTAGGGGTAACACAATATTTCGATGAGGCTCGCGTCGTCGCCCACCCTGAGGCAAGCCTCGCCGCCGGCGCAATTCGCGGCTGGGATCGGCGCAACGTTTACTACTTTCATTTGCTGACATCGCTGGCTACCCACTATGGCTTCGACATCGATAAGCCTTATGAGGATCTCGATCCAAAACACAAAGCGATCCTTCTTCACGGCAGTGGCGGCGAGGAACTGGAGTTCGCGTACATCAACGACCGCGGCAGTGTGTTCAAACGCCGTCATGCGTTTGAGGGCATTCTTACAAACATGGAACGGCGGTATCGCGACACCGAATCGTCGGGTGTCAGGGAAGAGCTATCAAAATACGTCTCTACCGCACCCTGCCAAAGTTGCGGCGGTACACGTTTATGCGCCGACGCGCGCAATGTTTACGTTGATGAAAAAACGCTGCCAAGCATCACGCAATTACCCGTGGGTGAAGCGCACGCCTACTTTGAAGCGCTAGAAATGGAGGGTCGCCAGGGTGAAATCGCCGAAAAAATACTTAAGGAGCTCCGTGCCCGATATCGCTTCCTGGTCGATGTGGGATTGAACTACCTCACGCTAAACCGCAGCGCAGAAACCCTATCGGGGGGTGAAGCGCAGCGAATCCGCTTGGCCTCGCAAATCGGTGCAGGTCTTGTAGGTGTCATGTACATTCTGGACGAACCATCGATTGGCCTCCACCAGCGCGACAATGAGCGCTTACTCCGCACCCTCACGCATCTTCGCGATATCGGTAATACCGTTCTGGTTGTGGAACATGACGAAGATGCGATTCGTACGGCGGATCACGTGATTGATATTGGACCCGGTGCTGGTATTCATGGAGGTAAAGTGGTCGCTGAAGGTCCTATGCACGTGATTATGGAGTCAAAGGCATCTTTGACGGGCGACTACCTATCAGGTAGGAAGACCATTGCCGTCCCTAAAACGCGAGGTAAAGCAGAGTCTAAAAAGCAATTGGTGATTGAGGGCGCGTCGGGTAACAACCTGCAAAACGTTAAAATGGACCTTCCTGTGGGTCTTCTGACTTGCATAACCGGTGTATCAGGCTCAGGTAAGTCGACTCTTATTAATAGCACGCTGTATCCACTAGCAGCGACGGCGCTGAATGGCGCCACAACCCTGCGCGCCGCGGCATATGCGGACTGCCAAGGCCTCGATCACTTCGATAAGTGCATCGACATTGACCAGTCACCAATCGGTCGAACACCACGCTCAAACCCAGCCACCTATACCGGCATTTTCACGCCCGTCAGAGAGCTCTTTGCGGGCACGCAAGAAGCCCGCTCTCGCGGCTACAAACCCGGTCGCTTTAGCTTTAACGTGCGCGGTGGCCGTTGCGAAGCATGCCAAGGTGATGGCGTCACCAAGGTCGAAATGCACTTCCTGCCCGATATTTACGTACCCTGCGATGTCTGCAGAGGGAAACGTTACAACCGGGAAACGCTGGAAATTAAATATAAAGGCAAGAACATTGCCGAGGTGCTCGATATGACGGTCGAGGATGCGCTAGGGTTCTTTGAACCTGTCCCGTCGATTCACCGAAAGCTCCAAACACTCATGGATGTCGGTCTCACCTACGTGCGGCTCGGTCAGGCAGCAACGACGCTATCCGGCGGTGAAGCTCAACGCGTCAAACTGTCGCGCGAGTTATCAAAGCGGGATACTGGAAGTACCTTGTACATCCTGGACGAGCCGACTACAGGCCTTCATTTTGAAGACATTCGCCAATTACTCGAGGTCTTGCATAGATTGCGCGACGGAGGTAACACCGTGGTCATAATCGAGCACAACCTCGATGTCATCAAGACCGCTGACTGGATCGTCGATTTGGGTCCCGAGGGGGGCTCTGGCGGCGGTCATATCATCGCAACGGGGACACCCGAAGACGTCGCTCAAAATCCAGCATCACATACGGGTCGGTTCCTTGCTCCGCTACTAACTTGATCGTGCCGGCATGAGTTATCACTGCTCACTGCTTATTTGAGGAAGAGAGACAAAAAAAAGCCCGGCTAGTGCCGGGCTTTTAACTTTGCACATTACTTAAAAGCGCATACCTACAGTCAAGCCATAAGTACGTGGCTCCAAGATGAACTGGTTGGTGAAGAGACTTGATACTGATGAAGTCAAGTAACCACC
>Ga0163109_10004731_pt1 | contig 10308 bp, 9 predicted proteins | sample CRUFie1St13metaG_FD_108704 | JGI IMG/M metagenome (GOLD analysis project Ga0163109, IMG submission 108704) | Marine microbial communities from the Costa Rica Dome - CRUD Field 142mm St13 metaG | ecosystem: Environmental > Aquatic > Marine > Oceanic > Photic zone | place: Costa Rica: the Eastern... | reverse complement strand
TCAGGTAGTATATTTGGTGGTGTATCTGGGAATAAGATTACTGCCATTGCTGGCGAGTCTAGCACTGGAAAAACTTTCTTCAGTCTTGCTGTCGTCAAGAACTTCCTTGATTCTAATCCTGACGGCATGTGTCTATATTTTGACACTGAAGCCGCTGTTAACAAGGCTCTTCTCGCAGATCGTGGGTTAGATCTTGAAAGAACTGTAGTTGTAAATGTTGTTACGGTTGAGGAGTTTCGTAGCAAAGCACTGAAGGCAGTAGATATATACCTAAAAAAACCTGAGGATGAACGCAAACCACTTATGTTTGTGCTAGACTCTCTGGGTATGCTGTCCACTGAGAAGGAGATTACTGACGCACTCAACGATAAGCAGGTTCGTGATATGACAAAATCACAACTGATTAAAGGTGCGTTCCGTATGCTCACTCTCAAGTTAGGTCAAGCAAACATTCCAATGATAGTTACGAATCATACCTACGATGTCATCGGCGCTTACGTTCCTACAAAAGAAATGGGTGGAGGTAGTGGTCTCAAGTACGCTGCATCTACGATTATCTATTTGTCTAAGAAAAAAGAAAAGGATGGAACTGAAGTTGTCGGAAATCTTATTAAAGCAAAGACTGCTAAGTCGCGTTTGAGTAAGGAGAACAAAGATGTTACGGTGCGCCTTTATTACGATGAGCGTGGTCTTGATCGATATTATGGTCTTCTTGAGTTGGGAGAACTGGGTGGTCTCTGGAAAAATGTGGCAGGTCGTTATGAGATGAATGGTAAAAAGGTCTATGCAAAACAGATCTTGAAAGAACCAGAAACTTACTTCACTGAAGAAGTGATGCAACAACTAGACCAAATTGCAAGAAAGGAGTTTTCCTATGGAGAAGGTTGAGTTTCTAATACTTAGAAACCTCTTACATAATGAGGAATATCTCCGAAAGGTAGTTCCTTTTATTAAATCTGAATACTTTGAGAATCCAAACCAAAGGATTGTATTTGAAGAGATCCAATCTTTTGTTGAACAATACAACGAACTTCCAACCAAGGAAGTTCTGAGTATTGAGATTGAGAATAGAAAAGATGTCAATGAATCCTCTTTCAAAGAACTCATTGACATTGTGTCATCTTTGGATGATGAACCTACTGACTTACAGTGGGTCACTGATACCACTGAGAAGTGGTGTCGTGATCGTGCCATTTATCTGGCACTGATGGAGTCAATCAGCATTGCTGACGGTCAAGATGAGAAGAAGAATCGGGATGCTATCCCTAGTATTCTTTCTGACGCTCTTGGCGTGAGTTTTGACAATAACGTTGGACACGATTATCTTCAAGATTATGAGGCGCGATATGAGGTATATCACAGAAAGGAGGAGAAGATTCCTTTTGACCTTGAATACTTTAACAAGATCACAAAGGGTGGTTTGGTTAATAAGAGTCTCAATATCGCTCTTGCTGGTACGGGTGTCGGAAAGTCTCTATTCATGTGCCATGTCGCTGCTTCCAGTTTACTGCAAGGAAAGAATGTACTCTATATCACACTTGAAATGGCAGAGGAAAGAATTGCTGAACGTATTGACGCAAACCTCCTTGACGTAAACATTCAAGAGATTGTTGATTTGCCAAAGATGATGTTTGAAACTAAGGTAAATAATCTTGCTAAGAAAACTCAAGGCACCTTGATTATCAAGGAGTATCCAACAGCGAGCGCACATAGTGGACACTTTAGGGCACTTCTTAACGAACTTGCACTTAAGAAGTCATTTAGACCTGATATTATTTTCATTGATTACCTTAATATATGCGCTTCCTCTAGGTATCGCCAGGGTGGCACTGTCAATTCATATTCTTATATTAAGGCTATTGCAGAAGAACTTAGAGGACTGGCTGTTGAAGCAAACGTCCCTATCATATCTGCCACGCAGACCACTCGTTCTGGTTATGGTAGCTCTGATGTGGAGCTTACTGATACAAGTGAGTCCTTTGGTCTCCCTGCTACTGCTGATCTTATGTTTGCCCTTATTTCTACTGAGGAACTTGAATCACTTGGACAGATTCTTGTGAAACAGTTGAAGAACAGGTATAATGATCTCAACGTTTACAAACGTTTTGTTGTTGGTATTGATCGCGCCAAGATGCGTCTGTATGATTGTGAGCAGTCTGCTCAAGATGATATGCTTGACAGCACAAAAGAAGAAGAGTATGATTTTGAGGAATCCAACAAGTTTAAGAACAAGTTCGCGGAGTTGAAGTTTTGACCAAATCTATTGATTTTGAAAAGTACGAAAAGTTTGTTGATGCTGTTACATCTGAAGCATCTACTGATTTCCTTGCACTCTCCAATCGCCTTGTGGAACTGGATGAGCAGGGTGCAAATATTGAACGTCTTCTGACTGCTGGTGTCGGTATCAATGCTGAAGGTGGTGAGTTTCTTGAGATTATCAAGAAGATGATTTTTCAGGGTAAACCTTGGGATGGTCATAACAAAGAACACCTGATCATTGAACTTGGTGACCTGATGTGGTATGTTGCTCAAGCGTGTATGGCACTTGGAATTTCTTTTGATGACGTGATTGCACGGAATGTAAAGAAACTGGAAGCACGCTATCCTGGTGGTGCCTTTGACGTTTATTATTCCGAAAATCGTGCGGAGGGAGACCTGTGAATAAAGACCCTTTATCACCCGCAGAGGTACAAGCAGCCTCAGATAGATTCTTTCCTTTGTTTGATATCATCCTTCGTAATATGCCCGAGGGATCTAAGACAGAGGATTGTCTTAAAGTTATGGAATCCGTCTGCTCTCTTGCTCACAAGATGAGACTGGAGGAAGAAGAAAAATCTGCACCTTTCGGATTTAATAAGAAATTAAAGGAAGAATCTGATGACGCATGAAGAAATGCTTGAAGAAGCACAGCGACGAGAAAAAAACAACGAAAAAAAATATTCTATAAGAACTTCACTTGGAAATAATCCAACTATTGAAAAAACTATCCCTGAGGATGTTGAATGGATTGATGATGCCTTCTATATCAGAAAAACTCGCTTTGGTCTTTATACCAGTGTTTTAAAAGAACCTATTCTTGGTGCCAACTTCCTTACAGGGGGTACTTATGATGGTGTTCTAAAGATCACCCGTTGGCATCTTAAGTGCTTGCAAGATGGCACACTTGGTGATTATACTCGCGTTGTAAACAGTGGTGTTGTTAGTGGCAAACTCTGATTTTAGAAAGTATGTGTTTGGTGGGTTTGAAGTCACACCTGTCAATATCCTACGTCTCATCTCAGATCTTGAGGGGTCTTATCAACTCCTCAAGTATATGGGATTCAAAGACGACATGGATACACTTGACGAAATGAAAAAAAGATATTATCGTTTATATTTCAAACTAAATAAGGAAGAAAAAAACAAGGGGATATAGCTCAGTTGGTAGAGCGCCTGCTTTGCAAGCAGGATGTCAGGAGTTCGAGTCTCCTTATCTCCATTTCTAAATACCTAAAAAGTATTGAGATGGAAAGAGCTAACGCAAAGAATGTTAAAGAATATTTTGATAAGTTAGACAAAATCGGAAGAACTGCACTTGATGATAGTGCAATGGTTGGACAAGGAGTGGAGTTATTCTTTGAAAAAAAGTTTACTCTTGCTCAAGAAAAAGCACTTAAAAATAATGTAACCAAAATCTTAGATGAAAACTTTTCTGGATCTTACGAACTGGGTAAGTTAGAGTATGATGCTGGTGAGAGCATCTTGATGATAAAAATAGCAGACTCTGGAGCGCCTCCAAAAATCCCTACAGATATTCAAGAAGCAGGAAGTGCTTTTGTTCTTACTCAGGTTTTAAAGAAAAATAAAAAGTTTACAAGTGGTGCTGACATTTTAAATGATGCAGATACAAAAAGTGGTCTTGATAAAATTTTTAGTGGAAACTATAATGATGGACTGAAAGAATGGACGCATAGTTATTTTGAACACCAAGAGGCATTTTTTAAAAAGTTTCAACCTTCTCAATGGGATATCTTTGAGCACGGTGGTCAAGACTTTATGAAGTTTATCAAAGAGCAGTGCCAGATTGTAAAAGAAGTTACTGCTTCTGGAAAGTTGCAGGATGTTGGAAAGTATGAAACTTGGAACCCTGCTGATATCTGGGCAGTAAAGGATAAGGGTAAGGTAAAATCAGAGATAGACAGAGCGATTCAAGAAGACGGAACTGCAACTCTAAAGGAGTTGAATAATGTTCTTTTGAAGATGCTGAAAGAAAATAGACTTATTGGTTTGTCCTTGAAAAAAATTGACCCTAAGGAAACAGCAAGTTTTATATACGTGAACAGAGATCCTAAGAAGATTGAGTTTGCAAAGGTTGAAGAAATCAATATGAGTGATATAAAATTTGAAATGAAAACTAAAATGGATAAAAATGTTGGTGACATGAACCAAGGTGGATATTGTCTTTTTGGAAAGTATACTATTAATATAATAAGAACTCCTACCTCTGGGTTTTCAAACTTGAAGTTTGAAAGTGTTGTAAAAGGCAGTGGAGGTAGAGGTGGCGCAGCACCTGTTGCCATGGTTGGTAAGTTATTGAAGAGTAGAAACCCAAGTGCTACATTTGTGAATGATAATAATAAGTATCCTAAAACAAAAGATGAGTTTTTGAATGATAGGAGAGATTATGAAAAGATGTATAAGAGTTTGAATGGAGTCATAACAGGGACTAAAAACTATGCAGAGTTTAAAAGTAGAATAATCTCAATGTATGAATCAAAGAACTCTAAGTCTAAAGGTGTTGCTCAATCCAAACTTATGCAACTCCACTTTTTCTCTGATGCATTAGCAAAGAAAAAGAATGAACCAGAGTTTTGGACTGATATGTTGTATCTTTCTTTGAAAGTTGGAAAAAGGTTTGCCCCTCATGGTAAACTTGCATAGGTAAAATAAATACTTAAAACTATCTCTTAATCCAGTGGCAAATAAAGGACTTCAGTTTGAACATGCTGTAATGTATGCTGCCACAAGTAAAATCGTCAATAAGTCCAAGCAAAATCAAAAGGACTATGACGATGCAGCTTCAAGGTATACTTCCATACCTAAAAATATAAAAGATAAAGCGGAAGAGATTGTTGAAAAGATGGCACCGAGAACTCTGAACTCTAGACAGACTTACTATAAGTCATTTAAAAAAATGTCTGGTGGTGGTGAAGAACCAAAGACTGATATTATGTTTGAATCTGGAGGAACCACATATAAGTGCTCTATGAAATGGGGTAAAGCATATCAGTTATCAAGTGCTGGTATTGATAAGTCCCTGTCCGTGTTTCAAAAAGTGTTGAAAAAAACTGCACAAGATATTGGTTGTCCTACAGATGCAGTTACATTAGGATATTTGCAGTTAGTTTTGGAACAAATAAACAATAAATGTGAGAATGCAAAGGGTGTGATTGCACAACCAAAAGCAAAGGCAATCCTTGCAGATATTAAAAAGTCTGGAGGTTTAAATGAGCAACTACAAGAAGTTTTAGGATCTAAGAAAAGTCCTGGAGCAGCTGCTGCATATGATACGTTTAAATATAATCTTACTCATGAGTGCATGACTGGTGATATGCTTTTCAATGGTGATGATAGAGCAGCAACTCATCTTATGACTGAAGATGGAGTAAAATCCATCGATGAAAAAGCAATCAGAGATGTAATGAAACTAGCGGGAGTCCGTCTCGCTCTCAAGGGCAGAGGTAAGGACAAAGTTACAGGTGTCCGTCAGAACGCCATCGTGATCCGATACGAGGTATAATACTGGTATGTCAAAGCAAAACACTCACCTAGAGCACCTGGAGGATGACATTCTCAATGATGGTGCCGCTGGCGGAAAAAACGCAGTTGCCTTTTTGATTGAACTTGGTAAGATGTTGTCCGAACCTAGATCTAATGTTCGGATTACTACAAAATGGGATGGAGCACCAGCAGTAGTCTGTGGCAAGCATCCGTCAACAGGAAACTTTTTTGTTGCTACTAAGAGTGCATTTGCCCAGTTGCCTAAGATCTGTGTAAATGATGCTGATGTTGATCAGTATTACAGTGGAGATCTTGCAGCAAAACTGAAAGCATGTCTCAAATATCTTCCTTCGTTAGGAATCAAAGGAGTTGTGCAAGGGGATCTCTTGTTCACGGATGATAAAAGTGCTCAAGTGATTAACAGGGAGAAAGTTATTTCTTTTCAACCTAACACTATTGTGTATGCTGTCCCTGCTGATAGTGATATTGGTAAAAGAGTAAAGACAGCAAAACTTGGAATCGTGTTTCACACTTCTTATAGTGGAGGACCATCTTTAAGAAACATGTCACCATCTTTTGGTGTTGATATTTCAAAGATGAGGAAGAATCCTAATGTGATGGTGTTCTCTTCTGACTTTACTGATGCCACAGGAGAATCTACTTTATCCGCATCAGAACTGAGTGCATATACCGCACAGATCAGAAAAACGATAGGTTCTCTAAAGCAAGCTTCTTCTTTCCTAAATATATTAGGAGAAACTGGAGAGGGAAAGTTTCTTCTATCCACCCTGTTCAAGCAGTTTTTTAATCGATACATTAGAGAAGGAAAATCCATTACTAATACGCAAAGGGTTGCGAGCGATTTTTCGATCTATTATAAAGAATTGTTAGATAAAGAAATACAATCGAAAAAGACTGCTAAGACACAGGATAAGTACAGAACTATCCAAGAAAATGGTCTCAAATTTCTTAAGGACAATAAAAGGTCCGTTTACTTCACGGTTGCGTCGTATATTAATCTACAGTCAGCTAAAAGCATCATTGTCAAGAAACTGGAGAAGGTTAAAACGTTGGGAACATTCCTTCGCACGGAGTCTGGGTATAAAGTTACTGCGCCAGAGGGGTTCGTTGCGATTCGGTCTGGTAAGGCACTCAAACTGGTTGATCGTCTTGAATTCTCCAGAGCGAATTTCACCGCGACGAAGAATTGGGACGTAAAACCAGCGGGGTACAAACCCATTGGTACTAAATAATGTTATGGTGAAACGACAAATGAAAAGTTTTATACAGTTTATAAAAGAAGCAGCAACTTCACCTGCAACTCAAGCATCAAGACTTGGGTTGAAGGGTGATGGTCATGGAGGATGGTATAAAGATGGTGAGTTCGTTGCAAAAACTGAAAAGGGTAAACTAAAGTTTTATAATAAAGGTCAACGTCAAGGCAAAGATCCCGATCAAGGATCTGCTGAAGCACCTAAAGCAGCACCACAACAGGCAGCACCAGCAGCAAAGGCAGAACCTGCTGCAGCACCTGCTGAACCTCAGGGTGACTTTGGGACATTTGCTGATGGCACTCCTCGCAGGATGCCTGTACCTACCAATGCAGATGGTTCACCAAAAGAAGATCGTGGTGAAGTCACTTTGACTTTTGGTAGATTTAATGTTCCTACAACTGGACACGAAAAACTTTTCCAGCAAGCACAGAAAGCAGCAGGAAAGGGAGATCTCCGAATCTATCCTTCTCGTTCAGTAGATCCCAAGAAGAATCCTTTGGATCCTGATGAAAAGATTGATCTGATGCAAAAGATGTTCCCAGATTATTCTAAGAGTATTGTCAATGATCCAAACATCAAAACTGTTTATGATGCATTGAAGCAAGCACACCAAGACGGATATACTAAAGTTCGTGTTGTTGTTGGTGATGATAGAGTTAAAGAGTTTTCAAAGGCAGATACTTATAATGGGAAACTTTTTGATTTCACTGACATGGAGACGGTTTCTGCAGGTGAGAGAGATCCTGATGCAGAAGGTGTAGAAGGAATGTCCGCATCCAAGATGCGTAAAGCAGCAGCAGAAAATGATTTCAAAACTTTCCGCTCTGGTATGCCTAAGAGCATTGATGACAAAGAAGCAAAGATGATCATGGCAACCATTCGTAAAAGAATGAATGTTGAGGAGGGATGGAATCTTTGGGAGATTGCTCCAAAGTTTGATTGGGAAAGTCTTCGTGAAAACTATGTCAATGAAATCATCTTTAAAGTTGGAGACATTGTAGAGAATCTCAACAGTGGACTAGTTGGAAAGATCATTCGTCGTGGTGCAAACTACCTTATCTGTGTCACAGAAGATAACATGATGTTTAAGTCATGGATCAAGGATGTTAACGAAAAGGTTGAAAACTATCCTGGTCCTGGCGGCATTCCTGCAGATCAAAGAGAAATTGGAACAGATGCTCATAGAGAATACGTTATGAGAATGACTGGCACCAAAGAAATCCGTAACTTCATAAATAAGTATAAGAAAAAGACTAAAGAGTAAATTAAAATGTCAGAGATGAATAATCTTTTGGACTTAAGCGAAGTCTATGCTAACGAGGTGTTCAAACCTCAACTTGGCAAAGAAACCAAGAAGGAAGAACCAAAATCCGAAGATAAGCCAGAAGCAAAAGGTGATGGTGGCGGAAAGGATAAGAAAGAAGCATCCTCTGACAAGAGAGTTCGTCAAGCTGTCTATGACATTCGTTATAGAGCAAGAAGAGAAGAGATTCCTTTGTCAAAAGCATATACTCAGTACATGCAGAACACCACTATGAGTGGTCCTGAGAAATCTGCTGTTAAAGGTAAACTCGGTGAGTCTGTAGAGTTTACTGAAGAAATGACGGAAACCAAGTATCAAGTTCGTGTAAAAGATAAGAATAGTGGTAAGTCATACACTCGTATGGCAACTCGTGAAAAGATCAATCAACTGCGTGCAAATCCAAACATCGCATCAGTTGAGATGACTAAGTATGGCACTCCTTATGAGGGTGAGAAGAAGAAAGGTGAGCAAACTGCAGCAACTAAGTCTGGTAAAGGTTTAGATCCTGTTGGTAAGGAAGATGGTGATGTCAACAATGATGGCAAGGAAGACAAGACCGATAAGTATCTGATGAAGCGTCGTGATGCTATTGGTAAGGCAATGTCAAAGAGGAAGAATAAGGTTTCTGAATCAAAAGATATTGAGGTTCCTTCAAAGGATCTGAAGGGTGCTGTTAAGAAAGCAGTCAAGAGAATTGATAACAATGTAAGTGGCGATATTGATAAGAATGATAAGTCCATGGGTTACTACGGTGAGTTTGTTCCTTCTGCTGATGGTAAGAAGAAAATAGTAACTAAGATTGGTGAAGGATTCTCCAACTGGAGAGAGGAGTTTGTATCTGAGGTTTCAGAAAATGAGACCGATGACATTCCTGAAATCAAAGAAAAGAAGGTCACTAATAAAGTGAAGATTAATCCTGAAATGAAGGAAGCTGTTGAAGAGATCGGTGGAACTCTACTTGAGTCCATTGAAATTGATGAGTTTGATTTTATTATTGAGGGTGTGTATGATGAACTGCTTGAAGAGGGATTCTCTGAAGATGAGATTGAAGAATCAATTGAGTATGCGCTTGAAGCAAAAGTAACGATGGGTCATGACACTGAAGGTGATGGTGCCCCTCGTATGAGAGACAAACTCAAGAGCAAAGCAAAAGAGTTCCTTGCAAAGGCAGCAGTCAAAGGTTATAACAAAGCAAGAGAACTGAAGAGAGCAGCAGAACCCACCGTACAAAGAGCAAAGACTTCTCTGAAGCGTGGCATTAAGAAAGCAGCACTTAAGGTTGCTGACCGTATGAGTGAAGATGTTGAGCAGATTGATGAGATCTCTGCAAACCTTGCTCTGACCGCATCACAGAAAGCAGATGAAATGCGTCGTAAGGCAGCAATTGCTGGAGACAAAGAGACTGCTGCAAAGAAAGCACAACAAGCATCCAACATCTATAAAGGTGTAGCAGCGAGACGTGCTAAAGAGAGAATGTCAAAAGAGGAAGTAGAAGTTGATGAAGCAATGTCCTCTTATGATAGAAATCGTAAGAGAGCAGCACAAAGAGCAGCGGATAGAAATGCTGCCCGTGCAGCAGGAAAGACTGGTGTAGTTCCTGGTGTTGGTTATGTATCTCCTAGAAAGGAGAGAGAAACTTATGTTGATTCTGCAGGCACAACCAGACATAAGTCTGGTGCCAAAATGGAAGAAGTAGAGCAGGTTGATGAGAACCGTGCTGCTATGGGAAGGATCAATAAAGAGTATAATCGTAAGAAAGAAGCAGCGGAGATGGAAGCGAGATCCAGAGATCCTAAGGAAAAAAGACCTATGCCAAAGCGTAAGGATGATAACCCAATGTATGATGCCAAGAGTGCTGGATCATCTCGTGTGAAGGATTTTAAATTTACTAATGAAGCACTCGATCCTGTCGGTAAGGAAGACGGTGATGTCAATAACGATGGTAAGAAAGACAGCACTGATTCTTACCTG
>Ga0163109_10004730_pt1 | contig 10308 bp, 10 predicted proteins | sample CRUFie1St13metaG_FD_108704 | JGI IMG/M metagenome (GOLD analysis project Ga0163109, IMG submission 108704) | Marine microbial communities from the Costa Rica Dome - CRUD Field 142mm St13 metaG | ecosystem: Environmental > Aquatic > Marine > Oceanic > Photic zone | place: Costa Rica: the Eastern... | reverse complement strand
TAGACCGAAGCGTTGGCCTGCGAGCCCGAATGGGGCTGCACGTTTGCGTAATCGGCACCGAAAAGTTCTTTTGCACGGGCGATAGCCAGTTCCTCGACATTGTCTACGAACTCGCAGCCCCCGTAGTACCGTTTATGCGGGTAACCTTCTGCATATTTGTTGGTCAGGACTGAGCCCTGAGCTTCCATCACAAACGGGCTGGTATGATTTTCCGACGCAATGAGCTCAATATGCTGTTCCTGTCGGGTTCTCTCAGATTCAATGGCTGCACTGATTTCAGGGTCAAATTCTGCAAGGCTGGTACCGGACTTAAACATCTAATCTCCGTAGTAGCAGGACATGTTACAACTGGGTTTCTGGGAGCCTATTTTAACCGAAGGGAACGAACAGAGCATCAAGATATTGGGAATGGGCTGTCAATTAACGGGACTCTTTCTAATTGAGACCGCAGTGCCGTAACGATTGACCTGCAGGCCCTGCGAGCTAGCAGTTCTTCTCCGCGAGAACGACAGATTTCGCGGAAAAGCCTTCCAACTAAAACCTTTACCGGGACAGACGCGCCTCAGCAAGGTTCAACGAAGGGAGCCATAACGACAGCGCAGCAGATTCCAACACTTTTATGATCATCTGGAACTCAGAGCTGGAAACTGGGGAAGCTATGGCGAGGGTGTCTGCGATGTTCTTAGACCCGGGTCTTCGTGCTCTGATAAGCGAAAGCAAAGTTATCGTTGAAGACCTCAAATTCTGGGTAGGTGCAGATTGACCGTAAGCTGAACTGAAACCCGAGTGAACCAGGATAAAACCCAGATTACCTACACGCTAAAAAGCGGTAGCAGCGCGCTCTGACCAGCACCAAAGAATTTATCAGAAGCGGGGGTGGCGTTATGTCGCCATCGTTACTCCGAACCAACAAAATAATCCGCTGCACTGATTGAATTCGACCTGGCCAAACTGTTGAGTCTGCCCGATTAAACTGGCTGACAATCAGGTAAACTATCACCTTTTACTGAACCCACGGGCACTGTTGGGGTCTCCCTACAGGCTGGCGATCGGTTCTGACACGCCTCGACACTTTTCGGGTATTAGCGTAGCTCAAATGCCAGCGTGCGATACGGTAAATTTATGATCATCTATCTCGTTCTTATTATTTTAGCGGCCGCATTCCTGCCGGCTTTTGCAAGTTTTTTGGTGTCTATCGCTACAGCGCTAGGCGGCGGACTGCTCTTAGTCATCTCGCTAGCCTATTTTGGAGACATGGGCTTTTCTGGTCTTGTGTCTCTCCTCTTACCGGCATTGACCGCGCTAGTCTTGCTTTTTTTACTAGCAGGGGTCCTCGAAATAACCAAAGACATCGATTGGGAACGCCCTGTTGATAGTATTAAACGGGACAGCAGAGCAAAGTGGCCACTACTCATCGTTCTCGGCCTCGCTGGCGCATGGGTCTTTGCTTATAATTATATGCGGACACCACAACTAACCGCCCTCGAACGATGCATCGAAGAGAATACTGGGTCAGCATATATTGCGCGGCAAGGTTGGAAAACTAAAACTGACGACGCCTGGCGGCGTCGCGCGGCTCCCGCGCTCACCACTTACCCTATCTATCAAGGTTGTTTGCTCGAAAGGGGAGTTGTGGAATATCCAGGTCAAAAGGTTTTCGACGCTGACTACAAAGAAATCGTCGCTAATGCTGAAAACGATTGCATTGGTTTAGTCCGGTCAATTGTTGAACCTCAGGCCAATGCCTACTGTAATGCTCAAGGAGTCGACGATGGCACTTTTTTGCAGAAGCTGACGATTTACAAGACCAGAAAGTCTCCAATTAGCTGGGAAAAAGATATTAATGCCGGCCGAACTCTTCACCCTGAATGTTTGGTTGATGACAAAAATAAATACTTCTGTAACTAGCGGCATTGTTTTTGCGAGTCATAAACACCAATACAACGCCATTTTGCAGTCGTTTTACTTATTATTTTTAAAGGAATTATAGAGTGTCACAATACGTCTACACCATGAACCGTGTTGGTAAGATCGTTCCGCCGAAACGCGAGATTCTCAAAGACATCTCACTGTCGTTTTTCCCGGGGGCCAAGATCGGTGTACTGGGCCTGAACGGCGCAGGTAAGTCCACCTTGCTGCGCATCATGGCGGGCATGGATACCGAGATAAACGGTGAGGCGCGGCCGCAGCCCGGCATAAAAATTGGCTATCTGCCGCAGGAACCTGAACTGGAGGAAGCTCTGACGGTCAGGGAAAACGTTGAAACAGGCATTCAGGAAATCATCGATCTGATCAGCGAGTTCAATGCCATCAGCGACAAGTTTGCCGAACCGATGAGCGACGAGGAAATGAATGCTCTGCTGGAGCGCCAAGGCGAACTGCAGAATGAAATTGATACGGTGGACGGCTGGCAAATCGAGCGCACTCTAGACATTGCCGCTGAAGCGTTACGCCTACCCGATTGGGATGCCACCGTCAGCAACCTGTCAGGGGGGGAAAAACGCAGGGTAGCACTGTGTCGCCTGCTGCTCTCGAAACCTGACATGCTGCTGCTGGACGAGCCAACCAACCATCTTGATGCAGAAAGCGTTGCCTGGCTTGAACGCTTCCTGCAGGACTACTCCGGCACAGTCGTCGCAATTACCCACGATCGATATTTCCTGGATAACGCAGCGGGGTGGATTCTCGAACTTGACCGCGGTCATGGCATTCCGTACGAAGGTAATTACAGCGCCTGGCTGGAAGCCAAAGAAAGACGATTGGAAATCGAAGAGAAGCAGGAGGCAGCCCGCGAGCGCACGATCAAATCCGAGCTTGAATGGGTACGGGCCAATCCCAAAGGTCGTCAGTCCAAAAGCAAGGCCCGTATCGCTCGTTTCGAGGAACTCAATTCCAAGGATTTTCAGAAGCGCAACGAAACCCAGGAGTTGTACATTCCCCCCGGTGAACGTTTAGGCGACAAAGTAATTGACGTCAGCAGCCTAAGTAAAGGCTTTGGCGACCGCGTCCTCATCGATAACCTCAGTTTTTCAGTTCCCAAGGGCAGCATCGTGGGCATCATCGGTGGCAATGGCGCGGGAAAGACGACATTTCTTCGCATGCTGGTGGGTACTGAGCAACCGGATAGTGGCGCGATTGAGCTCGGCGACACGGTCAGTCTTGCCTACGTAGATCAGAGCCGTGATGAACTCAATGGTGAGAAGACGGTCTGGCAGGAATTATCGGATGAACAGGACATCATCCATATCGGCAACTACGAGATCGCCTCTCGTGCCTACGCGAGTCGTTTCAACTTCAAGGGGGGAGATCAGCAGAAATTCGTCAAGGATCTCTCTGGTGGAGAACGTAATCGACTGCACATGGCCAAGCTGCTCAAAAAGGGTGGCAATGTACTTCTTCTGGACGAGCCTACTAATGATCTCGACGTCGAAACCCTGCGGGCGCTGGAAGAGGGATTACTGGCCTTTCCTGGCTGTGCAATTGTGGTATCTCACGATCGCTGGTTTCTCGACCGTATCTGCACACACATCCTGGCTTTTGAGGGTGACAGTGAAGTTATCTGGCATGAGGGCAACTACACTGATTACGAAGCCGACCATAAGAAACGCGTCGGCGACACCCAACCGACCCGAGTCAAGTACAAGAAGCTGGACGCCTAGTCACAAACCCAACTCTTTGCGAATTTGCGCGATATGAGCCCGACGTTCTTCGGCGGTCAGGGTTCGCTCGGATTTTTCGGGGAGAGCTTCGGTAACCGGCAGGTGAAGATTTTCACCGGTCATAACACGCCTACACAACTGACCGTAGTGGTATTCAAAGCGGGGAAATGCAACCGATTCCCTCTCGTTCGCCAGTGTGAACCAGCCCGTTGATGCTCCGGCCAGATACACGGCAGGATGACTCCATGAGAACTCTCGCTTTGGCGACGGTGCCGAACAGGCCTCGAGATAAGCACTGTGCGGGGCTGGCAAACCAAACAGGTCAAACCCTTCTTCGCAAGCCCGAACCAGCGTGGCGATTGAGGGCAGGTAGTCCTGACTGCGAATCACTTTTTTGGCGGCTTTGACAATTTGCATCGGCAGATAATTCTCGAGCGAGCTCAACCAATATTTTTTGGCGATGGCCAGATCCTCGGCATCAGCAAACGCTTTGTGATACTGGTTGTGATAGGCAAATTCAAATTCGGCAAAGATCTGATTGATCGCATCCACCCGATCCGGAACGGCCTCTGAGTTAAAGCCAGGGTCTGACTCTTCGACCCCTGCGGTCGAGGGGGATCGTTGACTAGGATCAGTCTGCCCAACTTCGATCGGCGATGCGCTCGAATTTTTCGCGAATTTTTTGCTGCTGCGTTCTAGCAATGGTTTGATCTTCTCCATACAGTTTCTCGTTATGGCCACCCTTCTTCAGCCGGCGCGCCCAGTCCTGCTTGATGAACTGAAGGAACACGGTGTTCCATGAGGCCTTTGCCTGTGCACTATCTTTCCAGTACAGCACGAACTCTGGCACCTTGCTGAGCGCATAGGCCTCGTCGATTTCAGCCAGCTGCAGAATCTCGAAACAATCCGCGCTTGGCTGCCACCCATCTGCAATCGGCCTCGGCGTGTCATCAAGCCCGAAAGAGGCGGTGTATTTTGCCCACTGCCTGCGAATATGTTCAATAAATTTTGTATTCCAGGCGCCATGCACCACGTCGCGCTCCCGCCAGTAAAGAACGAACTCCGGAATCGCGTCCTCTATAAAGCTGTGGCTGATGCCAACGTTACCCAGAATCTCCAGCGCGTCCGCACTCGGCAACCATTGCGGAGACATGGTGCTTGCCAACTCGCGCGCGCCTTTGCGCGTCTGTTCATGGCGCCACTCTTTCAACACATGCTTATAGAACGCATTTCCCCAGGAAAACCTTGCCTGGCCTCTGTCACGCCAATAGTTTACAAACTCCGGAATCAGGCTGCGAATAAATTCCTCAGGGATAGCATGCTGTCTGGCCAGCCGGATCCAGTTTTCTTCCGGTTGCCAATCATCCGGGATCGGCTTGGCCGCATTAGAGCCGGTACCCAGACGCTCACTGACCGGCAAGGCTGATTTGACCTCTGGCACGTCACTGGTCTCCGGCGGCAATGGCTTTGCATGCGCGATCGCTTCGCCAGCGTCATCAATGGCAATCCAAAAAGATTGCGCGTCCGAGACATACTCCAGTTTCAGTACGCCGAGGTTCTGCAGGCTTTGCCGATATACCAGGCTCTCCGTTTTATCCCAGAATGGGAACAACCGGGGCAGTTCACGCTCCTCAAGGCAGAGCCAGCGTAAGGCCGAATCGGCGTGGCGCTGCTGGCCGCGGTGGCGAATGAGCTCAGCCAGCACCTGGAGCATTACCGCTTCGCCCAGACCTATGGTAGCAGCGAGAGTCGGAGAAATAACGAGTGGTTGCTCGGGAACTAGTTTTAACACGGAGAAATCTGATCGCTGGAATTAGTGGCAGTTTGTATCGTTTTTAAAGACCGAGTAAACCGCTTCGACCTCATTATGGGAGATCGTATCACAGGCCTGCGGCCCTTCCCTACCGCACGATTGAACCCATTCACCCCGGCGAGGTAGACTGACTGCTTATTCCGACTTTCCACGATTTACCCACCGTGACTCCACAGCTTATTCAGGAATTTCTGCGCAGCGAAGATCTGCCGGCGACCTATGGTGAGGATATGCTCACTTGGTTTCTTCCTGTCGCCCAGAAACTGCTTCTGCGACTGACGTCAAACCCAAATAAGCCAATGTTCATTGGCATCAATGGCGCCCAGGGCACAGGGAAGTCGACTCTGGCTAAACTTTTAGCGCTTTGCTGCACTGAGGCAGGGCTCAAAGTCGCTGTTCTCTCAATTGATGACTTTTATCTCTCAAAAGCTGCACGAGCGCAGCTTGCTGAGACAGTGCATCCACTGTTAGCGATCCGAGGGGTACCGGGTACTCATGATGTGGGACAACTGAAATCCTGCTTGAGTCAGTTGCTGGACAGCCAGGCTGGTACCGTCAATGTCCCACGCTTTGACAAAGCGGCGGACAACCCGCTACCTGAAGAGCACTGGACCCCGACGACTGTTCCTGTTGACCTCATCATATTAGAAGGCTGGTTTGTCGGACTGGAACCGGAGCCGCGGGAGCATCTTCTCTTACCGGTAAATCACCTGGAGGCGAGCGAAGATGGCGACGGTTCATGGCGCAACTTTGTGAATAACTCTCTCAAATCCGATTTCGCACACATATTCAGCAGCCTGGATTCACTTCTTATGCTGCAGGCGCCGTCATTTGAGCAAGTGTTTGCCTGGCGCAGCCTGCAGGAAGAAAAGCTCAAGCGGCATCGTGCAGCGCTGGTTGAAGCAGACACTAGTGGCGTGATGAGCCCGGAAGAAATTGGCCGCTTTATTCAGCACTTTGAACGATTGACGAGGCACGCCCTGAACACTCTGCCCAGAAAGGCAGACTGGGTGTTTCATCTTGACAGTCAGCACCGGGTTGCCGGCGAAACCTCCAAGTAGAGTTTGGAGATCAGCAACCGGCCCTGTCAGGACTGTTCTACTGCTTGGGGCTCACCCGCTTCCTGAGTATCTGCGCCCGCATGGAAAAACGGCTGTATCCAAACACGGAGCACCAGGCCAACCAGTATCACAGCCGCGAGTTGGCGCCATATTGGATAGCTCTCACCGTGTGCAGCCATGGTCAGCTGCAACGGCCATGAGAAAGACGCATAGGAGACGTTAAGTGCCAGACCTGCCGCGATAGCAGTGCCAATAACCCCGATCAGATAAGCCACCAGGGATTTCAAACCCAGCTGTTCTTTGATGACCCCCATCGTGGCTAAATTAGTAGCCGGGCCAGTCAGCATAAATACCAGAGCAGCACCCGGTGAAATCCCTGCAAAAAGGAGGCTGCCAGCCACCGGCGTCGACGCCGTGGCACAGATGTACATGGGCAAACCCACCAACACCATAACCAGCATTGCCAGCACACCGTCGCCCCATTGCAAAAAGAACGACTGAGGCACCAGGGCAGTGATCACCGTGGCCGCGACTAAGCCAATAGCCAGCCACTTGGCGGTGTCAGAAATCATACGCCCATAGCCATACTTCACAGCCAGTATTAGACGCTCACCCAGAGGCAACTGCTGCTCGTCAGCAGGGATCTGCTTGCTGCAGCAGCTGCCGCAGCTGTTCTCGGCTTCGCGTGTGGCTTGCTCTCCCTGATCTAACGCATTCACCAGTATGCCCGCCACAATCGCACTGCTAAGGGCTCCGATAGGGCGAGCAATCGCAAATATCGGTCCAAGAACCGCATAGGAGAAAGAAATAGAATCGACGCCGGTTTCAGGGGTAGCTACTAAAAAAGATGAGGTGGCGCCTTTAGAAGCCCCTGCTTTGCGGATGGCTAACGCAGTGGGAATCACGCCGCAGGAACAAAGCGGAAGTGGCGCGCCGATAAATGCCCCTTTAACTATAGAGGCTATTCCCGGCTCAGCCAGCTGCTTCTCCACCCAACTGCTGGGTATGACCTGACGGATTATGCCGGCCAGCAGATAACCGATCAGCAACCAGGGGGCGCTTTCAATGACTAGATCCCAGAATATGCGCAAAAATTCCATCAGTTAACCCCCCCGGTAGTCGCTAGACCGCCGTTATCCAGCACTTCTAAAATGGAGCAGTGCGTCGCTTTTCCCAGGCCTCCATCACAATTATCCAGTAAGCGGCTCAACACTTTCTGCATGGCCTTGAGCTCCGCCATTTTGCGATTGACCTCATGCAACTTTTTTCGAGTAATGTCGGTGACTTCCTGGCAACTGTGACTCGACCGATCGAGTCTGATTGACAGCAGCTGAGCAATGTCCTCCAGCGAAAACCCGATGTTCCGAGCAGTTTTCACGAATTCGGCCCGATTGACATCCGCAGCGCTGTACAGCCGATAGCCGGACTCACTGCGCTCACTGGCCTCAATGAGCCCGTGTTTTTCATAAAACCGAATTGTGTGTGCCGACAAACCAATTCGCCCTGCGAGCTCGCTGATTTTCAACATTTGGCGGATACCTTCATTTACCAGTGGATAAGTATAAGCTTAGAGACAACTCTAAGGTCAACTTTTCCATTGGCCGCTCAGCGGCAAATTTCGGGTGCATACTTGAGGACACCTAGGATTTCAGAGTCCGCTCTATCCAGCCGCCTATATCAGCAATCTGCTGGGGACACACGGCATGTTCCATCGGGTAGATGAGATATTCCGGGTTAAATCCGAATTTCTGCAGCTTCGTCACACTCTGTCTGCCGAGTGACTCTGGCACCACAGGGTCTTCGCTTCCGTGGCAAATCAACATGGGTAGTGCCTGCTGCACTGGATTAACAGCCACCGTTTCTGCTGTAGCAAAATAAGTTGAAAGTGCCATTATACCCGCCAGCCGATGCGGATAGGATAGCGCTGCCTCAAAGCTCACCGCCCCACCCTGGGAAAACCCAGCAACCATAATTCTTTCACTGGGCAAGCCGCGGCCTATTTCCCGGTCAATAAGATCATGGATCCAATCTGCCGACCGGCGAAGCTGATCGGCATCTACATGCCGATCGACGTCAAGTTGCTTGATGTCGTACCAGGCTGGCATGACAAACCCGTTGTTGATCGTTACAGGAATAGAGGGCGCGTGGGGAAAAACGAACCTCACGCCAAGGTCAGCTGGCAACGGAAGTTGCGGCACAATTGACGCGAAGTCGTTGCCATCAGCACCCAAACCATGCAGCCAGATGATTGCGGCTCCGATCGTTTCTCCCTGAGGATACTCGATCTCAACTGCAGGTAGATATGTCACGTTTTTGCCCTCCTATGACGAGCAGACTAAGTGCATTGGTCGTGCAAATAACCCTTGTTATCCAGCATTTTGATTTCGCGCCTTGGCAATGGTGTCGGGTTCTTGTGACCCAACAGCTCTTTATACTGTTTCTGAAAGGTCCTCTCTGCTTTCCATTGTCCCATTCATAGTCAGATTGACAAGGCCCCCATCACCTATTTACGCAGTGGTTGTCGAAGCGAAGATTTGCAGTAGCTAATGAAGCTGAATTAACATTCTCATTATGAAACCCGTTCTAGTTCCACTTTTTACTGCCTCATTCCTTTTATTCTATACTAGCGCCCTCGCTGCGGAGGCTACCAGAGACAATATACTCGGGTCGTGGGAAGGCCCCCTCGTAATTGGCCGCGACAACATGAAGCTTGCCTTCACTTTTACCCTCCAAGGTGAAGCGATAACTGCCGTAATGACGAGTAGCGGCCTTGGTATTTACGGAATGCCTGCGGACACGGTGATCGTTGATGGCCGTAGAATAACTATTCGTATTCCAAGACTAGACCTAGAATTCACCGGCGTGGCACGGATGACCAAGTCCGGAGCTGTGATGCGAATCGATGGCGACTGGTTTCAGTACAGTGAGATGGTGCCTGTCGTTTTATTTCCGGTGGAAAACCCCAGCTTTTAGCAGCCTTCGACTGAAGGGATCAGGTCAGCTCACGACAGGTAGCAACAATTCTCCACCAAAAAATTCCTTCAAAAGCCATGTGATTTTAACCATACCCTTTCACAAACTTGGCACCATTCTTCGCTAAAGCCTTCCTTCTTTAATAAAGTGCTACAGGCAGTGAAGATTATCTTGAAATTTGCTCAAAATGAGTTAAACGGTCCATTATTAACAGTATCGAATTTTGCCAGTGGACGTGCTTTGCCCATTGAGCACAACATGCCTATACTTTGCGCCTTCCAGATAGAATACATTCAGGATGACCGATGCGCTCCAGAGAACGCCACTACGCTGCCGATAAGACGCTTGTCAGTGTGCTGATAAGCTATCTACTGCTCGTTAGTCCACTGGGGGCAACGAGCATTCTCGGCATCAACATCGATGAAGTGGCTCAGGGCGCTGAAATCATCTTCGAGGGGAAGGTAGTCGAACACAACGTCCGGGAAAATGCCGCGGGCATGATTGTTACCTACGTCACCTTCAGAATCGAAGAATTGATCAAAGGCGAGTATGATGAACCTTTGCTGGAACTGAAATTCACCGGAGGCAGGCTGGGTAGGCGAACCATGGAAATTAGTGGACTGCGCATCCCGAGTCCTAACGAAGAGGGCATTTACTTCGTGGAATCCGTTAATCGCAATCTGGTAAATCCGCTGCTTGGATGGTCTCAGGGACATTACCTGATTTACGAACAGAACGGAGAGCGCAGAGTCAGCACCGTTAATGACAGGCCCGTTACGGACGTTTTATCCACGCAATCTGT
>Ga0163109_10004729_pt1 | contig 10309 bp, 9 predicted proteins | sample CRUFie1St13metaG_FD_108704 | JGI IMG/M metagenome (GOLD analysis project Ga0163109, IMG submission 108704) | Marine microbial communities from the Costa Rica Dome - CRUD Field 142mm St13 metaG | ecosystem: Environmental > Aquatic > Marine > Oceanic > Photic zone | place: Costa Rica: the Eastern... | reverse complement strand
TTTTTAATTAAATCTTCAAGATTATTTTTTGCATCGACAATGTTAGCAATTTTTGCGTAATCAATAACAGTTCCTCCACCAATCGCTAAAAGTAAATCAGGTTTAAAATTCCTTATACTTAAAATTATTTTTACTAATTCTTCATAAATTGGTATTTCAGAACTTTTATAAAATAGTTTTGTTTCTTTATTAGAAATTATTTTTTTTAAAAAAGTCTCAGCACCAGAAGTTTTAAAAGATTTTTTTCCACAGAGAATAAAAATTTTTTTTAGATTAGTATCATCAATAAAATTTTTAAGATCCTGTGTCGAATTTATCATTTATCTCATAAACTTTTTTTTTATATTAATCAAATTAGTTGGTCTAGGTAAATTTTTAATTTTACTATTTGAAACCCTAGCCTCTAAAAAATTAAGCTCATCACTTGATATAAAATTTTCTAACTTTTTTTTTAAATTTTTTTTATCTTTAATAAGATAAAATTTTTTGAAACCAATACTCTTAGACAGTTTATTAAAATTTATTTGATTGGCGTATGTTTTTTGCCCACCAACAGAATCATGGGAATTATTATTTAACAGAATATATTTGAAATTTTTTTTTGCAAAAGTCCCCGTAGTTTTTAATGATCCTAAATGCATTAATAAAGATCCATCACCATCTATACAAACAACCTTTTTCTTAGTTGATAAAGAGTAACCAAGAGCTACTGATGTCGTATGACCCATTCCACCAACCATATAAAAATCATTACCCTTTTTGATCTTATGTTTATTTTTAAGGTAAAATAATTCTCTTGAATTATAACCTGTGCTTGAGATAATTTTAGTTTTACTCTTTATAATATCTAAAAGATTTTTCAAAAAAAATTCTTTATCTAAATTATATAAAGCTTTCTCTTTTTTGTTTGTTTTTTCTTTATAAAATGTCCCTTGTTCAATTAGACATGCGACTATAGTGTTATCTTTTTTTGATACTTTTATTTGTTTATCAAATTTTTTTAAATCCGAATTCTTTCTTAAAATTGTGTACTTAATGTTTAAAAGTTTTAAAATATTTCTTGTAATTTTACCTTTTACTTTATGTTGAGGCTCATCTTTGACTTTTGGAGATCCTCTCCAGCCAATAATCAGTATAAGTGGTATAGAGTAAACTTTTTTGTGAGCAATAGAAATTAGAGGGTTTAATGCATTCGAAAGACCTGAGTTTTGCATATAGATACAAGGAACTTTTTTTGTTGATAGATAATGTCCAATTCCTATTGATACTGCAGCACCTTCACTTGTCGCTATTATATGATTTTTTTCACCTTTGTTTTTTAAGTAATACGAAAGCTCTTTAAGAACACTATCAGGAACGCCAGTAAAAAAATTACTTTTATTTTTTTTTAATAAATTAATTAAATAACTAACCTTAATCATTTTTAATTAAATTTATTATTTCTTTAATTGGAATTATTTTCTTTTCAGCTTCAAAAGCTCTGCTATTTTCTAAGATTTTCCTTGCAGTGAATTTCATTGCTGGATATGCAGCTCTTAAAAGCTGATTTGCGTAAATAACTAATTTAAATCCATTTCTAATCAAATCTTTCTCATATACTTTCGAATAAGTTGAAGGAACAGATACCAAGGGAATAAAATCTTTACTTTTTCTAAACTTTTTCGCAAATGAAAAAATTTCTTTTGGTGTTTTTTCTTTACTATGAATAAGTATTGCATCAGCGCCAGATTTTGAATAGGTCTTGGCTCTTCTTAAAGCGTCATTCAATCCTTTTCCAACAATAAAACTTTCTATTCTTGCAATAACTAAAAAATCATCCGATTGACGTGTTTCACAAATTTTTTTAATTTTTTTTGCAAACAATTCTGGCTTATCTTGCTTTGTACCTTTTTGATTAGCAAATAACGAATTTTTTTTAAGTCCTATTTTATCCTCTATTATTATTGCTGAGGCACCAGATCTTTCTAGAGATCTTACAAGAAATGGCAAATGTTCTATTTGTCCACCATTATCTGCATCAAAAATAAGAGGTTTTGTTGTTACATCCATCATATCATTTAATGAGGATATTCTAGAAGAGAAATCTACTGAAGAATTGTCAGGCTTACCTTTTGTTGCAGAGTCAGTTAAACTAGAAGACCACATTCCATCAAATTCTATATCAATATTTTTTTTTTTTATTTTTAGATTTTCTATAATTAATCCTGTTAATGAATTGTGAGACTCAAGTATTCTAACAATATCCTTTAAAGAAAGTAATCTTTTTAATCGTGAAACTCTATTTTGAGGATGAGAGTTAAATTCTTGAATTTTATTTTTGATTATCGTGGATGAAATATTTTTTGTATATTTAGGTTCTATGAGTTTACCAGACCATCCTTTTAGCGTTCTAATAACATTGTCTCTAGTTTTTTTTTGTACACCTTTTTTCCAATCATCACCATGAACCACATAATCAGGTTTTAATAATTTTAAATTTGCTACATAATCGAGTGTAGTTTGAGGTATAACTTTATTCACATATTTCAAATTTTGAATGATTATTTTTCTTCTTTTGTAATCTAGATAAGGAATGCTTTTATATGATGATATAGCTTTATCAGTTAGTAGCCCGACTGTTACATTGCCTAATTTATTTGCTAATTTCAAAATATTAATATGACCCTCATGCATAATATCTGCCGACATTCCAACGTAGACTAATTTTTTTTTTTTATTTTTCATTAGATTTTTTTTGTTATTTGTGAGAGCAACTCCCTAGATAATTCATTTATATTTTTTTTGAAATTGTTATAAATAATAATATCAGGTTTTTTTGGAAATTCTGGCTTTATATCCATACCCCAAACATTTTTTACTTTTTTTCTATAAAAATACTTTTTTTTTTGCACCTTAAGTTTATTGATTTCACTTTTGATATATATTTCTAAGTAATTTTCAAAAGTAGCTTTATTTATTTTATGGAGCTTGTGAAACAACCCAACAACAGCAAAAATAACATTAATTTTCTGATCAGTAATTAACTTTGCAAGGGAAATATACTTTTTACCTATCTCTAATCTTTGGTTTTTATCATAACCCTTTAAGTTAAAAATTTTTCTTATTTCATCACCGCTAATACAAATAGTTGGTCCATATTTTTTTGATATACCTGAATATATTTTTTTTGCTATTTGAGTTTTTCCTGAGCCAGATAATCCAGTTATCCAAAACATTATACCTTTATCTTTTTTCATAATCTCATTACTATTTTAAGTATAAATATTATCTACAACTTTTTATTTTCTTTATTGATAACTTAATTTTTTAATTCCCATAACAAAAAATTATTTTAGGTCTTGATAATTACAAAGTTAATGTTGTGATTTACCTCAATTTCATGCTCATTTTATACTTTACTATTTATAGAATATATATAAGTGATATAAATGCAATTTTACAACGTTTTAAACAGTAACTAATGTATGTATTTTAAGATACTTAGGAAAGTAAATTCAATAAATAACAAAGCAAGATCAATTTCAAATCTTTGCATAGTTGATTTTATATTAAGTAAATTTTCAATTATACTAACTCCAATATTTTTAATTTTAAAATTTAAGCCTAATGTAATTACAATATTAAATTTTATCTTAGGAATTTTTTCAATATATTTAATAAATTTTAAATATGAATATTTCCAATATGCAGTTTTAATTTTTTTTCTGTTTATGTTGTTTGATAACGTTGACGGTAGCGTAGCAAGATATGAAAAAAAAACTTTTTTTGGTAAGTTCATTGATGCATTATTTGATGCAATAATTTATGGTTTATTTTTTATTTCTATAGCTTTATATGCATTTATTCTAACTGAAAATATTCATTTATTAATGTTTTGTCTTTTTTCATCTGCACTATTGCTTGTAGACGTTCTTACATTAGATAAATTTGCAGCTTTAGTTAGATGGTCAAATGAACAAAATAAGAAGAAACTTAAACCATATATAAGAAAAACAAAATTTTTCAGATTTTTTGCTTCATTAAGAGACATAACATTTTTAGGGACTTTGTCTTTAATTTTTACGATAGAAAATTTGGAATATTTCAAAATTAGCTTGATTATCATTTATTTTAGTTTGATGATTTCATCTATATTAAATGTTATAATGCATATTTTTTATGCAAGGGAGTATTTAAGATTTGAAAAAAAATAGAAAGAAAGTTGATAGAAAAATTTATAAATAATTTATATATGATTAATCAAAATTTTAAAGTAACAAAAGAAAGTTCACCTTTCCCATATGTTAAAATACAAGATTTTTTAGAGGACAAATTTTTTAAGGAATTAGAATTAAATTTTCCAAAATCCGAGGAATTTACTCCCAACGACAGAACAGTCAAGAGAATGGATTTTGACACATCCTATGGAGATAATTTATATAATAATCTTATCCTAAAAAATGAATGCTATAAAAAGTTTCATGATTATATTTATAGCAAAAAGTTCATCAATTTTTTCTTAAATATTTTTAAAAAAGAAATTGAAAAAGAGAGTCAAAATGGGGAATTTTTAGAGGATATAAATAGTATGCTATTAAAACCTTCACCTCACGAAGTTGGAGGAGTAAAAGGAAAAAATCAATTAAACAATATTGACGAAAAGTTTTTATATCCTCGTCTAGATATAGGATTGGGAGTTGAGGGTTATGGAAAAAATAACGGTGGAGGAGGAATACATATAGACAATCCTCAAAGAATTATTTCATTACTTTTTTATCTAGGAGGCTATGATCATATTGAGGGTGGTGATCACAGAATTTGGAAAATGAACAAAAACAAAGATGATTTAGAAATTTATGAGACAATTAAACCAAAAAAAAATCTTTTAATTGCAGGCTTGCAAAATAATTTTGCATTTCACGATGTGAAACCAGTCCAGAAGATTAATGGATCAAGAAATGCATTTTATATGGCAGTATCAAGTTCTGTGCCTGTTTGGAAGAATGTTAAAAATGATAATTTTAATATTAAATACAATAAAAACCGAGTAAAATTAAATTTTATCCAAAAATTGAAAAAAAAATTTCTTTAAAATAAATTATTTATTTTTTATGAAAATATCAAATTTTTATAAGATCCAAAAGTGGTTAAACGAAAACGATATTTATTTTCAGAATGATGTAAATATAAGCTCAAGATCTTGGATAAAAGCAGGTGGAATTGTTAGAACATTTATTCAACCTGACAATATGATTAAATGTCATGAATTAATAAAGTTTTTTTCAAAAGAAAAAATTAATTTTTATGTTTTAGGTAATCAATCTAATGTAATTGTTAGAGATGGAGTTATAGAAACTCCAATAATAAACTTTATAAAATTATCACATATTCAATTAAATAAATCGCTAAATGGGTTACACATAACTTGTGGAAGTGGTGTACCAATTCCAAAATTTTCAAAATATCTAACTAATCAAGGCTACTCTGGTGCTGAGGGAATTTTGGGAATACCGGGAAGTATCGGGGGTGGTATTTGTATGAATGCATCATCTTATAATAATTATTTAGCAACTTATATAGAGGATGTTAAAGTTGTATCTGATAATGGTGAACTTTCAATACTTAAAAAAAAGGATCTTAATTTGAGATGGAGAGGCTCCATAATTAAAGATAAGAGGTATGTTGTTTTAGAGTGTAAGTTTTTTATACCTAATAAGAATTACATTGGGGAAAATGAAACCAAAAAAATTTCTGATAAGATACTTAAACACAGAAGATATTATCAAGAAAACAAATTACCAAATTTAGGAAGTATATTTGCAACCAAAAATATTTATAAAGATTTATCAAGAAAAAATATAATTTTCTTCCTACTTTATGTCTTTTACAAATTAGGTAATTATTTTTTCTATAAGTTTAACAAGTCGAAAATTTTAAATTTTAGAAAATTCATTATAACTTTATATTTAAAAATGCTAGGTCTAGATAACTTTGACCAGTGGAGCACATCTGATAAAACGTTAAATTGTTTAGTTAATAAAGGGGCTCAAGAAACAGATAAAGCGATAAGCTTTTTAAAAGAATTTAAAAAGAAAACTAAAAAATATTTTGAAATGGAAAATATTATTCTGGAAGATATTCAATAGATATGATTGAAATTGTAACTTACCATAACACTATTAATTATGGTGCGTTAATACAAAGCCTAGCATTAAAAGATTTTATACAAAAGAATTTTAAGGTAAAAGTTAAACTTTGTGATTATCATCCAAAAAAATTAATATATTCAGAAAAGTATAGACCTTTAATTACTAAAAATTTTTATAAATTTTTTGGAAGTATAAAAAAGAATTTTTTAATTTATTCTTGGAAAAAAAAAGCTTTTTTTAATCAAGATCATGATAATGATGAGGGATTGGCAAAACTAAATATATATGGAAGCGATGAGATATGGAATGTAAATAATGCTTATCACGGTTATGATCCTTTTTATTTTGGTAAAAATCACGATAAAATCAAAATTGCTTATGCTGCAAGTGTTGGCAGAACAAATTTAAATAATGTTAGTGAAACAATTAAAGATGAAATAAAAGTTTTATTAAATAGATTTGAGAGTATTTCAGTCAGAGATGAAAATACCGCAGAATTTGTAAATAAATTGATTAATACAACTCCAGAAATTGTTTTAGATCCTACATTGATATCCACCCCAGAAATATTAGAAAATGAAAAGTTTATAGAACAAAAATTAAATTATAACTATGCTTTAGTATATGGCACAGTATTTTCTAAATCTCAAATAGACGTTATTTTTAACTATTGTAAAAGAAAAAATTTAAAAATTATTTCTGTTGGTTACTTTAATAGATGGGTAAAAAAAAATTTCTTAGGTTTAAATCCAACTACATTTTATGATTTTATAAAAAATTCTAATATTGTTTTTACATCAATGTTCCATGGAATAATGTTTTCAACAAAGCTTAATAAACAGTTTTATTTTTCACCTGATCCCATAAGATCTAATAAGATCAAAAGTTTTGTAGACGAAATGAATTTACACAGTAGAGAGTTTAAAGATTCTTTAGATGATGGTTATATTGATTATAATCAAATAAATAAAAAATTAAATAATAGGATTATGTCAAGTCAGAATTTTTTACTGAAAAGCATAGAAAAAAATTTAATTTAAATAAAACCCTTAAAACTGAAGAAGTAATCAGTTCACTCAGAACTAGAAAAACTTTTAATTTATCTAGTTTAAAAAAAATTAAATTAGAAATGATTTAATAAGTGAATTAAATAATATTGATTAATAGTTGTTACCTAGATTCTGCGATAATTAATCATACACTCATCTTTATTTTTTAAACTTAAAATTATTGATGTTTTTAAATCTTTAAGTTCAAAACTTTTTTTATTATTTTCTAAATTATTTAAAATTTCTTTCCAATAAAGATTCTTATTATAGTTTGACCTAATGGTCAGTTTATCAGTCATAAAAGGTATTTTTTCTAGCATAATGTATTTTGCGATATAGTTGAATAACCAACAATTTTTTACACTGTGTGTATCTAATTTTTTTAAATTATTTATTCCTTTTAAGATTTTGTAGTAAGCCTGTTTAGTTTTTGGTTCAATTGTAAATCCATTTCCTGAACAATTAGATTCACCACATATAATTGTTGGTATTGAGTAAAGAGGATATTCATATGCTGCTGTACCATGAGAAGTTATGACCACATTAACAAACTTATAAAAATTATCAATTTTGTAATCGCTAGGAAAAAGTTTAATATTTTTTACTGAATTTATTTTAGAATTAAAAATCTCCTTTGTTGAGATTTTTGCATTATACACTTTTTCACTTGGGTGTTCTTTAATTATCCAATTAACATTTTTTATTTTTTTAATTTGATCAATAGTATCACTTAACCAAATCATATCATTTTCATACAAATTCCAAGAGTGTGAAAGATTCCCGTCTGTAAATTCATGAGCGAGTATAATAACTAGTGGTTTATTATCAAAATTGAAAAAACTATTAATTTCTGATCGTGATCTAAACTGTTTTTTTGATTTATTATTTGATTTTATTTGTTGATATACATCTTTTCCAATATTTAGTTTTATCTTTTTATTAATTATTTTTTTATAATTTGAGTTTCCAATTTTTTTTGACACAATTTTAGATAATTTATCAAATATATCAGGTGATACTCGATTTCTGCTCTGATAGGCATCATCAAAGTTATTATAAAATTTAAGCCTAATATTTTTTCTGCCAGCTCTAGAGACAACTCTCACTTTATTTAATAAAGCACTTTGCAGATTTACTCTTAGAGGAAAATATTGAGTTTCAGATTGAACTAAATAACTATTTTGCTGATTTTTATATATTAATTTAAATTGTTCTCTATGTATTAATAATTTCATCAAATAAATGTAGTACACGGGTTCAATAGTAAAAATATGAGGTTTTTTTTCAAATCTTAAAAATTGTTCATACAAACATTTGCCTATATCAACTCCATCATATTTTAGTTTAAGGAGCAGTTTGTAATTTGTTACTTTTTTTAATATTTCATAAGATTTTATGAAATAATAAATTCTCTTTATTATATTTCCCTCATCAACATATATAAATTTATCTACATGATAACTCTCAAATATTTTTTTACTTTGAATATCCCAAGGCCTTATCAATGCAACAATATCTTTATTTTGAATTTCAGATAACTTTTTTGCAATTATAACATTATAAATGATATACTCTGGTTGAGCTATGAAACCCTCAACAAAAATTACTTTATTCTTGTCTGCAATTATTTTTTTATTTAATCTATAATTAGTCAGCAAATATTTATTTAAATAATCATTAAAAAAGATATCTAATTTTTTTTGTTTGAATAATTTAGAATATAAACAAATAATAATATTTGTATCCCTCAGAATTATATATGTTCTATATATAAAACTTATAAATTCTTTAAATTCGTTCTTTATAAAATTAAAAACAATTTTTAAAATTTTCATAAAAGGTAATTTTTAAAGAAAAACTATTAATGTGTTCAAAATATGAACATAATACATTTATGTAATATCTTTACAAGTTAAAATAATTGATGTAATAAAATTTATGCCATCAACCGAAGAACAATTTAATATTCTCAGAAAAGTAGCAAACTCAAAAAATATTTCTCAAAGAATTTTATCTTATAAACTTGGCTACAGCCTGGGTAAGCTAAATTACTGTCTGAAACATTTAAAAAAACATGGTCTAATAAAAATCAAAAGATTCAAAAATAGTCAAAATAAAATGGCATATAAATATTTATTAACCGCTAAAGGAATTAAACTACGAACTAATTTAACAATCAATTACATGAAAAGAAAAATGACAGAGTATGACGAGCTTAAAAAAGAGCTAAAAAGATAATATTTATAGATTATGAAAAATTTATCATGGTGTACAAAATGCATTAATAATTCCCTGAGACCTAGAATTGAATTTGATCGTTATGGTGTTTGTAATGCTTGTCAATGGAGTGAAGAAAAAAAAAAATTAAATTGGAATAAAAGAAAGTATCAACTTAAAAAGATAATAAGAGAAATAAAAAAAAATAATAATCTGTATGATTGTTTGGTTCCAGTGAGTGGAGGAAAAGACGGAACGTATGTATCGAATGTGGTTCGTGATAAACTTAAACTAAATCTTTTAACTGCCACATCTAGACCAGCCTTAGAAAGTGAATTGGGAAATCTAAATTTAAGAAATTTTATAAAAAACGGATTTGAGCATATTCATATCAGCACAAATGGTGAAGTAATGCAAAAAATCAATAAACTTGGGCTTGTTCACAAAGGTTCACCATATTATGGCTGGCTAATGTCGATTATTACTGTTGTGGTAAAATTGGCATTAACTTTTAAGATAAAACTTATTTTTTATGGAGAGGATGGTGAAGTTGAATATGGAGGGTCTTCAGAAAATAAAAATAAACCATTTTTTGATTTGAAATATGCAGTCAAAAATTATTTTGAGGGGGATTATCGAAAAATACTGAAATTAACAAAATGTAGTAAGAAAGATCTATTTTGGTTTGATTTATCTGAAAATGATTTAAAAAAAAATCAGATACTAATGACACATTGGGGATATTTCGAACCTTGGGACTCTTACAAAAATTATTTAAGTGCTAAAAAAAAATCGGGATTTAAAGAAGATAGTAAAAGTAATTCTGGTACATTTACAAATTTTGCACAAAGTGATCAGTCCTTGTTCGCATTACATACCTTCATTATGTATTTAAAATTTGGATTTGGAAGAGCC
>Ga0163109_10004728_pt1 | contig 10311 bp, 11 predicted proteins | sample CRUFie1St13metaG_FD_108704 | JGI IMG/M metagenome (GOLD analysis project Ga0163109, IMG submission 108704) | Marine microbial communities from the Costa Rica Dome - CRUD Field 142mm St13 metaG | ecosystem: Environmental > Aquatic > Marine > Oceanic > Photic zone | place: Costa Rica: the Eastern... | reverse complement strand
TGTTGGTTCAGCAAACTGATCTAGGTCACTTGCGATACCTGCCTGGGTGACTCCTGCACCACGCAATTGGTTGGCTTTGGTTTTCTTGCCCTGTGGCACATTGTTTTCTTCTGCCCACAGTTCAGAATTTCTTGCCATTTCTTCTTCACTCAATCCTAAGAAACGTTTGAGTGCAAATCTCTTACTCATATATGGCAGTTCTGCCACCTGAGCAAACGATTGTATTCTGGCTTGGTCCATTTCTGTCTGTCTGTACTGTGCAAAGTTCTGTGGTGGATTCAATTTCAGTTCAAACATTCCGTTGTCAATGTTGTAACCTTTGGATCTGATCCACAATTTGAATTCTTCGTCAAAAGTTGGGTTCAACATTGATTGTAATCTGCCACAATATTTGTTGAATCTCAATTCTTGGATGTATGCTGTGCCCACTCTGCCGTCATTGTACTGCTGTTGTGAATCATCTGGACCTGTTGGCAGATAAGAACTTGGAATTCTCAAACCTCTGAACAGTTTGTTTGTGAAGAATTTAAGGTCATCTATCTCACCTAGGTTGGTTCCACCTGGCAGTGTGTCCACTTTAGAACCTCTTCCTTCTGCTGTCTGTGGAAAGAAGTAGTCTTCGTTGATACTCATTGGGTTGTATGTGGCGTCGATGTAGTTCACTCCACCCGATGTTGATGGAATTCTACGTTGATTGATTTCGTTTTTGACTCTCTCAACGAACTGCATGGCCAAGTGTGTGGGCATATTACCCACGTCAATGTAGAACACTCTACGTTCTGGTGCTCTTTGAACTCTGTAAATGATGATTGCGTCTTCTAATAATTCTTTTTGTTTGTAAACTTTGAAAACCTGTTCTAACACTGACTGACCAAATGGAAACAAGTTGTCCATACCGTCACTCATGCTCATGTGCACCACGTGTTCAGCATTTATGTTGTAGGCATTCATTGTTCTGTAGAATCTGCCACCCTGTCCACCTGCGAATCCTGACATATTTGTGCCTTGACCTGCACCTGCATAGTTCTGACCATAGGCCGCTGTGCCACCACCTGTGGTTCCACCGCCACCATAAGTTTGGTTTGGTGTGATCTGTGTTGCTGATAATCTCTGTAGGTTGGGATTGATGTCTCTGATCACATACTGTTCAGGCTTCTTGCCTTCTGATTCGTTAACGATGACTCTGTCAACTTTGGCATTGTCTATGTACAACCATTTGTAAGTTTCTGGATCTCTCACAAAGAAACAGTCTCCGTATTTCAGTGCGTTTCTAAATATTCTAAAAATTCTTTTGTTCAGTTTGTTGGCCTTGGTCCACTGCTGTAAGGCCTTCTTCAACAGTTTGACTTCGTGCTCTGTGGTCTCATCTTTGAACACAATGTCAAATGGTGTTTCGTTTTCTGTGTTCTTCTGAGTGGAAAATTCTGCAAGTATGTCCAGTGCCGCGTTGATCTCAGAGTCTGAATCCATTTGGTCATACTGGAAGTATCTCTGTATCCTGTTTGGATGCCCTGTGTACACATCAGGTAGATAACTGGAGTAGTTTCTCTTTGCGAAATTGGGCACCTTCTCTCCTGATATGGGAGATAAGTTTGCGTCTTTAAAATATTTTTTCCAAGCCATACTTTATTTTACAATCTTTCTGTCAAATCTGCAACCTTAAACTAAACCAATTTGGTTGGGATCTTTACGAGCATTCTTTTCGTGTGCTCTCAAGGCCCTTGATTCAACTGCAACAAGTGTATTTACGCCGTTGACCATATTCGTTAAAGTCTTATTTGCGGCATTCAACTCTGTTACCATTGTGGTCATTTTGGCTTCCAGTGCTTCTGTGTCAAACGTTTTTTGTAAATCTGTGTTGGCCACTGCGGTACTGGCCACTTTGGGTGCAACAATTTCTGGTCCTTTTTCACCCACGAGGTAAGGTTTTCCAATATCCATTTCGCCGCCAAACTGTCTGCCTTCAGGCTCTTTGTTTTTTTGGTTGAGACCCATTCCCAACAATCCAAGCAGTAAACCTATTCCGCCACCAACTGCCATACCCGGCAATCCTAAAATTTTTCCAAAACTGGCACCGGTCAAAGCACCTCCCAAAGCACTCATGGCAACACCGCCAAATTTTCCAGCATCTGTTTCTGCTCCTGCGGCTGTGGCCGCTCCACCGGCAATTAGTCCTGCGCCTGCTACACCGCCAAGTAATCTACCACCTGTTCTAGCAAATCCGCCTGCTCCACCTCTCAGTTGGTTCATTAAACCACCTGTTGCCATTCCGTCTCTTACTCCTTGACGCACAGCCAGGTATGTTGGGCCTGTGTCTCGCAACAGGTTCAAGCCAAATTCAATTGATTTTCCTAAAGCGTATAAAGGTCCAGATATCGCGGCAGGTAACTCTAGCAGATTTTTCGATAAACCTGTCAAACCTGTGTTCAGTGCACCACCGGCATCGCCGATCACGTCACCTACCAGTGCCAAAAATCCAGTTTCTAAACTTTGCAGTGCGGCACCGGCTCTTTTGCTGGCATCTTCAAACTGTGTCAAACCTTTGGTCAGTTTGTCTGCTTCTGCACCCTGCTCACCCAACACACTTTGTACGTCTAATAATCTTCTACCAAGGTTGATAAACTCACCTTGCAAATTTAAAAATTCCACTTGTCCGGTCACGGTGGCTGATCTAAATCTGTCTATACTGGCCGCTGATAAGTCTCTGGTGGCAACCAAGGCACCTTCTGCCGATGTGACTCCTGCTATCAGGTCAGAGACCACTCCTCTTATCTGCGGAACGTTCTGCACCACTGCCAATCCTGCTTCAGTAACTGGCACACCTGCATTGGCAATCAAATCTTGGAAGCCTTCTGCCAAACCCGGAGCCAGTTGTCCAACTGTGGCCGCAAACGTTTCTAAACGCTGACGTGTTTCATCGGTTTGCCCTTGCAAGAATGCTTGAAATTTTGCATTGGTCTGTTGTGCTTCAATTTCTTTGGCCAAATCTGCTCTCTGTATACCTGTCAATTTGGCCAATCTGTCCAGTTGTTTTCCAAAATTGATTGCACTCTGTATGTTGGCCTGTGTGGCATTGGCATCAAATGTGTTTGTTCTTCTTTGTCTTTCCAAATTAAGAAGCAGTGTTTCGTTTATTTCTTCAACAGTGAATCCCAGTGTGGCCAATTGAGGAATGGCTTCCAATCTCAATGCGTTGCTGAGTCCAGCAATGAATTCACCACCTGCTGTGGCTCTTCCCGAAAGTGCCGCCAAAGTTTGTGCATTTTCACCCACCAACTTGGCAAAGTCGTCTAATGGCAATGCCGCCGCGGCCGCATTCTGTCTTAGTTGTATCAACGAACCACTGAACGTGGCACCCACTTGTGACAGTTGCCTAAAAATTTCTACGTTAACATCTAAACTTGATCCAAACCCTGAAATTAGATCGCCAACTGCTCCAAACTTGCCAGAAAACACATCAGTGATACTGCTGAATGTGCCTTCGCCTTTGTATACCGCTTTGGCAAAACCAATAGTGGCACTGCCGGCATCACGTAATTTTTCTCCCATTTCGTCATATGCCGCAATGTTGTCTTTGATTGATTGTGTTAGAGCCTGTGTTTCTTTGTCAGTGAGGTCAAACTCTTGTTTTAATTTTTGTAATGCTCCGTTGGTACCTATGAATTTCCTCAAAGCACTGTGATAGTCTTTTTCCAGTGCTATTGCTCGTAATCTTTGCCTGATTTCTTGACTGTTGACGTCCTTGTTTGTCTTCAAAATCTCAGTCAGTTGTTGTAGTATCTTTTGTTCGTCCATACGGTAATAAATCCGGTGTTTTCTACGCCTATAAATATTGACGCAGTAGCATTTATAGTGTATATTTATAGAATTAAAAAATGGTAGAAAAAGCAAACCCGTTAAACAAATATTTTAGACAGCCAGCGGTCTATATCAAGTTACCGTCTGGTTATCAGTACAGCACAGATGTGGTTGAAATGCCCGCTAGTGGTGAATTGGCTGTGATGCCAATGACAGCAATGGATGAGATCAAGTTTAAAACACCAGATGCACTTATGAATGGTCAGGGAGTGGTTGATGTTATACAGAGTTGTATACCCGCCATCAAAGATGCGTGGGGATTGGTGGCATATGACCTTGATGCTGTGTTTATTGGCATAAGGATTGCCACGTATGGCGAAACAATGGATATCAAATTCACTGTGCCAAACACCGCAGATCAAAAAGAACACACTTTGAATTTGCCAGCCTATATGGACAACGTGCAAAATCAAAAAATAGTAAATCATTTCACAATAGATGACTTGACATTCCATGTGCAACCTTTGACCTACAAAGACATGAATTTGGTCAGTCTAGAAACTTTTCAACAGACTAGAATATACACCAGTTTGAAAACTGCCAATATTAGTGACGAAGAAAAAGTAAAATCTTTTGATGAAAGTTTTAAAAAAATGACCGAAATAACAAATCAAATACTGTTGAAAAATATCAAACAGATCGACACCGGTGAAGACAAAGTCACTGATCCAAAAATGATTGAAGAGTTTTTACAGAATGCCAATGCTGTGTTGGTCAAACAGATACAAGATAATTTGCAAAAAATGAGACAACAAGGCTCTGCTCCAAATGTCAAACTCAAAGCCACAGAAGAAGAAATCAAAAAAGGAGTGCCTGCCACTTACGAAGTGCCAGTAACATTTGACAGTGCAAATTTTTTCGTTTAACCTTGCTGTCACAGTCGGAATCTGATATTATCAAAACTCTAAAAGATATGGAAAACACCACAAAAGAAATTAGACACGAACTACTCAAAATATGTTGGTATATGAGAGGTGGTGTTACCTATGAAGAGTCTGCCGCAATGAGTCCGCAAGACAGAGAAATGGTGAGTCGTTTGGTAAAAGATAATTTGGAAACTACCAAAAAAACTGGACAACCTTTCTTTTAATTATAGTATACTATAATGAAGCAAATGCACAACTTTAAATATATCCTACATTATGTCAGAACGTGATCTAGTTCAAGAACTTAAGGCCAACATCAAGGACCTGCAAAGTGAAAAAGCAGACATGGCCAAGACCATTGAGTCAAAAGAAAGCAGAATCAAACAACTGCTGATCAAACTGGAACACGCCACATCTGATGTACAAGCAGTGGGACACAAGATAGGCGAACAAAACAAGCAAATCACAGAATTAGAAGCCAAACTGGAAGCCAAACGAGAGTTGCTGGATGAGGCTGTAAACAAACTCAAAGAAAACAAACCCACTGATGACACCCACCGAGAAGATAAAGAACTGGATTAACGATTTTGTTACTCAACCCAACCCGGTGTTTGGTAACCTACCGCCCTGTCCGTTTGCCAAAAAAGCCATTGTTGATAGCAAGGTAGAATTTTTGGAACTGGATGGTGTGGCAGGCCATTCCACGTTGTACTCACACATCTGGGATTTTGATTTTGACAGCAAGGATGTGCTGTGCATGATAGCCAAGCCAGATCATTTTACTGCATCAGAAACAGCGGAGATTGCCAAAAATCTCAACGAGTACTGGATGATCAGAGATGTAGTAGTGCTGGAAGATCATCCCAACACAGTGGAACGTGTTAAAGGCGTGACCTTGAACAACGGTGAATACATTTTATTTCTAGCACAGCGTTTGAGCAAGTTGAATCACTTCAGTAAAATGTTGGAAACAGGACCTTACTATAAAAATTGGTCTAAGACTTATCTGGAATCAGTGAAAGGTTTCCGAGAGCGGAAAAATCCTTAAGACGACTGTCTCTGCGACACAGCCTACGATACTGTTTTTTGTTGGTGCTCCACTCGGTGCCGGTCCACCATTCAAAGCCTTTCCACTTGGCCTTGTACTCTGAACTCTGTTCGTAACCAGAACCCAGATAGTAGTAGGGAATACGCTGTTCATCGGCCCATTGCAGTTCCAGTTCCAAGCATTCTGCTCCTATGGGTATGGTGTTGGCGTGTATCACACTTTCAACTCCTGCACACATGAAACTGTCAATGCTGTCTATTTGATAGTTCTGATTGTCGTCGTAGCGTTTCTGTTTGGTGAAACCCACTACACGGTCTGCGGTGCCCAGATAAAAAATCATGAACTGATCTCTTTTTTGATAGTGAGCAAACGGATCATAGTCACAGCCAAAACCCTTGCGTTTCATGTACTGGCGATAGATGTGTGGCAGGCCAATCAAGTGTACCATTTCACTAGCATCTATAATTTTGTAACCAATCTTTTCACCTTGATAAGTGGGTCGTTGCCATCTGGGTCTGTATCCCTTGAGCAGATCAATACGTGTACTGCGTGATTGATACCAGGTTTCCTGTCCCTGTACAGGATGATCCAATGCCAACCAACCCGAGTTCAGCATCTCGTCCTCTTCGTCGGGATGATCCGGGCGTGCCATGGGCCTGCAGATCACTAGATCCTGATGTTCCTGTTTGCCAAATGTGTGATCCCAAATCAGTTCCATAATTCACGTTCCTGTGTAATAGTATATATGTGCTGACCAAAATGCTTTTGTCCTTTGGCACCGTGGTGTCCGCTCCAACTGTATTGGTGATAGTCGTGCGGCTGTATGCCGGCCTGTTCACACACAGACTTGCAGGAATTACGATGATCAACATATTCCTTTATTTTGGCAGTGTGGCGTAACAATGGTCGAACCAACGGGTGACGCAGGTTCACGTGCGATTGTCGATCAGCATTCATATGAGCGATTAAAAAATTGTGATTGAGTGTGCGTAGTAAACTGGCTGTGGTGGCCACTTGACTGAGATATTGGCTCCATACCAGTGTGTGATGAAATATGCCTGGGTGCAGATCTTTGTCAAGACGTTGAGTGTCAAAGTGTTGTAGGCAGTCGGTGACTGTGCCGCCCTGCACAGTTTCGTCTGCGTACAACTGATCTCGATACAGCATGATTCGAGAGTACATCTGTCCTGTGCCCATGATGAAACGTGAGGATTCTGTCTGCACAGCATCGTTCACTGCCAACAAAAACATCTCCTGTGTGCTGGCACCTTCTCTGGTTCTGTCTACCAGTTCGCCCTGTACCAAAGGTGCATACCACATTTGATCCTGTGAGCAGTTGCACCATTTGTGATTGGAAAAGGAATCACCGTATACGAACGTTTTCATAGTGTTACTTAAGGTCAATACAAAGATGGTTTACAACCATCTGAAACTTCGCTTACGCTCGTTTCTTTTTTAATTTACGCAAACACAAATCTAAATTTAAGCGCCTGCTGTGACAGATGAGCAGTCACAATTCGGCTATTGCTAGCCGAACTGACTAGACCCGTGTGACGAGTTCACAGTCACCATGCAACGCTGTCGTAACTGGGCGGTTGTGCTGTACCCATTTGCTTATTCATCCAACGCGAGCCTACCAAATCTTTGCATGATAATTTTTGGTAAACCTGAGGTTGCTGTTTCTCAGAGCCTCATCATTTTTGCCTGTTGCATCAACGGATTCACCTGTCGCATTTCAGCCGCATTTCCGTGCTCACTACATGGATGCTATGTGTGCCTTTGTGAATTTAAAAAGAATTGTTGTGTGTGCCTATCACACTTGTTTATACAAGTTTTATTTTGAAGTCAATCTTTTTGAATTTAAATACCAACGTGAAACAATCATTAGAATTTATTGAATTTATGTTATTGCGTTCTTGCAATTTGAGTTGTAAAGGATGTACCACTTTTTCTGATTTAAAACACCCAGGAGAAATCAGCGAGTGGAATGATATTAAAAATGATTTACTAGCCTGGTCTGATCGCATAGAATTTGAAGCAATGGGGTTTATGGGAGGAGAACCGTTGATACATCCAAGAATAAAAGATTGGATAGTGGGCATACGTGAAACATTTCCAAACACTCAATTGCGTTTTATTACCAACGGATTACTTTTAGAAAAACATAAGGACGTTATAGATCTATTGCACAGTATTGGTAATTGTGTCATTAAAATTAGTAAACATATTGATGATCCACGGATCAAAAGTGTTATCAAATATATTATGAATCGCTTTGATTGGGAACCTGTAACAGAATTTGGCATAAACAGATGGTCAACAGGCAACGAAGTTAAATTTCAAATTACTGTTCCACAAAAATTTTACAAAACTTTCAAAGGAGAATATGCAAACATGGCACCACATAATAACAATCCAGTAGATGCTTTTAATCAACTGTGTGTGCAGAAAAGATGTCCTTTGATGTATGAAGGAAAACTGTACAAGTGTTGCACAGCAGGATTACTTGAACATATTTTGCACAAATTCAATTATCCTAATTATGAGCAGTGGAAACCTTACCTAAACACTGGAATAAGTCCTGATTGTGATCAGAAAACTCTCAATGCTTTCATCAATAATTTTGCCAAACCCCATAGAATGTGCAGTCAGTGTCCAACTTTAGCAGATACAGATTCTATTATAGATCACAAAACCACAGTACAGTACAAAAATGATCATTCATTGTTATAAAATAAACCAAGATTATCCAAAAAATATTGCGAAAGAGTTTACTGGCTGTGAATGTGTAGACATTGAATCTTTTGATAACCAATTGATAGACGTATTAATGGTATATGAAACTACGTGGAACGACAGTATAGAAAGGCAAAAAATCCGCAGTCAAATTCAAAATGGTAATGTAAAAAAATGTTTAGTTTTTATTGGACACAACTTTATATATAAAAATAATTTTATACAGGAATCAAACGACATAGATGTCAATGTTGAATATTTTGTTCAAGGTCACTGGGATACTGATGATTTTCCTAACATAAAAAAATATGAGATTGAAGTAAACGAACACATTCAATCTTATCATAGTACTAGATTTTTAGCCAATATTCTTAAATCACGTAGAAACCCCACAAAAGATTTTTTGTTGTGTGTAACACTTAAAGACAACTATAGGAAAAACATTTTTAATTTTATACAGAATTCCAAATGGTCTCATAACAGCATATTAGTTGGAAACCAAAATAGAGAATTATATAATGATCAAGATAAACGTGTAATGAATTGGTCAAACGGATTACAAAAATTAAGTAAAGATAGTTTATGTAAACCAATAATTGAATCATTTGGAACTGGTTTTCCTAATTTTGATTGGTATGAAAAATGTTTTTGCGAAATTGTTTTAGAATCATCTCATACAGCAGATTTTATTATAACAGAAAAATTTTTAAGACCAACAATGTTTAACATTCCTATTGTCTTTTTAGGTTCAAAAAAAATGTTTGAATATTTGGAAAAAAGTGGATATAAGTTTTATGATGATAATTTTTACGATAAATGGTTTGAAAAACAAGACCTAAATGATTTAGGTAAATTTTTACAACACATCAAAACTCATCCTATAAAAATGATAGAAATTGCAGATCATAATTACAAAAATTTTTGGGAAAATAGAAAAATTCAATATTTTGAAAAGCAGTATGAAATTTGGAAACAGATATTGCCAAAAGAAAATATTTACGAACAATTATATAAAGAATTCAACAAATGACGTGGTATTACAACAAACAACCAATTGAACAACTACCTAAAAATTGTGTGGGATTTGTGTATCAAATTACAAACATTGCTAACAATAGAAAATACATTGGTAAAAAATTAGCACAATTTAAACGTAGCAGACCTCCGTTAAAAGGCAAGAAAAATAAAAGGAGATACAAAGTTGATTCTGATTGGCGAGACTATTACGGGTCTAATGAAGAACTACTTGTAGAAATCAAAATGCAAGGTACAGAAAATTTTTACAGAGAGATACTGTTCTATTGTTATTCAAAAGCAGAATTAAGTTATGTTGAGGCCAGAGAGCAGTTTGCTCGCAAAGTTTTAGAATCTGACGAATATTACAACGGACACATTCGTGTGCGTGTTCATGGAAAAGGTATAATAATAAAAACCCCCGCTACAGAATAGCAGGGGTTTTAAATTGGATCCAATTGGCAATTATGCTGTTGGCGTTGATGCCGCGTTTTTTGCCTCTTGAATTTCTTTTCTTCTTGCTTTGATCAATTTAGAAAGATTAGCAAGTGCTTTTCTGGCTCTTGTTGCAGAAGCCTTAACACCTTTATCTGTGAACTTTCCGTTCTCTTCAGAATATGCTTGGATCTCTGTCATGATCTGTTCGTGTGTATTAGACATAATTTACGTCCTTCCTTTATCGTACGATATTATTAATTAACATATGTGTTATTAAAGCACGTAAGAAGTGGTTTTGTCAATAGAAAATTATACAATTATTTCAACATCATTGGCATAATTGGTAAAACC
>Ga0163109_10004726_pt1 | contig 10312 bp, 7 predicted proteins | sample CRUFie1St13metaG_FD_108704 | JGI IMG/M metagenome (GOLD analysis project Ga0163109, IMG submission 108704) | Marine microbial communities from the Costa Rica Dome - CRUD Field 142mm St13 metaG | ecosystem: Environmental > Aquatic > Marine > Oceanic > Photic zone | place: Costa Rica: the Eastern... | reverse complement strand
CCTCGGCGATCAGCGGATCGAGCCGCGCGAGCAGGCTCGCCGGTTCTGCGGTATCCAGCTCGGTGTAGGCGCTGAACAAAGACGCAGTCTTGGCGTAGGCGTCCCCGCCGCGGGCTTCGGCCAGCGCCTCAAGCGCAGCCGCAGCCGCTTCCGTGTCCCCAGCACGCGCCTCGATCTCGGCCAGCTCGAACCCGGCAACGATGGCATTGCCACCGCTGCTGCCGGCGACCAGAGCTTCGAGCTGCGCGCGCGCGGCATCGGCATCGGTCTCGGCCAGCGTCAGCGCGCTGCTGAGTTCACCGGCCTGCGCCGAGCGCATCGAGGCCTGACGGTTCTGCCAGAAGTACCCGGCTGCGACGATGACCAGCACCACCACGACCACAAGAAGGAAGACCCAAGCGTATCGGCGAACGCGCGAAAGAAAGGCATCGCGGCGCATTTCCTCGTCGATATCACGAATAATATCAGTCACTGACTTTTTCCCTGTATCAGAACCGGACAGACTGAGCGCCATTTGTCCCCGCGCAGCCCCCGGTGCAAGACCTGGCCCACGGAAATATCACCAAATTTTTTGGCTAGGCGCATTTCGTGATTCGTCTTAGCGTATTTCAACAGCTGACAGCAAGCGCACCCATGCGCAGCGTGGTTGCAAAGCTGTGTAGGCTGAACAACGGAAAACCCGGATGCACCGGCGCGCGCGACACCCTTATCGCACCCCAGAATGGAGCACCGAAGACGGAGGCCCGAACCGCCCCATGAACGACGTGGTTTCGCTGCAGGAATATCGGGACGGCAAGCAACAGGCCCTCAAGACCGGACACCTCGACGCTGTTAAAGACGGCCTGCGCGCTCGGGGGAGCAAGCGGCGGCGGCCGGTATCTTTCGACCGGGGGGAGCTGAGCACCCTGTTGTCACTCTATTCAGAGCAGGTCGCGGCGGGGCATTGGCGCGACTACGCCATCGACAGCCTGCCCGGGCAGGCGCTGTTCTCGGTCTACCGCTCCGCCTACGAGAACCCGGATTTCGTCATCGCCAAGCAGATTGCAGCCAACGGCAAGGGCCGTGAATTCGTCGTCTATCAGGGGCCAAAGCGGGTGATGCGCAGCGAAACGCTGGCCGAAGTGCTGCGCCATTTCGAGCCCCTGCGTGAGCGCGCCCGGCTCCGGCTGCGCTCATTCTGACCCGGGCCCCACGTGGCCAGAGCGGCCCGAGGACCGATCTGACAAAGGGTCAGAAGCCACCCCTGCGCTATCGAGCATAAGCCTTGCGTTTCAGGGCGTTGACCGCAGCATTGCGAGGCGTCAAAACCCAGCGCAACACGCGCCCCGGTCTCGGCTTTTCTGAACCCCTGCCACCCCACATCGACACTCTGTCGGTCATTATTCCTGTACACAGCGGGCCAGAGACCCCTTCCCCACCCATCCCGGGCGCAGAGACAAAGGCACGCTTTGATGACAAAGATCCTGCGCAACATCGCGATCATCGCGCACGTTGACCATGGCAAGACCACGCTGGTGGATTGCCTGCTGAAGCAATCCGGCCAGTTCCGCGAAAACGAGCGCGTGGCTGAACGCGCCATGGACTCCAACGACATCGAGCGCGAGCGCGGCATCACCATCCTCGCCAAGGTCACCTCGGTCGAGTGGCAGGACGCCCGCATCAACATCGTCGACACCCCCGGGCACGCCGACTTTGGCGGCGAGGTTGAGCGCATCTTGTCGATGGTCGACGGCGTGGTTCTGCTGGTCGACGCCGCTGAAGGCCCGATGCCGCAAACCAAGTTCGTGCTGACCAAGGCGCTGGCTCTGGGCATCCGCCCGATCGTGCTGATCAACAAGGTCGACAAGCCGGACGGACGGCCGGACTGGGTGCTGGACGAGACCTTCGACCTGTTCGCCGCACTCGACGCCACCGAAGAACAGCTTGAGTTCCCCGTGCTCTACGCCTCCTCCAAGGAAGGCTGGGCCGTGCAGGAACTCGACGACGGGCGCAGCGACATGGCGCCGCTGTTCGACCTGATCGTCGATCACGTTCCAGCGCCGAAGGTCGACAGCGCGGATGAGCCCTTCCGCATGCTGGCGACGACGCTGGAAGCCAACCCCTTCCTCGGCCGTATTCTCACCGGTCGGATCCAGTCCGGTCGCCTGAACCCCAACATGGCGATCAAGGCCTTGGGCATGGACGGCAGCCAGCTGGAAACCGGGCGCGCCACCAAAATCCTCGCCTTCCGCGGCCTTGAACGGCAGCCGATAGACAGCGCCGAAGCGGGCGATATTGTCGCCATCGCCGGGCTGACCCAGGCCACCGTCGCCGACACCCTGTGCGCGCCGGACGTAACCCAGGCGCTGGCTGCCCAGCCGATCGACCCGCCGACCCTGTCCATGACCTTCTCGGTCAACGACAGCCCGCTGGCGGGTCTGGTTGGCGACAAGGTGACCAGCCGCCTGATCTGGGACCGGCTGCAGAAAGAAGCCGAGGGCAACGTCGCGCTGCAGGTCCGGGAGACCGATGGCAAGGACGCCTTCGAAGTCGCCGGCCGGGGCGAACTGCAGCTCGCCGTGCTGATCGAGAACATGCGCCGGGAAGGCTTCGAGCTCTCCGTATCCCGGCCGCGCGTGGTCTACCAGTTCGACGACAGCGGCAACCGTCTAGAGCCCTTCGAAGAAGTGACCGTCGATGTCGACGCCGACTACTCCGGCGCTGTGGTCGAGAAAATCGGCATGCGCCGCGGCGAGCTCAAGGACATGCGTCCTTCGGGTGGCGGCAAGCAGCGCCTGTCGTTCATCGCCCCATCCCGTGCGCTGATCGGCTACCTCGGCGAATTCCTGACCGATACCCACGGCACCGGCATTCTCAACCGCCGCTTCAGCCACTACGGCCCGCACAAGGGCGCGATCCCGGGCCGCCGCAACGGCGTGCTGATCTCCATGGAGAAAGGCTCAGCGGTCGCCTTCGCGCTGTGGAACCTGGAGGAACGCGGCCCGCTGTTCATCCACCCGCAGCAGCCGGTTTACCACGGCCTGATCATCGGTGAGCACGCCAAGGGCAGCGACCTCGACGTCAACCCGCTCAAAGGCAAGAAGCTGACCAACGTCCGCGCGTCGGGCACTGATGAAGCCGTATCGCTGACCCCACCGGTCGATATGACGCTGGAAAAGGCGCTGGCGTACATTCAGGACGACGAGCTGGTCGAAGTCACGCCAGAGGCCGTGCGCATCCGCAAGCGCTTCCTCGACATTCACGAGCGCAAGCGCGATGCTAAGGCCCGTGCAGCAGCCGAAGCGGCCTGAGTTTGACCCTGAACCGCCGATCCTTGTCCGTGACACCGGTCTCACTGCTGCCACACCGGGATGGCAAGTGGGGGCGCATGAAACGGTTATTGCTTGCGGGCCTTTGTGCGCTCGCGCTCACCGCCTGTCAGGCAACGGATCAAAGTGATGCAGGCGCCGCCGCGGCGGGTAGCACCGGCGCTCAGCAGCAGCAGCCCGCCCGTATCGCCGGGGTTCCCGTCGCCCTGCTGGTGCCACCGGCGCGACCGACCCAGCGAGGTGAGCGCCTGGGCGATGACGACCTCCGCCAGCTGCTGATCGGCAATACCATCAAGCAGGTCGACGACCAGTACTGGGCCTACTTTGCGCCCGGCGGGCAGCTGCGCGGGCTGTTGGTGAACCTGATGGAGACCGGATACTACAGCCTCAATGCCGGTACGCTGTGCAAGGTCTGGCCGACCTGGGCGACCGGCATGCAGCTTTGCTATCAGGTGATCAATCTGGGTGACCAGCGCTACCGGTTCACCGGTCTGGGCGTCGACAGCTTTGACGTGGTGGTGTCGCGCGGGAACCCACAGGCGCTCTGAAATAGGCTGGCGCGCCGCGCCCTTTCCTGGCCCTCAAGCGGGGGTCTAGACCGCTGCGCCGTGACACTGCTTGAACTTCTTACCCGACCCGCAGGGACAGGGTTCGTTCCGCTTGGTCTTCTTCATTTGCTCGGCCGTAACCTGCCCCGTGCCAGTTCCATTGGCGGACAGGGTCGGCGGTGGCGTCAGGCCTTGGGGCTGTGTGCCCGCTGCGGCACCCCCGCCAGCAGCAGCGCCCGGGGCAGCCGCCGGTGCTGCCTGTGGTGGTTCAGGCTGACGGACTTCGAGGTTGGCCAGCACCACCACCACCGAATTTCGGTGCCGCTCGAGCAAGCCGTCGAACATCTCAAAACCATCGCGCCGGTATTCTGCCAGCGGGTCGCGCTGACCGAAGGCGCGCAGGGTCACGCCCTCACGCAGCCGCATCATGTTCTGGATGTGCTCGCGCCAGAGCTGGTCAAGCACCTGCAGCGTGATCTGCCGCTCAGCCATGCGCATGGTGTCCGCGCCGATCTGCGCCGCCTTGGCAGCCATGTGTTGGTCGAATTCTTCGAGGATGCGGTCGATCAGAACCTCGTCGTCGACGCCGTCTTCCGCCGCCCATTTGGCGATCGGCAGTCCGCCGGGAACAAAGGCGGCAACGGCCCGCTCCAGCCCCTCGATATCCCACTGCGCCGGGTATGACCCCGGGGGAATGAAGCGCGCGACCAGATCCTCCGACGCCTTCTCCCGCATATCGTCGAGCTTCTCGGTCAGATCTTCGGAATCGAGCAGTTCAGCGCGCATCTCGGCATAGGCCTGCCGCTGGTCATTGAGCACGTCGTCGTACCGGATCAGCTGCTTACGGATGTCGAAGTTGTAGCCCTCGCGCCGCTCTTGCGCCTTGGCGATGGCGTTGGTGATCCACTGGTGTTCGATGGCCTCGTCATCACCGATGCCGAAGCGCTTGAGCCACGCATCCAGCCCCTGCCCGAAAATCCGCATCAGATCGTCTTCGAGCGAAACGTAGAAGCGCGACTTGCCCGGGTCGCCCTCACGGCCCGAACGGCCGCGAAGCTGGTTATCGACCCGGCGCGATTCCCCGCGCTCAGTGCCGAGCACGTATAGGCCCCCGGCAGCGATCACCTGCTCTCGCGCTGCGTCGATTTCCGCGCGCAGCTTGGCGGTGATCTTTTCGATGGCCTTGGGGTCTTTCTCGTCCTTGATCGCTTCAGTGACGGCAAAGTCGAAGTTACCGCCGAGCTGGATGTCGGTCCCGCGCCCGGCCATGGATGTGGCGATGGTGACCGCGCCCGGCGCCCCGGCCTGCGCGATGGTCAGCGCCTCGCGCTCGTGCTGCCGCGCAGACAGGACGTTGTGCGCGATCCCGGCCTCGGTCAGCGCCGCGGAGAACATCTCCGAGCCCTCGACCGTCGGCGTACCGAGCAGCACAGGCTGGCCCTTGGCGTGGGCCTCGCGGACGTCTTCGAGGATGGCTTCGGTCTTCTGCTTGGCGAAGCGATAGATCTTGTCGTCGTTGTCTTCGCGAACCATCGGCTGGTTGGTCGGCACGGCGGTCACGGCCATGTTGTAGATGGCCTCGAATTCCGCTGCTTCGGTCAGCGCGGTACCCGTCATCCCGGCGATCTTGTCGTACTGGCGGAAGAAGTTCTGGTAGGTGATGGTCGCAACGGTCGTGGATTCAGGCTTGATCGTCAGCCCTTCTTTCGCCTCCAGCGCCTGATGCCCACCATCGCCCAGACGGCGGCCGGGCTGGGCACGGCCCGTCAGTTCGTTTATCAGCACGATCTCGTCACCCTGCACCATGTACTGCTTATCGCGGATGAACAGGCGGTGGGCGCGGATCGACGCCATGATGTTGTGCAGCAGCCCGACGTTCTCCGGCTGGTACAGCCCGCTGTCGGCCTGCAGCAGCCCGCGCTTGCGCAGCACTTCCTCAAGCTCCGGCACGCCTTCTTCAGTCAGCTGGATGTTGCGGGTCTTCTCATCGACGGTGAAGGCGTCGTCTGACATCTCCTGCGCGATCAGGTCGGTGGCGCGGAAGACGTTGGACACGTCCACCGCCGGGCCGGACATGACCAGCGGGGTCCGGGCTTCGTCGATCAGCACTGAATCAGCCTCATCGACGATGACGAAGTTGAAGCCGCGCTGGAGCATATCGGCGCGGGTGGGCTTCATCTGGTCGCGCAGGTGGTCAAAGCCGACCTCGGACGCGATCGAATAGGTAATGTCGGCGGCGTAGCCGCGGCGCTTGGCGTTCTCTAGTTGGGCGGGGGTCAGAATGCCGCGATGCAGCCCCATGGTGCTGGTGACGTAACCGGTGCTCATCCCCAGCGCCTGGTACAGCTTGCCCATGTCGGCCGCGTCGCGCATCACCAGATACTCGTTCACTGTGATGATGTGCACGCCCTTCTCCGGCAGCGCGTTGAGATAGGCAGCGGCGGTCGCGGTCAGCGTCTTGCCCTCGCCGGTCTTCATTTCAGCAACCCGGCCCTGGTGCAGGACAATCGCGCCCAGCAGCTGCACGTCGAACATGCGCTGGCCGAGCGCACGCTTTCCGGCTTCACGGGCAGCCGCGAAGGCTTCAACCATCAGATCGTCGAGGCTTTCGCCCCCCGCATGACGCTCGCGGAATTCCTTGGTCTTCGCCTTCAGATCGGCATCGCTCAGCACCTCGAAGTCAGCTTCGAGGGCGTTGATCGCCTCGACCTGTGAATCCAGGCCGCTCAGATACTTTTTGTTTGCGTTGCCGAAGACCGCTTTTGCAAAGCGCTGAAGCATGGCGTGGTTTATCCCGAACAGAAGTGAAAACAGGGCTCAAGCCTGTAGGTAGGGCCTCAGTGGCTCTGAGTCCATGCTCCTGTAAATCAGCGATTAATGGCGGAAGTGCCGGGTACCGGTGAAGACCATGGCCAGCCCGGCCGCGTCGGCGGCGGCGATGACCTCTTCATCGCGCAGCGAACCGCCAGGCTGAACCACCGCAGAGACCCCCGCGTCGATCAGCGCGCTGATCCCGTCGGCGAAGGGAAAAAACGCATCCGACGCGGCAACGGCACCGCGGACATCCAGCCCGGCTTCTGCCGCTTTGCGGATGGCGAGGTGGGCCGAATCCACACGGCTCATCTGCCCCGCGCCGATGCCCAGCGTTGCCCCACCAGCAACCAGTACGATGGTGTTCGACTTGACGTGCTTAGCCACGCGCTGGGCGAAGACCAGATTATTGCGGGTGGTCTCGTCGGGCTGCTGCGCCGTCACCACACGGAAATCATCTGCCTCGGCGCTGGCGTCGTCGCGCGACTGCACCAGCAGGCCCCCGGCGATCGACTTGACCAGCAGCTCGGGCGCCGATGGATCGGCCAGCCTACCGGTTAGCACCAGCCGCAGGTTTGGCTTCTGCGCGAAAACGGCGCGGGCAGCGTCGTCGGCATCGGGGGCGATGACCACTTCGGTGAAAATCTCGGTCATGGCCGTGGCGACTGACCCATCCAGCGGGCGGTTGCAGGCAACAATACCGCCAAAAGCCGAGGTCTCATCGCAAGCGAGCGCACGACGGTAAGCCCCGTAGAGGTCATCGCCCAGCGCCACACCGCAGGGGTTGGCGTGCTTGATGATGGCAACCGCCGGGTCGTCGAACTCGCTCACCAGCTCGAAGGCCGCGTCGGCGTCGTTGAGGTTGTTGTAGGACAGCGGCTTGCCCTGGATCAGCGCGCCGGTGGCGATCCCCGGCCGGTCGTCAGCGGTGCGGTACAACGCTGCGCTCTGGTGCGGGTTCTCGCCGTAGCGCAGCGGCAGGCTCAGCTTGCCGGCGAAGCTCAGCTCCTCGGGGAAGGCTAGGGTCGGGGCCGCGGCCGCGTCCCCCTGCTGCGACTTTTGATGGTCGGCCTGTTCCAGCCCCTGCAGCCAGCGGCTGATCTGTGCGTCATAGCGGGCGGTGTGGGCGTAGGCCTTGGCGGCGAAGCCACGGCGGGCTTCGCGCGTCAGCGCGCCTTCCGCCAGCAGTGCCAGCACCCGGTCGTAGTCGCCCGGGTCGCAGACCGGCAGCACGGAGGCATGGTTCTTGGCCGAGGCCCGGATCATCGCCGGCCCGCCGATATCGATATTCTCGATACAGGTGGCGAAATCGGCACCGCCGGCCAGCGTCTGGGCGAAGGGATAGAGGTTCACCACCAGCAGGCCGAAGGACGCAATGCCCTGCCCCGCCAGCGTCTCACGGTGCGCCGCGTCGCTCTGGTCGGCAAGCAGGCCGCCATGGATCGCCGGGTGCAGGGTCTTGACCCGACCGCCAAGGATCTCCGGGAACCCGGTAACGTCCGAAACCTTGCCCACGGGCAGCCCTTCGTCAGCCAGCAGGCGGGCGGTCCCGCCGGTCGAGACCAGCTCAAAGCCAAAGTCGACGAGCGCCCGGGCAAAGGGCACCAACCCCGCCTTGTTGGATACGGAAAGGAGGGCGCGTTTGGAGACATCGTTCACGGGAAAGGGTCCTGTCGGTCAGTGGCTGGGCTGGTACAGACTGTTCAGGACTGTTCTGGCACCGAACCGACCCGGAATCGAGCGGCGAAAAATCCGTCCACGCCCCCGTTATGCGCATAGTACGACGGCAGGATGCGGAGCGTGCCGGCCGGAGTCAGGGCGTCGGGGAGGCCGGAGACCGCCTCGGCATCGAAGGGCTCCAGCGCCACGTTCGACTGACGACGGAGAAAATCGTCGACCTGTGCCTCGCCTTCTTCCGGTTCCAGCGAGCAGACGATGTAGAGCAGCGTGCCGCCGGGCTTCACCAACCCCAGCGCGTGGTCGAGCATCCGCGCCTGCACCGATGCATGTTCGAGCAGGGTCACGGGCGAGCGCAACCACGGCGCTTCCGGGTTCTTGCGAAAGGTACCCGAAGCGCTGCAGGGGGCGTCGAGCACCACCAGATCCACGGGCTTGTGGCTGTACTTGAGCACATCGATCTTCCTGACCGCGGCGCGCAGGCCGGTGCGGGCGAGGTTCTCGCTGAGCCGCTCCAGACGCGGCCCGCTTTTATCGACGGCGATCACCTCGGCACCGGCACGGGCAAGTTGCAGCGTCTTGCCCCCGGGCGCCGCGCAGAGGTCGATGGCGGTCTTGCCGCGCAGGTCACCCAGCGCCGCGATCGGCAGGTGTGCGCCGAAGTCCTGTACCCACCAGTCGCCGGCTGCGCCCTCGGGGCTGTCCTGAAACGCGGTAAGGCCCCGGTTCAGACGGACCTGCCCGGTCGGCAGCGCCGTCGCCTCATCGCCGTTCAGCGCTTCTGCCGACCGAGCAGACTCGTCGACGAGACACAGGTCCACGGGCGCTTCCTCGCGGGCCAGACTGTCGAAGGCCGCCAGCGCCGCTTCACCCCAATTGCTGCGCCAGCGCTCAGCCAGCCAGTGCGGGATCACGGGCTGTGCGCGCAGCTTATCGAGAAAGTCAGTCCGCTCCCGGTCGGCCCGGCGCAGCACGGCGTTAACCATGCCGCGATAACGGCTGGTAGCGCGCGTCCTGAGCAGGTTCACCGTGGAGGAGACAGCCGCGTGGGGCGGGGTTTCCAGCAGCAGCAGGTCGGTCAGGCCCAGCCGCAGCACCGCCTGCACAAAGGGCGGCACGCCACTGCGCCCGCGTTCCAGCACCTCAGTCATCAGGTGCAGCAGCGGGCCATGGTAGCGCATGGCCGTCCGCGCTAGCCGCCAGGCGAAGGCGCGGTCACGCGGCGACAGGCCCTTGGCTTGCCGGTTGAAGGCCTCGTCCAGCGACAAACCGGCCGCTGGAACGGCTTCAAGTGCACGTGCGGCCGCCAGACGAGCGTAGTCGACGCGTCCTTTTGTCTTGGCCCCGGAAGGGCGAGACGGGCGGGAAGGGCTTTTTCCTGAGGGCAAGAACCACTACTTTCGGGGTATGACGAACGATGAACACGAGACGACCAAGGCCGTCGCCGGGCCCGAGGGGTCACCGCTGCAGGGTGATAGCGGGGACATGCGCCCCGCCCATGAAGTCTTTAAGGCACTTGCCGTCAAACGGAAACCCGAACAGGGCGGACCGGAAGGGCAGGAACCCACCACCTTCGGTGACTGGCAGGTCAAGGGCCGCTGCGTCGACTTCTAGACGCCGGTACCGCCTATCCGGCTGCGCCCGCCCCCGCGCATGAGGCTTCGACCTTCAGGCTCAGGCCTTGGCCGCGCCCGCACCTGTCGATTTTGGGGCATCCGGGTCCAGCGGCCAGCGCGGCCGGGGGGCAAAACTAAGATCGTCTACGTCTGCGTCTCCAGCCGGTGAACCGACAAGACCGACGCGCAATCGCTCGACTCCGGCCCAGGCCATCATCGCCCCGTTGTCCGTGCAAAGCGGCGCCGGCGGCACCACCACCGGCAGGCCAAGATCTTCGCCCAGCGTCATCAGCCTCTGGCTCAGCGCCTGATTGGCGGCCACCCCGCCCGCGACCACGAGCGCAGAGAGGGG
>Ga0163109_10004725_pt1 | contig 10312 bp, 10 predicted proteins | sample CRUFie1St13metaG_FD_108704 | JGI IMG/M metagenome (GOLD analysis project Ga0163109, IMG submission 108704) | Marine microbial communities from the Costa Rica Dome - CRUD Field 142mm St13 metaG | ecosystem: Environmental > Aquatic > Marine > Oceanic > Photic zone | place: Costa Rica: the Eastern... | reverse complement strand
GCGGGTTGGCGAAGTGGGTGAGGAGGGTGATATCGCAGGAAGCCCTTTAACAGTGGGCTCTGGACGCTCATTGACGCAACCTGACGGGAAATTGCGATGGCGGGATAGACGGGACTCGAACCCGCGACCTCCGGCGTGACAGGCCGGCGCTCTAACCAACTGAGCTACTACCCCAAATCGCAAGTCGAAGATAAAACCAAGCGGGAGGGATGAAGTCAAGTGACAAGAAAGGGTGATGAATTTTTTTGGTGATCCGTTTTTTCTCGATGAAAGAGCCATAAAATCAGCATTAGGCTTGGGGAATCGATTCTTTCGTGCAGTATGATCTCAATGACTTCGCTAAGGATTGAAAAAATGGAACTGGGACCCATTGGTACCAATGCTTACCTTCTCTGGGAAGAGGGGGGAGAAGAAGCGATTCTGATCGATGCCCCACCGGGATGTTCGGAGGCAATCGGAGGAATTTTGGAGAGGGAGCGTTTGACTTTGAGCGCGATCTGGCTGACTCACGGGCATTGGGATCATATGGCGGGGGCCGCGGTTCTCTGCAGGGAGGGGTTGGAGGTTCTGGGGCATCGGGAAGATCAGGTCCTCTTCGAGCAACCGGCTCTGATGAGTTCCTTTGCGATTCCGGGTTTGGAACTCGAGCCCGTGAAGGTCACGCGCTGGATCGAACATGGAGAGGAACTGGATTTGTGGGGCCGAAAGGTGGAGGTCCGTCATTGCCCGGGGCATTGTCCGGGGAACGTGATTCTTTGGGTGGAAGAGGAGGGCCGGTGCTTTGTGGGGGACGTCATTTTCGCGGGGAGCGTCGGCCGGGCGGATTTGCCGGGTGGAGACTTTCAGGCCTTGGAGCGTTCGATTCGCGAACAGGTCTACGCGCTGCCGGAAGACACTTTGATTCATCCGGGGCATGGACCGGATACTTCGGTGGGGGCGGAAATGCAATCGAATCCATTCGTTCGGCCCTGACGAGGCGTTTGGCGGGATGATTCGATTGATTTCCGACACTTCTTCAAGCGAGAACCAGACGCCCGATCTTGGGGAGGTCGTTCGGAAGGTGTTCGAACCGGATGGAATTCTGCAAAAGACTTTGGATTTCGAATTCCGCGGGGAACAGGCGGAGATGGCGAAACGCGTGGAGGATTGCCTCGCGCAGGGAGAGCATCTTCTCTTCGAAGCGGGCACTGGGGTGGGGAAGAGTCTGGCGTATCTGGTGCCGGCGATTCTGCATGCCCGCATGCGCAAGCGCCCCTGTGTGGTCGCGACCAACACCATCAGCTTGCAGGAGCAGTTGCTGGAAAAGGATATTCCGGCTTTGCGAAAGATTCTGGCTGGGATACCCGGATTCGAGGAGTGGGCGGATTTCGAATGCGCTTTGTTGGTGGGACGGGCGAATTACCTGTGCGCGAACCGTTTGCACCGCGCTCGAAGCGGACAAACCGAACTTTTCGAAGCGGGCCAGAGGGAGGAGTTGGAAAGAATCTTCGAGTGGATCAACGAGAACCCGGTCGAGGGAATCAGGCAAGAGATGTCCCCACTTCCCAAGGCTGGAGTTTGGGACCTGGTCAATGCGGATTCATCCCTTTGTTCGAGCAAGCGCTGTTCTCCCCAGTCCTGCTGCTACCGGAAAGCCCGGGCAAGGGTGGAAAGCGCGGACTTGGTGGTGGTGAATCATAGTCTTCTCTTCTCTCTGATGGGAGCGGGTTACGGTCCTTCGGATGAGGAGGGTGGGGTGATGTTTGCCGATGATTTTGTGATTTTTGACGAAGCTCATGAGATCCCCGAGGTGGCGGGGGATCATTTGGGTTTGTCGATGAGTTCATGGGCTATGGAAACTTCCCTGCGAAGGTTATATAATCCAAGGCAGGGAAAGGGCTTGCTGAAGAAGCTGGGCCGTCCCAAGGATCTGGAGGCAGTGGAGGATGCATCCCTCGCAGTGGATGATTTCTTTCAGCACTTGCACGTTCGCATTCTGGGTGAGCAAAGCCGGATCCGGTTGCTGGAAAAGGGGGTGTTTCCGATGGAGGTGCTGCCTCCCTTGAGCCGGGTCGTCCGAAGTTTGGTGGAGTTGTCGGAATTGAGCGAGGACGAGAACCGAAAGTTGGAACTGAAGGATCAGGCGAAAAGAATGCAGGGCTATCTGATGGGCTTGTCCGAGGTCTCGGAACTAAAGGACGAGGGCTCGGTCTATTGGTTGGAGCGGGCGGGCAAGAAAAACCAAATCATTCACTTGAGAAGCGCCCCGCTCGATATTGCTTCGGTGCTGCGCCGGGATCTGTTCGGGAAGCAAACCTCGATCATCATGACCAGTGCAACGCTGACCCGGAGGGGAAAGGCGGATTGCTTCAAGTCTCAGGTTGGAGCGGAGGAGGTGAAGGAGGGAATCGTCCATTCTCCCTTCGATTATCTTTCCAATATGCAGGTCCGCATTCTGATGGATTCTCCGGAGCCCATGTCCGGCAATCGCGATCCCTATTTGAATTATTTGGTCGAGGCGATTCACGGATCCGCGTCCGCGATGGAAGGGGGAACCCTTGCCTTGTTCACCAATTATTCGGATCTTAAGTACGCCTACCACCACTTGCTCCCACGGTGGCAGAAAATCGGACGTTCGGTCTACGCCCAGGGCGAAGGATTCTCGAGGTCCGAGTTGCGGGCCAAGTTGATCGAGGAAGAGGATGCCCTGCTCTTGGGCGCCGAAAGCTTTTGGAAGGGGTTCGATGCCAAGGGGCCTTGTCTGTCCCAAGTAATCATCACCCGTTTGCCTTTTGAAAACCCGAGTCATCCGGTGATGGAAGCCAAGACGGAGATTTTGGCTGAAGCGGGCAAGAGTTCCTTCATCGAATTGACTTTGCCAAGCGCGGTGATCCGCTTTCGGCAAGGGGTGGGCCGGTTGATTCGTTCGCAAGCGGACGTCGGCGATTTGCTGATCATGGATTCGAGGATTCTCAAGAAGAACTACGGGTCCCAATTTTTGTCCGAATTGCCCAATCCCAACTACGAAAGCCTATCGTTGTCCGAGTTGCTTGGGGAGTGAGGAAGAAATATCCTGTTTTCAGTAATAACATGATTTTTTTTTTGAAAATTGACTTACCCCTCAACTTGGTATGCAAAGCAAGGTAGCCCCATACTCTAATGCTTTTCAAATCACATGGTCACAGTGACGTCGGGTTTGTCCGCGAAAACAACGAAGATTCCTTTGTCGTTGACGATGCCAAAGGAATCTTTGCCGTTGCCGATGGAGTGGGCGGTCTGCCCTTTGGTAACTTGGCAAGCCGGTTGGCGGTCAGATTCTTCGCTTCGATGATTAGAAGCTCGGAAGACGCGTGCACCATTGAAGAGTTAAAGGAGATTGTTCAAAAGGTTCATGCGAACGTAGTCGAATGCGGACAATTGGTCGGGGGTGAGAATGGGATTGGAACGACTTTCTCAGCCCTTCGGCTCCTTCCCGATAAGATCCTTTACGTTCACGTCGGAGATTCTGCGATCTTTCGAAAGAGCGGAGACAGTCTCACCAAAATTTCCAAAAGCCATACCTTGGGAGACGAATTGATCGAAAAGCATGGTCCTCAAGCGGCGGACGACATGCCCGAACATTATATGCACACCTTGACCCGATGCATGGGTCAAGACATTGATTTCGAGGTGGACTCCGGTGAAATCGGCATCGAACCGAACGATCAATTCCTGATCTGCTCGGACGGTGTGACCAATATGGTGGACTTGGGAGAGATTCAGCAAATGATGAGCGAATACGAACCCAACCCCTTCGTTCACGCCCTGATTGATGCGGCCAACCAGAACGGCGGAGTGGATAATTCGACCGCCATATCTCTGCTCTTCTCCTAGAGAGCCTTCCTGACCGCCATGGGGGACCGGATCGCTTCGTTCAAAGAGAAGGTCGAAAAGAATCCGAACCAAGTTTTCTTTCGTTACAGTTTGGCCCAGGCTTATTTCGAAGAGGGCGCATTCGAACAAGCTTCCGCTGAATTCAGAAAATGCCTGGAGGTCCGTCCGGATTGGATGATGGCCTCTCTTTTCGTGGGTAAGGCGGAAATGGAAACCGGCAATTCCCAGCTTGCCAGGGAATTCCTCGAAAAGACCGTTGCCTTGGCCGAAGAGCAAGCTCACGAAGACCCGATGATGGAGGCAAAGCAGTTACTTGATTCTCTTGGTTCCGGTTAGCCGAGAGCTTTCCCATTTGGAATGGAATCGGAGCGTTTGCGGCAATGAGTAGGATCGCCAAGAGCCTGTCTCTGGTCAGCGTACTTACCATGGGCTCCAGAATCTTGGGTCTTCTTCGCGATGTGTTGTTTTTTTCCGCGTTCGGGGCATCGGTGTTCGGAGAGGCATTCATCCTCGCCTTTACGATTCCCAACCTATTCCGCAGGATGCTTGGAGAGGGTACCTTGAGCTCGGCTTTCATTCCGGTGTACGCCGAAACGAGGAAAAAAAGTTCAAAGGATGCCTTCGATTTGATGAACAAGGTGCTTGGCCGATTGATGGTGGGTTTGTCCCTTCTGATCGTGTTCGTGGTGAGTCTCTCCTATGGAGCGGCCAAGGGTGACTGGTTCGATTCGGACAAATGGTCGAACGGTTCCATGTTGAATTCGATCACCTTCGGATACGTTTTATTCATCTGCGCTTCCGCAATTATGGTTGGGGCGCTCAACACTCGCGGAAGTTTCTTCGCCGGGGCTCTGTCTCCCATACTGCTCAATCTATTTATGATCTCCACCTTGGCTTTCTTTGGAGTGAGCTTGGGTTGGTCAGGGTCGGATTTGGCCATGGTTCTTTGCCTCAGCGTTCTGCTCGCCGGCTTCGTCCAATTTCTTTTGCCTTTTCTGCAACTGCGGATGGCGGACGGATGGCGTTGGAAGCTGGACTTGGGCCGTTCGCAGGAGTTGGACCGGATCAAAAGCATATTTTGGGTTGGGGCGATGGGAGCGGCGGTCGTTCAAATCAACGTTTTGGTTTCACGGTTCCTTGCTTATTCCTTGGATGAGCAGGGTGGAGTATCCTATCTGTTTCTCGCTTCCCGTCTGATCGAACTGCCTCTGGGGGTTTTTGCCATCGCCATATCCACGGTGCTTTTTCCCGAACTCGCCAAGGCCGCCACGGAGTCGGATCGAAAGAACTTCATGGGCTATTTTTTCAGGGGGTTCAGAATGACCCTGGCGGTCACTCTTCCTGCGGCAGTCGGTTTGGCTCTCCTGGCGGATCCGATTCTTTCTGTGTTGTTTCAATGGGGCCAATTCGGACCTTCGCAGGTTCGGGCGGCAAGCGAAGTGTTGTTGATTTCTTCCTTGGGTCTGCCGCTTTATGCGATTTCGGCCTTCATGGTGAAAGCCTTTCACTCCCAGAAGCAAATGATTCACCCCTTGCGAGCGGCTCTGGTCAGTTTGCTTGCCAATGCCGGCTTCAGTCTTTGGCTGATGCAGGACCACGGGGTGTACGGTCTGGCATGGGCGAACGTCCTGGCTGCCTTTTTCCAGACTTCGTACCTGATTGCGAAAACTCGGGATTTCGGCTTCTTCATCCTTTGGCGGAAGCGTCCTCTCTTTTTTCTGCCAATCCTCTTATCGAGCCTTGTCATGGGAGGAGTTCTTTATCTTTCGAATGATGCGTTCATCTTCCCCTCGGGTAAGGGCTCCGACCTCATGCGGCTTCTTCTTTTCATCCCTTCGGGCATTTTGATTTATTTTCTTTGCTGTTACCTGAATGGAGTTCCCGAAGCCCGTGGGCTGGGGCGCAAGATCACTAAGTTTTTGCCTTTTGGGGATGATTCGTGATTGGTTGTCATATGATAAAGTTGACAAAGCACCCTCCTTTGCGAAGGTAGGAGCAAAATTTCCATGAATTGCCCGAACTCAAATAGAAAAGGATTCACTTTGGTTGAACTGCTGGTGGTTATCATAATCATCGGAATTTTAGCGGGCATTACCTTCACTGGGGCAAGTTACGTCTTCACCGTCCAAGAGGAAAAGAAAGCCCGGGGTGAGATCGAGGCTCTTCAATTGGCGCTCGAACAATTCAAAAATGAGTTTGGGCGTTATCCGGAGACCACGCAAAACTCCGATCCCAATAACCGGAGTTCCCTTCTTTTTCTAGCCTTGTCCGGATTTGCGGATGAATTCGGAGAACCCATCGAGGATGAGAGAAACCGCAATTTTTTGCCTGCGGACACCTTCACACTTGGCAAAATGGATGGATCCGAGATCGTGGACTATTCGATCGATAGCGCCGTTTTGGTACAGGGCAAGCAATTCGACGAGGAGGTTTTCATCGTCGATCCGTGGACAAGCCCGTATCAGTACGAATACCCGCGGGCGGACGGACACAATGGCTATCTCTTGTTCAGCAAGGGTCCGGATGGGGATTCTTCGACTTTCAATTCCGAACTCACCGACACCCCTGAAAAGGCGGGGGTTGACATGGATAACATTCCACCTTCCGAACCGGGAAAGTGGTAAACTTCGATTGCATGCAAGACAAATGAACGAGAAAAGAAAAAAAACCAGTGGATTTACCCTCATCGAATTGTTGGTGGTGATTTCAATTATTGGCATTCTCATGGGGATCGTTGGTCCCAAGGTGTTCGACCTGCTTTCCGGTTCGAAAGTCACCAAGACTCAGTCCGTCTTCCGAGCCTGGGTTACGCAGTTGTATCAATACAAGGAGTTCTACCGCTATTTTCCACCTTTTCTTCTGGAAGAGGAGGAGGGCGTATCGGTTTCTCTGGAAGACGAGGAGAATCATGATGCCTTCATTGCCGCCCTTCGCGGAATGAAATGGAATTCGTCCTCCTTTTCGTGGGAAAGTTTGGAGGGTGATTTGCTTGATCAAAACAAGAAGGGCAGGGAGTTTCACAGTTTTGGGGAAGACGAATTCGGCTATGTGGATCCGGATGGAGAAGAAACAAACAATGGAAGATATCTTTCCGACGCTTGGGGAAATCCGAAGATCAGAATTCTCGTGGATCATGATGGGGATGGTTTGATCAGATTAAGCGAGCAGGATTTGGGAGATATCGTCAGCGCCTTGAAGGTGGATTACGACACTGAGGTGGTGGATGCCGCAAGAGATAAACTACAGGTTATTCGAGATAAGGTCGGAATTTACGTTCTGTTTGATGACACAGGAGATTGGGATACTCAGAACGCCTTTTCCTGGGATGTTGCTAAATTTCTCCAAGGGGATTAGGTTACCGATATAGGTATCTTATGGTTTCCCCCAAACGAAAAGTCGAGCGGAGGGGTTTTACCCTCATGGAGCTCATGATTGTGCTTGCAGTCATGGGCGTGATGATGGGCATGATCGGCTTTTCTCTTTCCGGGGGAGGAGGGGCCGCTTTGCAAGCATCCCAAAGGCAGTTGCTGGGTCTCGTCCAGCAAACTCGGGCTAAGGCCGCTCTCTATGGAAGGCCCGCCCGCTTGATTGTGAGCAATGACGAACAGGATGAGGAGAAGTTTTACCGATGCTTGGAAATTGTCGTGCAAGATGCAAATGAGACGAACCAATGGGTTGTGCAGGGAGAGGAAAAGTATTTGGAAGATGGAGTGTATTTGCTTCCCTATGATGACTCGAAGGTGGCAACTCCCGATGACTGGAGCGACTTGGCCTACTCGGTCTGGAGTCACGATGAGCAGGGTTCGATGAAATTGAAGGATTCGTTCAAGGGCGTTCGGACTGAAGGAGGAGGACAGGCGTTCAGTTATCTGGAGTTCAATGCCGAAGGGAATTTGGTTTGTCCGCACGAAGGTGATTCTTCCACGCCCTCTTATCCGATGTTGGTCTTGGCGAACGGATCTCCTTCTCCGGGCTCCGATAAGCTTCTCAGGTTTGATGACGTGAATTCTGTATCCGGAATTCTTTTGAGAAGATTTGGCGGTTTCGCGGTTTTGGATTCCAGTGACTTCGGAATTGGTGGAAGAGGAGGTTCCAGTGGAAGTGGTGGTTACTAAGGCAAAGAAGGGATTTACCTTGTTGGAGGTGGTGATTGCCTTGACGGTTTTTGCCTTTCTGATTGGTGGCTTGCTTGGCTTTTTGCCTTGGGGAGTCGAAGGTGTTGGGCAAGTCAAGGACCAATCGATTGCCTATGGCTTGGTCGATGGCACGCAAGTCGAATTGGAAAGAATGGGTTTTTCTCTGGTCGAAGCGGGAACCAATCGACTTCAGGAAACCTATAATTCAACCCTTGATCCGAGGAGAGCCCCTGCGGTTTATCAGGTTCTTTTGGTGGCGACTGCCCAAGGTGATTTGATTTCGTTCGAACACGTGGTCAAGCAAGAGGAGCAGGATTATTTGGATAGCACGCAAAGGGAAGAGGGGGAAGTAATCGAACAATTTGATAAGGATTTGGGCGGCATCGTAAATTTTAACAGAACTCCTGATGACTTGCCCGTCTCGTTGACTGGTTTTACGGAAGAGGACCAAACCACTTTCCCCCATTCGACCCGGTGGATTCCCGAGGAAGAGAGATATTTTTTGATCAAGTGCACTCAATTCGGTTGGGACGACGAAGATCCATCGATCCCTCACCGACACCAACATCACCCGAGCAACGGATTTCTCGCGCTTCAAGTCGACGTTCAATGGCCTTACAAAATCCCTGATCCTTCTCAAGGAGAGAACGGTTTCCGCAGAGTTGCCGAAAAATATCGAAAGCATTTCCGATTCCCTTTGGCGATCGTACGCTAGAGTTTGGGGGAATAGGCTTCCCGTTTTGATTTATTCTTCCGATGATCAAGCCTTGGATACTAGCCGCCAGACCCAAAACCTTGGTTGCCTCCTTTGCCCCGGTTCTGGTTGGCGCCTTCCTAGCCAAAGAAAATACCGGGTTTTTTGATTTCCTTCCTGTGGCTTTATGCCTGATTTTCGCTCTTTTGATTCAAATTGGGACAAATTTCGCCAACGATTACTTCGATTTTCAACATGGAGCGGACACGAAAGAGCGAATTGGTCCGGCTCGTATGGTGTCTTCGGGTTTGATTTCTCCAAAATGGATGCTCGCGGGAACTGCTCTTTCCTTGCTGGCCGCCTTTTCCGTGGGAATCCTTTTGATGGAGGTTGTGCAAGCAAATCGGCTTTTGCTTGGAGTCGGTATTGTGAGTGTCCTATCAGCTCTGGCTTACACGGGCGGACCATTCCCCTTGGCCTATCATGGATTGGGGGATTGTTTCGTAATTCTTTTCTTTGGTTTGCTTGCGGTATGCCTGACCGAATACGTTTTGATGTGCTCGGCTGAAATCTTTTGGACGCCTTCTTGGGGAATGGGTCTTGGTGTCGGTTTCATCATCAACAATCTGCTTGTAGTCAATAATTACCGGGATTTCGAGGAAGATGGAACAAATGGGAAGAATACTCTTGTGGTTCTCTTTGGGAAAAAATTCGGTTTGTTTTTTTATGCAATCGGATTTTTTGGGGCAACCGTGGCTTGTTCACTCTTCTACGAACAGGCAAGATTCACCCTGCTGCTGGTTCCACTTGGCATCTTGGCTTCACGCCGGCTCGCTCGAGCAAGCGAGGCCAAGGATTACAATAATGTTTTGGGTCTATCAGCCGTCATTGTAGTTCTCTACGCCATCCTGACTGCGTTTGGAATCTTTTGGGAATCGTGATAGAATAATTTCTTTTTAACATTCTCATATCATGTATCTACCAGATCTCTCTAGTTTTCCTTCCTTCAGTTTAACAAATCTCATGAAAACGTGTTTCGGTGAGAAATCAGATTCAGTGACCAAGGTATGCATTCTGATTGATTTGCCTGATCTCGCTCTCATGAACGACAATCGTTTTCTTGAGGATTCGGATCGATTTCCCGTGCAAAACAAAGCCTACGAATTTTTCTATCAACCGTTGTTGCAGGGAGAGTGCGATGAACTTGGTTATGAAACGATTGATTTCTTTGCCTTCAAGACAACAGGTGGAAGTAATCTGGATCCCGAAGACTTAGCCACCGATGCTGGAGGAAAAAGCTTGTCTCTCGAAAACGACATCTGCTCAAAATATGACATCATCCTTGCGATTACGGATTATTCCCTGACTGCTCCGCTCACTGCTTTGGCCAAAAGATATGGATTCCGAGGAGCCACTCTTCATGGGGTCAATGAAACGATCCTCGGATCGGGTCTGTCCGTTGATTATCGTGTGATTTCCGAGCAAGCCGAGACCTTTCGCTCGGTTCTCGATCAAGCCGATTTTTTTGAACTCGAATTCGAATTAGACGACAGGAAGTATCAGCTTCGCATCGATTGCGAAGGGCAAACCGCGCAAAAGAGTCATGGTCTTTGCCCTCCCGGCAAGCCTG
>Ga0163109_10004724_pt1 | contig 10316 bp, 13 predicted proteins | sample CRUFie1St13metaG_FD_108704 | JGI IMG/M metagenome (GOLD analysis project Ga0163109, IMG submission 108704) | Marine microbial communities from the Costa Rica Dome - CRUD Field 142mm St13 metaG | ecosystem: Environmental > Aquatic > Marine > Oceanic > Photic zone | place: Costa Rica: the Eastern... | reverse complement strand
TATTTTTATTTTAATTTACTTAATGAATTATATTGATATAATTGGATGGATTGGGTTTGGATTTATATCACTTGGATATTATTTAAATTCACAGAAAAACATCATTTGTTTTTATGTTTGGGCATTAGGCAATGTAATTTTTATGATTTATGCGTATCATATAGAATCTAATCCAATGTTGATTATGAGTATGTTTACATTAGCTATGAACATATATGGTTACATTAAGTGGAAATAATTTTTATAAAGGATTATAGATTATGGAAAAACAAAAATTTATGGAAAAACAGAGATTTTACTATGACAAAAATTTTTTGGGTGGCAAATCAGGTAGGCCAATTAGAATATTGTCAGAGTACTTGTTTCCTCTAGAAGCTTTTAAAAAAAATAAGGTTGATAGTACTGTAGTTTTTTTTGGTTCGGCTAGAATTAAAAATAAAAATGACACTGAAATAAATAAGTATTATAAGAAAGCTAGAGATTTAGCTTACATGATCACAAAATGGAATTTAGATAAATTTGGTGGAAAGAAATTTGTAGTTGCATCAGGAGCAGGCCCTGGAATTATGGAGGCTGCAAATCAAGGAGCACATGAGGCAAAGGGAAAGACGGTGGGGCTTGGAATATCATTACCATTTGAGCAAACTAACAACAAATGGGTAACTAAAGGACTCAATTTTGTTTTTCACTATTTTTTTATGAGAAAATTCTGGTTTTTTTATAAAACAAAAGGTATTGTTGTATGGCCTGGTGGTGTAGGTACATTAGATGAATTTTTTGATATTATTACATTAATACAAACAAAAAAAATAACTAGAAATATTCCGATTGTATTATTTGGGAAAAATTTTTGGGAAGGTTTGATTGATTGGGAAAGACTAGTTGAAAACAAAGTTATTTCTAAGTCTGATCTTGATTTGTTTATCATCCTAGATACAGTTGATGAAACCTTTGAATATTTAAAAAATAATATGGACTTAAAATAGTTTATAATCCTGCAAAAGGATTAAATAGAGGATTTCATATTCAAATCCTGTCACCTTGACAATAAATTAGAAAGCCTCTTTAATGGAGTTTTTTTTATTTTGTAAATTATTATCATGAATAAAATAGTTTCATTTTTAGTTTTATCGACATCAATAATATATTCACAATGGTTTTATATTGATCAATCAGGCGTTACTCGTTCGTATTATGTATCATACCCCAAAAATGCTGTTGGTCCAACTCCTTTAATTATTAATATGCATGGTTATGGTGATGACGCTATGAAACAGAGATTATATTCTGAAATGGATCAATTTGCACACTCTAAAAATATAGCAGTTGTTTATCCAGAAGGATTAAATAAATCATGGAATGTCTTTACATTTTGGGATGCAAATTCACATGATGATGTTGAATTTATTAGATCTATGATGGATGATATTTTTAAAAATTTTGATATTGATTCAAATAAAGTTTATGCATGTGGAATGTCTAATGGTGGATATATGTCATACAGATTAGCTTGTGACTTATCAGATAGAATAGCAGCATTTGGATCAGTAACAGGAAATTTTATGGTAAAAAATATAGATCCAAATGATTGTTTAGATCAAAATAGAGAGATTCCAATAATCCATTTTCATGGTACTAATGATAGAGAAGTAAGTTATTATCCTCCTTCTATTGATCAATCTTTAACACCTATTGAATCGATTGATTTTTGGAGTGACTATAATAATTTGACTTTAGAATCAATAGAATCAATTAATAATAATGTTGAGATATATTCATATTATAATGAATCTTCAATTGTAAAATTTGTCCATTATAAAGTTCATAGAGGTGGCCATGAGTGGTTTGGAAGTACTTTGTCAACTGATTGGGGGTTTAATACTAGTGAAGAACTTGTAAAGTTTTTTTTGCAATATAAGTTATCTGATTTTATTAATAATTAACCATCAAGTGATTTTAATTAATAGTTTTATAAATATTCAAGATATAATTTTAAACCATTCAACCCTGCTTTGTAAACAGAGGTTAGCAAGTTCAAATTCTACTAATAAATTTCTTTAATATTATATAAACTGATTAATTTCAATTTCATTTAAATAATTAATTACTTTGGATTTGTTTCCATTTAATATGCATCTATTTTTTTTTGATTCTAACTGATAATCGTACATAGGATCATAATAATTAACCAATAAATCTTTAATCCATTCTTCATGAGAATTTTTATTTTGATCAATTAGAATACTTTTAATTTTCATACTTATTTCATTATAAAGTTTTATCCCTAAACGCTTATGTATTCTATATAAAGATGATTGAAGTGATTCATTTAATTCATTTTTTGAAAGTCCATTTTCTAAAGGCCTATAAACATATTCCATGGCAATATTTGAAATTCGCTCTTCAATATCTAATTCAATTATTACTATCTTAGTTTTTCCCATTTTTTCATACCACGCGTTAGGGATAGAAAGCTTACCTATCCTCCTACACTCGTCCTCTAGAAATAGTATTTTACTATCATGCTTAATATATTCTGAAGCTAAATTATTTTCAAAATTTATAACTGTTGGTTGCTGTTTAGCTAATCCTCCAAAAGCAGATCCTCTATGAAGAGCATATCCTTCTAAATCAATTGCTGAGTTTAAATCTTGAAGAATAGCTGTTTTTCCTGTTCCAGTACGACCAGCCAAAATTATCCATTCTTTTTCATCGTCGTTTACTGAATTAAGAATTTCAATGCATGACTGCCTAAGAGCTTTATAGCCCCCTTGGATTAATGGAACATCAATTCCTTCATCATTTAACCATGATTGTGCAATTTGAGATCTCCTACCTCCTCTCATGCAGTAAATATGCGTATCTGGATTTTCTTTAATAAATTTTTTCCACAGATAAACTAGTTCATTCTTTTTATCTTTAACCAAATTAAAACCCAATTTTTCAGCAGATTCTCCTCCCTCTCGTTTATATTTTATCCCAACACTAGCTCTTTGCTCATTATTTAGAATAGGTATGTTAATACTTGAGGGCATAGCTCCCTTATTAAATTCAATAGGAGCTCTTAAGTCTATTAAGGGAGTATTGTTTTTTATAATACTTATATTATGCTGAATATCGTAATCAAATTTCATGATATAATTTATGATAGAATCTATAAAATAGAATAATGTACTTTAATTTTATTTAAATCCAAATTCTGCAAAATATAAAATAAATTAGAAAGCCTATTTCATCAAGAAATGTTTATTTTCTATATTATAATATGAGAAAATATTTATTAATTTTATTATTAACGAACTTCATATTGTGTAATTATCAGTATTCTCTGGAGGATTATAATGCGACCTCACCTACTTATGGTAATAATGTATGGGAGCCAGAATACTTAGATTATATAACAATGCATTATTTTTCCACACAAGGATGAGCTGGCTGAACAGCAACATTTGGGCAGTTGTCCAATTTCCAAGAAGAATTAAGAAATGATGATGGCTATGAAAATATTGTTATTATTGCTGTTGGACAAACAAATATAAGTGAATTTAATAATAATTTTTGCGCAAACTCTGACTTACCTTTAGTAATGGATACGCATCCTGATTTACCAATCAGGGAACAATTTTCTCCTTATGGTGAACCTCATTATTTGGTTATTTTAAATTATGATGGTGATTATATTGGTCATATTGATTTATTAAGCTTGGGTAATACTGAAAAGGATTATATAAGAGGTGTACTTCAAGATTATTACCAGGAGTCTTATACTGGTGATATAAATCAAGATTCTTTAGTTAATATTCAAGACGTTATCTTAGTAATTAATTTAATTTTGAATGCCGATTTTAATTTATTAGCAGATATAAATTTAGATGATAATGTAGATGTCTTAGATGTCATTCAATTAGTAAATATAATTCTAAACTAAGTCAACCTAAGTTAAATATTTATTATCTCAAAATAAATAAGAAAGCCTCTTTTAAAGAGGCTTTTTTGTTTTGTAAATTCATTATATGAAAATAATTATATTTCTAATTCAAATTATTTTAATAGGTTGTAATTCAAAACCAACTGAGCAGGAGCTATTAAATAAATCTAATCCAAACGGACTTTATGGACAAAAAATTACTCTGTCTGAAAAACTAAAAATTAATACACTTATCCTAGACGAAGAGAAGTACCTTAATAAGGATGTTTTCATCACTGGAAAAATAATTGAAGTTTGCCCTATGAGAGGGTGCTGGATTAAAATTAATGATAAAAGTTCTGATTATAATTTGAGAATAAAAGTAAAAGATGGTGATATTGTATTTCCTTTATCTGCGAAAGACAAACAGGCTGATATTCAAGGCATATTTACCAAATTAGAATTCTCTGAAGATCAGGCACGAAAATGGAAAATGCACCTCGCGGAAGAAAAGGGTATAAAATTAAATATTGATGAAATTATGCTAAATCCGTCAGATCTGTTTGAATATAGAATCAATGCCCATGGAACAAAAATTTATTAATATCTAGACAATGAGAAATTTAAAGAACTTCCAGTCTATTAAAACAAAATGGGAAAAATTACAAGCCGAAGATAAGAAAATACGGATACGTGATGCAGCAAAAAAACTAGAAACATCTGAAGCTAGCTTATTAAGTACGGAAATTAATGATGGTGTCTATTTTTTAAATATTTCTGATTATAATACTTTCTTGTCTGAGGTACTATCATTAGATAAAATTATGCTTCTTATAAGAAGTGACACAGTTGTTCATGAAAAAACTATTTTCTCAAAAGATATTCAAATGAGAGACAATAAGGTTTTTAATAATAAAAGTAATGAATTAATACTTGAATTTAATCCAACATTATTCAAGTATATTTTTTCGCAAAATAAACTACATGCTAAGAGATCGCTTCGAAGTTTTCAGATTTTTGATATTTATGGAGACGCCATTTTAAAAATTTATTTAAAAGGCAAAAATGAAATTGAATTTGATAATATTGTTGAACGATATAAATCTGAATATAATTATGAATTGCAAGAACCAATCAACCACAAAAATTTAGAACCCAAAAGCATTATTGAGCTTAATAATTCTGAAAAAGAATTCAAATGTTATGATTATGATTTAAACGAAAACATTTTAAGAAAAGTATTAACTTCCTCATCAAAAGAACAAATTCCAATCCAAATACATGCAATTGGAAAAGGAACAATACAATATCATAAAGATTTAATTAAAAAAATAGTTGATTTTGGGCCATGGATAAATATTATAGATAAAACATTTAACCTACATGCAATGGAAAATCATTTAAAGCATGTTATTTTCAAGAAACACGAAAGAAATAATGATTCGTTTTATCATTTAGACTTTTTTGATATGAGCAATAATTATGTTTTAGGAATTTGCAGTTTAGAAAAGTTTAACAAAGATTTTAATTATATGATAGATAAAATAAATAGAACTACGAATTTAAGGATTTAATCTTATGGCCTTAGTAATATTTGGTGCTATTTTTGGTTTATTAGCTGTGGTCTTGGGAGCATTTGGTGCACATTCACTTGAAAATATAATAGGTGATAAAATGGATATCTATAGAACAGCCATACAGTATCAAATGTTACATAGTACTGCTTTAATGATTGCGGGTATAATTATGATTATAACTAAATTAGATTTGATAATTATAGGATATCTATTTGCAATAGGAATACTATTGTTCTCTGGATCTTTGTATATAATTGCAATATTTAAAATATCAAAAATGGGTATGATTGCTCCTTTAGGAGGACTCTCATTCATAATTGGATGGGTTTTAATGATATATAAATTATATATTAATAATGCTATCTAGATTAATTTTACTAAAAAATAGTAGATGTTGCGGAGAAGGGTGTTTTATGTGCCCATATGAACCAAAACATCTTAAAAATTCAAAAACTATTAGTGAACAAATTATTGAAATCTGTACACAAGAAGAACTTGACACTATAAAAAAATTGAAAATCTCGAAAAAGAGTAAGGAGATGTATTGTGAATAAATTATTATATAAAAATCTAATTATATTTACGTTATCATTTTTAATCTTAAGCTGTGATACAAATTCAGATAATATCAAACTACCAAATGATATTAGATGGGTGGTAAAATCAAAAGAATATGATATTCTTTGTGAACAAATATATAATACAGCGTGGGGAAAACTATCAAGACTTTTGAAAAATTCAGATTCAAACTCTTGTATTGTAATGGATTTAGATGAAACTGTTTTAGATAATTCAAAATATCAAATTGATTTAACAAAAAAAGGTGAATCTTACAACCCTGAGAGTTGGTCTGAATGGGTTAACCTAAAAGAAGCAGAGCTTGTTCCAGGTGCAAAGAATTTCATAGATAATGTTAATAAGACTAATGTAAGAATTGTCTTCCTGAGTAATAGAATGGATAAAAATAAGTTGCCAACTATTAAAAATATGGAGCGATTAAGTATAGTTGATAGTGATGATATATTTTTATTGAGACTAAATAAAGAAGATAGAAAACATGTTCGAAGAAGTGAAATTATTAATGGTGATGGGAGATTTAGTGAAATTGGACCTTTAAAAGTTCTTGCCTATTTTGGAGATGCTAAGCATGACTTCCCTGAAAATGACGATAATTTTACTTTTGGTCAGAATATGTTTATGTTTCCAAATCCAATGTATGGAAAATGGTAGATTTATATTTAAGAATTTTCCAAAACCGTTCTAAAATAGATATATAGAATTAAATTTGTTTCATGAATTATAAAGCCTCTTTTTTTGAGGCTTTTTTTTTTATAGATTTACTTATGAAAAGATATCTTATTATAATTTTATTTTTTAATACTCTGTGCTCTGAAATCCAGAGATTAAATAGTTCTAATCGAATTCGATATGATTTCATGAATTATGACAACAATACTATAGAAGTAAATAATTTCAGAGATGAGGATGAATTATTAGATTTTATTGAATCCATATTTGAATCTAATCTAATACCTGGACTATCAATTGCAGTAGTTAAAAATAATAATATAGTTTGGGAAAAACAGTTCGGCTTTGCAAATATAGATGAAAATATATTAGTAGATGAAAATACGATTTTCATACTATCATCAATTTCAAAAACTGTAACGGCAACTGCATTAATGATGCTTCATGAACAAAATTTATTTATGCTTGATGATGATATAGATAATTATTTACCTTTTAATGTAAATCATCCGGACTATCCATTAACTCCAATTACTTTCAAAATGCTTTTATCTCATACTTCAGGAATAAAAGATAATTGGAATGTAATGCCCTACTATGATGGTGATTCTCAAATAGAACTAAACAACTATCTTAGTCAATATTTGATTCCAGGGGGTGAACTATATAATGATAACTCTAATTTCACTAATTCAATACCTGGTACAAATTATAATTATAGTAATATTGGAGCAGCATTAATTGGACTATTAGTTGAGGAAATTTCGAACCAACCTTTTAATCAATTTTGTAATGACAATATTTTTACTCCATTAGGAATGGATAACGCCTTTTGGTTTTTGTCAGAAATCGAAAACTTAAATCAAGTAGCACTCCCTTATCAATTTACAGGCGGAAGTGGTGATACATGCTATGAAATAGGTTGTGGAGTATACGATAGCTCTAATCCTTGCTTCTGCGATATTGCTTGTGTTGAATACGGAGATTGCTGTCAAGACTATGATGAAGTATGTGGTGAGGATGGAACTGGAAGCGCCCCTTCAAACTTAGTACCATACGAAAATTATGGTTATGCTGACTATCCATCTGGGCAATTGAGAACATCAGCAAATAATTTAGCTAATTTTATGAGTTTATTTATTAATGATGGGTATCATGAGGGAGTCAGAATTTTAGATTCAGAAACAATTGAACTAATCAAAACTATACATTTTCCTCAAGTGAACTCTTCTCAAGGTTTGATATGGTATTATAAGAACAATAATCAATTATTTGGACATAATGGAGGAGATCTCGGTAGCTTAACTGAAATGTTTCTATCATTTACAAATAATTTGGGTGTAGTTATTTTAAGTAATTCAAGTAACTATAGCGCAATAATTCAAATAGAAGATGCTATTTTTAATTTTGTCCAGGAAAATGAATTCTCAATGATTGGAGATATTAATTCAGATAGCCTTATCAATATCCAAGACATAATTTTAACAGTAAATCTAATTTTAAGTAATGAGTATTCAGGCTCAGTAGATTTAAATACTGATAATGCTATTGATATTCTTGATATAGTTCAGCTAGTAAACATTATTTTAAACTAATAATAACTAAAAATAAAAAAATCATAATTCTTGATACCAAAATAAATTATGATTACTGTAATTCCTTGTAACATAAATTTTATAAATGCTTTTAATTTTATAAATTAGAATCTTATGAAATTACATGATGAACATAAAAAATTTAATTGGCACATTGCTAAATCTCAAAAATTTAAATGTACTAGATCAGAATTATGGAACATCATATCTATGCCATCAAACTTAGAGCTTTTTCACCCTTTTTGTGAAAAAAATCCGATAAGTAATTGGCCAGGTATTAACTCAGCAGATACAATTCACTATTATAATGGTCTAAAACTTGAAAGAAATTTTATAAATTGGGAAGATAACATTGGCTATGATTTAATCATTGGTACTAAAAATGGAGAAAAATCATTTGTTTCTTGGAGGATTAAAGAAAAAGATAATATATCAGAACTTACAATCGCGGTTTATCCCTATTTAAATAATCGCGGTTCTAAAATAACAAACTTTTTACCTTTTTTTATTATTGTTAGGCCAAGTTTAGGTAAATACCTCAACTCTGTATTGCAAGGATTGGAGTTTTACAGTAGAACAAATAAAAAAGTAAAAAAGAATCAATTCGGGACTCATAATTTTTTTTCAAACTAAAAATAAATGAATAAAGAGCATTTCCAAAAAATAGTTAAAGGCTATACAAGTGCCCCTATAAATAATTTTTTTAAACCAACGATGAAGTTAGAGCTTGGTAAATGTGAAATTGAAATTGAAATATTAAAAAAATTTCATCATTCAGCAAATAGCTTACATGGATCGATTTATTTCAAAATGCTAGATGATGCAGCTTGGGGTGCAGCAAATAGCTACATTGAAGATGTTTTTTTATTTACATATAATTTTAATATTTTTTTAACTAAACCAGTATCAAAAGGAAAAATAAAATCTATTGGAAATGTTATAACTAAATCTGATAAAAAAATTGAGGCAAAAGCAAACTTATATGATTATTCAGGTGATGAAATAGGTCGTGGATCTGGTATTTCCATGAAAAGTAAATATTTATTAAAAGATGCAATTGGATTTAATGAAACAGGAAAATAATAAGGAATGATATGGAATTTTTATTACCACTAAGTATAATGGCTTTTTTGAAAATATTTTTAACCTATAGACTATTATTTATGGCATATACGCATTTAAAAAATAAAGACTTAAAGCTAAGTCAATTTCGCTTATATGAGGGAGATTTTCCAGATAAATTATGGTCAGCAAGGTATCAATTTCAAAACATGTTTGAAGTACCAATACTATTTTACTTATTATGTATTCTTCATATCATTTTTGATAACTATAGCCAAATAGATGTTTTTTTTGCATGGGGATTTGTGTTTTTTAGATTACTTCATTTTTTTATTAGACTTCAAAATCAACGAGGCTTGAATATAAGAACGAGAACATTTACTTTTATACTAAGTCTAATCTTTTTATCAGTCGGATGGGTAAATCTTATATTAAATTCTTTTTTATCTAAAAATATTTAAAAATATATTTTAGCTTAAAGTCTGTTTACAGTGATTATTATATTTTGTAGATTATTATTATGAAAAATTTTAATGTAATAATTATTTTTATCAATTTACTTTTTTCAGATGGTCCCTTTACAGTAGATACAATTTCAGAACAAGATGGCTTAAGAAATGGACCTGAATACACAAGTGGAATTGTGTACTACCCTACAAATGCAGAAGGTCCCTTACCTATAATTGTTATGGTTCCAGGGTTTGTAAGTCTAATTTCTTCAATTGATGATTGGGGGCCATACTTAGCATCTCATGGTGTAGTAACTATGTTTGTTAACGTAAATAGTATTTTTGATGATCCATATGAGCGCGCTGATGCTTTATTGGACGGATTAATATCAATAAAGCTAGAAAACGAAAGAATAGGTTCTCCATTAATTGATAAATTAAATATTACTGATGTTGCAGTTGGAGGCTGGTCAATGGG
>Ga0163109_10004720_pt1 | contig 10320 bp, 4 predicted proteins | sample CRUFie1St13metaG_FD_108704 | JGI IMG/M metagenome (GOLD analysis project Ga0163109, IMG submission 108704) | Marine microbial communities from the Costa Rica Dome - CRUD Field 142mm St13 metaG | ecosystem: Environmental > Aquatic > Marine > Oceanic > Photic zone | place: Costa Rica: the Eastern... | reverse complement strand
GTCACCCCAACTTTATTAAATTCTAAAGCATAATCTAATTTGAAAATTGATTTATTAAAAGATTCAAATTCTAATCCTAATCCTGCTGAAGGCTGAATTAATAATCCTTTTTTCTCATTATTAGTTATTGCCCAGCTAGCTTGTTTGATACCTAATCTTATAAAAACAGGATTTTTATAATTGAACTTATATTCACCACCTCCACTTAATCTACTTGAAAGAAAATCTTTATCAAGATCAATCATCTCATATTGGAAAGCTATAAGAATTAATTCTGATGGATAATATGATATACCTGAGATTATACGCATAGGAATTATATTTTTATTTTCACCCCATTTATAATGACCAGAAAAATTATCAACCTTTATACCTATATTCAGATTTTCAGATATAGAGCTTAAAATTCCTAAATCTAATGATATTCCGTCAGATGATATTTTATCATCATTTGATAAATTATATCTTTGAAATAGCATTTTAGCGTTCATGCCAATAGAAAAATATTGGCTAAAATTTATCCCAAATGACATCATTGCATACGAATCATGAAAGCTAATTTGCTCCAGAAACTCTTCATTTTGATTTATAGATAGAATATTGGACGTACCAAAATGAATAAAAGAAAGACTAGCTCCAGCGTTAGGAGGTAAATTTCTTCCAATGCTGAATGCTTGCATATTTATTTTATTAGGAAATAAAAATAATGAGCTACCAATAGTCAATTGTTTTTTCATTGAAATCATAGCTGGATTAGAAAATGAAGTAAACCCATCTTCGTAAGAAGCAATTGTTGCACCTGATAATGCTATATCCCTTGCACTAACACCATGTCTCAAAATTGATCCTGGATATCCTCCTGCGTAGTCTGCCAATAGAAAACTACTAATTAATAATATTAAAAAAATCATTCTAACCAATCTCATTTTGAGTTTACCACTAAAATATTAAATAAATAGCTATCACCATTACTATGCTTATATTTAGCAATGTAAAGTCCATTTGCCACTCTATCACCAAAGTCATTAGTCCCATCCCATCTAGTTATTTCTGATGAGTATATTTTAGCTACTCTATCCATTGCTAAATCATAAATAACTATATTTCCATCTAAATTTTTTTCTTGATTGTTAAATACAAATGTTAGTTGATTAGTTACCTCAAAATCTAAGGGGTTTGGATATGCATAAAATAAATTATCTTGAATATTACCTGTCACTGATTCGCATTCAAAATCAAACCCATCATATTCACATATACCCTGCGAAGTTCCTAGAAATAGACTATTAAAATTTTCCAATAACTCTGCATCAAAAACTGATTGAGTAGAGATTTGATCAGGTAGAAAAAAAGTATCCCATAGATTATCAGCTTGATAGTTTGATGATATAAAAAGGCCTTGATTTGATGAGACATAAATATTTTCAGCACTAGAAGATATATTATATGTCAATAAATTTCTGTTTAGAAGTTCATCTGGAGTGTGCCAAGTTAAACCACCATCATCAGTATAACTTGGAGGACCTCCATAAATTAAATGAGAACCTGAATATTGGCGATCCCAAGTTATAGCCCATAACCTATTAGTAGCTCCATTATCTAGAATTTGATTTTCAAATCCTATTATCCAATCATCATAAAATCCATAGTCTTCTGCTGTAAAGTGAGTCCAATCAATACAAGTATCTGAATTGATAATACCCTTATTAACACCATTGGCAGTTCCCACCCAAAGTGTATCTTCTACTGTAAATACAGAAAATACTTTATGATTATCAAATTCATATCCACAATTACTAGTAGAAATAGTATTTCCTATGGGATTAATTTGATATTCAGAAATATTAATAGAATTACAGTTTAAAATATCCTGATTATCCATTGGAAGTGGGACTAATTCCCATTTAGGATTTTGTGATTCATAATTAAAACGCCTCAATGATCCTGCCCAACTAGCTGCATAAATATAGTCCCCATGAATACTTAAACCATAAGAGACATTCTGTATCTCAGTAGTTACAGAAAAATTTAGTATAGAATCTTGCTCCCCCCATGAAATATAGTCATACATCGAGCATCGACCATCATTGCCATCACAATCTTCACAATTAAATTCACATTCACTTTTATTATTATACAATGAGTTCTCATTAAATGGTCCCCATAAACATGCCCATTTATTTTCATAGATTGGAAAATCTTGGTGACTGCTATCTATTGGCTGGTCAATATATCTCCAAGATTCTCCTGCATCAACTGAATATGAAATACCCATACCCTTGGATTGACTTCCCACAGAGGTATCAACACTTTGAACTCCAGAAACTGCGATGATATCATCTTTTATTGTTAATGCAGGGTTTCCACCCTCTACAAGATTTATGCCTACAAAATGTCCATATTTTAATATACCTGATTGATCATAGTATGCTAAATTAATTCCTGTATCGGTGCCTATTATTAAAGTAGAATCTCCTAAAATTTCTATATCATATGCGGCATTACTTGACAACCCACTAGAGACCTCCCTCAAATTTGAGGAACTATTGAATTCTATTGAATACGGAACTTGAAGGTAAGCCAATGAATAGAATATTAATAAAATAAATATTTTCATGGTTCGACCGGCTCAATTTGAAGATAAATTTCATCTGATAAATCACTTAATCCAATTGAATCAATAACTTGAAACTGAAAATTAACATTACCAAATCCACCGCAATATGGATAATTAGAAGGTTTAAAAGATTGATATGTATAAAATAGAAAATCTTCAGAATCTACTAAAGAACAATCATTTGAATTTTGACATTCATCAAATACTAATTCTTCGCAAACTTTACCCAATTCCAAATCATAGCCTCCATAGCATGAACTATTAATTAATTTAAATTCTGGAGATGTTATCATTTGCAAATCATTTATCTGTTCATAGTCACAAGTAAAATTATCAATAGGTGTGCCTAAAAAGAAATCTTCTCTTTTTATATAGTAAATAACCTCATTAATATCATCAATTCCATTCAACTCTTCAATCCATACATTAATTCTTAAAAAAGTTGTATCATTTTCAGATAAATAATGAACAGAATCCATCTGTACAGACTTTATCAAAGGATGATAATTAAAATCTTCCTCCTCGATTAGAATATTTTTAGTACAGGATAAAATAAATATTATTAATATATAAAATAGTAATTTCATATCTTCTTGCAATCTATTAAAAGCCATTCGTTCTTAGATTTAAAGTTTTCGATTTTAAAATTATTTTTTGTAAGTAATTTTTCTATTTCATCTTTATCTTCAACGAGTAACCCAGAAAAAATAAATCTAGCATTAGTATTTTCAATATTTTTGATCATTTTTTTTATAATGTTTTTTTCAATATTTGCCAATATTAAATCATAACTAAAATCATACCAATCTAATACATCACTCCAAAAAATTTCTATATCTTTTGAACAACTATTTAATTCAGTATTAAAATGAAAATCATCCTTACATTCTATATCAAATTCAACAGCCTTAATATCTTTATACTTTAATTTTGAGCCAACTATGCTCAAAATTCCACTTCCAGCTCCAAGATCTAATAATGAAAATTCATTATTATTATAATCAATTAATGATTCAATCATTAGACTTGTAGTTTCATGGTGTCCTGTACCAAATGACATTCCTGGTCTTATATATACATTTGAATCATTAATATTGTCTTTAAAATGCCAATCTGGTAAAATATTTATTTTATTATTAATTGTAAGTGGAGTGAAATTTTCTTTCCACATTAAATGCCAATCTTCATTATCAATCTTTTCCCATGTTAAATTTATATTATCAGGTAATTCTAAATTATTTAAAACATTAGTCACCTCATTTTTAGACTCAATAGATAAATAGATTTTCGTGAGACTCCCTTCAATAAAACTACCTAAACAATAATTTTCAATTTTTGAGAAAAGAATCTCAGCTTCATCTAAATTACCTTTAATATTTAAAACTTCCCAAAAATCATCCATTCCTATTTATCCTCATTATAAATTAAGGTTGCAATGACAGTTCCAACTGCTTCTAAGCTTTTTGCAGAACATTTATCAGGAGTATCTTCAATAGTATGCCAATAATTTTTTGACGAGTTAGGATATTGAAAATCTATAATATCAATTGAAGGTATTCCAGTATTTTTAAACAACACATAGTGGTCATCAATAATTGATTGACCTAAAACATATTTGAACTGATTATAGCCTAAATCATTAGCCAAATTCCAAACTTTCCTAACTATGTCTGGGGCATATCTGTAGGAAAAGCCTTCAATTAAAAACTCCTGGTCTTTATCTGCAATCATATCAACGCAAACAGCATATCGAGGGTACGGTTTCTTTAAATGCTTGGAAAATGATTTAGCCCCCAATCCCCAAGAATCTGGATCACCATAAGTGCCCATATCTTCTGCATCTAAAAATAAAAGATCCACACCAATGTTGATTGGTGGATTATCAGACAGCATTTCAGCTAAAGTCATTAAAACTGATACGCCACTAGCTCCATCATTTGCTCCTAATACAGGCCTTTTTCTAAAATCAATATTTTCATCTTTATCTGCAAATTCTCTGGTATCCCAATGAGCTAAAAACATAATTCTGTTTGATGCTCTTGGATTAAATCTTGCAAGTATATTAGTAATTTGAACTTTCTTATTGCTTATTGGAGAGAATATTGTATCTTGATAAACTATATTCATATCAACTAATCTATCTAAAAATACTTTCAGAGAATCTGCAAATTGTTGATGTCCTTCACTTCCAGGATATCTAGGCCCAAAACTACATTGATAATCAATTAAATCTTTTGCTCTTTGTCCATTAAAATAAATGGCTTCTTGGCAAAATAAAAAATTAATAAATAAAATGATAATATATTGCAATACCTAGCCCCTAATTTGAATAGTTAAATTGAATCCAAAATCTCTTTCAACTCTCTCGCCTGTATTGATATCGTCTGATAATATATATTTAAAGAAAATATTTCCGCTTACCCACTGGGAAAATTGATAGCTCATTTTTGGAGTCAAACTAAACTTACTAGAACTATCATCAAGGGTCAATTCTGATATATTTTCCACTTGTTGATAGCCAACTAATTTTCTAGAAAAATCAAAATCAGTACTAAACGAAAAGCTAACAGTGTTTTTTAAGTCTAAATCTCTGAGAAAAGGAACGGGAATATACATCCCTGCAGTTCTACTATATTCAATCTTTCCCCATAATTGAGTATTAATGTCATGTTCAACTGAACTGCCTTCCGAAAAAATATCAAGATTATATTTTGATCCAACTTCAAAATCAATTGGATTTTTTCCTTTCGATCTTGCCGTTAATTTAATGAGAGGAGAAAAAAGTAGTGAATAGTCAGTTTTCAATAATTGATTATCTTGATATGACATGCTTCTTTGACCCTTAGCATTATGCGAAAACTTAAATGATTTAAATTTTTCTTTAATAAAATCAATCTTTTCTAACCCTGACCATGTCAATCCCCATGATGGTAAAAACAACCCATTTTTACCATAAACTTCCCAAGGGAATGGATAATAACTAATTGAACTATTTGATGATGGGATACCCGTTGACTGAGAACTATTAGTATTGTCAGATTTAAATTCTAATCCTGTCAATGAAATAGAAGGGATAACACTGATGCTCGATACCTTTATTTTAAATGTTTCACTGTAGGAGTGAGAAAATGAACCGAGTTTTCCATCTTGATTGCTATATGAAATTGAACTTGGTGTATCACTTATTCCTAAACGAAAGTTATAATCAATAAACTGGTCTGCTAAAATATTAGCATGATTGTGTGTTTCAGATAAATTGAAATCAAATTGTACTTTTGAAAACTTGCTCATAAATCCATGAACAGAGTTAAAAACAGATTTAGCTATCGGATTTTCAACATTCTTAAAAATTGGATCTCTTTGTTTATTTTTAGATGAACTAGACCTCCTACCTCTTCTACTAGATGATTTTTTCTTACTACTACTATTATCAGGTTTATAAAATATCTCAACTATATCTTTAGGAGTAATATCAAAACGAGTATCAAAATTTGAGGTGTTTTTAATTGTACTTGTTTGAACCTCATCACTAGGGTTTCCTAGAGTCCATGTATAACCTGGCTGATATTTAAACTGTGGTTTTATCCAATAAAATAACTCAGGTATATAAGTAGCTGAGAAGTTTTGAGATACATTCTCTATTAATCCAGGGTTTAATTCTAATAATAAATCTTCTCTAGCTAAATCATTAACTTCCAGTTCATGATAAAGGTCGCTACCAACATTTATACTATAATTTGTCTGTAAATTATCAAAGACCTTATGATTAATTGTTAACTTTCTATTTAAATCTAAACTATTAGTTTCAGTTGAATCTAATCCCTGTCTCATGATTTTAAGTTGATTGTTTTCTGAAACATCCATCATTGCTGAAAATTTACTTGGGGTATAGTATATTTTTGTATCCTTTATTTTCTCAATTATAGGCTTTGTGAGATATTTAACTAGAGGTGTATTTGTAAATATGTTATAAATGAATGATGAACTTTTAAAAGGTGCTAGAAAATTATCATTTGAAAAATCATAAGTATAATCTATTCCAAAATCCTGGTTCTTCGAAATGTCACTTAAAACAGTAACTGATGAGTTTTCTCTATTTATAATAGAATAGTTTAAATTAATCTTATCAAGTGAATTTTTAATAATCCAATTTTTTGAACGTGTACTCTTTCTAAATGATGTGCTAAAACTTGCAGTTTTATTTAAACTCTTAATTTCATCTGGAGCATTTTCAAATGAGCCTGTTAAAACATCTGGCTGATATGGATAATATTTTGGAGTGCTATTTTGAGTTGAAAAATTAAAATTTAATGGAATTGACAAACCCCAATCAGAAGGAAGAAATTTATCAGCTTTGAATGAAGAATTTATAGAAAATGTTTCAGATGTACTACCTTCACCCAGCCTTTCTTGTAATCTATGAAAATCAGCTTCTTCAAATTTATATTGAGATTCTATAGAAGCTAAATCTGAAAAATTAACTTTTCCTGATAATCTGTAGGCCTGACCTTTATCTTTTTTAACACCAGTAAACCTTAGTTCATTTAAAAATACTTGTCCATAAATTTCACTATTAGTTTCATTGGCAACCCCAACCATTATCTGCTCAATTCTGTTGATTGCTGGTTCACCTTTTATTAAAAATTCAGAACAATTGCCACATAAATCAGATAAATTATCTGTCCATGTATATAAATCTAAATCTTCATTATAATTTTCTGGTGGAGAATTATATATACCATCTTGATTAGAGTCATCAAAAATTTCGCCGAAATCATATCTTTGATTATTTTCTAACCCATCTTGATTCATTTCACTTAAGTCATCTCCGTTTGGATCAAAAATACTTTGATAAATGTTCCAACCGTCTGAACCCGGCCCACAAATAGTAGTAAGAGAGTCTAAATCATTAGGAAAGAACTCACTATTATAATCAAATATACCAGAAGTTATTATTCCTCCAACACCCTCATCGCCCCAAACATTTTCAAAAAGCTCATTACATTCATTATTGTACAATTCATCTTCTGTATCAGTACATGAAAGATCAGAATTATTACTTATAATTTCCAAAACATCTACATATGTTAATCCACCTTGAATACGCCCTCCACATCCATTTTCAAATTTACTTTGTACACTATCAACTCCATAATCATAGAAAATATCAAAAGATGAGATATCTAATTTCTTCTTTGTTAATAAATCAATATCAATATCAATATGATTACGTTCATCCCAATCCTCATAAATAGGTTGTCTTAGTTCATAATACTCATCCTCTTTTCCCATTCTAAAAATTAGATTTACTAGGTTTGTGGAATCAATGCTCCAATCATTACCATATGATGGTTGACCGTTAACAAACATTTTTAATTTTTTATAAGCAAAAAAATTGTCCTTATTATCATTTGACATATAGGTTAAAACTTTCTTGATATTAACAGCATTTCCTGGGGAAATTCCACTATCATCAAAATCCATTACAAGTGATTGTTCTTTGAGCGTAATTTGATTGTACTCATCATATTCACCTTCAACGCCCTCTGGAGATGAATAATCTGAGTTTTCATCACTATTTATTACACTTATAGAAAATTCTGGGTTTATTTGATAGGAGTCTTCAAAATCAAGGCTATCAATATTTGTTTCACCAACTTCTTCCCATTGACTGCCAACAATTTCAATCTTTGCTAAACCTAAAAGATTTTCTCCCTGCCCTTGGACCCAAAGTCTCATCATTCTTACATCGCTCCAATCAACATTACTTGACTCCAATGGAAGGATTCTTCCAAAATCTGATAAATTTATTCTAAATAACTTCCATCCTGTTTGCTGCCCTGTTGAAGTTTGAGTAGAGTCTGATGCTATATCTGTTTTTGGCTTAATTGTATAAGTAAAATAATCATTATTAAAATCCTGTAAATAGTCTCCATCAAGATCTTCAGTATCAGGATATACATATCCTTGTACATCACCATTTCCTTCTGACCCATTAATATTTTCATAATTATCAGTACCTTCATTGTAAATGAAATTATCTTGGTTTGGATCAATATGGATACCATCAGAGTTTAAATCTAGAATACTACAAAGATCATAATTAATATTCGGTATCTGACCTATTTGTACAAAATATCGCCAATCACTTAAAATATTCTGATCATTAATAGAATTGCATAGGTCAGTAAATGTTCCTTCATTAGCAGATAAACATGCACCATTTCCATCTTCATACAAATCTGTGCACCCATCATAACCTACATCTTCACCTTCATCTAGTATATTATTACCAATATTTCCAAATATAGCTTGATCCTCAGAATTAAGGATGTTGTCTCCATTCATATCTTCACTTATATAACCTATATCAATATTTAATTCCATATTTGGATCTTGAATGTCTTCAGTATATAACCAAACATCAATATATTTACTTCTTTCTTGGTTATAATCACTTGGATAAAGAGCCGTAGTAATACCCGCCCAACTATCTTCATCCCAATTCTCATTCGTACCAAGCCATAAGGTTTTTGTTGTAGTATTTTGAGCTCTATTTGAAGTTTGTATATTAGGCCATATTGAAGAAGTCAGCCAATCATCGTATGGATTATACCAAAATAGAAAATCTCTATTTGTTATATCTAACTGTCTATTTGCCCATTCATCAATATCATTACAATGCTGTAAATTAGGAGGACAATCAAATGAATCAACTTGATACAATAATGGGGTAGAACTTAATTTCCATTTATTTTGTAAAATACTTGGCGCTGAAGTTCTTTTAGATGCCTCAAAATCATCTAAAAAGGCTTGTCCAAGAGGATTTGGATTTGGATATACTTTTGCGAATTCTCCTTCGATATTAATTGAAGATTTTTTATCTGCTTCAACAAAAGGAATCATATCTGTCAGTTTAGTTAAGAAATCTAAATCCCTATCATACTTTCCACCTATATTCCACAAGAAATTTCGCATCGGCTCAAATCCAATTTCTACTTTTGAATCAACAATGGACTGATTATAGTAATATGCGCCACCACTCAAATAATCATTATCAGAAAAATCTAATTTCATATGAACACCAGCCAATAATTTTTGATCAAATGATACTAGTTCATTTTCTTCGTAGCTTATATCGATGTTTGCGGTTGGGTCTAATGCCATTTGATTGATGATATTGAGAGTACCTGAAAAATAATCAATAGTGTAGTCAACACCTTTAGTTAGCTTTGTTCCATTTAATCTCACCTCTTCACTGCCTTCAACAATCATAAAGCCTAAACTATAAGTTGAGCTTCTTTGTGACTTAGAGTGCTTAACCCTAAGCTGAAATTTATGTTCACTCATGATTTCAGTAGAACCCAACAGTTCATAATACATAGCTGGTCCATCATCATCACCATCAATAAAATTATTATCGGTGTCATCTAATGATGGAAGATACTCATTTAAATCTTCATAATACAATGAATCAGATGTATTCCATTGTGTCCCCCAAAATGTTAATGAATCACCAAATGTAATTTCATCTGAATTATTTAACCTTCCATTAGGATCAAACGCCCATGGAAGATAAGGAGGAAACATAAGCTCACCTCTATAAGAGTTTAGTATATTTGAATTCAAATTATCAATTTTCCCATCAGAACCAGTATTACCGTTTTGGTCGAATCTATCAAGTCCGAAGATTTTCAAGAATG
>Ga0163109_10004717_pt1 | contig 10328 bp, 9 predicted proteins | sample CRUFie1St13metaG_FD_108704 | JGI IMG/M metagenome (GOLD analysis project Ga0163109, IMG submission 108704) | Marine microbial communities from the Costa Rica Dome - CRUD Field 142mm St13 metaG | ecosystem: Environmental > Aquatic > Marine > Oceanic > Photic zone | place: Costa Rica: the Eastern... | reverse complement strand
TCTCAACCATTTCTGTGCTTGCTCCCTCTAGACCTTTAATTACTTCCATTAAAGTTCTATTGATTGGAAAGCGTTCTCCAACAGAATTAATTTTACTTTGTCCAGACTGTTGCGAATTAAAGCTGCTGAATCCCGGAGAAGAAGGTATCATAAATATCTTGACTATTAAAAAATTTAAGAAGACGCCATAAAATATCTTGTATCAACAGTAACAATTTTCAATTCTTATTAGTTTTTTTTATTCACTTCTTATTAGTAACTTTAACTTTCTCAAAGCTTTCTTAAGTAAAATTACACTATATGCAGTGTGATTAATTTCAATTTATACTGCATATAGAAAAGAAATTTAAAATAATGGTAATTAGTTCATCAAATAGTTATTACAAAAGTAATCTTGATATTGCAGAAATAAGTACCTCTAACGAAAAAAACCTAAAAAGATTTGCACAAAACGGACAAATCCAAATCTATAAATCATCTTATAGAGGAAGTTATTCCTCTATTATCAGAGATTCTTTAAGAAATGCTGCTTTAGGAAGGAAAGTACTTTTAATACAATTTATGAAAGGTGGGGTTAAACAAGGGGTAGCTAATGCAGTGAAACTTTGTGGCAATTTAACTTGGATTAGATCCTCACATTCATTTGATCAATATGATCCTGGAGAAATTGAAAATGATCAAAATTTAAAAAAATCTATTCATGATTCAACTTATGAATTATGGAATTTCTGCAAAAAAGAATTACTTTCAGGTGAAAATTATCAGATCATACTTGATGAAATATTTCTTGCTATTGAGATGAAAATCATTGATAAAGATGATTTGATTTCAACACTTGAAAACCGATTTATTTCAGGAGATGTAATCCTGACTGGTACAGGTATTCCAAAAGATTTATTATTAATGGCTAACCAAATTACCGAACTTCGCTCATAAAACAATGCTCAAGAATGATCTCTGGATAAATCAAAAGGCATCGGAAGGAATGATAAATCCTTTCCAATCTAACTTAGTGCGACATCTTGAACCTGATAATCACCAAAAACCCGTTTTAAGTTACGGATGCTCATCATATGGATATGATTTAAGACTTTCATCAAAAGAATTTCTAATCTTTAGACATATTCCAGGCACTGTGATGAATCCCAAAAAGTTTAATCCTGATAATCTAGAGAAAACAGCTCTTCACAATGATGATGATGGAGACTTTTTTATTCTTCCTGCTCACTCATATGGTTTAGGAGTAGCTTTAGAAAAGATGAAAGTACCAGAAAATATAACTGTGATTTGCATTGGCAAAAGCACATATGCACGATTAGGAATTATAGTTAATACAACACCCGCAGAGGCAGGATGGGAAGGTCACCTCACATTAGAGTTTAGTAATAGTTCAGGTGCAGATTGCAGAATTTATGCTAACGAAGGAATCTGTCAATTACTCTTTTTTGAAGGAGATCCTTGCTCTACTACATATGAAGATAGACGAGGAAAATATCAAAATCAGCCAGAAAAGGTAACTCTCGCAAAAATCTAAAATGAGTAGAGTCGAACTAATTTCGCTAACTCCTAATGCAGAAAAAACAATGGCTTACATTGCCAGAGTTAGTAATCCAAATAATCAGAAAAATGAAGATTATTCAAAATTATTGAGTTATTGTATTAAAAATGAACATTGGAGTGTATTTGAACAGTCATTCATGACTTTACAAATAGAGACCAACAGGGGAATTGCAGCCCAGATACTAAGACATAGATCATTTACTTTCCAAGAATTTTCACAGAGATATGCAGATAGTTCTCAATTGGGGGAGATTCCCATCCCAGAGTTAAGAAGGCAAGATTTTAAAAATAGGCAAAATTCTATTTCTGACCTCCCGGAAGATTTAAAAAAAAGATTCAATACAAAAATTGCTTCACATTTTAAAGCTGCTTCAGAATTATATGAAGATTTACTTGCTGAAGGAATAGCTAAAGAATGTGCGAGATTTGTCTTACCACTAGCAACACCGACTAGGATCTATATGACTGGTTCATGCAGATCATGGATACATTATATTCATTTAAGATCAGCTCATGGCACTCAAAAAGAGCACAAGTCTATTGCTGAAAATTGCAAATCTATTTTTAAACAAAGTTTTCCGATCGTATCTGAATCTTTAGATTGGTAAAAATTATCCATGACTGCGAGGAGTAATCTCTTTATTTTTATTTTCCTTGATTACTGAAAATTCTGCATTAAGAATTTGCTCATTAGAACTTATTTCTTTATCTAGTTTATCAATCGAATCTCTCATTACTATTTCTTCTTGTTTACCAATAAAAGTAGATATTAAATTTCCTTTTCTATCAAAGAGATTAACTTGAGGAATTCCATTAACTTCAAATTTTCTAATGTAATTATCCCATTTTTGATTATCAACATTTAAGAAAACAAAATTAATATCTTTATCGTATTCTTCTTTTAAAGCAGATACTTTTGGAGACATCTCTTTGCAAACTTCACACCATTCAGCATAAAATTCAAGGAAAGTAGGCTTATTATTATTAAAAGCTATTTCAGGATCAACAGATAATTCTCCAAAACTCTTAAGAATGTAAGTTGATTGAAATAAGGGGTTTCTAAATAAAATCAACAAAGCCATAACAATAACTATAAACATAACAAGTATTGCTTTTAAGTTTTTATTTAAAAGTGGTTCTTTACTCTCAGATTGCACTATGAATAATGACTAACTTACGATATCTTAAATAAGTTAGAGAAATAAAGAGAATTTAAATCCTTTTCCTTTAGCTTTTTATCAACTGATAAAATAAAACTGAGTGATCAAGAACAATATCTTTGATTTCTGAAATCTAATTATGCAATCAATCTTTGGAACTGATGGGATAAGAGGAAAATATAATCAAGAGATAACTTATTCCTTAGCATTTAAAGTTGGCTATGCTCTTGGTAAAATTTTAGAAAATAATAATCCAATATTAATTGGAAGGGATACTAGGGTTAGTGGAGATATACTCCTTAAGGGGATAGCAACAGGTATAAATGCAAGTGGCAAAAAATTTATAAATCTTGGAATCTGCCCTACCCCAGCTATTCCTTTTTTAATCAAACAAGAACGACTGAGTAGTGGGATAATGATATCTGCCAGTCATAATCCACCAGAATATAATGGGATAAAAATTTTTGATCATAATGGTCAAAAAATTACCAAAATGTTTGAAAATAAAATTCAAAGATTTATTGAAGAGTTACATCAAAATAGATCAGTTTGTACAGAGGAAATCTCTTTAGAAGCAAATAAAGAGCTCATGGATATTTATATGAACGGCTTAATTGAAACAATGGGCGGGGAAAGTTTAAGCGGTATGAAAATAATATTAGACACATGCTATGGATCAGCTACAACCTGCGCAAAAAATATTTTTGAGAATCTTGGCGCGGATGTAAGAGTTATAAATAACTCTCAAAATGGGTTAAAAATTAATATGAATTGTGGTTCTACAAATCTCGAACCATTAAAAAAAGCATTAAAAGAGAATCCTGCTGATATGGGATTTAGCTTTGATGGGGATGCTGATAGAGTAATTGGTTTAGATTCCGCAGGCAACATACTGGATGGGGATCATATCCTTTTTCTTTGGGGTAGAGAACTTAAGGAGCAAAAAATTCTCACGAATAACTTACTAATCTCAACTAAAATGGCAAATTTAGGTTTTGAAAAAGCCTGGGAGAGGATAGGTGGGATTTTATATAGGACTGATGTTGGAGATAAATTTATATATAGCGCAATTAAAGAAAAAAAAGCTGTTTTAGGAGGTGAACAGTCAGGCCATATTCTCTCAAATGTTAATAATTTTTCTGGAGATGGGATATTAACAGCACTTCAAATTTCTAAATACTGTAAAAAGAAAAATATTACTTTAAATGATTGGCTTCAATCTAGTTTCGACCCTTTCCCTCAGAAACTAACTAACATTAATTTAGATTTTAAATTTAATGAATTAAATCTAAAATCTAAAAAATTGATTAATCAAATTCTAGAAAATTACCAAGCAATTTACTCAGATAATTGTAGAGTTTACATTAGACCTAGCGGCACAGAGCCACTAATTAGAGTTCTTGTGGAAGCAAAAAATAATAAGAAGGTGCAATCCACATCTAGCGAAATAACAAACAAGCTGAATTTAGAAATTAAAAAAATTATAAGTTAATTATTAATTAGATTTTTGTATAAATCCTCTCAAAAATATCAAGTTTATTAATAATCGCATATTTTTCTCTATTAGTTAGCAAGGTATTTGGATTAAAATTTTCCAAAAAATTAATATCATTTTTATCTATTTTTTGAAAACTTAAATTACTAGATATCATGCAATCCATATTATCAAACAAATCCTTTACATCAGTTTTAATATAAATAAGGGATCCTTTTTGCATTGAATTTGAAAGAATATTAATAAACTCAGGCTGAATTACTCTCCTTTTATAATGTCTTTTTTTAAACCATGGATCTGGAAAATTAAAAGAAATACTTTTTAAATTCTTGACTATAAATTTGTGATGGATGTCATTCAAAATTTTATGAGCATTACCAAATACATAATATAAATTTTGGATTTCTCTTTCTCGAGCTCTTGATTTAGCAGTTTTTACTAATTTCTCGCGGATTTCAATCCCCAAATAATTCCATTTAGTATTAACTAAAGCTAAATCGAATAAAAACTTACCAGCGGCACAGCCTATATCCAAATGCAGGGGCAATTGAGAATCCTTAAAGATCTCATTCAAGGAGGTAATTCTCTCAAATTTATCAAAATTTTTACTCAAAGGATTAACATGCTGTCTCATGAAATTATTAATTTATTTTTAAGCAATAATATAAAGATGCAAAATATTCATAACTATGACAATAGTAATTTAAAAAGTAGTAGTTTGATGTTTAATTATTATGTGTCTAAAAAGCAAAAGTTTTGAACTTTCTTAATCAACTTTCAGTTTGGCTATCTTTTCAACTTTCAATCATATTCTTTATTGGTATACCTTTTTCATTATTTTGGTGGTCAATTAAAAAAAGAAATAAAGCTGTTAATAAGCTTCTATCGATTTATTGGAAAATTTCACTTTTATTCTTTATAAGTCTTTTGCTTTTAATAGGCAAGTATGATTATGCGCTTATTATTACAAATTTCTCAACAATATTAATGACAATTTCAGTTTGGTTTTGGAATGATATTAATGATGAATTAAAAGAATATAATTTTTCACACTCTCTTATTACAACTACAAAAGTATGGAGATGGTCGCTAACGTTTATCTCTCTTAATTTCTTAATCCAAAGTTTACAAAACTTTAGCTGCTTTTCTTTTATTAATTCCACAGAATGTGAAATTTGGCTTCAGCCATCTTCAAATTTCTATATACTTATTAGAAGTTTTTTTAATTTCTTCTTCGGAGCAAACTTTACAGAGCCAGTAGCAAAATTTTTAGGATTATTTTCATTATTAATCTATGTTTTAGGATTGATTCAATGGTCAATAATTAAATTACCTAAAAATGGAAGAAACTCGTGCTTTTCAGAAAATGGCAATAATTAATTGAACAAAAAATATCTAGAAAGAATAAGTTCGAGAATACCTAATCTAAAACTCAGACTAAAAGTATATATTCCTAAAAAAATTCTCAAGAAAAATTAGAATTAATTCTCTCAAAGGTTTCAGGAACTTTAATACACATCCAATTGAAATTGATTTTGAGTAAAATTTATAAAAGAAAATTAAAACTCAATTTTTTCTTAAATCAAAAAACTGGTTTTAAGAAAATTCAAGGTTAATAATACGCGAACATCTTTTGCATAATTTAGTATTTTGTATGCCACTGACAGTTTCTTTTTGATAATGCCAACATCTATCACATTTTTGACCATTAGCTTTTATTATTTGAATTTTTCCCAATTGATTTTCATCAACAATTAGAGAATTCCCCACTAAATTTGATACCACATTGAAATTTGAAACTATAAGCCAGTCACTGAACAAATCTACATTTTCATTACCAAATTTTTTTAGCCAAGTCAGCGAATCATTTACAAGTTTATCTTCAGGTAAATAATTCACTTCTGTTTCCAAAGCAGCCCCAATTAGTTGCTTGTTTCTGCATCCTTCTATAGCTTTGTTAATTTCAACTCTCAAATTTCTTAAATTTGCGATGTGCTCATTGAGGCTTTCACTTTTCCAAGACTGCGGAATACTTGGCCAACCTCTTTGAAAGACTGATTTTTCCTTTGTTGAGTAGGGAATATTCTGCCAAATATCTTCAGCCATGTGACAAAGCACTGGTGAGATGAGAACTGCTAAATTTTCAACAACTTTAGACATCACAAATTGACATGACCTTCTTCTAAATTGAGATTTGGAACTTACATATAATCTATCTTTTGCAATATCCAAATAAAAATTTGATAAATCTACAACGCAAAAACTTTGTAAAATTTGAAAAAATTTAGAAAATTCATAACTTTCATAAGCATTTGATATTTTATCCGTAACCTCAGCTAATCTACCTAACATCCATTGATCTAGTAATGGCAATTCATCAAAATCAAAACTTTCAATATTAGGATCATAATCATGAATATTTCCTAAAAGATATCTTGCAGTATTACGTACTTTTCTATAAACATCTGATAACTGCTTAAGTATATTTGAACCAATTGGAACATCTACTGAATAATCTACCGAGCTTACCCATAGCCTCAAAACATCAGCGCCATAAGCAGGATCAGTTTTTTTATTGTTACCACCATTAATAATCATATTTGGATCAACAACGTTTCCTAAAGATTTGCTCATTTTTCTTCCATTTTCATCAAGTGCAAAGCCATGAGTTAAAACTTTCTTATATGGTGGTTTGTTATTAACTGCAACAGATGTGAGCAAAGACGATTGAAACCATCCTCGGTGTTGATCTGAACCTTCTAAATAAAGATCGGCAGGATATTTTAGCTCACTTCTTTGCTCACATACTGCTGCCCAACTAGAACCCGAATCAAACCAAACATCCATCGTATCTTTACCTTTTTCCCATAGATCAGATTCTTTTGAATAATTTGCTGGTAAGAGGCTCTTAACTTCCCATTCCCACCAAATATTTGCTCCATGTTTATTAAAAAGTTTTTGAATATGATTAATTATCTCTTCATTTAAGAGGATTTCATTTCCATTTTTTTTATAAAAAACTGGAATTGGAACCCCCCATGACCTTTGCCTAGAGATACACCAATCTCCTCTACCATTAACCATTGAATATATTCTTTTCTTTCCTGTAGATGGCATCCATTCAACATCTTCGATTGCTTTTAATGCAGATGATCTGAAGCCATCTACAGATGCAAACCATTGTTCAGTAGCTCTAAAGATAGTAGGTTTTTTAGTTCTCCAATCGTACGGATATCTATGCTTATAATTTTCTTGTAAAAGAAGCAAATTTATTTCTGTCAAATATTTAATAATTAAATCATTTGCGTCTTTAAGCACATTCGATCCTTTAAATTGTCCTGAATATTCATTTAAAAAACCTCCTTCATCAACAACACATGTTGTAGGTAAATCATATTTTTGTCCCACTCCAAAATCATCGATACCATGGCCTGGAGCAGTATGAACAATTCCAGTACCAGATTCTGTGGTAATGTAATCTCCTCCAATCACAATCCTGCAATTTTTGTTCTTTGTAGGATGTTGATATTCAATATTTTCCAAGGTAGCACCTTTAACTTCTAAAATAGTGTTTAAATCTTTATTAAATTTCTTACTAATTTCAGAAGATAATTCTTTTGCAAAAAGATATATGCGCTTCTCTTCATCACGAGCAAAAACATAGTTGATTTTTGGATTTACCGCAACTGCTTCATTTGCAGGTATCGTCCATGGCGTTGTGGTCCAAATAGTTATGAAAGAATTACTAGCAAAAAAATCTTTCTTAATGTTGGGATTTTCTTGACATAATTTAAACAATATTTCGTCGGATAATTTAGTGATTTTTAAAGATACATAAATACTTTTTGAATAATGTTCTTCAGGGTATTCTAACTCTGCTTCTGCTAGTGCAGTCCTCGAACTTGGACTCCAATGAACAGGTTTAAGACCTCTATATATGTATCCATTTAAAAACATTTTCCCAAATACTCCAATCTGAGCTGATTCATAACTTTTCTTAAGAGTTAAGTAAGGGTTATCCCAATCTCCCCAAATACCCCACCTTTTAAAACCCTCCATTTGATTATTAATTTGAATATAAGCATAATCTGTTGCTTTTTTTCTTAGGTTTAGGGCTCTTAGATTCTTTCTTTCATCAGATTTTAAATTCTGAAGTACTTTTAATTCAATAGGTAACCCATGGCAGTCCCAGCCAGGAACATAATGAACTTTATATCCTTTCAAGGTTTTGTATTTATTAATTATGTCTTTTAAGACTTTATTAAGAGCATGCCCCATATGCAATGATCCATTTGCATATGGTGGGCCATCATGTAATGTAAATATTTTTCCTGAGTTATTTGCGCCCAATTCGAAATCAATTTTATTATGTGCCCAAAAATTCTGGATCTCAGGTTCTCTTACAACTGAATTAGCACGCATTGAAAAGTCAGTTTTAAGTAAATTCAATGTCTCTTTATAAGAAAATTCTGATTTATGTTCTTTATTATTTTGAGATTTCATTCGAATATATATGAAATATTGGTGATCAATGGAATTAAATAAACCTAGCTTATTATATTGTTTCTAAATTGACTTGAAGTTGTTTTTGCATGTTTCAAATAACTATTGATTTAATTTCAGGATTTTATATTATCATTTTTATCATTTCGTACCCACTTTTTTGAGTTTATATTTTCATTATTTTTATCATAATTAAAAATATTTATAGGTTTTATTAAGTTAGTAAACCCTAGATTAAAAGCCTCTAATATTTTCGAAATATTATATTTAAATTCCAAAAAGGTAGTTAATTTATTTTTTTCTTTATCTGTCAATTGATTCCATCTAGATGAAAAAAGCTCTATCAAATGCAAAATAAGTTGTAATGTTAATAAGAGAAAAATTACAAAGAATGATTGATCTAAAGTTTTATTTTTAATTATCAATAAAAATCCTATTAATAAATTTAAAAAAGCTCTTATCAAGTCTTTTGGTCTTCCGAGCTCTAGGTAAATTAGAGGAATGAATAAAAATATAGTCCCTATGGAGATATAGAAATATCCACAATAAATTATCAAATTATTCATTGGATTATTAACCAATTAAATTATAAGAAATTGATTTTACTAAATAAACTTAGTATTTTAATTCCCTTAAATGCGGTCGGGGAGACTTGAACTCCCACACCCGAAGATACGAGTACCTAAAACTCGCGCGTCTACCAATTCCGCCACGACCGCTCAAATAAAATAATAATTGAAAGAGGTTAATTTTAAAAATATTTTTAAGTTAAGATGATTATTTTGACACATAAAAATTAAATAAAATTCCTCTTAAAAAATTTTTTCAAATCTAAGCATGCAAACATATAAAAATATTAGTTATATTATTTAAAGAATATAAGAAACGATTTCAAACTTAACCTATAAAAAACAAAAAACAATTACTAATTCAACAAAATCTTTCAATTGGCAAAAGGAGATAAAAGATTTTGTGGATCCTCCGAGTTTTTGGAATCCAACATTAGGACTTTTTTTTGGTGGTTATTTTCTTGCTTTCCTCAGCATATGGCAATGGTATAGAGGTGTTTGGCCTCTACCCTTACTTGTAGCTACTGCTTTTTTAGCTTTGCATATTGAGGGTACTGTTATTCATGATGCATGTCATAAAGCTGCTCATCCAGTTCCTTGGATAAATCAAGCAATGGGACATGGTTCAGCAATTCTTTTAGGTTTTAGTTTTCCAGTATTTACAAGAGTACACTTACAGCACCATATTCACGTAAATGATCCCAAAAATGATCCAGACCACATTGTGAGTACTTTTGGTCCTATTTGGTTGATTGCTCCAAGATTCTTTTATCATGAAGTATTTTTCTTTCAAAGAAAACTTTGGAGAAAATATGAATTACTCCAATGGGGAATTGAGAGGTCCATTTTCATAACTATAATTCTAGCGGGTATAAAGTTTGATTTTATGAACTTAATCTATAATCTATGGTTTGGCCCAGCATTAATGGTAGGAGTTACATTAGGAATATTTTTTGATTATCTACCACATAGACCCTTTAAATCAAGAAACAAATGGATAAATTCTCGAGTTTATCCAAGCAAATTTATGAATTTATTAAT
>Ga0163109_10004716_pt1 | contig 10330 bp, 5 predicted proteins | sample CRUFie1St13metaG_FD_108704 | JGI IMG/M metagenome (GOLD analysis project Ga0163109, IMG submission 108704) | Marine microbial communities from the Costa Rica Dome - CRUD Field 142mm St13 metaG | ecosystem: Environmental > Aquatic > Marine > Oceanic > Photic zone | place: Costa Rica: the Eastern... | reverse complement strand
GAGGAGGTGAAGCGCAAAATGACCCGGCACATGGCCGAGTTGTTTGAGTGGCGTGAGCGGGATTGACTCGCAGCCTTTTCTGTCGACCTTGCCGGAGAATCGTCTCCCATGAACAACGTTCTTCGCACCCTCGGTCTTGCCTTTGTCGCCGCAGTCGCATTGTCTTTCCTCACCAACCACGACTACCTGTGGGGAGGCATTCGTGAAACGTGGCTCCGAGGTTGGGAGAATGCCCAAATCGACGACCTCCCCTTCCGAACGTTTGTGCGAACCATCCCCGCCTCGTCCAACCCCCAACCTTGGCCGGAAGGACCGTTGTGGGGGAAGGCCGCGCTGACGGAAGAAGCCGAGCAATGGCATGCCGACAACAAGACGGCCAGTTTTTTGGTCATCCAACACGACAGCCTTGTCCATGAATCGTACCGCCGCGGGCACGACGCCACAACGCTCACGAACGCCTTTTCCATGACCAAATCCATCACGGCATTGGCGGTGGGTCTTGCGGTGGGTCAAGGAGATGTGGATGAAGATGCCCCGTTGGCGAAGTACCTCCCCCGTTTCGGCGAAGGGCTGAACGCGGATCTGACTGTTCAGCAGGTCTTGCACATGCGGAGCAACATTCCCTTTGGGGAGAGCTACAAGGACCCCTTTGGGTTCCAGGCCAAAGCGTATTACCGCGATGGCAACCGCGCGCTTCTCGAACCGTACCGCGTGCAGGGGGCTCCTGGCGCTCCCTTCGAATACCAAGGCGGGAACACCATGCTGCTTTCTGAGATGCTGGACCGCGTGCGAGACGGCAACCTGAGCCAAGACATCGCCAACGGCCTGTGGGAACAGATGGGGGCGGAGCACGATGCGTTTTGGGGTTTGGACGGCGATCCTTCGGAGGGTGCCGTGGAGCGGTCTTTCGCGCAGTTTTATGCCACCACAAGAGACTTTGCACGGTTTGGGCAACTCCTCTTGGACACCGGTGCGTGGAAGGGCCAACAGCTTATTGACAAGGGATTTGTGACGCGGATGATCACACCTCAAAGCGAGCTCGTGTCTGGCGTGGACACGGACTTTTACGGCCACCAAATTTGGTTGGGCACAACCGACGATGGGTTGCCGTTTTCGTTGATGGAGGGCCTTCGTGGACAGATGGTCATCAGCGTTCCTGGGCTTGACCTGGTGGTTGTGCGCACAGGCTACTGCAAGTCCAAATTGAAAAAACGCCACCTTCCCGTGGCCGCTTTCGAGGTGATTGACATCGCGCGCGCCCTGATGCAACCCTCTGTGCAGCAGTAAGTTCACATAAAGAGCAGCGTTTATAAACGGAACGCACACGCTTGCAAACACAGCGACGGTTGCGGGGTGGGCACCCACGTTCTTGGGCTCAAACTTTACGACCATGCTACGACAACTCCACGCAGTGGTGGTGGACGACGAGCCACATTGCCGCGATTTGCTGTGCCGACAATTGGAACGGACATGCCCCTCGCTGAACGTGATGCAAACGGCGTCCAGCGCGAAGGAAGCCGAACACATGATTCGGGAATTGGCGCCCGACGTGGTGTTCATGGACATCCACATGCCCCACAAATCAGGCTTGGATGTGTTGGAAAGCATGGGCGACCGGGATTTCTATTTGGTGTTCACCACGGCCCACGACCACTACGCTGTGGAGGCGTTGCGTCAGCAGGCGTTCGACTACTTGCTGAAGCCCATCAACCGGGACGATCTTCAAGCTTGTGCGAGGCGAATTTTGATGCACTTCTACCACCACCGAATGCCAGGAGAAGGCGCGTTGTCGCCGGCGCTGAGGCGCCTCGAAATATTGACGTCAGGTAAGCGGCACTTCGTGCGCCACAGGGACATTGTCCATGCCGAAGCCGAGGGCAGTTACACCACCCTTCATTTGGCGAGTGGCCGCAGGATCACCATGAGCAAGAATCTCAAACGGCTGGAAGAGATGTTGAACAACGACATGTTTTTCCGTCCCCACAACAGCCACCTGGTGCAATTGGAACGCGTGGAGGCCTGCAATTACCGAGACAACACGGTGGTTCTTGACACGGGGGATGTCGTGCCCATGGCCGTGCGCAAGCGGGAAGCGCTAAAGCAGCGGCTCTCGCTCTTGATGACGGGATGAGGTGCAGGCGCTGGGCGTGAAGGTTATCTTCGCCCCATGGCTCAAGGGCTCCCAGACATCCGCACGCTCTCGCACGAGGAGCTCACCAAGGCTTTGGTGGACATGGGCGAGAAACCGTTCCGAACCAAGCAGGTCAGTGAATGGCTTTGGACCCATGCGGCGGGATCCTTCGACGACATGACTTCGCTGGGTAAGGGCCTTCGGGCGAAGCTGGCTGAGTCGTTTTCCTTGCGCCGGATTGATCAGGTGGAGGCCCAGCACAGCAAGGATGGGACCGTAAAGTGCGCGTTTCAGATTGACGGAGACGCCCACCGCGTGGTGGAGGGTGTCCTCATCCCCACCAGCAAGAGGTTGACGGCGTGCATCAGCTCGCAAGTGGGATGCAGTTTGGCGTGCAAGTTTTGCGCCACAAGCAGACTCAAGTTGCTGAAGAACCTGACGGCGGGAGAGATGTACGATCAGGTGCAGATGCTCCATCAGCTTGCCCATCAACAACACGGCAAGGGCTTGTCGAACATTGTCTACATGGGCATGGGTGAACCCTTGTTGAATTACCGCAATGTCATCGAGTCAGTGGAGCGCATCACGGGCACCCCAGGACTGGCGATGTCCCCCAAACGCATCACCGTGTCCACCGCGGGCATCGCCAAGGCGATCACACGCCTGGGGGACGATGAGGTCAAGTTCAACCTTGCGCTGAGTTTGCACGCCGCCAACGACGCCAAGCGAAACCAAATCATGGCCATCAACGAGACGAACAACTTGTCGGTGCTTGCGGAGTCGTTGCGGCATTTTGTGGACAAAACAGGCACGCGCCCCACGTTCGAATTCATCGTGTTCAAGGACTTCAACGATGGACTGGAAGACGCGAAAGAACTTGCCCAGTTCTGCAAGCACATTCCTTGCAAAATCAACTTGATTGAATACAACCCGATTGACGACGGGGAATTTCAGCAGACGACCCCGGAGCGTCTCAACGATTTTGTCGCGTTGCTGGAAGACCGCAACCTCATTGTCAATGTGCGTCGCTCGAGAGGGAAAGACATCGATGCAGCCTGCGGACAGCTCGCGAACAAAAACGCGGCAGGCGAAGAGGCCCCTCGAAAGGAGGTCAGTCCAGCTTGAGGACCGCGAGAAAGGCGGATTGCGGCACCTCGACCGTTCCGATTTGGCGCATGCGCTTTTTGCCCTTTTTCTGCTTCTCGAGGAGTTTGCGCTTCCGCGTGATGTCGCCACCGTAGCATTTGGCCGTGACGTCCTTTCTCACCGCGGAGATGGTCTCACGCGCAATGATTTTGGCACCGATGGCGGCCTGCAGGGCGATCATGAACTGCTGCCTGGGAATGAGCTCTTTCAGCTTGATGCAGATTTTCTTTCCGAGGTTGTGCGCGTGGTCGCGGTGAATGAGTGCACTGAGCGCATCCACCTGGTCGCCGTTGAGCAAGATGTCCATCTTGACCAATTTGCTCTGCTTGTACCCGTCGGGGAAATAGTCGAATGACGCGTATCCGCGGGAGATGGTTTTGAGCTTGTCGTAGAAGTCGAACACGATTTCACCAAGGGGCATGCTGAACGTGAGCTCCACGCGGTCGGACGTGAGGTACACCTGATTGGAGAGCACCCCGCGCTTTTCAATGCACAGACTCATGACTGGCCCAACGTATTCGCTCTTGGTGATGATTTGGGCCTTGATGAAAGGCTCTTCCACGTAGTCCAAATGGTTGGCGTCGGGCAGGTCGCTCGGGTTCATGATCTCGAGCTTCTCGCCTTTTTTGGTGTAGGCTTTGTACCCCACGTTGGGCACCGTGGTGATGACGGTCATGTTGAATTCCCGTTCAAGGCGCTCTTGGATGATTTCCATGTGGAGCATGCCGAGGAAACCGCACCGGAACCCAAACCCAAGCGCCGCTGAGCTCTCTGGCTCGAAGACGAGGGACGCGTCGTTGAGCTGAAGCTTTTCCATGGAGGCGCGTAGCTCTTCGTAATCTTCGGTGTCCACGGGGTAAATGCCTGCGAAGACCATGGGTTTGACATCCTCGAAGCCCTTCACGGCGGACTCACAGGGCCGGTCCTTGGCCGTGAGCGTGTCGCCCACCTTGACTTCTTTGGCGTTTTTGATGCCTGAAATGATGTACCCCACGTCGCCTGCGGCAAGTTGCTTTTGGGGCATCAAGTCGAGTCCGAGGGTGCCGATTTCGTCGGCGTCGTACTCTTTTCCCGTGGCCACAAACTTGACTTTGTCACCCTTGTTGATTGTGCCATTCAACACGCGGAAATACGCGATGATGCCTCGGAAGCTGTTGAAGACAGAGTCAAAAATCATCGCCTGCAACGGCTCGGAGGCATCGCCTTTGGGGGCGGGAACACGGTCCACGATGGCCTCGAGGATGGCGTCCACACCGAGGCCTGTTTTGCCCGAGGCTGGAAGGATGTCGTCCATGTCGCAACCGATGAGGTCGACGATTTGCTCGCCCACCACTTCGGGATCGGCCGAGTCCAGGTCCATTTTGTTGAGGACGGGGATGATTTCGAGGTCGTGCTCGAGGGCGAGGTACAGGTTGCTGATGGTTTGGGCTTCGATGCCTTGGGTCGCATCCACAATCAAAAGCGCCCCTTCACACGCCGCGATCGAACGCGAAACTTCGTAGCTGAAATCCACGTGTCCAGGCGTGTCGATGAGGTTCAAGATGTATTCTTCTCCGTCTTGACCCGTGTATTTCATCTGGATGGCGTGGCTCTTGATGGTGATGCCACGCTCTCGCTCCAGGTCCATGTCGTCCAGCGTTTGCTCCTGCAATTCGCGGTCAGAGATGGTGCCCGTCGTCTGCAAAAGGCGGTCGGCCAAGGTGCTTTTCCCGTGGTCGATGTGGGCAATGATGCAGAAGTTGCGGATGTTCCTCATGGGTCAAAGTTCCGACGCCCCATTCTTTTCATGCGTGGTTTGGGGCACCGAATGCAAGTGCAAAGGTACTTCGGGATTCTCGGGGCCCCGAGTTTCGTATCTTTACGAGCCCGCGCGAGAGGCAAGCCCAGTCTGTTGCGCGTTCGTTTCACAATCGACTGCCTGAATCCATGATCCGATCTGCCTTCTCAATGGCCTCCCTCTCGCTCTGCGTGGCCGCCTTGCTGTTTGGTTTGAACCTGTCCGCGAAAGCGCAAATCGACTTTGCGGCAACCCGGACCGCCCAAGACATCATTGCGTCGTACGGCACCAAGGAAAAGGCGTTTTTGAACATGAACCGCGCGGAATGGGCTGTGGTGGGAAAGTCGCCAGAGTTCAGCGAGGAGGAACTGAACGAAGCGTTGAGAATGCAGCGGGACAGCTTCAAGCAAGAGCGAGAAAGTCGGGCTCAGTTGCGCGCACAGCAGGTGCAAAACGACGATTGCGGTTGTTGGGTGGAACCTGACGACACATACATCACCATGGTTCAGCCTGCGGGCATTTTTGGACCAGACGACGATGAGCTGGAATGGGAAAACCAAGCAGATTGGAGCGGCTCGATGCTCGTTGACGTGGCTTCGGGCCCCATTGAAATCGCCCCAGAAGGCGGAGATCCATGGTCGTTCAATTTGTATGGCGAGGAGTTTGAATTCTTTTTCATCAACTCAAATGGGCAAGTGTCTTTTGGCACCCCAGTGTTGGATTGGAATCCACAAGGATTTCCTGCGGCGGCGTACAACCAGATTGCGGGCTACTGGGCAGACAGCGACTTGAGGTCGCTCGGAGACATCAAATTCAAGGTCACAGCCGACGCCGTGTATGTGAACTACATCGATGTGGGGCACTACAGCAATTCCACCTCCCTGACCAACAGCTACCAAATCATCTTGGCCAGACCAGAAAGCGGGGTTTTGCCCGATGGCAACAACGCGCAGGTCTGCTATCTCAACATGGAGTGGGCCCACGGAGACTTTGATGGTGGTTCCAATGGGTGCTGTGGCAACACGCCAGGCATCACGGGAGCAGACAATGATCTCGTCAACCCCGACCCCAGTTCGGGCAACCACGTGCAGTTTGGGCGTTTCAACCTGTTGAACGACACCTACAATGGACCGTACGGAGACGACGACAACGAGCAGGATGGGGTGTATTGGCTGAACGGCAAGAAATTCAACATCAACACAACCTCAAACGAAAGCAACCTCAGCCCTGTCGCCACGGCAAGCTTGGACTGCAGCACCCTGCAGTTGTGTTTGGGCCAAACCCTTGACTTGGGCATCGAGTTTCTGGGGCCGGAACCCAACCAAACGGTTGAGCTGTCGATCGTTGACGATTTGGGCAACAACACCATCACAGATTCGTCAACAACACAGGGTGATCAGGCGGCCTTTGCCGGCACTTTCACGGCTGTTGAGCCAGGCACGAGCACCATCACAATGACGGCTGTGGACAACCTGGGGGGCACAACCATCGTCCCGATCGTCATCGAGGTGCTGGACGTGGAGCCTCCGAGCATTTTGGTGGAAAATGTGGACGGCAGTGACGAATTTTCCATGTGTGCCGGAAGCCAGCTCGATGTTGTGGCATCGAGCAGCGGCGGTGAGGAAGACATCATCGATTGGTCGTGGAACTTCAACCCGCAATTCTGGGAAGACAACACGGCGTCCATTCCATATGGAGGCACGTTCATCGTGACGGGCAACACGGCCTCCGGATGTGTTGTGAAGCAAGCGGTTGAGGTGGGCCAAAGTCCTTATTTCTTGCCCAACGTCGTTGGGTCCAATGTCACGTTGTGCCCAGGACAGACCGCCACTGTAGAGGTGGTTCCAGATGCTGGTCAAAGTTTTGACGCGTACCAATGGGTGGCCAACTGGCAAGGCGGCGGGGGAAGTGTTTTGGATGGCCAGAGCACTGGACTCGCTGAATTGACAGCTGGCCTGTACCAGCTGACTGTCACCGACGATGACGGTTGTCAAGGCCGTTACACGTTCCCCATCGCGGAAACTTCCGTCAACATCCCTGACTTCTCCGTGCCCGCGATCTGTGACTTTTCAGAGGAAGTCGCCGAAGACTCGGTGGTTTTTGAAGGAGGGTTTGCGTCTCCAGAGGCGGGATATTATTTCGCCCAGCTGCTCTCCGGCGGAGGGTGGAATTCGGCGTATCTGGAGGTGCAGGTGATTTCTCCCGACACCACGGTGGCGTCCTTGTTGACCACGAGCCAAGGCTTCGAGGCCATTCCTCAACCAGGAAACGAAGACGATTGGCCCGAATTGGCCATTGAATTGGGGGATTCGGTGCTTGTCATCTTCAACACTTCCGGCGACCCTTTGATCGACCAGGAGCTCGGTGTCAACCTGTACAATTGCGTGGCCAACTGCAATGGCGGCGACGGGGATTGTCTGTCTTTCAACGGCCTGACTGACGGTGACACGCTTTTTTATGGTCCGGCAACATGCGCAGTGCAACCGGCATACGGCACGTGGAGCGTCACTTCGGGCCAAGACCCAGACAACTACGGGTTCTCCAACACGGACGAGTTCAACACCACGTTTTACGTGAACGATTATGGCGTATACGACTTGACTTTTGTCGATGACGTCTGTCAATTGAACAGCGAATACACGGTTGAGGTCAACTTGCCGCCCACCATTGAGCTTTCCATTTTGGGGGAAGATGAGGACAGCATTGTTCAAGTGTGCGGAGACGACATTTTGGATTTGCAGGCCTTTGTGACCGACCCCGGAGGGTCGGGCATCATCAATTGGCCGCCTCCCGGAAACGACAACCAGTTGTTCAACGAGTACTCGTGGTCTGAATTCTTTGAAGGTCCTTGGGTTGTGACCGTGGAGAATGGCTGTGGCGAGGCGATTGACCAGCTTGAGGTCACCGCCATTCCTGAACCAGATATGGGTCAACAACTGTATGTGTGCGGCGAAACTTCAGACGTCGAACTCGACCCCATTGAAGGCGATGAAGATTCTGGTTTGGAATACCAATGGACATACAATGGCAATGTGGTTGAGGATGTGATTGGAAATGAATGGAATGTCAGTGAGACGGGATCGTATTGTGTGATTGTGCCGAGTGAGGACTGCCCCAGTTCTTACGACGACGACGATTGCGTGTTTGTCGACATTGTTCTTCCGATCGACGTCGAGGTGTTCTCTGGCGGTTCGACAACGGACTGCGACGGCGGGGGAATTGAAGCAGGTGCAGAAGCCGTGCTCGGGGTCAACCCAGCGTTTGTGCAGGCCTATGCGGACTACACCATCACCTGGCCTGACGGCACGGTCACCACCCAAGAGGACGGTTTTGAATGGGTGCTTCCGGATGAAGCGGACAATTCTTACAATGGGACGACCATCACGGTTCTCATCGAGGACCCTTACGGGTGTGAGGCCCAAACAGACAGCGGCCTTGTCTTCATCGGGGATGTGCCCACTTGGGACCCTCAACCCGTCTACGACAACATCAAGGTCATCTGCAAGGGCCAGGAAGAAGTGTTTGACTTGAATGCGAATTTCAACGGTCCGGAATACAGCGATTATTCGTGGTCGGTTCAGTGCACGGACACGTTGGTGGTCTTCCAAGAAGAGGATGTCGCTGTCCTGGAGTACGAGGACTTTCCCGAGGGCGCATGCACAGGATACGATGTGGTGTTGCTCGCAGAGATTGCCAACCCATGCCTGCCTGGTGGCATCGCCCATGAATTCGACATCAGGGTGGAAAATTGCGAAATCGAGCCGGTGAATGTGTTCTCGCCCCAGTCAACCCCAGGCTCAAACCCGAGCTTTTGGATCAAAGGTCTCGAGCCATGGGAAGACGACCCCGAAGGGGTGTTTGTCCAGATTTTCGACCGTTGGGGAAACAAGGTGTATGAAAACGCCAAATACCGCAACGAGACCAGTTTCTGGAGCGGCGATGGAAGTGCCCCAGGGGTTTACTTCTACACCATCATTCTGCCGAATGACGAAGAGTTCACAGGCACGGTGAACATCTTCCGTTAAGCAGTCACCTTGGCCAAAACCAAAAAGCGGTTCGTTTGCTCGGAGTGCGGCCATGCGCACCCCCAGTGGGTGGGTCAGTGCGCCAATTGCAAAGCATGGAACACACTGGAGGAAGAAATCGTTGTTCCAGTGTCCCAACGCGCATCTAGAACGGCCATGGGGTCGTTGCAGGCGCCACGCGTTCGTCCTCTGAAGGACGTCAGTGTGGAGGAGCTGCCTCGCCTCGCCATGGGCGACAAAGAATTGGACCGCGTCTTGGGCGGTGGCGCCGTACCCGGCGGAGTGGTGTTGCTCGGGGGCGAACCGGGCATTGGCAAGTCCACCTTGATGCTGCAGGTGGCGCTGGCGGTGGCTCGGATGGGTGTCAAGGTGTTGTACGTGAGTGGAGAGGAAAGTGCCGAACAGGTCAGGCTGCGAGCCAATCGGTTGGGCCACATCGAGGAGTCCGTGCTCATTTTCCCCCAAACCCAGGTGCCCGCTGTTCTCGACGCCTTCAAGGCAGAGCAACCGGGGCTCGTGGTGGTGGATTCCGTCCAAACCCTGGACTTGCCTGATCAAGATGGTGTTCCAGGTTCCGTAGGACAAATCAGGGAGTCGGCGGCGGCCTTGACGGCCTGGGCCAAATCCACAGGCACACCCCTCGTCATGGTGGGCCACATCACCAAAGAAGGCTCTTTGGCTGGACCCAAGGTGTTGGAACACATGGTGGACGTGGTGTTGCAATTTGAAGGCGACCGAAACCACGCGTACCGGATGTTGCGCGCGGCCAAGAACAGGTTTGGCACGACGGCGGAATTGGGCATTTACGAGATGGGCGGCGAAGGTTTGAAGGCCGTGGATCATCCCAGCGAGGTTTTGCTTGGCGAACGAGGTGCAGGCAGCAGCGGAAGTGCGGTGGCCGTTTCGTTGCAAGGTGTTCGACCTCTGTTGGTGGAGATTCAAGCGTTGGTGAGCACGGCCGTGTATGGCACACCACAACGTTCAGGCACCGGGTTCGATTTGCGACGGCTCAACATGTTGCTGGCTGTGCTGGAAAAGCGATGTGGTTTCAAATTGGGTCAATTTGACGTCTTTTTGAACCTGGCTGGCGGGTTGAAAATCCACGACCCAGCCAACGACTTGTCGGTTGTGGCCGCCATCTTGAGCTCGAGTTTGGACCTTCCTTTGGACAACAGAACGTGCTTTGTTGGAGAGGTGGGTTTGAATGGTGAAATTCGGCCGGTGCCCAGATTGGAGCAGCGTTTGGCTGAG
>Ga0163109_10004715_pt1 | contig 10330 bp, 10 predicted proteins | sample CRUFie1St13metaG_FD_108704 | JGI IMG/M metagenome (GOLD analysis project Ga0163109, IMG submission 108704) | Marine microbial communities from the Costa Rica Dome - CRUD Field 142mm St13 metaG | ecosystem: Environmental > Aquatic > Marine > Oceanic > Photic zone | place: Costa Rica: the Eastern... | reverse complement strand
TTGTAGGTGGAGGTATTACACTTATTGTAATTGAATTTTTACTTAACATTACAATTGGCTATTCAATTCTACCTTGGAGATGGTAATGGGAAAGATTAGACAATGGTTTAGAAATTGGTTTGACAAAGCAGTGGAAAGAAGTATGCAAAGACAAGCCAACAGACAATTTAGTAAAGGAAAGAAATGAGCAAAACATACTGCCCATTACCATTTATACATTTAGCAACACATCCGCATGGCGGGTGTACACTATGCTGTATAAGTGATCACAAAAATGGAGCAAGTAGAAGTAAAAATTATAGAGAAGACGGCGGAAATGAATGGTTAGACTTAAATAATCATAGCATAGGCGACATTATGAATTCTGACTATTACAAAGAAGTTAGATTGCAAATGTTAAACGATGAAGAACCCGCCGCATGTACGAGGTGTTATGATGAAGAAAGAAAAGGAATTACCAGTAAACGGCAGTCCGAGATACAAGTTTTTGAACACTACGACTCGGTTCGAGCAACAGAACTTACTGGCGAAGATGGCCACATTGACTTGGATCTTCGTTTTGTTGAGTTGCGTCTTGGTAATTTGTGTAATGTCAGGTGTCGTACTTGTAATCCAGCAAGTAGTTCTCAGTGGAGAAATGATTATAAGAAAATTGAAGCAAGCCTGGACTTCGTTACGAAATATGGTAACATAGACAAAGACGAATACAAGTGGCCAGAAGAAGATGCATTTTGGGACGACTTGTTTGATTCAGCACCCAATTTAGAATTAGTATATATCAATGGTGGCGAGCCAACACTAATTAAAAAGCATTGGGAATATTTAGAAAGATTAATAGCGGCCGATAGGGCAAAGAATATGACCCTATGGTATAATATTAATATGACAAACTTACCAGATAAAACATTTGATATATGGAAACAGTTTGGCAAAATACAAGTAAGTGCTAGTATTGATGATATAGCAGAACGCAATCATTATATTAGACATCCAAGTAATTGGGAAGATGTTACAAATCACTTACAACAAATAATGGCAGAGGATTGGATTGAAACAAGTATCTGCCAAACTATAAGTGCGTATAATTATCCGTACTTAGGAGAGTTTCATAATTGGGCAACTAAAGAATTAGGCTTACATGTACATTTAAATTATGTATATGATCCTACGTTTTTAAGTCCTAAAGTTATACACCCAGAAGCAAGAGCACAGATACACTCACAGTTTAGAAAAGATTTCGGCAATCATCATGCCCTAGGAAATTTGTTGTCTATGTTTGACAATGACGAATGGAACAAAGATGGTTGGGAAAAGTTTAAAGTCTACAATGATAGACTTGACTTAATTAGAGAGCAAGACTGGCGCGAAGTGTTTCCTAAACTAGTTGAGTTATGCGAATGAAAGTAGCAGTACATCTACACGATCCAACAAGCGAAATTAATAAAGAAGTGCAAGACATTTTTTTCAAAGATGAGTATCCGGTATTTACTCAACTATGCTGGGATAGAATATTAAATCAACGTACTCACGGATATTTAAAAGAACTTAATGAAGACATGATCACAATGAATGTGTATGATGTTAATAGGAATGGTTTAGTTCCTTACGAAATAATAGAAGAAAGTGATACTAGTAAAATTAGAGAATATGACGTATTTGTAATTCATCCTAGTGCATTAGCAAGACTTGATACAAAAGAAATAGAATATTTAGTCAATAGTAAAAGCACTCGCGTAGTGCTAGACTATTTGTTTGAGGCAGAAATAGAAACTTATATGCCTCTTATAAACACAATTAAAGAATTAATTGGTACTCCTGATAATTGGATGTTGCTTGTAGGCGGCGACATAGTGTCTAATGACGAGGATTTACTACATAAGTTCAAAGAGCAGACGTCTATAGAGTTAGGCTTTTTTAATTACTTTAGAATTAACGAAGCCTGTATAGGTAAAGCAAAATTACGTGACGAAAAATATAGCATAGATACAATACAAAGCAATTTTAGAACACCAAAAAAATACGATTTTCTTTGCCTGAATCTTAAACCAAGGTTTCACAGAATAGCATTAGTGAAATGGTTCAAAGAGCGAGGAATACTAGACAGAAATTTAATAACTGCTCGTTGGAGTTATGAAGCAGAAGTAAAAAGGAATGAAGAATTTTCTGCAATAAAAAATTGTCATGGATTCTTTGATGAACTAGCATCGGGTGATTATTCTGAAAGATTAAGAAGAGAGTGTTCTTTTTATAATGAGGCACCAGAGACATTACTAAAATTTATAAAGGAAAATAGAGAAGAACTAATTATATCTTGTATGCAAGATAGATATGGAGATCACAATGATCGATCTTTTGTAAATGATGTTTATAGAGATTCTTTTTACTCCTTAGTAACAGAAACATATTACGATGATGAGTTCATAAATCAATTACCAAATATGCCAGAGCAATATAATCATACTTTAAAGAGAGCATTTATTACAGAAAAAACATATAAGCCTTTAATGTATGGGCATCCTTTTATGGTTGTAGGAAACATAGGAACACACAAAATTCTTCACAGACAAGGTTTTGAAACTTTTGAAAAAGAATTTGACTTTGGCTACGATAGCCTAAACGATAAGAATAGATATAATACAATATTAAGTAATGTGATGACATTTGATTTTGAAAGATTTGATTATCACACATTAGGTAAGTTAGTACATAATTTTCACACATTTTATGATAATAGAAAACTGTTAGAACACATGGATACATTATGGAACATAATAAAATAAAATTTGTAAATTTATCAGGTAATGCAATACTAGACCATATGAGTAAAAATCCTAACGAAATGTATCCTCCTACACATATTTTTAAATACACAGATCCAGGTCCAGAAGCATCACGTAATGAATATAAAAATTTTGATTATGAAATAAAAACAGGTAATGGTGTTAAGAAATATAAATTAGATTGGCAAAATTCTTACATGGTAGAACAATGGCATTCTCAACATTTTGCTCACGAACAAGATGGTGTATTCAAAGAGTTTTTAAAACACGATGTTGAAATAGATATGATAGAAGATTCTAGCATTATTGATAACATAGAAAATTATATTGATGCACAAAACGAAACACTAATTATTATATTTCACAGACTGTATTCATATTCATTGCCTTACAGTTTTTGGCGTAAGTGTCATGACAAAGGTATTAGAGTTGCTATAGACAATTCTTTTGAAGCAGAAACTTATAGCCTGCATAAACTTATGTTTTGGTTACATAGTTGCTTTGAAGATACTAGTTTTGTAAAAGTATTAACATCTCAGTTTGATAATCATATTCCCAAACATCATAAGCCAATTAAAGAGCAGATCAAAGAACATTTTGGTATTGACCTTATTGAAATAGACTTCTTTATTTTACACGAACAAAATAATAAAGTATCGTCACGCGACGAAAATAGTATGCCAATTGAGTATTCTACATTCCAAGCAGATAAAATTTATGTAGATAATAAACCTAAAAAGTTTTTATGTTTGAATAATTATATGAAAGAGCATCGCTTCTTTATATTAAATTACCTAATAAACAACTTTGACAATAATGGTGATAGGCTTATTGATAATTGTATTGCTAGTGCAAGATTTTCACTAGATCCAAACAAGCCGTTTTATAATCACGGTGTTGATAGAACAGACTACGAACATTTAAACTTTCAATCAGAACTTATATTACAGGAAAGTGTAAAGCAAGAAGAATTTAACAAAACTAGTGAATATTTGCCCATTGTAATTGAAGACGACTTAATAGATAACAAACATGCTGTAAACCCAGACCTATTTAACAATGACAATAGTTCACAATATGAATTTAGGGATAGGTGGATTAATTGGAGGTGGTATGCAGATACAGAAATAAGTTTAGTTACTGAAAGCAGTTATACTGCTAACCTTGTATTACAAAAAGGTATATTTCATCAATATATACCTAAAAGCGATGGCTATCCATACTATGATCAAATACCACAAGAGATAGGATTTATTACAGAAAAAACATTAAAACCTATTATGTACGGTCATCCATTTTTATTAATAACACATCCTGGTACACTTAGACATTTAAGAAGCATAGGATTTGAAACTTTCCCAGAGTGGTTCGATGAAGCATATGATGATATTGATAACGATTCTGAACGTTTTAGTCATATAAGAAAACAAGTTATGCATATTGCAAACACTACATTACATATAGATTCTATAAAGGATAAGTTAGAGCATAACAGACAACTGTTTTTTAGTGCAAAAACCTGTGCTAATATTTACGACAAATTAATAGAAGACATTTTTAAATAGCATAAATACTGTTATGAACGACTTTAAGAAAACACAGAAAGAACTCACAGAACTTAATCATGACGGCAACGAAGATCGTGGCAGATACGGAGAAGACGAATCCGAAGAAACAAAATTATCTGAAAAAGAAAAACTGATTCAGAAAAAATTAGAAGAATTAAGAAAAAGAGATCCTTTTATTTACAGATAATAAAATGCGAATTCTCGGTCTAAGTTTTTTATTTCATGACGCCGCCGCCACCGTTATTGAAGACGGCGAGATTCTGTATGCTTCACATTCAGAAAGATACAGCAAAAATAAAAACGATCCATTTTTAAATCACGACATGATTGCTGACTGTTTAAAGTTTGGCAAACCTGACGTTATAGTCTTGCATGAAAAACCATTAGTTAAAAAATTAAGAAACTTGTATGCAGGAAACTGGCGAGCATTGTTAGAACCTACTATGCAATCTTGGATCAAAGATTTCTTTCCTGAACTTAAAGATATTCCTATTAAAACTTACTGGCATCATGAAACACATGCGGCCGCTGGTGTATTGACTAGCAACTTTGATGATTGTGCTGTAATGTGTATTGATGCTATAGGCGAATTTGATACTGCTACAATATGGCATTGGAATAAAGGCAAACTTACAAAAAAACATAGCACCAGATTTCCAAGCAGTTTAGGATTATTTTATAGTGCCATGACTGCCCATGTTGGTCTAAAGCCAATGGAAGATGAATATGTTTTAATGGGCATGGCCGCTTATGGGCAACCTATATATGAAACAGCAATGCACGAAGAATTTTTTGTAGATACTGAGTGTAGAGAACCTGCAAACGTTTTACAAATGACACAAAATTTACAAAGAGGTTTGCCTGCAGATTATTTGGGCAGAGACAGAAGTGCATTAATAGACGAATGGGGGCACCACAGTTTAGATTATGACATTGCCGCCAGTGCTCAAGCAGTTGCAGAAAAACGTATTTTAGAATATGCCAGACATGCCTTAATGGTAACCAAAAGTACTAATTTAGTTTTTATGGGTGGTTGTGCTTTAAATTGTGTTGCAAACAGTAGATTATTTACTATGTTTGAAAACGTACATATTATGCCTAACCCAGGTGATGCAGGTAGCAGTTTAGGTGCCGCGGCACTACATTATTATAATGAAACAGGTAACAAAGTAAATTGGACTGGGCCATATTTAGGCAACAGCATACGTGGTGATTATCCTATTAAAAAATCTTTAAAGAGTTTACTTGCTGGTGAAATATTTGGTATAGCAAACGGACCTGCTGAGTTTGGTCCAAGAGCACTAGGTAATAGAACATTATGTGCTGACCCTAGAGGTACTAAAATAAAAGATGCTGTAAATAAAATTAAACGCAGACAAGAATTTAGACCTTTTGCTCCTATAATTTTAGAAGAGCACGTTCACGATTATTTTGAAATGCCAGGACATATTAGCAACGCACCTTATATGCAATTTGTAGCAAAGTGCAAAAAACCAAAAGAGTTTCCTGCTATTGTTCATGCAGACGGTACAAGCAGAGTACAAACTGTTAATAAAACAGAACACGCAGACTTGTATGAATTAATGACACAATTTTATAATGAGACAGGTTGCCCAATGGTATTGAACACCAGTTTAAATATCAAAGGCATGCCTATAGTAAATGATGAAAAAGATGCCGCAGACTTCGAAGAAAAATACAACGTCCCAGTCTACACTAAGGACGATTAAGAAAAAACTACAAGGAAAGTGTACTACCTGCGGTGGTAAACTACCAGACCATATAGGAACATGCCCTGTATGGGGAGAAGAATTAATGAGTCGATACGATGAAATAGATATCAAGGTAGAACATATTAGTACAGTAGTGCAAAGAGTAGTAGACGAATTAGAAGAAAAGTATGTATGATATTTTTTACATAGGAGAAAATAAAAGTCTTAAGGATAATTATCCTTTTGCTAAACAAGTTTCTAGTGAAGAAAAAATTAATCCTAAAACGTCACTATATTGGTTAGTTGAACCTAATACAGAAATTTTAGATTTTGAAGTGCTAGAATATGTGCCAAAAGATTATGATAATCAATACGAGCATGTGTGGAAATGGAATAGCAACAACTACGGCGGTGTAAGACTGCTACCTAAAAAAGTTTCAAAAGGATTAAAAGAAATTAATCAAGTTGTATGCAAGAAAACGTTTGATATACTTGATTCTTTAACACCAGAAGATTATTTTGACATACATCCATACGCAACTCATGTATGGTGTGTAGATCCTGAATACAAATTAACAAACGATATTAATTGGGCACCAGATAATTTTGAGCCTACATTTATACATAGTTTTCATTTAAAAGGCCAACTTGAACATAAGTATCCAGAGAAGGAAGGTGGTATAAAATTATTTCCTAACAGTTGGAAAGATGCAGAAACAAAATATCATAATTTTTTAGATGCTAATGTAATATACCCAATACTGTATGTTACAGACCCAAACGATTATACCGAAAGAGATATTTTACAAGATGACTATGTGTGGATAGTTGATCAAGAGCATAAAACAAATGTAAAAACATTCGACTGGGTACCTAATCCATTTGAACAAGATTATATACATAATTTTAGAATGCCATACCAACTTACAGAAAAATACCCACAGGAGATGGGCGGCATAAATTTAGTACCAAAAGATTGGAAAACAGCAGATGTAAAAATACACCCTGACTGTCCTGTCGAAGATGAAAACTATGATGTGTTTTATACAAACAAACCGTTTGATGCAGAAACATTTGAATTCTATGCTAAACGTTCTGATACAGACTGGTTCTGGGTAATAGATAGAGAATACGATTTCAATGGTAAACTATTATATGTACCAGCATCACATGAACAAGATTATATACACGTTTTCAAATGGGGATTAGAACATAGATACGATCCAGATGTAACAGAAGTTTGGGACAATAGAGTAGCCGGCATATATCTGGTAAACAAAGAGTTTGATGTTACTAAGAAAAAATTACACACAGATATAGTTCCTATTAGATACGATGTGTATTTTACAGATAATATAAATGACTATGGAACTTATTCTCGTAAAAGCAGAACTGATGCATTTTGGTTAGTAGACAGTGAACATAAATTAAGTGAAGTATTCACTTGGGTGCCACCTTACAGTGAACAAAAATATATAAACATTTTTAAATTACCAGGACAACTGCAACATAAGTATCCACTCAGTGTTACAAATGTAAGTGATAATAGATGTGGTGGTATTAAACTTGTACCTAAACAATACAATGAAGAAGACCTCAAGTACCAAGGTGCTCTTACAGAAGTAGAATTAATCGAGTACGAAAAGTTTTCTACAGAAGAAGAAGGCAGAGCCAACACTAAACATAACTGGTTCTGGGTAATTGATAGCGATGTAGATGTAGAAGAAGATTTTGATTTTGATTTTGTGCCTGACACATGGGACGAAGGTAAACAACATGTATGGCAAAAACTAAATCCTATCACAGGTAAGCAATATGATTATGGCGGAGTTAGTTTATGCCCTAAAGAACCACAAACAAAAGGTAGACCAAAATACATAAGACAAGTTAGTAGTACACAAAAAGAATATCCTGTTTACACAATGTCAGCAGAAGATGTTGCAGATGGTGTAGCAGAATTTTATAAAAGATGTGCAGAAAAAACAAAAACAAAAATGTTTTGGGTAGTAGACTATTGTGTACAAATCTGTGAGTCGTTCGACTTTAGTTACTACCCAACTCAGTGGGATATAAAAAATGTTCATGTGTGGCAAAATGAAAATGGCGATCACACAGATGTTAGATTATGTCCCACTAACCTATTTTTAGATAATGATTTCACAGAAAAAGAAATAGTTAATAATACATTTGATAATCTAAAACTAATGCCTAAGCAGGCAAGCGAAATGCCCGAATGGAATAGGTATTACTTATATGAAAACGTAGATGAATCATTAAAGGAACAATTATTACAAATTGCTAAAGAAGATAATAATGCTTATTTTTGGACTATAGACGGCAATGTAGATAAAGTAAACTTTACAGGTAAATTTAAGCCAGCAGTTGAAAATGCAGATAAAGTACATGTATGGCAAAAACTTAATTCAAGAACAGGCAAAGTACACGCATATGGTGGTGTAAGACTGTGGCCAAACCCCTTCTTAGACGTGTTTAAACCGTCTTACAGCAGTGATGATATCAAGTATAGTAAAACACAAAGGGGCAAGTTACAGTACGTTAAAGACGCTCTAAGTGTGTCTAAACCATACGATATAGTGTTCCTATCATACAATGAGCCGGGGTCTAAGACTGCATATGAGCGTCTTACAGCACGGTTTGAAGCACATTGGGTAAAAGATATTAAAGGCATATTTAATGCACACAAATCGGCGTCTTATAGGGTTTCAAGCGATATGTTTTGGGTAGTTGATGCAGATGCTGACATATCAGAGGACTTTGACTTTAGTTATATACCAGATGTATATGATGAAGAAGTAGTACATGTTTGGGCAAGTAAAAACCCTGTAACAGGTGAAGAATACGGTTACGGTGGTGTAAAACTGTTTAATACCAATCAAGTTCGTAATGCTACTACATGGGGATTAGACTTTACTACAGGTCTTAGCAATCGCTTTAAAGCAATGCCTGAAATAAGTTGTACTACTAGATTTAACACAGATGCCTTCAGTACTTGGCGTAGTGCTTTGAGAGAATGTGTTAAACTTACACTTAGTGATGACCCTGATAGTGAAAAACGATTAGAATCTTGGTTACATCCTATACCTGATGCTGACTTTAGACATGACGCCAAACGAGGAGCAGAAGAAGGCAAAGCATTCGCTTTGAAAAATAAAAACAACCTAACAGAGTTAAATAAAATTAACGATTACGACTGGTTAGAAGAGCAATGGAAACAATCAAATTAAATAATTGGAAAGAAGTAACTGACTATATTGACAATGGTTTTTGGCAACCAACACCTAGTTACTTTGAACACATTGTTCAACATAATACTTATTACCCTAATCACGCATTTAGTAAAGGACAATTAGCAAGTAAAAGTTGGTTATTGAAAGAGGTGTATCATACTTATCCTAAAATACCAAATCTGACTGTAGCAATTTTAGGAAGTTGGATAGGTGCTCTAGTAGAACCATTACATAAAAGTATTCCTATAGAACGCATTTATGGTATTGATACAGATGCCGAAGCAATAGAAAAGTCTGAAAAACTTAATAGACAATTTGTTCAAGACAACTGGAAATATAAAGGCGTAGTACATGATGTAGATTTACTAGATTGCGGCGAAATGGAGTTTCAAACTAGTGGAGAACTAATCAATGTAAAACCTAATTGGATTATAAACACTAGTTGCGAACACATGAGTACACTTTGGTATGATAGTGTAGATAGTGATCAACTAATAATTATGCAAACAAACAATTCAGAAGAATTCGAAGGGCACATTAATACTTGCGAAGATGTAAAAGAAATGCAAGAAAAATATCCTTTATCACAAACGCAATATGTGGGCGAATTAATTACTCCTGCATATACTCGCTTTATGCAAATAGGCTACAAATAGGTTGACAAACACCCCAAAATTTACTATAATATAAGAGTAATAAAAATTGTAGGAGATTTTATTTATGTTAGAATTTACACTTTTAGTCCTTATAGCAACGTTTTTATATTTTGGTGGCTTAGAAGGTGTGATATCTCTTTTAGCAGGCACATTTTCAATCGTACTAAATATTCTTTATTACGTTCCTGTTATCGTTGGAATCTTAACAATGTATGGGATATACTGGATTACTTACGTTTATTAAGTTATCGTTGATTGTGTTTCGGGTCTGGTCTATTCCACCAACTCCAAAGTTCAGGATGTTCGCTGTAAATATCATTTATAGTTAATCTACCATCTACACCATCTTTTCTTATTGCATGTAGT
>Ga0163109_10004714_pt1 | contig 10330 bp, 9 predicted proteins | sample CRUFie1St13metaG_FD_108704 | JGI IMG/M metagenome (GOLD analysis project Ga0163109, IMG submission 108704) | Marine microbial communities from the Costa Rica Dome - CRUD Field 142mm St13 metaG | ecosystem: Environmental > Aquatic > Marine > Oceanic > Photic zone | place: Costa Rica: the Eastern... | reverse complement strand
TCAACATTACTAACAACCCAATCATTTAATGGTTGATTGAATGATTTTGCATCTTGAAACATAGCTCCCATATATTTAACGTTACTAACATTCCAATTATTTAATGGTTGATTGAATGATTTTGCATCATAAAACATTTTTGTCATATTTTCAACATTACTAACAACCCAATCATTTAATGGTTGATTGAATGATTTTGCATCTTGAAACATACCTTCCATATATTTAACCTTACTAACATTCCAATTATTTAATGGTTGATTGAATGATTTTGCTTTTGCAAACATACCTCCCATATCTTCAACATTACTAACAACCCAATTATTTAATGGTTGATTGAATGATTTTGCTTTTGCAAACATATCTTTCATATCTTCAACATTACTAACATTCCATTTATTTAATGGTTGATTGAATGATTTTGCATCTTGAAACATACCTTCCATATTTTTAACATTACTAACATTCCAATTATTTAATGGTTGATTGAAAGATTTTGCACCATTAAACATTTCTCTCATATTTTCAACATTACTAATATTCCAGTTACTAATATCTTCATTAAATTCTTTCCTAAACCCAAAAAGGCCTTCCATATTAGTAACATTACTTGTATCCCATGTAGATATATGACCATATTTTTCTGTTGCATTTATTTTATTTTTGAACCATTCTTCAATAGCAATTATAATAGATTCATTTGTATGCATTTTACAATATTGATTACATACTCCCTCGCATTCAAAATTTTTACCAGTAGATTTAAAATCAACACACTTACAAGAGTCAATACAATCTTTAGGTTTCTTCATTCTTTTCGCATTATCTTTGTTAAGAAGTCTTACATTTTCTAATGTTTTAATATCAAAGAAACTAGCTTGTTTTTTATCAGTATCATCAGTACCTTTGATTTTTGGTAAAACGACACCTCCAATTTGAGACTCTAAATTATATATTTTATATTTTATATACTTTGTTTTATAATCCATATATATATATTTATAAAACTTTTCCATAGTATTCAAGATTATCTGTAAAATATATTTATCTCTAATAGATGATGCGACAGCGAGACAATCTGTACAAGGAAAACCATATTTTACTAAAAAAGAATAAATAAAAAGAATTTATTGATAGTTTTTACTATTAATAAAATTTGATTTATTAACCTATTTTAAAATTAGGTTTGTTTTTTTCTTCCATAGAATTTGCATAGCTAAACATATTATACATATATTTTACTTTGCTAACATCCCATTTACTAATATCTTGATTGAATTTTACTGCTCCATAAAACATATTATTCATAGCATTTACTTTTTTAACTTCCCACTTACTAATATCTTGATTGAAAGATTTTGCAAATTTAAACATACCTTTCATATCTTCAACATTGCTAACATCCCATTCACTAATATCTTGATTGAATCTTTCTGCTCCAAAAAACATACCACTCATATATTCTACTTTACTAACATTCCAATTATTTAATGGTTTATTGAATCGTTTGGCTCCACCAAACAATCCACCCATTGATTTAACATTACTAACATTCCACTTATTTAATGGCTGATTGAAATCAGTTGCACCACTAAACATGTTATTCATTCTTTTAACATTACTAACATTCCAATTACTAATATCTTCATTAAAATTTTCCTTTTCATTAAAAAGGGCTGACATATCAGTAACATTACTTGTATCCCATGTAGATATATCACCATATTTTTCTATAGCTTTGTCTTTGTTTTCTAACCATTCTTTAACAGCAATTCTAATTGTGCGATTATTTAATTTACAATAATCAATACATACTCCTTCGCATTCTAAAATTTTACCAGTAGGTTTTAATTTTTCACACTTACAAGAGTCAAAACATTCTTTAGGTTTCTTCATTCTTTTCGCATGATCTTTGTTAAGAAGTCTTACATTTTCTAATGATTTAATATCAAAGAAACTAGCTTGTTTTTTATCAGTATCATCAGTACCTTTGATATCTGGTAAAACGACACCTCCAATTTGAGATTTTAATTCCAAATATTTTTTTTTATATTTTAAATACTTTGTTTTATAATCCATATATATATATATTTATAAAACTTTTCCATAGTATTCAAGATTATCTGCAAACATAAAAATATATTTATCTCGAAAATACTGGCAAATACTCATATCAACATCAAGATTTAAATAACTTTTATATCCTAATATAGCATCATTAAATAGTTCTCTTTTTAATAAAAAACAATTATTAATATATGTACAATTCCATATACCTTTTCTTTCACCTTTGACAATAGGAATATAATCAAAAGATCTTTGATAAAAACCTTTATTATCAACAGACATCCAAACATTAGACCAATCAGAATTATCTTTTTTAAGCAATGGTCCGATACAATTTTTATTTCTAGTAATTAGTTTTGCAATTGTATTATTATTAATTATAAATTCATTAGAAGTAGTAAAATAGAAAGAACAATTCATATTTTTAGCAATTTCTAAACTATTAATTCTAGCAGAACGAATATCTTCAATATGAAAGTAAACTATATTGTTTTTATTTTTAAGAGAATTATACCATCTATTAATTTTAAGAGAATTAGGATTGTAAATAAATAATTTATACCTATTTTGTAAACAATAATTTAAAAATAATATATTTGATTCAGTAATGTTTTCATTAATTGAGAAAAAGGAGACAAGAATATTTTTTGTTTCTTTTTTTATTGATTTGCCAAAATAACCATAAATTTCTCTCCATTTGTATGGGAAATAATTAGATATTTGATTAATAAGCATTTTATCTTTTTTTCCGCCATTTCCATGCAATAATGAAGGGATATTTCCAAATTTATTTTTGAAAACTGATTTACTTAAATCAAAATGAAAATCTGAAATAGAACAACCTGATAAAGTTTGAAATATTTTACCTTCATAATCTAATACAATATTTTGCTGATTTTCTAAAAATCGATGAGTATAATATAATTGATCATCATCAGATGGTAGGATAGATTTTTCAACTAATTTTTTAATTTGTTCAACTGATCCAATAAAACCTCCAGAATTAAGGAATTTAAAATCATTATCAACTTTTGGATATTTATCTTTTAAATTTTCATCCGGCCAACAATATTTTTCTGCAGAGAATACTATTTTATTATTAAAATATTTTTTATATTTTTCAAATAATAATTTAGGATTTTGTAATGCTATCACATCATAACAATCAGAAAATACAATATATTTACATTTTCCATCATAATTTTTAAGAAAATTTTGTAAATAAATAATTTTTTTACCACCCCCTGGTCCTTTTGCCATATCACCTCCATTCCATTGGTCTCCAAATCCGAGTACTTTATAATTATATCCATATAATTCTAATGAATGCTTAATTCTTTCATATCCATCAGTAGGATCTGTACCAACAGTAAGTAATAAGAACGAATCATATATTTCAGTGTAAAATTCAGATTTTTCAGTTTCAGAAGTTTCAAAAGCATTTGGTTCTGGCTTTATAATTTTTTGTTTAGTAGCATAGGCATTAAAATTATTATTTTTATACTCAAGTATTTTTGATTTTTCATACATAATTGGTAAAAATTCATCAACTGGTATAATTTTTTTATTATATTCTGATTCCATTAATTTTCTAGCTCCAATATATGATAACATATATGCAACTGTCCAATAACTAAAATTTGGTTTAACTATATTATCATTAATTTTTTCTTCATTATCATTAAAATTTTTTCTTCCTAAGTAAAGTAGATCATAATCTTTAGGAACATCGATTTTATCTAATTGATGTTCTAATATAGGTTCAAAATCAGCATCATCTTCAATTATCAAAACATTATCTTGTTTTTCAGAAACAATTTTTTCCCATATAAAATAGTGTGAAAGAGCACAACCAATTTCTCCTTTTGTAATAGGTCTAGATGAATTAGGATCTCTCCAATCATTATAAATAGTAATATTGTTTTCTTTATAAAATTGATTATCTAATTCCTTACCATATATTGCTTCAAAAACTGTAGTTTTTTTTAATAAATTAGCTTTTGTTAATCTATTTTTTATTCTTTTGAGTTTTTCAGTATCTTTTTTTAAATTAATAACATAAACTATATCAATTTTCATTTATTATAAATATTATATAAATTTTAAGTAAGTTTAACGATTTAAAAATAAATAGATTTAATAATAAATATGTCTAATTATTATGAAATATTGGAAATAAATAAGAATGCAAGTAAGTCAGATATAAAAAAAGCATACCATAAATTATCTAAAAAATATCATCCAGATAAAAATAAAGATGAGAATGCAAAGGTTATATTTCAACAAATAAACGAAGCATATTCAATATTATCAGATGAAAAAAAGAAACAAATTTATGATAAATTTGGTAAAGAAGGATTAGAATCAATGGGGAATCAAAATGGAAATAATGCATTTCCTTTTCATGTTTTTCATCAGTTTAATAATATGAATAATGGTAATTTTGATATTCCAGGATTTGGAAGAGTACAGTTTCAGCATTCTGGGCCAAGAATACCAAAATCTCCTCAAGTACAAATACAAGTAGGAATAACATTAGAGGAAGCTTTTAAGGGAACAAAAAAGGAAATTTCATGTAATAGAAAAATTTATAATAAAACTAAAGATCAAATGGAAAATAAAGTAATAAAATTTAATATTGAAATACCAGCAGGTGCTCCTCCAAAAACACAACAAATAGTAAAAGGAAAAGGTCATGCATATAAAAATCATTTACCTGGAGATTTATCAATATTAATATATCATTTGCCACATTCAGTTTTTAAATATCAAAATAATAATTTAATATTAGAAAAAGAGATTACATTAGCAGAAGCACTATTAGGATTTAATTTTAATTTTAAAGATTTGAATGGTAATGAAATACTTGTAAATGAAGATGGTAATATTAAAGACGATGATGTGAAAGTATTAGAAAATTATGGGTTCATTAAAAAAAAGAAAAGAGAACCATTAATAATAAAATATAACATCAGATATCCAAAAACTTTTAATAATAAGGAAATAAAATTAATCAAAAAAATATTTGGATATAGTTCAATAGAAGGAAATGGATCGAAGACTGAAAAAATAGAAGATTATCAAAAAAAGCATCAACATACAAATCAACAAAATATACCAGAATGTGTACATCAATAAATACATTTAAAAAATTATGAATATAGTTTTTTATATGAAGGATTCTTTAGAGGAATTAAAATTTAACTTTGATACTGTATTGTATTTAAAGCAACTAGGATGGACTCAAACAAAAATGATGGAATATTTTGTAAATAAATTAAATTATCCATCAAGTACAGTAAATACATTATTAACATTAAAAACATCATATTTAAATAGTGTATTTAAAAGATTAGAATTATATGTAGATATGAAATTATCAAATGATGAAGTAAAATTACATATGTCAAAATATAAGAATTTGGAATCTTTAGTAAATTATTTATTAGATACATGTGAAGAGGATAATGATAAAATTGAAAATACACAAAATAATGAAGCGAGTGATGCAGATGATGTTAAAAAAAAAGTATTAGAAGTAAAAGAAGTAGTAGAAAAAGTAGATGATGAAAATGAAGATGATAATGAAGAAACAAATGATTTAGATGTTGTTGAAGAAGATGAAGAAGATGAAAGTAATGTTTTTGAAAAGTTTTTAAAAGAAAATGTAGAAAAGACAGATAATGATAAAGATAAAATAAAAAGTAGTCAAGTATATAGTAAATTTAAGAAATGGTTTTCTTCAAACTATGATGATGAAACACCAAGTAAAGTAGAATTAAAATCATTTTTAAATGATAAACTAGGAAAATCAGTAAAGAGTGTTTGGACGGGAGCATCATTAAAATAAGTTTTTTAAAAATTAATAATATTTATTTTTAATTATTTTTTTTTATTTTGTTTTGCTTTAGCTTTAGGTTTTGATTTTGATTTTGCTTTAGGTTTTGCTTTTACTTTTTCTTTTATTTTTGATTCTTTAGGTGCTTTTTGTTGTTCTTTTGGTTTTTCGAATTTAATAGGTTGATATTGATCTTGATAAACAACATAATCTAGCAGATCAGAAAATGTTTTTAAACTATTTAATGATTCTTGATTTAATTTAACTTTATCTAAATTATTTTGTATAACATTAATATTTTTCTTAATATTTTTAGATATAATAGATCTAAATTTAATATCCATAGATGGATACAATAAATTATTAACTTTTATGTAATTTTCCTTAGCAGTTTTTGCCATATCTATTGTACTATTTCCAAAAATAAGAGAATAAAAAGCATTAATATTATCATTATCTTTTTTATCAAGATTTGCATATTTATCATTTTTTTTATAATGATCAGCAAATAATTTATAAATATTATGAGCTTTTGCGAAATATAAAACAGGATATTTTTTTTCTTTAAAAGTAGGCTTAAGATAGAAATTAAGAAAGGCTTCATCCATACCATATGGGAAATTACCTAATTTGGTAAAATCCATATTTTTAAATTGTGGAAAATTTTTTTGTTTAGTAATAATTTTTTGCATGTATTTATTAATTCTAGAATCTTTATTTTCTAAATCTGTAAAAAATTTATCAACTAAAGATTTTTCAAATTTAACTTTAGATAAAAATGTACCTGCATAAATCCAATCTTTTTGTGGCTTATTTGGATTAGTAACTGGATTTGATCTCCATGATAATTTAAGTTTAGGATAGTTACTAGAATATTCTAAAAGAACTTTTAAATCAAAAATAGAAGATGCTTCTATATCAGATATAATAATATTTTTTATTTTTGATTTTTCATCAAATAGAGGATTAAATCTTAAAAAAGTAGGAAAGAGTCCTATATGAAGTTTATCATTTTTAAATTCTTTACAAGAAAAATGAATTAATTGTATTCTAGGTTTTTGTTTTAAATCTTCAAAGATTTCTTTTATTTGATCAATTAAGTCATTAATTTCGCTTTTTTTGTGTATTTTATCTAATACACTATCATCGTAATATATTCGTAAAAAATAAGATTTATCGAAATGTAAATAAAAATTATCAATGGATGTTTTTAATCCAAGAACATATTTTTTTAAAGGATCTTTATATACATTATCTGTTAAAAAAAATGAGACAGATATTAAATTATAAGGTTTTTTAGGTTCATCGAATTGTTTTTTTAGTGAACAATATTTTTCCATTTATAATTTAGTAAAGATTATTTATTAATTTACTCGTAAGAATATTAGTAAATTAATTATTAGAAATCTATAAATATTCTATGAATATTAATTGATAATCTACGATTATCTATAAATAAGAATCTATGATTCTTTTCAATTAATCCATTTTTTATATTTATATTTATATTTTATAATTTTTTTAACAATAGCTTTTTTATAAAATTCATTAATAAGAATATCAGCTTTTTCTGTAAAATTGTATTTTTTTTTATTAGCTATAATTTTTTTATAATTTTTAGTAAGATTATTTTCAAAGTTAATATAATTTTTCAAAGTAATTTTAAAAATATTATTATTAATATTCAAAAAATTTTTTTTAACAGAAAGATTTTTATTAACCATTGAAGGAAATAATAAGGAAAAGAATTCATTAAAATTACTTTTTTGTTCGCTAGTAATATTATTATATTTATCATTATTTCTATAATGATGAGATATTAATTTAAGTGGTCTAGCAAGAGGTAATAGAACTACTTTATAATTTTGTATATTTGGTTTTAAATAAAAATTAAGAAATATTTCATCTATACCATAAATATAAACATTTTCAGTATTTACTAAATTATCAAATTTACTAAATTTATCTAAGTTAAGAAATGATATATTATGTTTAAGATATTTGATAAAGTTTTTATTTTTATATTTGATATGTTCAAAAAATGTATCTAAAACTTTTTTATCAAATTTAATATTAGATATAAAGTTACAAGCATATATCCAATCATCATGAATGATTCTAAGATCATGTACTGGTAAGAAACCATTAGTTCTCCATGCTAAATCGGCATTATTATTAATCATATATTCATAGCATAATTTAACATTATGTATAGCAAATTTTTCAATATCTGAAATAATAACAGTTTTAATTTTTTCATTACTTAATAGAGGAGTAAATCGAATAAGAGTACCAAACATACCTCGATGATAGTTATTTATTTTAAAATTAGGACACTCATATTCAACTAATTGCATACGTGGATTTTTTTTTATATTATTTATAAAATTTTTAATAATTTGGGTAAAATCATTTAATTCATCATTGTCATGTATTTTTTCTATTATAGATTTATCATAATATAACCTAAAATAAAATGATTTATCAAATATTTGATAAAATTTATCAATATTATATTTAAGTCCATCAAAATATATTTCTTTATTTTTGTAAGCATTTTTAGTTAAAAAGAAAACGACAGTGTACACATTATATTTACCTTTAGGTTCCTTATAATGTTTTGTCATTTTACAATATTTTTCCATATACAATAATAAATAAAATTATTTTTTTTTTATTATCAATATTATTTTTATAAAATTTATTCTTCTGGAATACCTGCTAATTGATTTGAGCCCATACCGTCAAGACCCATCATTCCAGGTCCCATTCTTCCTCCTGGTTGCATATTATTCATTCCTTGATTATCTTGCATTTGTTCTTCTACATGTGGTTCTCTATCTTCATCATTATTTTGTTGTTGTATACTACTTTCATTATAGTTTTCTTCTGACAATGGCTCAAAGAAATCTCCACTATCATCAATACTATTTTCTTTTAGTTTTTTCTCAGCTTTACCTTTTTTACCTTTTTTACCTTTTTTACCTTTTTTACCTTTTTTGCCTTTTTTACCTTTCATTCTCTCTTTTTCGAAATTTTCCATATCTTCAGTTAAATTAGAAATATCAGAAAATTCAGATAAATCTGAAAAATCTTCATCTCCAAGTTCATCTTCTAAATCATTTTTATTTCTAACATTTCCTCTAGCTTCTGCAATCATTCTTTCTGATCTAGTTTCATAATTTTCACTTTTATCGCCTGAATTTGAAACATGTTGGTAAACAAAATACAATACAATTGCTACAGCGACAACAGCAAGTAATATTTTTAAATTAGAAGATGAAAAACTAATATTTACATTTTCTTGCACATCACTTTGTGATCCTCCATTAACTGGTACATAGGACATTATAATATAATTTTTATATATAGATTTTTCTAAATAAAAAAACACACTAAATAATTAATCATACTTTAATTCTAAATATTTTAGTTTATATTTTATATATTTTTCATAATATTTTTTTGCTTTTTTAGGATTATATGATCCACCTAATTGTTTTAAATTTTTTTCTTTATTGATTTGATTTATTAATTCATTATACTTTTCTATTATTTCTATTTTTGATAATTTTTCTAATCCACCTCCTTGTTGATTTATTTGTTTTGTAGTTTTAGTTACAACTTCACCTACTTGTTCTGTAGTTTTAGCTACAACTTCACCTACTTGTTCTGTAGTTTTAGTTACAACTTCACCTACTTGTTCTGTAGTTTTAGCTACAACTTTACTTACTTGGTCGGTTGTTTCTTTGATTGCTTCTCTAGTTTCTTCAGGTACAGTGTTTTCATATATTTTATTAGCACCATCTCCTATATTTTTTGTAGTTTCTACTACAACATTACTCACTTGCTCTGTGGTTTTTTCAATTGCTTCTCTAGCTTCTTCTGGTATTGTATTTTCATATAATTTTTTAGCACCATCTGTAATATTTTCAATAACATTTCCTACTGTTTCTACAACACCTGTTCCACCAACTTGATTAGTATATTCTTCTGAAAAGTTATCAGCAACAGGAACATAAGAAGTAGATGAATTATTTGAATCTGATATTGATTCATTTGAATCTATATAACTACTACTTTCATCACTTGAAATAAAAACACTTTGCATCTATAATGTATAATATATATTATTTAATTAAATAAATTTTTTTTACAATGTTTATAAATTTCTCTTGAAGGACTTTCTAATTTTAATAATTTTTTCTTTTTATTGCTTTTTATAAATTCTTTCATTTTATTATTCATTTTAAAATAAGCGGATTCATAAGATATATTCGCAATATTTGATAATTTTTCAGTATATTTATCAAAATTAATTAATTCATCTGATTTTTTCTTAGACATATAATAATAAATAGGATATTTAATATTATATAATAATTATTTTTTTGTCTTTGTCTTTGTCTTAGTCTTAGTCTTAGT
>Ga0163109_10004713_pt1 | contig 10331 bp, 9 predicted proteins | sample CRUFie1St13metaG_FD_108704 | JGI IMG/M metagenome (GOLD analysis project Ga0163109, IMG submission 108704) | Marine microbial communities from the Costa Rica Dome - CRUD Field 142mm St13 metaG | ecosystem: Environmental > Aquatic > Marine > Oceanic > Photic zone | place: Costa Rica: the Eastern... | reverse complement strand
TGCTGACGGACATGACGAACACGAAGAACATGCTGACGGACATGACGAACACGAAGGACACGATGATCATGACGAACACGAAGGACACGATGATCATGACGAACACGAAGAACATGCTGACGGACATGACGAACACGAAGGACACGATGATCATGGCCATCATCATGGTGAATTCGACATCCACTTTTGGTTAGATCCTGAAATCGCAAAGAGTATAGTGAAAATTGCTTCTTTAGAATTATCTAAAGTCGATCCCGCTAATCAAGCTACATATCAAACAAATGCTTCAAACGCAGTTAGTGAGCTCGATAAGTTAATCAATGACACTAGAACAAAAATAAATAGTGATGCCAAGTACATTGTTTTTCATGATGCTTATCAGTATTTTGAACAAAGATTTGGTATCGAAGTTATTGGAGCATTAACAGTCAATCCTGAAGTGTTACCTGGCGCCAAGCAGCTTGCTGAGATCCGAGAAGTTATTGAACATGAAAAAGTTAATTGCTTATTTTCAGAGCCTCAGTTTAATCCAAGTATTGCCAATACAATTGCACAAGATACAGGTATCAAAGCAGCAGTATTAGATCCTCTAGGAGCCGAATTAGAGCCTGGAAAAGAATTATATTTCCAGCTTATAAATGATATGGCGAGTTCATTCGAAAGTTGTTAGTATCTAAATTATAAGCTTTCAAATATTTTCTTATCATGACAGTAAGATTCTAAAGATCCTGTCCCTATATCATTCCAAATGCCATAAAGACTAATGGACTGTGTTTCCAATTCTTTTTTTATGAATGGATAGTCACTTAAATTTTCGAGAGATGTTACAATGCTTAATTTTTCAAGTTCACCGATATTCTCTTTTTCACTTTTTTCAGATAGTTTCATATAAGCAGGTTTCAATAATTGTAACCAATTAGAAATTGAGGAATTTTCCATAAATTTATTCTCTTTGCACGCAAGGTAACCGTTCTTAATGCCGCCACAACCTGAATGGCCCATAACAACAATATTTTTGATATTCAATGCTGTAACGCCAAATTCAATAGCTGCAATTGTTCCGCTATGTTCCGTTAAATAATCATAGGGCGGAACTAAATTAGCAATATTTCTGTGTACAAAAAAATCTCCTGCTTCAGTTTTAAACATTGAGTTAGGATCAACTCTCGAGTCTACACATGAAATGATCATGTACTTAGGAAACTGACCTTCTTTTGCTAACTTTTCAAAATGAGATTTCTTTATTGAAAAAGTATCATTTTTCCATTCATAAAATTTGTCTTTTAAGTCCTGTGGAAACATATAATTAATTATCCTTTATCCATATAGGGGAAGACCACGCCATTTCCTTTACTGTTGCCGGATAATCTTTTCGAGGCTTTTCTCCTAGCCTCAAGCTATCATAAGTTGACCATCTGCACGTAGGATTTTGAATTACTCTAACATAATAAAATGAATTTTCATCTGATTTGTAATTTTCATCGGTCCATAATGCATTAAGTGTTTGAGCTCCTCTAGATTCATCAAAGCTACAGTCCGTTAGGTTTACTTCAACATCAATTTCTTTACATTTTTTTGTAATTGGATCAATAGGTCTATTTTCACTACACAGCACATCGATTACCTGTTCTTTACTTTCATTCCCCGATAAATATCCTTTGATTATCTGAATTTTATCAAGTGGAGCACTTAAATTATCCTCCTTAGCCATAATCAGAAATTTAGGTTTTTTATTCGTTTCAGAACTAATAGTACTTCCCATCGGATGACCATTTTCGTATGCAAATTCGATTGTTTTATCTGAATTTAATATATCTTCACTGAAATTAAAACTTCCAAAAAATCTCAATTCTATTCGAGTACCACTAGTTGCATAAACTTCTTTTCTCTGCATTGAGTTAAAGAGAGAGTCCCTTGTATTTTCTTCTGACCATATAACTGCTAACCCTCCAGGATTACTTAAAAGAGCTCTTTGGGGAAAGGGACCTCGATTACTTATTCTTCTCTGGGCCGATCCCTCAAAAAGACCTGCACTTCCTCTCCAGTCCCATTCTTCTGTATCGCCAGGATTAGAATGATGAGTATCAGTACTTCCAATCATACCAAAATCGAGAGGGTTAAATCCTAATTCCCTCTCTAATTCTAATCCTTTTTTTAATCCACTACGTGCCATTGAAGTATTTGAAATGCATCCAAAATCTAGATCTTCTTCACATGGTGGAAAAAACTGCTCAAATGCACATTCTTCATCGGTTGTTCCAAACCCGACGCTGCATTCAGAGTTACCTTTTACCTGAAACATTTCGATAAGTGGTTCAAACTTGTCACGCTGCTTCCAATCATCAATAGTATATGAGTCACCATCAATTGTTTGACTTGCAAATGCAAGCCCCCAGCTTCGATTAGCATTGTGTGGTATTGATAAAAACTCACACTCATCATCGCAATTTTGACTCAACATTTTCCATAGTTCAATTTCACTTGCAGCATCAAATGCTGAAACTGTTCTATCTGGTACTGTTGTATTTTTAAATATTATATTTCTATGATGTTTGCCAAACTCAGGTAGCACAGGTGAGTATTCATATGCAATAAATGTTGTAAAAAATCCTGGCTCATAATGTTCATTGGCTGCTTCAATTGTTTTTTGCCATGTAGACTTATGAAAAAGTTCCGCTCGACTTGTACCTTCATCTCTTTCCAAAGGATTTATGATTGGACGTTGTTCTCCAAAATTTCTAAGCTCATTGAAAAATTCTATATTTGGATTGTTAAAACGTTCACAGGTTACTAAAGTCATCATAGAAGATATTGGATCATCACATGCTTCAAACATTCCATAACTTTCAGCATGATCAGTAACAGCAATAAAATCTAATGGTCTACTTAGTCTCATAGACTCGCCCGACATACTCTTCATAGCTTCACCTTTAGCAAAGTGATAAGACTCATCAAGACTAAGACGGTTACCAAAGAGATATGAGTCAAAAGATAGTGCAGAGTGAACATGTAAATCACCATAATAGGCATTTTTTAAAATATTTTTTTTTGGATATTTGGGTGGTTGATAGAGGGGTTGAAAAAAGGCATCTTCATTTTGCTCTTCAACAATAATTTTAATTTTAGCAATCCTTTCTGGATTAAAAATAGGAGTTTTTGTGAAATTTTGAAAGACAATGTAACCACTAATTAATATTATAGTAATGATTACTATTGAGATTATGGCCCAATTCTTTTTTGTCATATTTTTATAGTAAATGACAATATTAGGGATTATGGTTTTTTACAAGTATGTCAGAAGGTTATATTTTAAAACAAGCTGAAAAGTCTTTACCTTTAAAGTGGTATTATGATCAGAGTCAATTTGATTTAGAAGTTTCAAAAATATGGGCTAATGATTGGTTTTATGTAACTCATGAAAGTGCACTAAACGAGCCGTTGAGTTTCGTTACAGTAGAAGTCAGCAAGTATAACATTTTATTACTTAAAGACAGAGATGGTAATATAAATTCATATTACAATACATGTAGTCATCGTGGTTCAGTTCTTCAAAAGGATAGTTCAGGCAAACTTAAGTCAAATTTATTAGTATGTCCTTATCATCAATGGTCTTACAATGCTAGTAATGGTGATCTGGTTAGAACAACTTCAATTAATGATCCAAAAGATTTTGATAAAGAGAGTAATTGTCTCACTAAAGTAAATTTAAAAATATGGAATGGACTTATTTTTGTAAACTTAAATAAGAAGGCTGAGTGGGATGCTGAAAGTGTATTTGTAGACTACAGCGCAGCATTTTTAAAACTTAATGTTAGTGATTATAAATTAGGTCATACATGGAAAAAAAATATTCAATGCAATTGGAAAATATTCTGGGAAAATTATAGTGAGTGCCTTCACTGTCCCAATCTGCACCCTGAATTATCAGATTTAGTACCAATTTATGGCAGACGACTAGTTGATATCAAAGATGATCCAGATTGGGAGAAATTAATTGAAAATCCTGATCCAAAATTTCAAGGAGGAATGAGAGAAGGTGTGCAAACATGGTCGATGGATGGTAGTGCTCAAGGCCACAAAGATCAGTACCTAGAGTCAATGAATGATTTTCCAGGATATATTTATATGACTTCATGGCCTTCAGTTTTTATTGCTATTTTTACAGATCATATTCGTATGGTAAGAATACTTCCAATATCAAATGATGAAACAGAAATAACTGCAGAATGGTTATTTCGTGAAGCCACACTAAATGATCCAAATTATGATAAGAATAATGTAATAGATTTTGCAGTTATGGTCATGAAGCAAGATGGAGATGCATGTGAACTTAATCAAAAAGGTGTTTATAATCCAGCACGAGAAACAGGCACGCTAATGCCAGAGGAATATGAGATAAAAAGATTTCACGATTGGTTGAAATCTAAAATATAATTAAGGAGAGACCTATGTACGAAAAATTTGGACAATTTATTAATGGAGAATGGAAACCAGCTGACTCTGGGGAAACCTATGAAGTAATTAATCCAGCAACAGAGGAAATAATTGGAAATGCATCTAAAGCTTCAAGTAGTGATGTTCAAAAAGCCCTTAAAGCAGCAGATCAGGGTTTTAAAGCATGGAGAGAAACTCCTGCATGGGAAAGAGCAAAGCTTTTAAGACGTATCTCTGAATTAGTTAGAGAAAATTCAGAAAGCTTGGTTGAATGGATGACCCTTGAAGGCGGCAAATCATATAATGACGGCGTTGCTGAAGTTGGAGCAACTGCCGATGTATTTGAATGGAATGCGGAAGAAACAAAAAGAATATACGGTCAAACTATTGAAAGTCGATTTCCTGATACAAGAATACAAATCAATTACCAACCAGTTGGTGTTGTAGCAGCACTTTCTCCATGGAATTTTCCTCTTGTTTTAACTGCGAGAAAAATAGCTACGGCTATGGCAGCAGGATGTTCAGTAATATGTAAACCTGATGTAATAACTCCGGGGTCTGTTATGGCTCTCGTAGATATAGTCAATCAGGCAGGCACACCACCCGGCGTTGTTAATTTATTATCGGGAGACCCAGCGGAGATTGCGTCTGAATTAATAGCATCAGATATTACAAAAAAAGTTTCTATAACAGGATCAACACGAGTAGGTAAGATAATTCTCAAACAGGCAGCAGAAAAAGTACAACGAGTTACTATGGAGCTTGGAGGTCACGCTCCTTTTATTGTATTTAAAGACGCCGATATTAATAAAGCGACTGATATGGCCTTGGCTTGCAAATATCGTAATAATGGACAGGTCTGTATATCACCAAGTAGATTTTATATTCATGAAGATCATAAAGAAAAATTTATAAATCTTTTCGTTGAAAAAACTAAAACTTTAAAAATTGGAAATGGATTAGATAAGGACACAGATCTTGGACCATTAACAACGAAAAAGAGATTAGATGAAGTTGAAAATTTAGTTGAAAAGACAAAAAGTGAAGGAGCAAAAGTTTTATGTGGTGGACAAAGACCAGCTGGTTTCAACAAAGGATACTTTTATGAGCCAACGGTCTTTGATAACGTAAAAGATGATTACACGATCATGCACGAGGAGCCATTTGGTCCTTTAGCACCAATTTTGAGTTTTAAGGAGTTCGATGAGGTGATTGAGAGGGCGAATAATCATGAAGTAGGTTTAGCAAGTTATGTGTGCACGTCATCAATGGAGACAGCCCAAAAGTCCTCTGAGTCTCTTGAGACCGGGATGGTTGCTGTCAATACTCCGGCACTTTCTTCTGCTGAAACACCTTTTGGTGGAATTAAACAAAGTGGTTATGGAAGAGAAGGTGGATCGCTTGGTATAAAAGATTACTTAAATGTTAAGTATACTCATACAGGTTTAGTAGGATAATTTCATGCTAACACAATCTTTAGACACGCAGATGCGCGAATGGAGACATGACTTCCATCAACATCCTGAACTAAACTTTGATCTTAAATACACGTCTCCTAAAGTTGCTGAATTATTGAAAAACTTAGGATTAGAAACTCATGAAGGTATTGGACATTCAGGTGTTGTAGGCATTTTGAAGAATGGAACAGGGAAAAAAAGCATTGGAATTAGAGCTGATATGGACGCATTACCAGTTCAAGAAACAAATGATCTTACCTACAAGTCAAAAAATGAGGGAAAGATGCATGCCTGTGGACATGATGGTCATATGTCAATGGCTCTTGGTGCTGCAAAGTTTTTGTCTGAAAATAAAAATTTTGATGGAACAATTTATTTTATATTTCAGCCCGATGAGGAAAAAACCCAGGGTGCCCAAGCTATGATTGATGATGGATTATTCAGTAAATTTTCCATTGATGAAGTCTATGCTTTTCATAACATGCCAGGAATGGATTTAGGGACCTTTGCCACAAGGCCTGGGACAATAACAGCTAGTGAAAGTATTTTTAAAATTGAACTTTGGGGACAAGGCGGTCATTCAGCCTTACCTCATATGGGAGTTGATACTATTACGGTAGGTACGCAAATAATTACTTCACTACAATCCATTGTTTCAAGAAAACTTAATCCAGCTATGAACGGTGTAGTTTCAGTTACTGATTTTAAATCAAATGGAAACGAAAATGTCTTACCAGGTCATTCAGTAATAACAGGCGATACTCGCGCATTATCACCTGAAGCAAACAAAATAATTGAAGCCAGCATGAAAGATATTGTTCAAGGAGTTGCTGCAGCTCATGGAATTAAAGTTGATTTTTCTTATGAAACAAGAACAAACATGACAATCAATACTCAAGAGCAGACTTTAGTAGCAGCTGAAGTAGCAAGTAAAATGGTAGGCGCCAAAAATGTAGACGCAAACTGTGAGCCAAAATTATTCTCTGAGGATTTTTCGCAGATGTTAATGGTAAAGCCAGGATGCTTTATATTAATTGGTAACGGTTTAGACGGTTCGCACGCTCAATCACTTCATTCTTCAAATTATAATTTTAATGACGAACTACTTGTAATTGGTTCTACATTTTGGACTGAACTCGTAAAAAAAAGATTGTCATAACAATATGAATTTTTCAAAAACAGAGTATGGCAACAGACTTGCTAATATTAAGCGTTCAATGCAAGAAAAAGGCATTGATCTTCTTATTTCTCAAGACACATCTAATATTAATTACATCACTGGCTATGATGCATGGTCATTTTATTATGCTCAGTGTGCACTAATTCATGTTGATCTAGACGAACCTTTATTATTTGTTAGGGAACAAGATGCAGGCGGTGCATTTCTTCAAAATGTTTGGTCCCAAGAAAATATTTTAGTTTATAATGAAAAATATATACATACGTGGCCAACTCATCCTTATGACCGATTGATTGAGATAATCAAAGAGAGGGGATGGAATAAGTTGAGTATTGGACTTGAAATGGATAGTCATTATTTCACGGCTTATAGTTACAAGAAACTTGTAGACGGCTTACCAGAGGCAACACTAAAAGATGCAGAAAGATGCGTTAATTGGGTAAGGTATATTAAATCAGATGCAGAAATTGATTTGATGAAAGCAGCATCACTTATTTCTGTAGAAGCTATGAATACTGCAATTGAAACTATTAATCCCGGTATTCGCCAATGTGATGCAGTAGGTGAAATACAAAAAGCAATGTTTTACGGTACAAGTGATTTTGGAGGTGAGTATTCAAGTATCGCTACACTGCTTCCTACAGGGAAAGGTACATCTGCATCTCATCTTACTGCAACTCAAGAAAAATTTATTAAAGGTGAAGCAACAATTATAGAGTTAGCTGGAGTTTATAAAAGATACCATGCACCTATTGCTAGAACTGTCTTACTTGGTAAAGCTGAGCAAAAAAAGATCGATGCAATGAAAGCAACTAACGAAGCACTGAATGAAGGACTTGATGCCATCAAACCAGGCAATACTGCAAACGATGTAGCTCAGAAATTTTGGTCAGTTCTTGATAAATATGAAATTAAAAAAGAATCAAGAACAGGCTATTCGATTGGTATTGGTTATCCGCCTGATTGGGGAGAACATACACTTAATATCTACAAAGGTGATATGACAGAGTTACAACCAAATGTAACGTTCCACATGATAGCAGTCATGCAGTTCGGAAGTTGGGGTGTTGAGGCAAGTCATTCTGTTCGTGTGACTGATAAAGGATTTGAAAAGTTTATCGACTTTCCAAGCGATCTATTCATCAAAGACTAGCTTTTACCTATGATCTCTTAGGAAATAACTAAGATTTTATTTTTTATAGAGAATCCTATATAATTTGTATAAAGTAGCCGCTAATCAGGAGTTAACTATGGGTATTCATCACGATTATAAGTCAAAACGTGGAGAAAGAGCTATGGCCAAACAACAAAAGCGTGAGGCTAAATTTAACGATAATTCAGACAAAAAAGAAGAAGAAAAACTCGTAAAAGAGTTAAAAAAAGCAGGTTTAAATAAAGATGAAATCAAGCAATTCCTCGAAGGTCGAGCAAAAGGATAATAAGAATAAAAGTGACGATAAAATACAGAGAATGTCTGAAGCATTACGTCAAAACTTAAAAAAAAGAAAAGTATTTCAAAGAAAGCAGAAAGAAGAAAACTAAATGACCATAATGTCTGACAACTGGATTAAAAAAAAGGCTCTAGAAGAAGGAATGATTGAACCTTTTATTGATGGGCAAAAAAAAGATGGAACAATTTCTTTCGGACTTTCTTCTTATGGATATGATGCGCGAGTTTCTGAAGAATTTAAAGTCTTTACAAATGTAGACTCTGCAATCGTTGACCCAAAAAACTTCAGTGATAAAGGTTTTGTTGATCGACCTGGAAATGAGTGTGTAATACCACCAAATTCATTCGCTTTAGCAAGAACTGTTGAGTACTTCAGAATACCCAGAGATGTACTAGTTATTTGTTTGGGGAAATCTACTTACGCTCGATGTGGGATAATCGTTAATGTGACACCTTTGGAGCCTGAATGGGAGGGACATGTTACGCTAGAGTTTTCAAATACAACACCATTGCCTGCAAAAATTTATGCCAATGAAGGTGCATGTCAGTTTCTTTTTTATAAAGGCGAGGCGCCACCAGAAGTTTCCTATAAAGATCGACAAGGAAAATATATGAAGCAGACAGGCGTCACACTTCCAAAGTTATAACCATATATGGATAGAATTATAATAAATGGGGGCCAGCCTCTATCTGGAACTATATCTATTAGTGGTTCAAAAAATGCGTGTTTACCAATTATGGCTGCTTCAATTTTAACAGACCAAAATATCAATCTTTCAAATGTACCTAACCTTGAAGATATTAAAACAATGTCAAAAGTTTTGACATCACTCGATGTAGAGGTTGATACAAGTAAAGCTAACGAAAATAAAATAACTTTAAAATACTTAAATACTGGCAAGTCAATTGCGGAATATGATCTTGTTAGAAAGATGAGAGCAAGCATTCTTGTTCTTGGACCACTTCTTGCGAGAAAAAGACATGCATCAGTATCTCTTCCAGGTGGATGTGCAATAGGGGCAAGACCAGTTGATCTACATCTAAATGCACTTGCCAAGCTTGGTGCTGAATTCAAATTAGATCGAGGATATATAGAATGTAGCGCTCCAAAGGGATTAAAAGGAGAAGAAATAACCTTTCCTACCATATCAGTTGGAGCGACAGAAAGCTTGATAATGGCTGCAACTTTAGCTGAGGGGAGGACAAAGCTTAATAATATTGCGATTGAGCCTGAAGTAATTGATTTAATCCATTGTCTTCAATCAATGGGTGCGAAGATTGAGATTACTGACCAAAGAACTGTTATTATTGAGGGAGTTAAGGAATTATTTGGCACTTCTCATAATATAATTTCAGACAGAATTGAGACACTAACATATGTAATTGCTGGAGCTTTAACTGGTGAGAATTTAAAAATCGAAAATATTCAATTAGAGCATGTAAGTAATGTTCTTGAGATATTCAAATCTCTTAATATCGATTTTTCATTTAATAATAGCTCACTCAATATAAATAAAACAAAAGTCTTTCAGGGCATCGAATTAGAAACAAGAGAGTATCCTGGTTTCCCAACTGATATGCAAGCTCAACTTATGGTCCTATTATCTAAAGCTAATTCTGAGTCAGTTATTACTGAAAATATATTTGAAAATAGATATATGCATGTACCTGAGCTTAATAGGATGGGGGCAAATATCTCGGTAGAAGGAAAAAAAGCAATTATTAATCCTAGTGAAAAATTGATTGGAGCGGAGGTAATGGCTACTGATTTAAGAGCCTCTGTAAGCTTGATTTTGGCTGGACTTATTGC
>Ga0163109_10004711_pt1 | contig 10332 bp, 10 predicted proteins | sample CRUFie1St13metaG_FD_108704 | JGI IMG/M metagenome (GOLD analysis project Ga0163109, IMG submission 108704) | Marine microbial communities from the Costa Rica Dome - CRUD Field 142mm St13 metaG | ecosystem: Environmental > Aquatic > Marine > Oceanic > Photic zone | place: Costa Rica: the Eastern... | reverse complement strand
GAACATTTGGCTCTGTAGCTCAACTGGATAGAGCATCGCACTACGGATGCGAAGGTTTGGGGTTCGAATCCCTACAGGGTCACGAAGAAGCCTGTAAGTCATTGACTTGCAGGCTTTTTCTTTAGGTGTCGCCCAAATTGTCTCCCATTCGCTTCGTGTGGTGCGTATTGCTCAACTATATTGGTAATACCAAATCGAACCAAATGAAGCACTTGATGACGCTTTTGGCGCTCGTGGTCGCAGTGACCGCTGGAGCGCAGCACCATACAACCGTTTGGCCATATAATCCGGATGTCGATGCAAATGGCAATTATGGAAGTAATGACCTTCTTGGCTTTCTTCCACTATACGGCACACAAGCTCAGAATGCTCCCGAGCCCTGCGATTATGATGGAACAGAATGGGAACAACTATTCTTCGGGCTTCTTGATGGGAGTATAATTTTAGACTCTGTGTATTTCTCATTTACAGCCACAGACATTTCAACATACTTCCAAGCAGGGTGCCCTTTCCCAATTACTGACACAGTTACTGTGTCAGACTTTATTTTTTTATCAGAAGGTAATAGCCCGAACCTAGGTGGATCTTGGAGTAATGGTGCATACGGAGTTCTGAGCTTTATTTATTCCTCCGTCTCTAACAGGTATGAACTTCGCTTACCGACTTCGCCTTTCATATTAGCCTATACTGATGATGGCTTTTTCGGCGGTTACTCATCTACTTCACGCGTTCGAGAATATGGCTTACCCTTGGATGTTTTAGCCATCGACTCAATGGGCGTATTCCAAAATGAACCACCATTCCCATTGAATCCTTCTTGCAGCATGTACGAAGGAGATTGCACCAACGGCATTTCAGGCCACAGTGACGATGATGGCTGGACAGGCTATTTGAACTATGCCGGATCAGATTGGAGCCTACTTCTGTATTATCACGAACTCGAGTAACGGGTAGCCCACCTCAAAAACGACCAGCAATCACTGCAGCATCGCCGTAGTAACCATAGTCAAATAATCGCGTTTTTTCTTCGCGATTTGGTCATTCGACAAATGACGGATTTGGCACAGCACCTATGCAAAAACAATATGCGGGACGATACGGATTTTCACTCTGTACTTCAAAACTCCACCAAGTTTGCTCGTAAGCGTTTTCACCATCGGTCCTTCGACTCAGAATAGTAGACGTTGTTATTTCCTCTTCAGTCATACTCTGCCTGTTGCCATAAATCCAAATTCCAATTTCGGTATGGTCAAAATCAGGTTGATTGGTCACGGGAAGATTAGGCGGCAACTCCATCAATGTGCTATCCCACATCATTAATTCAGAGGCCATTGGAATGCGTCCTCCAATCTGCTTACATCGTGATACGCAATGACCTCGATTCAGTTCACCTGCGTTGTGAAGAGAATATGTGTACTCAAAAATTGAATCCGCCTCAAGGGTAAACTCATCGCCGAATACACTTAGCAAGGACATCAAATCTTCAACGCCGATGATGTTATCGTTGTCACTATCAGGATTCCATGGATAGAATGTTTGCGCACTTCCAGCCACTGCCAAGCAGCACGCGATTGCGGTAAGTAAGTGTTTCATTTAGTCGGTTTTGATCGGTTATTCAGCCCAACGCCAAAAGGCTTGTGCACATTGGTCTTCTTGACCATAAAATTGTATACCACCGAGTGGATACCAGCCGTCCTCAATTTTGGCTGTTGCAAGAGTTTGGAAATATGTTGGGTCTCCTCCATTAATCGATCCTTGGACATACGTGTACTCAACCTTTGGTCGTTCGTGGGTGAAGCAGAAGCACTTAGCATCATCTTCTGAATTTATGTCGTGCATGCCCGAATCATAAGGGTAACCAACTTCAAGCACTACTTCTCGATTATAAGCTATAGTGTGTCTTCCAAATGGAGATTGATTGAGCCATGCTTGACCACTTACTGCACTCTCACTTGGATGGATAACCTGACAAAATTGTTCGCGTGATGGAATATGCCAATCACCCGATAGGTTCGAACATTGGTGCAGGCACATGGCGTAGTTGAAACTTCCTGCGTAATAAAGTGCTGTTGTTGAATCTGCACTGAGGTATGTGCCTTCCTCACTAAACTCAGATCCATAGAGGCTAAGTAGCGCCAATAAATCAGCGGTCCCAATCATGTCGTCATTGTCTGCGTCAGGATTGTATGGAAACTCCACGAGTCCAGTCTGCGCTCCAGCAGCAAAAGCCACGCACAGCGCCATCAAAGCGAGCAAGTGTTTCATTTTGGTTTTGATTAAGGACCATCAATATACCAAAAAGACTTGCAAGTGGTGTAAATCAATCGACTGACGCCCCTTTTCGTCTGAGGTGCTCGCGGTAAAATCAGGATTGGCGCGGGACTTTTCGAAAGGCTCGAATCATTTTCACCTACCCCTTCCCCACGAAACCAAACTCCGGTTCCTTAGGGAAATAGTTTGGTTTGGTTTTGAAGTGACTTTTATCTTGGTGATGCTTTGATTCAGTTTCACCAAAATGACCCAAGCCTGGAGCAGCAATGGAGAGGCATTATCCTCTTTGGGAGGAATTCCGCTTCCTACAAGTTTGCGTTTGCCAAAAGCCTGCTTCAATTAGCCAAGGCCGGTCACGCTACGGTTTCACTTGAAGATATAGCCATTCCCTTCTCAGCAGAGATTGTAACTCATTTGAAAGAGCATCCCAAGCAAGGCACCAGCGGATCTAGCAAGTTTCTTGAAGCTTGCAAGAGCCATATTGACGGTGGCCTGAGTCTAGACAAACTGCATGAGGAAACAGCAAAACTGGGATTTGTCAATGTCGTAGATGCCTTTCATAACGTTCACGGAGAAACCGTCTTGAACCCATTCTACACAAAGGACTACTCGCGTAGTGGCAAGAATCTAATCCTGACTGACGAGCTCTTTAGATTAACCGAGTCTTCTCAATTCAACAACCTTATGCCGGAGGCTGAAGCTCGTTGGTCCCTTGTCGAAACAGCATGGAATTTGGATCTCAATCCGAGATTGATTCAAGTCCAACATGACGCCCAAAACGAGCTCTTGTTCTTGCAGTCATCAGAGATGCGTCGAGTAGATGTATCTAGCGCCCGTGACGCTTTAAATGGTTATCAGAAAGGCAAGTGCTTCTACACCTTCAAGGATATCAGTATCCACGGTTTAGATGACAACCTCTGCGATGTAGACCACTTCTTTCCGCACGTGAACAAACAAGAGCATCTCCAGCGCAGTGGTGCTGACATCAACGGTGTTTGGAACCTTGTTTTATCAGATGCTGACATCAATCGTCACGAAAAGCGTGCAAAGTTGCCAGCGATCCGATTCCTTGAGCGCTTGCACAATCGCAACGAGTTTTACATCAACAGCAAGCATCCACTTTCAGAGACCATTCAAAATCAGACCGGGAACTCAGAGCCTTCGAGGCGAGCATTCTTGCAGAGACAATACGATATTGCAATCAGTTGTGCTTGTCCAATTTGGGAGCCTGAAGAGGAGCTGCCTGGCACCTTTTAACATGTCACTTTTTCAATCCATACCTGAGGACCGAGTGCTCTTTCGTGGAGAACATTTCTTCATAATCCGCGATGGCTATCCTGTTTCACCCGGACACCTTCTCATCATATCCAACCAATTGAAGAAGGACTATTTCGAGTTGTCTGACGAGGAGAAGGAGGCCCTACCCTCGATGATTGAAAAAGCCAAATCTCTGATTAATTCTGAGCTGAATCCCGACGGCTATAACATCGGGATGAATTGCGGAGAGGCCGCCGGTCAAACCGTAATGCACTTTCACTGCCACGTAATTCCGAGGTACAACGGTGACGTGGAAGATCCACGCGGTGGAGTAAGACATAGCAGACCCGGTTACGGTTACTACTAACTGACCAAACCAAACTCTTTTCCTAAGGAACTCGAGTTCGGTTTCGTTTTGTGATTTCTACTCGTTGTAAGTCTTTGGTGCTGATTTGGTTATATTAGTAAAACCAAATTGACTGTGATGAGATACTTGTTCTCGTTTGCTTCCTTAGCCGTGTTTTCATTGGGATCTGCTCAACTTTGCACAGAAGGAACCGTTTTAACCTTGTCGTTGATCTTCGACAACTACCCTAGCGATACAGGTTGGTTCATTTCTGACGAAAATGGTAATGTTGTTGCTGGAGTCGCACTAGAATACGGTGTCTCAGGGTCATATCAAGGCCCCACTGCGACCGAGACCATGTGCCTAGAGGACGGCTGCTACTCACTTACAATAACTGATGCATACTTCGATGGGATGTGTTGTGGCCCATCGGGTAATGGAAGTTACACTCTGACCGACCAGGAGGGAAACATCTTGGCAATAGGTGGAGAATTTGGTTCATCTGAAACCACAGATTTCTGTGTCGGTAATAATCCAAATCCAGGATGTTCGGATGAAGTGGCTTGCAATTATGACCCAGAGGCTACCGGAGATGATGGCTCGTGCAATTACGGCCAACTCAATTTTTCTGTGACCGGTGGTGAGCCATGGATTTCTGAAACCGGACTCGATCTAATCTATAACGAGTCTGACAGTCTCGTGAACATATTTCCACCAGGCCAGTTCGAATTTGGCGAAATAATCAACGAAGATTTTTGCATCCCAATGACTGGGTGCTATTACGCAGTCGTTACTGATAGCTGGGGGGACGGCTTTGCCTTTTCAGATAGTAGTTCATGGACCTTGAGTTACAATGGCAATGAAGTAGATTCCGGTGGTGGCAATTTTGGAAGTGCTGACACATCAGATGTTTGGTGCTTCGAGCCAGGATGTATGGACGTCAATGCCTCGAATTTCAACCCTACATCGACAGAAGACGCCGGTGGCTGCGCATACGAAGGCTGCACAGATCCCGAAGCGTGCAATTACTCAAACTTTGCCTTAACTGACGACCAAAGCTGTATGTACCCCACTTTTGGTTATAACTGTAACGGAGAATGCTTAGAGGATAATGATGGAGATGGAATTTGTAACATTTTTGAAGTTTCAGGTTGCACAGATCCTGAAGCGTGCAACTTTGAAAACTTCGCCACCGAAAGTGACGATTCATGCGTTTTCGCCGAAGATGGATACAACTGTGATGGCATCTGCCTTGAGGATTCTGACGGAGATGGCATATGTGATGAACATGAGGAGGTAATGGATATGTACAACAATGGTTTCTCCGATGGTTACGCCGCGGGATATGAGGCTGGCTTACTTGCAGGACTTTCAAATTGTTCGACAATTCCTACCCAAGCCTCATGCGGTCCGGGAACAACTTGGAGTGAATTCTATCAATTATGCCTTCCTCTGGAATCTTGCTCTGGCGATTTGAATGAAGACGGAGTCAGAGGAGTCGAAGACCTATTGTTGTTGCTCTCCTATTTCGGAACAGAATGTGACCTTGGGTCTGAGGTAGCGGAATGGACATGCGGTGATGCTGTGAACTACCACGGATACGATTACTCCACGGTACAGATTGGTGAGCAGTGTTGGTTTGCGGAAAATTTGCGTTCTGAGCTATACAGCAATGGAGATTCAATCAACAATGCTCAGGGAAATTTTGATTGGCAGCTCGTTAGTGAAGGATTACAAGGTGTGTACGATGACCAATTCGAGAATTTGAATATCTATGGTCGTCTATACAATTGGTATGCTGCTAACGATAATCGCGGTGTTTGCCCTTTTGGGTGGAGCGTACCTACCGACGAGAATTTTAAAACCTTAGAAATAGAATTGGGCATGTCACAAGCTCAGGCCGATTCCCTGTATTGGAGAGGTACTGATCAAGGAAATCAAATGAAGTCATCCACGGAAAATGAGCCCTCATGGAATGGCTCAAATTCTAGCGGTTTTTCGGCACTTCCAGGAGGGATGAAATTCACGGAATATTCCTATGCTGGGGTTATTTGCAGTTTTTGGACGATCCCCACTGTAAATGGAATCTATATGGCTCGTGAATTGCATGGTAATGGACAAGTATATCGGGATCCAAATAACGAACCGTGGCAAGGATTTTCCATTCGCTGCCTCAAAGACTTTGAATGACGAACGAAACCAAACTGAAACTCCTTAGGAATAGAGTTTGGTTTGGTCAAAAATGAATGAGATGAAGAAAGTGATTTTGACGATGGTGGTTGCTGTTTTGGCGGCATCAGGAATGGCACAGAGCGATTGCGGAGAGTTGTTGGATGCCAACCAAGACGGCCTGATCGGCGTCGAAGACCTCATGAATCTCCTTAGTCACTTTGGTGATTCAGACTTGGATTTTGATGGTGTTTTTGATTCGGTGGATGACTGCGTAGGAGAATACGATGAATGTGGTCTCTGTAACGGACCCGGCCCTTTAGTGTTGGCCATAGATTCAATTTTAGTTGTTTACGACAGCCTTTACGTTGACTCTATCGGCAGCTGGACAATCTTTGAAGCCGGGCTCGATACGTTACTTCATCTTGTTTGTGAGAACCCTGGCTGCACAGATGTCTCTGCAATGAACTTTGACCCATACGCCGAGGAAGGCGGACAATGTATCTACTCCTGTGAGCCCATGTCTTCCCATGGTATAACTTATGATGCGGTCCAAGTCGACGACCAATGTTGGATTTCAGAAAACATCAGGTATCTGCCAGAGTTGAGCCCGCATAATATTCAGAGTGAAACGGACCCAATCGCTCAAGTCTACGACTTTGATGGCACCAATATTGACTCGTGCTTAATCGCTAGTGAGTATTATGATTCTTGGGGCGTGCATTACAATTATCCAGCAGTCCTGAGCTGGGACTTATGCCCGTCACCTTGGAGACTACCCTCGCAAAATGATTGGAATAATCTGGTGAACGATTACAATCCTGAAGGCCATTTAAACCTGTTAGCAGGCCCTGGCGATAACCCTCCGTATATCGGAACCAACTCGTCTGGAATGACAGTGTATGCCGCTGGTCAAAGTCAACCAAACGGTCCATATTTCAGCTACGAAGATGGTGGCTGGGCTACACCGATAGCGTTTTTTTGGACAACTGACACTCACACCCATCCTTGGCATGGTACATTCCAGGTATCTGCGAGCAGCACTTATCAAGGAAATTCGATTAAACCAATCAATTGGGGCTTAAGTGTGCGTTGCGTAAAGGATCTTGAAAATTGAAGAGTACAGGTCATTCCCAATAGAGACATTAAGTCAAAATGAATATGAAGGAAAAACCAAACTATTTTCCTAACGAATGCCAGTTTGGTTTGGTCATGATTGAAACTCTTTTACGGACCATCTCAGGAGGTAGTCAGCTAGGTCATATCCGTTGGCGACATCGTCCTCTGATGCAATACCTCTCAACGAACTGATTGAGCAGTCGATTCCATGCTTTCGGAGCGTCAACATCTTCGTCGTCCAGCTGTACTCAGCGCCCAAGTCAGGGAACAAAACCACCTCTCTTCCACGGAGCGGTTTCATGATGCTACAAGAGCCATCATAAGCCGTCAAAAGGCTTTCTGAACCGACGCTTACCCAAGCCATTTCGGGGAAGTAAATAGAGGCGATTACAGCCGTTTTCTCGCTCTCCACAACACCAACCTTGCAAGACGGGAAACAAGCCAAGGAATGGCCTCCAAATAGCGTTTGAGTGTAGGTCATGCCCACCTCATCGGAGACCATCTTGTGAAGCCAATCGTTGGCGTATCCTGAGCGCACCCGACGGGGTTCTCCATCGCGGATTTCGTACCTCATCATCTTGCCGGTGTGAAGCTTGCCGTCTTCATCTGCGTGCATCCAAACCACCCATTCGTCACCTAATTCAGGATATGAGTAAATCGGAAAGCGGAGCAGCACGTTGTACAGTGCTTCATCGCCGAAACGGTCACGAATCCAATCGTGGAAAATGTTAGGCTGATCCAACTGGCTGAGAGCCGACGGATGGAGGAAATGCGATTGCCTCCGAGGAGGAGGCGGAGGAAGCCTGCGGAACACAGACTCCACTCCACCACCGGGACGCTTGTGCTGGACTTCGCAGCTGTTGATGCGATCGCACCTACCGAAGCCTTCAAGCACCCCACCCGTCTTCGTATCGATGTATGGCGAGAATCGCTTCTTAGCCCCACACCATGGACACGTCCTCTTCAGCTTGCTACCTCCCAATTGGTAGCGCCACCTCATGCCGCGTCTTTGGCTCTTTTGACGTTTCTGACGTGCGTCTCTGAGCACTTACACTGTTTAGCTATCTCAGCCACGGATATCTCGGGATTCTCAGCTAATAGCTCCAGCACCTGCTCCGACTTCGATGGCTCATTGTTCATCTGACGCACGAGGTTACGCTCCTGCGTATTGAGCTCAGGCATGAAGACGAACTGTAGCGCCTTGCCTTCAGCTTTGAGGAGTTCAGCAACGGCAACATTCGAGCTATCGAACTCCACTTGAGCACTGCGCTGCTTCAACTGCTTGAGGTAACGCTGGCGTGACTGCCCCTCGATGTTTCCTACGGCCCATATGCTTTGAGAAAAGCGATTGATGTCGCTGCCTCCCGATATGTCCTTAATCGTCCACTCGGAGTTGATCTTATCCTTGTTGCTGTGGGTGGCAAGTATGATGGTGATGCCCAGTTGGGAACGAAGTAGGTTGAGCGCTTTGAGAAGCTTCCATGTGTTCTCGAGCTCCTGCTTACCGGGCGACAGCAACCACTTCAGGTTATCGATGCCAAAGACCTGAACACCTTCGACACGGTGGATACGCTTAATCTCACGCGTAACGATTTCTGCGAGGTCTTCGAACATGACTGTCGCATCAAGCGTCTTGCGGATGATGTTATCGGGCAAGCGCTCTCCGTTCATGCGATCACGCCAATCGTCTGTGTCATTCTCGCAATCGATGTAGCAGCACTTGAGCGGTGATGCCTCACAAGGAAAGCCGGCATCGTATTCCTCGGAAGCAATGCCACGAAGTACTTGAACCATTAAGACGCTCTTACCAGCGGCTGTCTGACCGACGAGGACATTGAGCTGACGTTCGAGAACAAATGGGCCAAACAGTTGACGTCTTGGTTGATTTGAGCACTTGTCGATTTGCTCTTGCATGACACCACCAACGAAGTAGTGGTCGTGGTCGTCTTGGTTGGAGTTGTTGACGACGACTTTCAACTCATTCTTCAAATCACGCTGCATGACTGTCATGATTTGATGCGACTTCACCAACTCCCATAATCATAAGGACCTCACTTAGCTTGTAGCGAACGCATCGGCTACTGAACCGATATGCAATCCAATGATGAGTCTCAGACCAATTGATAATGGTCTTAATGTCTACGCCGAAATATTCGGCTAAATACTTCCGATCCACGTATGGTTCGGATATCGTTTTTTGGTTATCCATGCCGCAAATATTCGGAGCATGAAATACACAGAAAAATATAACACAACAACCTTATAAACAGCTATTTACGCCGTTTTTAGGCACGCTTTTTTTTGGGAGACCAATCGTGTTTTTTCGGGAGACTATGCTTAATAAATTGGGAGACAATAGATAGTTATTTGGGAGACAATGGGTTATTTTTTGCAGATTCTACTCTGTGGATAACTAATCGACCAAATTTGGAAGCCTCAAAGCAGCATCGCGTCCTTCAAGCTGGACATACCGATCCGTGACGTTAGTGCTACTGTGGCCGAGGAGTCTTGATAGCTCCTGAGGCATCGTCTTCTGCGCATAGAGTGTAGCAAAAGTCTTTCGGCAGAAGTGCGTTGTTACCGTTTGGTAAAATGGCTTCATACCTCCCTTTGAATGAACCAGCTGATTGAATCCAGCCCTCTTGCACACCTCTTTGAAGTACTTATTACACTTCTGATCAGTAGGAAGCTCCGGCCAAGTTCCATCTTCACCAATAATGTCTCTAATCTCAGAGGTGACTTTTCTATGGATCGTCTTTTGATGCTTCTCTTCATTGATGACCATCAAGTATGCTGTGGTCCCATCTCGCAACTCCTCTTCCTCAATTCGCGCTTGTGTCCAACTTCGCCAGTCTCCAACACGAGCACCGAGATAGCTACCAAGTAGCATCCAGTCACGGTATTTCTCAAGGTGCCTTTCAGCCTCATTGAATTCCAATTGTTTCAGTTCTCGCAATTGTTGCCGCGTAAAGAACTGATTCGTTTTGGGTGGAGTCGAATCTGTGATTGGTTTCCACCGATTGTAATCCCGAGGCATCTTCAGGCCGGTCTGCTCATCAAGAATCTTCTTTAACCGAGCGCTGTGCTTTGCTGCAGTGCTTTCGCTGTACTTGCTTCGAAGCCAATCACAGAATGTATTCCACCATTTAAGATCGAGCTCCATGACCGAT
>Ga0163109_10004709_pt1 | contig 10333 bp, 9 predicted proteins | sample CRUFie1St13metaG_FD_108704 | JGI IMG/M metagenome (GOLD analysis project Ga0163109, IMG submission 108704) | Marine microbial communities from the Costa Rica Dome - CRUD Field 142mm St13 metaG | ecosystem: Environmental > Aquatic > Marine > Oceanic > Photic zone | place: Costa Rica: the Eastern... | reverse complement strand
ACTTCTTCATCTGATGCTTCATCAACTTCTTCATCTGTAGCTTCTAGTTCAAATGACTCTTCTTCTGCGTCATCTTCACCTTCGTCATCCATTTCCATGTCGTCATCGCCGCCTTCATCATCATCTGACATCATTTTTTCAAACTCTGCCTTTAGATCATCAAGGGCATCTTCAAGATCAACTACACGATCTTCAATATCTTCATCGCTGTCACCTTCGTCATCCATGTCCATGTCCATGTCCATATCAGCATCATCGCCGCCTTCCATGTCTTTCATCATGTCATCTGTTGGATCTTCTTCAGCAACTTCAAACTCATCAAGATCAAACTCTTCGTTTGTCTCTTCGTCTTTTGCTTCATCAACTTCTTCGTCGTTAGCTTCGTCTACTTCTTCATCCTTAGCTTCATCGACTTCTTCATCAGTAGCTTCATCGACTTCTTCATCTTTTGTCTCATCCACTTCTTCATCTGTTGTTTCATCAATTTCGTCCTCTAGATCTGATTCTAGTAGGCCTTCATAAATATCACGTGATTTTTCAACCACAATCTCGTGAAATAGCTCTTCTGCACCAGCTTTGTCTTCATTGACTAGGCGCTCAAGCATTTCTTCAAATTTGTTACGATCTGCCATTTTCTTCTCCTGTATATGTTTGTAAATGTACCTATGGCTAGGCTGTCAATAGTATTTAGTAAAGAGGAGAAAAAGTACGTAGAAATACGCCAAAAACGGGCCGTTTTTGTTACACCGACTGTTTTTAACTAAGATTTAGTTGTATTTTGAACTGATCTACAGTTATTGTCTTGTAATTTAGAAAAATATTTAGTTCTTCTGGCTCAAAATTATCAGTGTGTTTTACACGAATATACTGTATATTTGGATTTTCTTTTATAACTTGTTTAGTTTGCCTAAGCCAATTACCATAAAATGTAGCCGCATCTAAACTTTTTTTATAGTTTGGTGTATCAGCATATATGTTATTAAATTTACTTCCGTCATTTAAACCTTTATAATCAAATCCCAGTATATATATTTTTTCGTATCCGTGTTGGCTAGCAAACCATAATGCTGTAGGGCCACTTGACCATCCTTTGCTAGGTGCAAAAAAGTTAAGTCCTTTCATAGATTGAAATGCTTTGTTAGGATTTGTCCACACTGTATGTTTATGTTGAAACTTAGCTTTGTTTATTTCTAAAACCATTTTTACATCAACAGCTACCAAATAATCAGGCACAAAAGTTCTATATAGAGCGTTACAACCGTAAATTTTTCCGTGTACTATTAGTTCATCTGGAATAATATCTGCTCTACTTGTACCATTACCTAAAACAAATGCTTGATGTTTACTTCGTTTTACATCAGCATGTGGATCGTTTTTTACTGGAGGTGGTTTTAAGCCGCGTTTAATCGCTTTTTCTCGACGTCTTGCGTCTCGAATACGATGCCATTCTTCTTTTGTGTATTGGTGCTTATCAATTTTAACCAAAACTTACATCCCGGCTGCGGCTTGTTGTGCGGCTATCCCATACATTTGTCTTATAAAGTCAAGTTCTTCTTGCTTTTCTTTAATATGTAGCTCGCTTGCTTTCCTTGCTCGGTTGATTTGGTTTAAAGTAAGTCTTGTTTTTCTTGTATCATCAATATCTAAGATACTATCATCACTAAGAGGTTCGTACCTGTTGTCTTCTACAGGTTCTAGTGTTTCTTTGTCGTAATAAAAAAGTTCTCTCAGTATCATGCTAGTATTTATATCGTTTGATCCGTTGCTGGAGGTGTAGCTCCAGCCGCTGGTGCATCTCCAGTTGCAGTTTCAGGTCCTGCATCGTCTGCACCTACTTCAGGTTGTTCTCCATCAGCAGCAATATCTTCTGCTCCAGCTATATCTGCACTAATGCCTGCAGAATTAATACCTACACTACGCATTTCTGCGGCAGCATCATCAGGCATTGGTTGTATGTTTTCTGCATTTTCTTCTCTCCACATACGCTCATTTTCTGCAATCTCTTCTGCACTCATACCTAAAAATCTTTTCATTGCAAATCTATTTGATATATGTGGTATTTGTGCCATTTGTTGATATGTTGGCACTCTTGCATTGTCAACTTCTGATTGTCTATATGCGGCAAAATTTTGTGGTGGTAAAAACTTTAAATCAAACATAGATGTATCAATGTTGACACCCTTTTCTAACAAATACCTTTTGAATTCTTGGTTAAAATCTTCTACTATAAGATTTTGTAATCTTTCACAGTAGGTGTTGAATCTTAGTTCTTGTATAAATGCAGTTCCAACTCTTCCATCCTGGAAAGCATTAGTTCCTTCATCAGCGCCTGTAGGGAGATAGCTGGAAGGTATTCGTAAACCGCGTACGAGCTTATTAGTAAAATATCTAAGGTCATCAATTTCTCCAAGATTTGTACCTCCGGGAAGTGTTTCTACCTTAGATCCACGTCCTTCAGCTGTTTGTGGAAAGAAGTAATCTTCGTTGATTGACAGCGGATTGTAAGAACTGTCTATGACATTTGTGCCTCCGCCTGTTGACGATGGGATACGCCTTTGATGTATTTCCGTCTTTACACGTTCAACAAATTGCATAGCTAAATGTGATGGCATGTTACCCACATCAACATAGAATACTCTGCGTTCCGGTGCTCTTTGCACTCTGTAAATAATTATTGCATCTTCAAGTAGTTCTTTTTGTTTGTAAACTTTAAAAATACTTTCTAACAAACTGTTTCCAAATGGTGCATTGTTGTCTAATCCTTCAGACAAACTAAGATGCATCATATTATCTGCATCTACTGCAATCTCACCTTGTTCTTTATTGAATCTAGAACTGTTTGTTACATTTGTGTGACCAACTTGTCCTCTAGCTCCACCTATGTTATATTGTGAACCTCCTGGTGAAGTTGCATCTCCATTGGTAGTATATGGTTTGGTTGCAACTAAATCCCTAAAATTAAAATTTATGTCTTTGACAATATACTGTTCTGGTTTTTTGCCTTCTGATTCGTTAACAATAATTTTTGTTACTTTAGCAGGATCTACATGGAAAAGTTTTTTTGTTTCAGGATCACGCATAAAAAACGCATCACCCATTTTAAAAACATTCCTAAAAATTCGAAACATACGTGTTTCAAATTGATTCATTTTACACCATTGCTTAAGATATTGTCCTAGTATTTGAACTTCTGAATTGGTTGCATTTTTGTTAAAATTAAAAGTAAAATTAGTACCGTTTTCTTTGCTTTGCTGTGTGCAAAACTCTGCTAGTATGTCCAGTGCGGCATTTACTTCGGAATCCATATCCATTGTGTTATACTGCCCGTAGCGTTCAACTCTATTTGGAGAACCTACGTAAACATCAGGTAAAAAACTAGAATAGTTTGATCTAGCAGGTCCTACTCCTGAAGCACTAGATGGACCTCCCATAGCACTATAGCCACCGTCTGGATTGTTTGTTGCATCTAATGGTGTGAAATATTTTTTCCAACTCATAAATTATACACCTTTTATTAGGTTACCTGCTCCCTTGATTGCTTTAACTTGTCTGTCAGAGAGTACAGTTTGTCTAGTATTTATAGCAATTAGGGTTGATAATTGATCATTTGCGGTTGTCATTGCATCTATAAGTTTATTCATATCTTGGCTTGCATTTTTGTTTGCTGAATCCATAGCAGAAGCTGTTTGTTCAGCGTTTACTACAGTTCCTGCTTGACCAGATATAATTTCAGGGCCTTTTTCTCCTACCATGTAAGTGCCGCTTGGCGAGATAGTACCACCTGTAGCTTTGCCATCAAACAAGCCAACTATAGGATCAACTATAAATTTTCTAAAGATTCCTTTTGCTTCGTCTTCAGAAGGACCTGGTGGAGCATTTTTTACCTCAGGATCTTCTCTGTTTTGTTTAGTGTTCTTTGGATCATCATCTTTCATAGCTTCAGTTCCAATTGCTAAAGTAGCACCTATAGCGTCTACTAACTTTTTAGTGTCATTTTGTAGCTTGTCTGCCATTCCTTTAAATGAATCACCCAATGTGCTACCAGCTTGTATTTGTTTGGCTAAATTTTCATTCATTTTAGAAGCTAAATTTGCAAGCTGTTGTTGTGCTTCGTTAGTTGCTCTGAGAGCTTGTTGATTTGGTTCTTGTAGTGCTACAACTTTTTTCTGTTCTTCTGTCATTTTAGCTGTAAGACTTTCAAATGCTTCTACAGTGCCAACGGTCCTGCCCATACTTTTAGACATAGACTCTGCATGTACATTTATTGCATCTATCAGAGGACCTACTTGTTCCAAATTTTGTGCTTGTGCTTTACCTATTTCACTAACTTGTGCAAGTGTTGCTAGTCGTAAACCTTGTTCACTGTTAGCATATTCTAAAGAAGCAGCCGCGGCTTTTTCTGAGAGTGCTTTAGCTTTATCCATATCTCCAGCTTTCACAGCTTCTGCGGCTTGTTTTGCTAGAGCATACGCTTCTTTGTTTGTTGCGGCAAAGGCTGCTGTGGCATCACTCATTGGAACACCAGTCTGTAGTAAATCGTCCATTAAGTTTTGTAATACTTCTGGACCTTTTTCTAATTCTGTTTGAGCTGCATTGTATGACTGTTGAACGCCTTCAACACCTTGTTTTTCTAAAAGACGCAATTTAGCTTGTGTGGCACCTGCATTTTGCCTTTGCATCAATTCTTGTTTTAAATCTTTTGCCTGTTGTCCGGTTAATTTTGAAACAATTGATAAATTTTTTGCAAATTCTGCTGCCGCCTGAGCTTGTTTTGGTGCATCCATTCTTCTAAAGGCGGCATCCCTCCTGTTAAGAGTAGTAAAGTCCATTAAAAATTCGTTTGTATCTTTAAGACTATATCCTAAAGCCATCATACCATCAATAGGTCCGTCTTCAAACATAGCTTTGCTTAATTCAGCAAACTTGGCTGCTCCGTCATCTGCACCAGCACCTAAAGCGATTAGGTTATCAGTATTTTTAGCCATCAAGTTTGCAAAGTCTTCTAAAGGCATTCTAGCTTTAGCCGCAGTCTGTCTAATTAATCCTAAATCACCATTGAACTGCAATCCTGTTTTGCTTAAACCTTGAAACGCCGCTTGTGTAGTTTCTAAATATTGTGCTACTGCACCTGCTCCACCTGCAAGCACTCCTGTAAGTCCTGCAAAAGAAGGCAAAGTACCTTCAACTGTCTTTGCAAACTGAGATACAGAACCGCCTGCTCTGTACATAAAATCTCCCATAACGTTAGCGGCTTTACCTGCTTTATTAACTTTATCTGTAAATGCAGACATCTTATCACTTATTAAATTTCCGCCACTACCACTTTGTCCAGAGCTTGACTGATTACCTTGCGGAAATTTTATGCCTTTAAAACCTTCTGATATAGCGTTTACTATGTCGTTTTTATCATCAGTGCTTAATGCCATTATTATAACCCTATATAATTACGATCCATAAATATCGTTATATAGTATTTATCGGAAGAATAATATGAGTAGTTTTTTACAAAAATACAAAAGACAGCCTAAGCTGTTCATTGACTTGCCAAGCCAAGGAAAATGGTATGATGACACAATTATACAGGATGGAAAAATAGATTCTATACCTGTATTTGGTATGACTGCTATGGATGAAATACTTTTAAAGACACCAGATGCACTATTTTCTGGAGAAGCTACTGCTCAGGTAATTCAAAGTTGTATACCTAATATACTTGATCCGTGGAGATTAGTAGGTTATGATATTGATTTTGTGCTAATTGCTATTCGAATAGCAACTTATGGTGAAACTTTGCCGGTTGTAGTAGAATGTCCAAAATGCACAGAGAAGTCTGATGCAGATGTAAATTTACAAAATTTACTAGGGCTTTTTGCAAATTACGAAATAGAGCAAACATTCAACATGGGAGAACTAACTTTTATATTACACCCTATCACATATAGGGAAACAACAGATTTTACTATACAAGCATACACAACAGAAAGACAACTCATGCAATTGGACAAATTGCAGTTGCCAGAACAAGAACGTGATAAAAAAATTAACGAACTGTTACAATCTTCTGCAGAATTAAATTTACGTTTAGCTGTTGCACATCTTTTTGCAATTACTGATGGTAAAGATGAAGAGGATAACAAACAATCTATACTCGAATGGATGAGAGATAATGATGCAGAATTTTATACTAGTTTAAGAAAAGCTATTGGTGATCTTACAGAAAGATGGAAACTGCCTAGTTTTGAAACAAAGTGTGGTCATGAAGAATGTGGACAAGTTTTTAAAACAAACGTTGATATGGATTACTCAAATTTTTTCGGAACACGATCGCTCCACTCACGGACTCTGATATCTTAGCACTTAGTAAAGATTACGAAAATACAGTCAAGCAGATCAAAGATGATGTATACAACATTGGTTGGTACATGCGTGGCAGTTTTACTTATGACGATCTAATGTTTAAAATATCACGAGAAGATAGAGAAATTATCAACAATATTATTAAAGAAAAAATAGAAACAGTAAACAAAACAAAACTTCCTCTTCTTTAGGTTTTTTTGTTTTTTACTTGTTCCTTTGCTTTTTTGTATAGTTCACCAAATTCTGGATCTTTTTTGAACGCGGCCTTGACGATAGATTTTAAATTAGGAGTTTTTCGTTCTTGTAACATTATTTGTGTTTGCTTGTCCCAATCTTTCATAGTTTCTTCGTTACAAACATCTTCAACTCCTATAACAGGTGCGGTTTTTATTATAAATGTCCTAGTTAACCACTGGTCTGCTACATAGTTTGCAGCCCACATTGATACATCGGTTAAAGACAACAATTTACCAACAAATAGTGCTAACAAAGTGCCTCCTGCAATTACTATCAGTGAAGGAATAATACCAACACCTGTAGCGGCCATAGGTACAGCTATTTTAGCAACAAAAGCCGCCATCGCAGCTGTTGATGCACCTGCAAGTACCAAAGCACCAATAGCTTTGTTTATTTCGTCAACAATTTGTATATGAATAGCTTTTACCCTAGGATGATTGCGGTCGCAGCCATGATCACCATAAGACTTGACTAGTTTTTCTACAAGATATGTAATTTGGTTTATTTCTATTACAGAAATCAAAGGTCTAATGAATGCATTAGCTTTAAAAAAGTTTTTTAAAAATTCTTTTAATTTTTGCATCCTTGTTCTATCAGATCGTTTTTGCTTTAGAGGAGTTCCTTTATCATCTTTGGCTAGATTTCCGTCTGCGTCAACATATGGCACACCCATTATTCTTTGTTTTACACTAGGATTTTTAAGTATTCTAAATTTATGTCTTTCAGTATCAATTTTATTTTGAAGAGCATTTTTGTTCTTCACTGTTTCTTTTTTGCCATCAGGATATTCAAGTTTGTAAGTTCCTTCAGGACCAGGTATAATTTTAATTTTTGTTTTCGCATCAGTGTAAGGACCAGTACTTTTAGAGATATCAGGAAGTTTAAGATCACCTAAATCTACTTCTACGATTTCGAATACACGCATGTCACAGTTCCTTATTGTTATTATATTTATCAATTGCTACTTCGTAGCAATTAGTTTTCGCTTACGCTCAAACTGTTAACTTCGTTTAATAATAAGTGCGAAGCACTTACGTTTCATGTAGATTGTTCAGTCAGACGGAACCTTACACGAGGTCCCATCATCCCAAGCTTCATGTGAGTTCGCACAGCCGAGATCGGAAGTAGGTATTTGACTATGCTACTGGGCTCTGACCTTTCCCAACCTACGTCGACATCACACTTTGCAGTGCTATCCCTAGCTTCGTTCCTAGTGCTTAGGGTTTTTGTAGCATACAGCCTGTTGGACTCGCTAGTATCTGACGGCGAGGTACGCAGTCTCAAAGCGGATCATACGATCAACAGTGTCCTGATTTGCCTATTTGTTTTCTAGTAGTGCCTTACGCAACTTATCTGAACCGCCAACTCTAACATTTATAATTCCGTTGTAATAATCATCCGTCTCTAACACACGGCGGTCAAACTGTTCTCTAGCCTCTATGTAACTCATTTCTGCTCTGCTTTTGCAAAAATAAAGTATTTCTCTTGTAAATTTTTTTGGGCCTAACTTGTCTACATCCTCTTGTAATCTATCTGAAGATCCCCAATAGTCTCTCCAATCACTTTCTTTGTAGCCTCGTCTTTTGTTTTTTTTGCCTTTTAATGGTGGCTTGGTAGTTTTAAACTTTGCTAGTTTTTTGCCTACATATTTTTGCCCGGTAGTGGTGTTGGTAATTAGATACACAAATCCTTCATACTCTTCAGATATAGAGTCTATCACTTTACCGTTATGAGTCCACTGCATGAACTTATATACCGATGCTTAGCCTTCTTCGCCTTCTTTTTTGGTTACACGACTTGTGTTGTGCTTGATGTGTATTTCATCCATACGCAACTTTGCAAGAGTTCTGATTTCACGTAACCATCTTCTTGCTTCTCTATGTGTGCGTACAGAATTACGGCTCTCAAATTTTTCATTAGCCTTGAAATACTGCATGTAAGCCTTTGTCAACTTATCGTGTATATCGTCTTCTATACTCATTCTACTATCTCTATGTCATTCTCATATGATGTAAAGCCGTTTTCTTTTACAACTTTCATTAAATGATTGACTCTTCCTATTAGTTCGTCCTTGTGTGAAATAAGGAAAACATTTTTATCCCTCTCTCTGCCCATCTTCTTGATTACAGCTAAAGAACTTTCTACACCAGCTGTATCCATTCCTGAATCTATCAACTCGTCGATAAACAATAAATTTACATTTTGATATAAACTTTCCCAAACATCTCTAAAAGCAAAACTCATACCAAGTATCAATCTGTTACGTTCACCTCTACTTAAATTATCAAAGTCAAGATCTTGTCCTAGTTGTGTAATTTCCACATTTAAATCATTTTGAAAAATAACCTGATGTGGTAGCCCTAGTTTATCTAAGTAATAGGTCAACCTATTGTTTAGGTATGTAAGATTTTGATCGATAATTTTTTTACGTATAAAACTGTCTTTGTTAGTAAGTAGTTTAAGTAAAAATTCTTGATGATCTTTATAATTTGTTAAATCGTTTACTGGAGTCCAATCTATTTCTTGCATAGCAGTTGTTGACAACTCATCTATCTGTGATTGATACGGATCATTTTCTTGTTCTTTGTTGTTTAAATTTGTACGCAAGCCTTCAAGGTTATTTCTATGATCATATGCTTCTCTTATTGTTTCATAGAATGTTTCTGGTTTTCCGTTAATATCTCCAATGTCATTTAGCCCTCTTATAATCTCATCTAATTTACCAGCAACTTCTGTTTGATATGCCATTGCATCGTTTAATTCTTTATTTTTATTTGACACAATTTCTTGTTTTTTATCTTCTTGTAGTTCTTGTCCACATGCATAACATACAGCATCCTGTAAATTTGCGATGTCTTTTTCCACTTTATCTACAGACTTTGTGGCACGTAGTAATGCACTCTCAAGTGTGCCTTTTTCTTTGTTAAGAGCCGTAATTGCATTGTTTAGTTCAGTCCAATTTTGCAATTTTTCATGTGCTTCTAATTCTTTTTCAATGTCAACACGCACTAATTCATCTATACTAAGTTGAAGTTTTTCTATATCTTTTACTTTCTTAGCTTGCCAAGCACGTTGATTATTTTTAAGACTGTTTATAGTTGTTTCAATTTTACTATTAGCAGTTTGTATTGCTTCAATTTTTAGTTTTTCTTGTGTTGTTGCATCTTTTGTTTGTCTTATTTGATCCTTAAGGCTTTCAGCTTTTTCTGACAGTATAGTAATACCCAATAGCTGTTCAATAATAGCACGTTGATCATTTTGTCTCATACTCAAGAAAGGTTCTGTGTAAGTGTTTAGGGCAACAATATGTTTAAACATATCATGACTCATACCTAACAAATCATTTATATATTCTTGTGTTCTACGACTATCGCCCTGTGATTCATCAAGTAGCTCTTGTTCTTGATTGTCTATATAAAATCTTAAAACATTAGGAGAGCGTCCACGTTCTATTCGAAAATCTTGATTGTCTTTTTCGAAGTGTAAGGTGACCAACATACCTTTAGAATTAGTCTTATTGATAAGATTATTTCTTTTGATGTTGGTCAGTGCTTGGCCGTACAGTGCGTAAGACAATGCATTAATAATTGTTGTTTTGCCTGTACCGTTTCGTGAGCCAGAATCGTCACCTCCTTGATCGAGATTTTCACCAAGCACGAGTGTTAGTTGCTCTTTGTTGAAATCAACAGCCTGCGTTTGATTACCAACACTCATAAAGTTTTTTACTGTTAAATCTTTT
>Ga0163109_10004708_pt1 | contig 10333 bp, 7 predicted proteins | sample CRUFie1St13metaG_FD_108704 | JGI IMG/M metagenome (GOLD analysis project Ga0163109, IMG submission 108704) | Marine microbial communities from the Costa Rica Dome - CRUD Field 142mm St13 metaG | ecosystem: Environmental > Aquatic > Marine > Oceanic > Photic zone | place: Costa Rica: the Eastern... | reverse complement strand
GGCCCCGTCATTCCAAGCGCCATTCAAAGCAAGGGCCCGATCCATCAAGGCCTCCATCATGGGAATTTCTGCAATGCGATCGGGATGCTCTTTGGACAAATTGATCCAGCCAGCCCACGCAGCGGAAGTCCAGTAAAGGATGGGAACCTCCTCAACCTGCAATCTCTTAATCGCTTCCTCAGGGGAGGACTGCAATTGCTGATAAAAACCCGGGAGGCGGATCTCGAGCCCACTCAAACCATAGTCCCTGGCTCGCTTGAACAAATTAACAGCTCGCTTCCTGAGCGCCTGAGCTGCCTCAAAATCCGTATCGTCTAATATATCTGCATCCAGCTGAAGAAATGCATAGGCGTATTGGACGTAAGCGCTTGTTGTCGCCAACCTCAACCCCTGGTGATCGGGAATTTCCGAAAGAAGCCCCTCCATCAGCTTGAGCGAAAAAGGAAGGGCCTCCCGCACCAGTTCTGGATCATTTTCAGATGAAAAAGTGCTACCTGTCCCAGCCAGCGCATCCCCGACCTGGCGCATGGCCATTTTTTTGACCGAACACCCCATGAGAAAGAAGATCATCACTACCAAGATCCCCATCAAAAAGGTGGGACGCCTTGCCGACGATTTTTCACAATGCCTGCAAGCATCGCCATGATGAGATCCAGCGGACATGCCGTCTGAAACCGTCACCATAATGCGTGAGGCATATTGGGGCCCGCCATCAACGGATGCAACCGATACAACTGAATCTCTGATTTTCAGCATTTCATTGAATCAGGCATCGGTCACTGCCCCCAAATGGGCTGAGGCAACCAACTTGGCATACTTGGCCAAGACCCCTTTGGTGTATCGAGCTTTCGGAGCCTTCCATTGACGTCGGCGCTTGGATATCTCGCTTTTGGTCAACTTGGCATTAAGGGATCTCTTTTCAGCATCAATGACAATACGATCACCATTCTTGAGCAGGCCAATCAAACCACCTTCGGCAGCTTCCGGGGTTACGTGCCCCACGACAAAGCCATGGCTACCTCCTGAAAAGCGCCCATCAGTAATCAGTGCCACATCCTTGCCAAGGCCCTTCCCCATGATCGCAGAGGTTGGCGAGAGCATTTCGCGCATGCCCGGCCCTCCCTTGGGCCCTTCGTAACGAATCACGATGACGTCTCCCTTTTTGATACCGCCTTTAAGGATGGCCTTGAGGGCTTTTTCCTCAGAATCGAAAACCTTGGCAACCCCCTCAAAGCGAAGCCCCTCTTTTCCACTAATTTTGGCAACCGCTCCGGTTTCGGCCAAATTTCCGTACAAGACAACCAGATGGCCGTCTTTTTTGATCGGGTTGTCGAAACCGCGAATCACGTCCTGCCCTTTGGGATAGGGTTTCACCTTGGACAAATTCTCTGCCACTGTTTGACCCGTCACTGTGAGGCAACTCCCGTGAAGCAAGCCTTTGTCAAGGAGCATTTTCATCAGTGGAGTTAGACCGCCGATTCTTACCAACTCGGCCATGACATATTTCCCGCTGGGTTTGAGATCCGCCAGCACAGGCACCCTGCGACCAATGCGGGTGAAATCATCGATACTCAACTTCACCCCGGCAGAATGCGCCATGGCGAGCATGTGCAGGACCGCATTAGTCGATCCTCCCAATGCCGTGATCACCGTCAAGGCATTCTCAAATGCCTTTCGAGTCATGATGTCGCGAGGGCGTATTCCCCATTTGAGCAGACGCACGACCGCCTCTCCTGCCCTCTGACAATCAGAACGCTTATCGGAACTCACAGCTGCCTGAGCCGAGCTGTTGGGCAGTGACATTCCCAAAGCCTCAATCGCAGACGCCATGGTATTGGCAGTATACATTCCTCCACAGGACCCTGCTCCAGGAATGGCACATGCCTCCAGATTGGCAAGCTGTCGATCGGTCATCTGCTGATTGGCATGTTTCCCGACAGCCTCAAAGACCGAGACAATATCGACATCTTTTTTCTGGAAACAACCCGGCAGGATGGTGCCCCCGTAGACGAAGACAGAAGGACGGTTCAATCGAGCCAGCCCCATCAAACAACCGGGCATGTTCTTGTCGCAGCCACCAATGGCCACAAGGCCATCAAAACCCTCACAACCCGCCACCGTTTCGATGGAATCGGCAATCACCTCGCGAGAGACCAGAGAGTATTTCATTCCCTCGGTGCCCATGGAGATGCCATCGGAAATGGTGATCGTATTGAAAAGGACCGCCTTTCCACCGCTACCATCAATCCCCTTGGTCACCTGATCAGCCAGATCATTGATATGCATGTTGCACGGCGTCACCATCCCCCATGTAGAAGCGACACCGACTTGCGATTTCTTGAAATCCTTGCGCTCAAAACCCACGGCATGAAGCATGGCCCGACTAGCGGCCCTTTCAGGCCCATCGACGATGATCGCTGAATGTTGGCGATTCAAATCCTTGCGACCCTTGGCCGCCTTACTTTTGGATGAAGCAGACTTGCTTTTCATAAATCAGTGACCGGAGATTACGGCTTACCGGAGAGGCATCTTCCCAAAAATACAGGCCGTGAAAAAGATCAAAAACAGGCAACCTTGATCGACCTTAAAATCGACAGCCAGGCTTATTCCTTGATCGTAATGGGGCGATCATCCCTTTGCCGCAAGAGTCGGCGATAGGTTCGCTGATCGATCTGCCCGGCATCATCCAGAAGCAGTTTCCTACCCCCTCCCCTCTGCGAGACATTGGATGCATAATGGGCCATGATCTCCTGATAAGTGCGTTGACGATCCGATGAATCTCCCATGAAATCATAGCCCGGCACTTTCTCGCCCATGACTGACTCCAGGCTCCGTTTGGCAATGTATCGCACCACCGGGTAAGGGTCGTTCAGAAGAATGGCAAGATAGGGAGAAAGCCAGTCACCTCCGGAGGTCTTCTGGGCAACATCCCAACCCATATGCCAGGCCCCGACGGCTCTCTGCGCCGCATGCCCCTTGAGTGTCCACAGAATGGAAGCGGCCTTTTCCCGGTGTTCGAGAGGCATTTTCAGGGCTTCATGTCCATAGCGATCGACCAGGTGGGATTGGGTCCAGGCAAGGGTTTGATCCAGATGACAGAGATTGCAGGCATTGGGAACCCCATGCTCAAGGCTACTGGCCACCTGAGGGGATGCGATTTGATGGCTCCGAATGGCATTGAACAAAGCATAAGTCGTGTGAGGCATATGACAGTTCATGCATTCACTCCCGGAGGATTCCCCTGAGTGAAAGGTATGCGATTCGATGCGCTCGTTGTATTTAGCTTCCTGGTGGCATTTAGTGCAGGAGGCATTGGCATCGGATTGAGGGGTTAATTGATCCTCGGGAGGCGCCTGGTGCATGGAATGACAGGAGAGACAGGACATTTTCCCTCGAGTGTAACAACCGGAGGCAGACATGGCAGTGAACTCTCTGCCACCTGCCAAAACCGTTCCGTCTTCCCACCAGCGCTCGGCAAAAAACTGAGGGTTAGCCTGGAGATCTGCCCACCGCTCTTTATCAACCGGATCTTTGGGGTATTGAATGTAGTAACGCTTGTCGTGGAGATTTTCTCCTGGACGATACTGTACGCCTTCATGAGCAACATCCATGGCCGAGTCCTTATTGGGCATGAAGACGCCGTGACATTGACCGCAAACGTGACTTGAAAGCTGGTGATCCAGTTTCGCCGGATTGACAAGATCCGACGCATGGGTTGGCTCGCTCCCTAGATGCCTGGCATATCGATTGAAAGGATTTCGATGATAAGCAATGTGTTCCTTACCGGGGCCGTGACAAGCCTCACAACTGATGCCCAATTCTGCCACTTCCGTGTTGAGCATCCCCGATCGATCATCCAGCCCGGGATTCCACCCTGTGCTGTGACAGCGTATGCAGTGGTGATTCCACTGGGTCACCAATCGCTCTTGATCATCGGGGCCCCGCATGAAAGCCGCCTCTCGGGGGATCCATCTTTGATCCTCAATGAGGTAGACCAAGGGAAGGGTTTGCATCAATCCCTCAAGACGGGGGCTTTCCACCCAATAAGTCTGGTAATGATGAGAGCCAGTGGTCATGACCACCTGAAGGTCGACGGATGGAATGCGGTTCAAATCGCCCCCTTTTTTGCCTTGGACTGCCTGCATCACCAAATCTGGATCCGGCATGCGAGCCCAAAACGTGTCATTGGTTCTGGAGACGGTGTAGGTGAGTCCATCGCTCAGGACGGTTTGGCCGTTAAAATCTCCCAAGACCGTTTCAGGGAGGGCTCTCATGGTCATGGTGCGATGATAGGTTGTTATCCAGGAATGATGCTGATCGGGATGGCATGAGAGACAGGTTTGGGACGATGTGTAGGAGGAGCGGGCTCCGAGAGCGGGAAGCTGTTCTGCCAGTCTTTTCTCCATGTCGCTTCTCTGAACCCCTCGACCCCAACCGGAGCCGTGGCCCAGTCCCATGGCCACCACCAGCGTCACACCCAGTAAACAAAGCGACCAAGAGGCAAAAGCAAAACGGTTTGTGGAAGACGACTCCATAAAGGTCCCACGGGAAGTGTCTTAGCACTTATCAAAGCCTTTGCTACCCTAAAAACAGTGACGTTTCAATCCTTCTTGAACCCCGAAGGCTTTCGGTTAGATTGCCCTTAACTTTCAGTTATCAAGGCCGAATTTTCCTTAAAACGAAAAGAAGGCTGCTGCACCAGGAACCTCCATACATGCATATCCTTAAACACCCTGACCTCTTCGCCGACCGACACATTGGCCCCTCGGAAACGGAACTAGCGCACATGCTCAGATTCTTGGGTTTTGAGAACCTGGAAGCCATGATCCAAGCCACCGTTCCAGAAGACATTCGTCTCAACAAATCCATCGAACTTCCGGATCCTCTTCATGAACACGAGGTCATTCATCATCTCAAAAGTGTTGCTGAGCGAAACCGCGTCTTTCGATCCTACATTGGGATGGGATATTCCGGGAACATCACGCCTCCAGTCATTCAACGCAAATTACTGGAAAACCCCGGATGGTACACCCAATACACCCCCTATCAGGCTGAAATTGCCCAAGGGAGACTCGAGGCTCTTTTTTACTTCCAAACCATGGTTTGTGATCTCACTGGCATGGACATCGCCAACGCATCCCTTCTGGATGAGGCGACTGCAGCAGCCGAGGCCATGACATTAAGCTATGGCAGCACGGGCAACGACACACGAAACCTCATGCTGATATCAGCGGATTGTCATCCCCAGACCATTTCCGTCATACGCACCAGAGCACGGGCCCTCGATATCGATATTCGCGTCGAGCCACGATCCAGCCTGGCACCTGACCATCGCACCTTTGCCGTGCTTCTCCAATATCCGGGAACAGACGGTGAACTCAGAGACCCAAAGCCCGAAATCGAAGCCGCACAAAAAGCGGGCGCATTGGCCATAGTGGCGACGGATCTCTTGGCACTCACTTTAGTTAAACCTCCCGGTGAAATGGGCGCAGACATCGTGATTGGATCCGCACAGCGCTTTGGCGTGCCCATGGGCTACGGCGGACCACACGCAGCATTTTTCGCTTGTAAGGATGCACTTAAACGAAGAATGCCGGGCCGCATTGTCGGTGTCTCTCGTGATAGCCGTGGAAGAGTCGCCTACCGATTGACCCTGCAGACCCGTGAGCAGCACATTCGACGAGAAAAGGCGACCAGCAATATCTGCACAGCTCAGGCGCTACTTGCCAACATGGCGGCCATGTATGCCATCTTCCATGGTCCTGAACGACTTCGGAAAATAGGAAATTATGTACACCAGATGAGCTGCCTTCTGGCTGAAGGAGGCAAGCAGGGTGGCCACACCGTCGAGCACGATCATTTTTTTGATACAGTTCGCATTCGATGCCACACCGAACACGCGGATGGCTTTCTTCAGAGAGCCCAGGAAGCAGGCATCAACCTCAGGAAACTGGATCGCCAGACCATTGCCATCGCGCTGGACGAAACGGTCACGCACAAGGATTTAGAAGATCTTTATGAGCTGCTTGGAACTCCTGTGAAAGCGCTTGAGCAAAACCTTGAAAACTTGAGTCATGAAGGGTGCATCCCTACTTCATTGCGACGCCAAAGCCCTTTTCTGACGCACGATGTGTTCCATTCCTACCATTCGGAAACAGAGATGCTGCGCTACCTGAGGCGACTGGAGTCAAAGGATCTTTCCTTGACCAACTCCATGATCCCGCTTGGCTCCTGCACGATGAAGCTTAATGCGACGATTGAAATGTTGGCCATCAGTTGGCCAGAGATTGCTTCGCTACACCCCTTTGTTCCCCTATATCAGGCCGAAGGCTATCAGCAGGTTTTCAGCGACCTTGAGCAGTGGCTGGCGGATATCACCGGCTTCCACAGCGTGAGCCTCCAGCCCAACGCGGGTGCCCAGGGAGAATACGCTGGTTTATTGGTGATCAAGCAATACCTGGAGAGCCGCGGTGAATCGAATCGAAATATCTGTCTGATCCCCCAGTCGGCTCACGGCACCAACCCCGCCAGTGCCGTGATGGCCGGCATGGAAGTCGTGGGAGTCGGTTGTGACCCGGACGGGAACATTGATCTGGAAGATCTCAAGAAAAATATCGCCGAATATTCCAGCCGGCTGGCCGCACTCATGATTACCTACCCATCCACGCATGGGGTATTTGAGGAGCAGGTCAAAACCATTTGTTCGCTTGTTCACCAAGCCGGTGGCCAGGTCTATCTCGATGGAGCCAACATGAACGCACAAGTAGGCATCTGTCGCCCCGGGGATTACGGAGCAGACGTGTGCCACCTGAATTTACACAAAACCTTTTGCATTCCTCATGGAGGGGGTGGACCGGGTGTGGGTCCAATTGCAGTGGCATCCCATTTAACCCTTTTTCTTCCAGGGCACTCTGTGATTCCACTCCCTGGAGAAGATCGCATCGGGCCCGTTTCAGCTGCACCTTGGGGAAGCGCGAGCATCGTTACCATTTCCTGGGTTTATATTCGCGCCATGGGACTGGCGGGGCTCACAAAAGCCACTCAAGTAGCCATTCTAAGTGCCAATTACATTGCCCAACGGCTTCAGGACTATTACCCAGTGCTCTTCAGGGGGAAAGAAGGGATGGTTGCTCACGAATGCATCATCGACTTTCGCAGCTTCAAAAAAATCACTGTTGAAGACGTTGCTAAGCGACTCATGGATTATGGGTTCCATGCACCCACTATTTCATGGCCCGTCGCAGGAACCATGATGATTGAACCGACTGAGAGTGAATCCATGAAGGAGTTGGATCGCTTCTGCGAAGCCATGATCCTCATCCATCAGGAAATCACCGATATTGAGTCGGGTGAAATGGATCCAAAGGACAATCTACTCAAAAACGCACCGCACACGGCAGACATGATCGCAGCGGAATCCTGGCCTCATGACTACTCGCGTAAACAAGCCGGTTTTCCCCTGGAATCGCAGCGTGAGCATAAATTCTGGCCTCGAGTTGGCCGCATTGACAACGTTTACGGAGATCGAAACCCAGTTTGCAACTGTGCTGGCATGGAGGCTTTTATGGAAAAACTCGATCCACAGAAACCGTCCTGATGAAGCTCGCCATTCTTTCGGATATTCATGACGCTTTGGATTCCCTGAGCCTGGCCTTGCAAAGGGCCTCGTCCTGCGATGTCCTGCTCTGCTGTGGGGATCTAAGCTCACCTTTTGTCATTCATCATCTGGGAAAGGGTTTTAAAGGGCCTATCCATATCGTCTTCGGCAATAATGATGGCGATCTTTATCGAATAACGCAAAACAGTCAGACGTACTCCCACCTCTCACTACACGGAGAAATGGCCAACCTCTTGGTGGACGGAATGCGAATCGGCATGAACCATTACGACTCCATCGCTCCACACCTGGCCTCCAGTGGCGCCTTTGATCTGGTCTGCTACGGACACAACCATCAATTTCATGTTAGCCAAGTGCAACAATGCCATCTAATCAACCCAGGGGAAATTTATGGAAAGCTGACAGGACGCTCCTCGATGGTTGTTTTTGATACGCAAGACCATTCCATAGAACGAGTGGATTTGGACCTCTCCGCATCATGATTCGAAAATCTTTTGTCATGACCTTGCACCCTGGGCAATCGACACTCTATGAGGATCGCCATGATCCCATATGGCCCAAGTTGGAGCAGGTACTAAAAGACCACGGAGTCTACCAATACAGTATTTTCCTGCATCCCGACGAGAGATCCCTTTTAGCTTACGCAGAGATCGAGACCGAGGAACAATGGGAAGCCATTGCCTCGACGCCGGTTTGCCAAAGATGGTGGCAATTCGTGCAACCGCTTATCCAATGTCATCAGGACGGGCGCCCGAAAACCACCGACCTGAAAGAAGTCTTTCGCCTCAAATCAACGACCGCGATCGCAAGCTGAGCCACGGGTAAGCTTAAGCTTCTTGGTTGCCACCCATCATCATGGCGAATAAAGTAAACAATCAGAGATTCAGTACTTTACCGATAATCCGGAGGGACGCTATTGCCTTGAAGTCATGCCAGTGGAAAAACTCCCGGAGGGAAGAAGGCCAAAGGCGCCTAAATTTCATCGGTCTTAAATCGAAAGAAAATGCGTCAACCTTTGTCATCCAGAAGATCTTTCGCTGCGGCCTTTGTCTACTTGGCTGACACATTGGGTATCATGGCATCGATTGCATGGAGCTGCCTCAAAGCCCTGCTCTGGCCACTCTCCTCAAAGTCCAAGTCAACCAAGTGATTTTTTTTTAGAGTCACTTAGCTCAAAAATCTCCCTGTCGACGGTCTTCCAAGAAGGTTTGAGATTCGTTCTGACCGCCGGGATGCCTGGAATCTGTATACCAATCAGGCTGTTGGGTCGGTGTGGATCAGCAGAAAGGAATCGACTGAAGTTTCCGCATGGAGCACCTCATGCCCACACGCAGGCTGCATGGTTCAGCTGGCGTCCAACCACGATCACTTTTAATGCTCCTGCCATAACAGTCGTTTTGAAATAAACGGAAAACGAATGGGACCACAAAGTCTAAGCCCTCGAGATATGGATCGCTTGGAGGTGGAGATCCGTGAAGAGGAAGAAGTTTGGGTGCGCTTTGAAAACTTTAAGAGCGACATTTCTCAAAAGCAGTTGGTCAGCCAGTCATGAAAACCTGGAAGCGCTAGCAAGAGATCATGACTACTTCCATAAAGCAGCTCTTCCTTTTCCTCATGCCAAAAAAGGATGCTGATCCAAAGGGCTGGAGACGGGCCATCTGGATGCTCCTGGGATGGTTTTTTCATGATTGAGACTCTTACCGGCCTGGTGTTGTGGATGTTTTAAAGCCGCAGCACCCACACCGCCTGGGAAAGTGTCCTTTATCTGCATCATGAAATCCCCATGGGCTGGTGGATCCGTGGCGTCCACTATTGGGCCGCCCAATGCATGGTCGTATCCTCTATTTTACTGCTCACACTCTACATCAGCAGCATCGGGAGCGCTGCAAGCAATCATCGATCCTACCTGCGTGCTCTTTGCATCACGGGCATGATTCTAGCTCTGGCCATCACCGGTTATCTTTTACCATGGGGTCAGCATGGTTTCTGGTCGGCAAAAATAAGGACCCATGTCATGAGCCTGAAGCCCGTGATTGGTTCCGGTCTTGAGCGCCTGATACTGGGGGGAACTGAGTTGGGCCACTATACCCTGAAACACTTTTTCGCCTTATATGCCGGATGGCTTCCAATACTATTTTGGCTCGGCCTAAGGATGGGACACTCACCCACTCCTCGGGCCAAGGGCCTCAGTGACTCCATGGAAAATGAGAATAGTTTCTTTTGGGGAGCGCAGAGTTGGCGGTGCAGAGTGGCCATCTTCATGGGAAGTTTGTGCGTTGGGATACTCGCGTGGCAAGCATGGGCCGGGGACCTGAGAGCGGCCTTGAGAGGAGCGTCTCTTTCGGCTACAGTATCTTTTGTTGAATCTTACCCTGCTGCCAGACCCGAATGGTGTTTTTTGTTTCTTTATCAATTTTTGAAATATTTCCCGGGTCCACTAGAGGTGGTGGCAGCGATCTGCATTACCAATTTATTTTTGTCATGGCTCGTCTTTTTGCCGACGTGGGGTAGGTCACGAATAGGACGAAGAGTCAATCAATCGATCCTTGCCTTTCTATGTTTGGGTGTGTGTTTCCTGAGTATAGTTGGCATCCATGAAGATTAGCAGAACACCTCCTATCTGAGAGCCAGGAAGGAGGATGATAACGAAGCAACACGGGCACGAGAACTCGCTGCCAGTTTGAATGGAATCCCTCACAGTGGCGCTCTGACCCT
>Ga0163109_10004707_pt1 | contig 10335 bp, 12 predicted proteins | sample CRUFie1St13metaG_FD_108704 | JGI IMG/M metagenome (GOLD analysis project Ga0163109, IMG submission 108704) | Marine microbial communities from the Costa Rica Dome - CRUD Field 142mm St13 metaG | ecosystem: Environmental > Aquatic > Marine > Oceanic > Photic zone | place: Costa Rica: the Eastern... | reverse complement strand
TTTTCAATTAATCTACTGTTTTCAGCTCCTAGATGGCGAGCGCGGATGCCCTCTGAAAGCTGCTCGAGTGAAAAAGACATCTTATCCCCTTATGATTTAATCCCAGCAAGAACTGCCCAACGAGCAGCCTCTGGATCGGCTTTCTGTGTTTGTCCAGACTTAGTAACTTTAGACGAAGAACCTAGAATCTTAGATTCCTGAAGATTCTTTGTTCCTTTTCTTCTCTTTAGTGACTCAGAAAGAGTCTTGAAAAGAAGTTTAGCCTCACTAATTGTCTGAGCGTTATCAAGTGCTTCAACGATTGTTTTCTGCTGCTTGATTGTAAGATCTTTATTCTGCATTAACTTATTAGCGTAAAGAAGCTTGGCGTTGAAAAGATTCATTTCAACTAGTTGTTTCTTAAGCTCGTTAACTGTATTGTCATATTTTTCTAGCTGTAGACGTGCCTGGTTTAACTCACGTCGCATTGCTCTGTAGTTGCGTGACTCAGCAGCAACCTCAGGGGCACTAGCGCCAGTCTCAGAAACAGAACCTAACTCGTCGGCCAATGCGTTAATAAGGTCTTCCTCGTCAACGTCAACGAACATCTCATCTCCAAGTTCGCCACCGCCGAACTGATCTGCCTCATCAGATGCTTCCTCGTTAAGAGCGCTAAGAGCTGTACGCAACATGTTTTCATCAATCTCGTACACTGTTTCTTCCATGCTGTCTGCTTCGTACTTTGTTTCTTCCATTTGGTCGCCCTCAGGAAGATCCATCTCTTCATCATCCTCTTCGCCTTCTTCACCGCCTTCTTCGTCGCCTTCTTCGTCGCCTTCAGGCTCTTCATCTTCACCGGCGGGAGCCTCTTCAGCATCCATAGATACTTCAAGATCTCCAAGGATATCCTCTAGAGCCGCATCAACTGCTGCTACATCTTCAGCATCAGCTAACTCTTCTCTTTCGTCGTCGGAAAGCTCTATAGAAAGCTCAGCTTCTTCTAGGTCAGCCTCTTTCTTACTCGCTGCTAGTCCAGTAGCCAATCGGCCAACTGCCATAGCACCCATCTCGTTTATATTCTCGCTTCTATCATCGCCTTCACCCTCGAAGAGGAAGTCAAAGATGTTGCGACTGTTTGACTTTGACATGTTTTTCATCTCCTTGATCATTATAGTCAGTCTTTGCTCAAGATCCCCTTGAGTCGCTTGTTCTTTAAGTATTAGTTGTTTGTGTATTTTATGTGCCTCTTTAACACACATAGAATACGATTTGTGAATCCGGGATGTTTTATCAGCAGATACTGACTTACCAGAAACAATGGAAATTATATCTTTTAGTTTAGAAAACCGCTCTTCTAAATTTTCTAATCTTTCGCGAAGAGCAGAATCTTTAGAGTTGTGTCCACCTATTAACTTCATTAAATTTTCAGCCATAGCAGAAGTTAATACCGGTTCATCGTCATCGTCGTCATCAGACGAACCAGAAAGATCTATATTGACATCTCCGGCAGCGTCTATATTAACAACGGGGCCGTCAATTTCTTCCGGCATGGGTTCATCAGGCAAATCATCCATAGAAACCATAGGTTCTACAGGGTCTCTTTCCTGATTATCTAAATCCTCCAGATCTTCCATAGAGATATCTTCGCCTAACAGTCTCCTGTTGACCATATCCCTTATCTGGGGGGTTATAGATTCTATTAAGCTCTTCTTGGCTGCCTCTTCAGCTAGCTCTCTAAGCTCTTTTGCATCCGCTAACGCGTCTTCATATAAAGATTTTGTCATAGGTCCACCTGCGTTTATCATTAAGTATGGTTAACAATAGCAAAAATTACTCTCCCCGCTGTCTTCTCATTATTTTAACGAGGTCTTCTAAAGAATAAAACTCTTCTTTAGTTTCTTTTTCTTCATTGTCTATTTTTTTATGAGAAGAGGAAAACCCTCTTTTCGTTCCTGTTCTTTTAAAATTTCCTGAAGTTACACTAGGAGAAGCGGAAGGCAAATCCATGGGAGAATATAACCCTGGTATTGGTGATATTGAATTTGAAAAAGTTTCTATTTCTAAAAGCAGCTTATCTGGTCTAAAATAAGCGTCGGATAATTTGGTATTTCCTGCGACGAAATAAAAACTATCAACAGATTTTGAAGCACCTGGATCAAAAGAAAGTTTTTTTATTAATTTTGATGATATTGCGTCTAAATCTTCTTCTTCAGGCTCATATTCGCTGTCTTCATCATGATTTATATAGTAAGGATATGTAGATTGAGACGCTCTTTGCTTATGAAAACGGTCTTTTGTTTGACCGTAACCTAAACCAGTTCTAGAGTCATATCTGGACTGATTATCAATCACTGAGGACGACCCTGGTCTGGAATCGGTTCTTGTTCGTCAAATAAAGGCTGCTCTTCGCCGACTTGAGTTTCTGCGTTTATTCTTCTGTCCAACAAAGCCCTAGTATTTACTCGTATATTAGTAGTAGAAGTTCTTGGATTGTTGCTTTGATTTTCAAAATATGAAGACTCACGCTGATTTAGCCCTTCGGGAAGCGCCACATCCTCATTATCGCTCTCTGCCAGAAAAGCACCTCTGCCGCTCTCTTCCGGCGGCAAAAGATTAGGTATTAAATTACTTTTTAGTTGTTCGTCATCTTCTACGCCGTAGCTGCTTTTTAAACTTAAATCAGGGCCTAAAAATTCAACGTTGTCGCTTGATGGCCGTTCATCGTCACATCCGAAATCAGATTCTTTAAGCAATTCTTTAAATTTACCTAAAGGAGAATACAACAGTTGATCTGAAGATTGGTTTTGCGTAAAACCGCTGCGGTTGTTTGGATATCTTTTTCCTAGATAGAAATTTGATTCTGAAACATGGCTATCAGACGGTGGGCTTCCTAAAATCGTCTGGCAGCTAGATTCATCAGAGTGAGTTTCTACGGTCGTAAGGTTATCGTTATTTCTAGATCCAGGCACAACACTTCTCCAGGTTAATCTTCGTCTATGTTTGCTCTACCAGGAGGAGGCAGCTGCGGTTCTAGAGCTCTACTTTTTATAATGCTAGTAAACTGACCAGGTCCCTTGAGGGACCCGCCGCTGTTAGCATTTTCTGACCTTCCTTTGTTAGTTCCAAAACGTTCTTCGTTGTCTGGATTAAATCTAGCAGGTATAACTAAAACTGGATTATCTATATTAGATGTAAATGCTCCTACAGTATCATTGTCTATAGTTGGAATGTTTAAATTAGGGCCGTATGGAGATTGTATTGCGTTATCCGCTGAATAATCAGCAGCGTTAAAAGAAGGTGCGTCATTATAACTTAGGTCTACCTTGCTATCACTACCGTCATCATCAACTCCCGCTTCATACCAATAAGCGGCAGCCTCTCTTTTGTCTCCTATAACAGTTTCATCGACGTCGTCGGTATCCGGATTATCTGCAATTGCTACGATAGATGTCGCATTTAGTATAGCGCTTTTTACAGTATCGGCATTTAACGTGCCTAAATCACCGCTTGAGTTTGTAGGAGAGTCAGTGCGATTGCCGAATATGCTATTGAGATGATCTTTTTTCGCTTCTCCCTTTCTATATGTTATTTCTTCGGTCATTTAACAAAGATTCCTTAATTTGGTTCGCCATCTGCCAAGGTTCTACGACCTACTAAAGATTTACTTAGGCCCTCTCCCTCAACCAAAGTAGGACGGCGATTTCTAGGGTGACTAGAGGTTTCACTAGTAAATTTTCTATTTTCTCCTCTAGATCCACCCATTGATCCGTAAGTGTGAGATACGACCTCTGACTCTGTTATGGTTTCCTCTAGAGATTCATCCACGTTTGCGGTTCCTTCATCATCTTCGTTTTGAACAAATATTGGAGGCTTTAGATTTGGGCCAAAAACCGGTTGTAATCCTCTAGAGGCAGCCATGTCAATAACATCGTATTTTAAAGGATTTTGCTCATCGCTTATTACGTAATACCCTCTTATTTCTGCCAAGTCCGTATCTTTTACTTCTCCATTTAGAAGCTTTTCTCTAACTTCTTGAGCCTTGTCTGCTGGTTGTCCAGTAGGGCCTCTTTGAACATATCCTAGATCAGCATCACTCGTATTGAAAGCCGGTGATGCGGTAAATGTTCTTCTTTTTCCAAACCTGCCGTGAGTTTCTGATCTAGGTCCTGGACCCGTGGTTCTTTGCTTGGCTGGCATGTTTTAACCCTTAAGATCCCTTGCCGTATGTAAGATTATCTATATCTTGAGCAGATACGGCAGATGATGATTCTGAAGGCTGAAGCTTTGATCCAGCGCCCGAACCAGGAACGTCAGAACGCTTAGTTCCAAAACCTTCTGGAGCTGCTGCTTGATCAGCTGCGTTGTTACTTCCAACTCCCGGAGATACTGGGTTGGGAACGTGAGGAGAAGCAGGTAAGCCTTCGCCTCCTGTTTCGACATCGTCAATGTTTGGCGAATCAGAGAAAGACGTATCGTGCTTTCCAAAAGTGTGTCCGCCATCATTTATTACTCCGGATAAGACAGCTGTCTTAAAAAAATTTCTAATTTGCTCTCTGGTCATTTCACCAGAATGTATAGGACTACCCGCAAACAAAGATGACAGTCTGTTTGTATCTGAAGTAGATAATCCGTCAACTTTACCTATTGAGCCCTCGGTCGAAGTTGTTTCTGTTGTTCCTTGTTTATGATCAGGCATTTTTTAATCCTTAAATTCTTTTTATAATTCTTTTCTGAAGTACATTTTTAGCTTCTGCGATCATTGCAAGTCTAGACTTAAGTCTCTCCTCGTGGATTTTTAAAGCTTTCATGTAATCTATATCTTTTTCTAAAGATCCTGCTAATTTATCAGCATCAACTTCTTCAGCATCTACCTTTTCAGAATCATCTTTATTTTGCTCTAAAGTTTCTGCCAAAGCCTCTGCTTCTTTTAAAATTATTCTTCTTAAACTTTTTTCTGTAAGTCTTCTAACTCTTTTAGACATGGTTTCCTCCACGGTTCTTAATATTAAATATCAGTCTACTAGTTTTTCTTTTCAGTGAATGCTAGAGAAGACCAATTTTCACTAGCAGAACTAAATATTCCCTCTAGATTTATTCCTTCGTTAGAATTTCCTTCTGATAGGCCAGAAGATACTAGTGCGCCAGGATTGGAACGATCATGGTTTAGTTGTTCTTGAAGAGTCCCCTTGGCAGTGTCTGCCAAAATTTCTTTCATAATATCATCATCAGTGATCGATCCTACAGTTTGACTAATAGCTTGATCAAATTTTTTATTTGTAGGCGCAGGTCTTTTTACTGGCTTATTTTTTGAAACTTTTTTAGATTCGTTTATTGTGGATGAAGAGCCTATTCCTTCTGCCAGTATCTCCACTAAACACTCTTTTACGATGCTTTTTAACGCAGTCTTAGTTAATTTTGCCACTTTTTATCCCTTAAGCTACAGTGCCGTAATCATTTTGATCATGTTGTTCCATGTGTTTTGCTTCTATTCCTGTTAAAGATGCACACACGCTGACAGTTTGTTGAGCTGCTGCAGAAATTACAATTTTTTTACATTTAATTCTAAAAGTAGATAGCCCGGCGGGAAGTGCATATGTAGTATCGGCTGCGTCGCCGAAGTGAACAGTACAGCCGGCTCCCGTAGTATTTATTTGAACATCGGATGTCACGTATTTTAGCGTGGCTGTTGCCGATGCCGGTGCAGCGTTTCCACCGGTTGCGTCAAAAACGAAAGGAGTTCCTGAAACTTGATACGATCCAACATCTCCAAGTCCAGGTAGTACCCAATTTCCCATGATTAATCCTCCCAAGCTATGATTTCATTCATAGCCCTGTTTATTCTATCTGTTTTATTAAAGTGGTTATTTAGATCTCTTCTAGAAACCTCTCTTCCCTCTTTCATCATAAAGGCTCCAGGCGTAGAAGGCTCTGAAACGAAATCCCAGCAAATAAGTTGAAAATCATCTTGAACTACATCGTGATCGCCTTCTCTTCTTGTTGAACCGACTCCTCTGCTTGAAATCCCTAGAGTAACTCCGGACTCAACAAGGCTTTGTAGTATTTTTCCAGAAGGTGTATCTAAAAGCTCTACTGTTCCATAGCAAACACCACTATCCATATAGGCTTCTCTTATTATGTGAGAGGCATTCTTTAGTTCGACTACACTACTATCCGGGTGATCGCATTCGCCAAGCGCACGAGACTCCTTAATAAATTTTTGGTAGTTTCTAACCTCTCTCTCCAAAATTGGTTCTGGGTATATTCTTCCGTTTTGATTCAAGGTATCAGATTTCTGTAAGATGCCTTTCATTATAATTTTTCCGCCATTTTCCTCTCTAGATTCTTTAATCATATCTTTTGAGTAATCGAACGGAAGCCATTCTGTTAATAATTTCATATTATCACTCATCTTCACACTCCAATTCTTCTACCAGATTAGCGAGCGACATTGCTTTTTCTACTATCTTATCGGAAGATGAAACTTCAAGCTTGCTAATTCTGCCGAATATATCATCTTTTTTTTCCAGTAAAAACTTATTCGTACATTTAGAGTAAAATTCATCTAGCTTTTTTAAGCCTGCTTCTTTTATTGCTTTAACCTGATCTGTTACTTTGTTTGTATCTTGAGATAGACTAGCAGATATAAGGCTTCTTTGCATTTCGTTTAGATTACCCTCATATTTGTTATTAAATTTTTTAATCATCATTTTGAGTACTAAAGGGTCGCCAGTCTTTTCACTAGGAGAATCTTTTTTCTTATCTCTAGTCAGCCAATTCTCTAGAAGCGTTTCATATTTAACTATCTCTTCGGGATATAGGTTTCCATGGCCGCGCCATTCGTTCAACAAGGCTTGGACAGTCGAAAAAACTTTATATGACTCAACTCTAGTAGAGTAGAGGTTTTTTTCGCCCAGGTTGTGATTTATATCTTTTATCAGCCTAGACTTTTCTTTGTCTATTTTATTTGCGTCGTGCTTCTTAGATGCTGATTTACTTTCAGAAATTATTTTTTTAGCTATATCTTTACTTTCGACTCTGGAGTGAACCAATGAATTGAAAAGCCTAAACTCTTTATATAGCTCTGACCTTTTATCAAAATTACTCTCTATTATCTTGAATATCTTGTCTGCCGATTCCTGATCTTTACCGACTACCGATTCACTGATTTTTCTTACCAGCTGCTCATGAATCAGACCGACGTTGCGCTTTTTATTATGCTTCGCCACTATGGTCTCCTTTGTTATCTTCTGCTTCGGACAATAAAGTCCTATTATTAATACCTATCTTGTTGGACATGTGATTTAAAGTTTTTACTAGCCCAACAGATAGTTTTGGTAACTCTCCGCTTTCGTTAGACTCAGAAAATGGGTCTACGAATGTTTTGTCGCCGTAAGGTTTATTTAAACTATCTTGACCGCGGCCTGATTTGCCTGTAGATGTCATTTTTTTAAAATCAGGCATTCCTGTTCTAGACGGGCCAACAGAAGTTCTTTTTTTATTTAAGCTACCTCCAAAAACATTTTTTATGGCAGACTGTGCTTTTATCGGTGCGTCTATATCGTCTATAGACAGTTCAATAGCCTGATCTTCTTCTTTTTTGTTTTTATCTTTAGGTTTATTTTCAGCCGGTTCAGCAACTAATAATTCTCCTCGTTTTTTGTCGCTAGCAAACAGATCTTCTTCATCGCCGCCGGCGTCATCTCCTGCGTCTCCTCCAGCGTCTTCCTCGGGGGCTTCTGCTTGGACATTTTCTAATTCAGAATCTGCTAGCTTTTCGTCTATTTTTTCCTGCCTGATATTATCAATCTCTGTATCTGTCAAACCTATAACATTTTTTTGAACCCATCTTCTACTAACTGAACCCTCAGGAGCAGATCCTGCTATTTCAAATCTGACTCTGATCAGTTCAAGCTTCTGTTGTTGGGCTAAAGAAGAAGGGTTTGATAGCATTAGATGAAAATCTGCTAAGTCTTCACCTTCATATCCATGACAATAAAGGTGGATCATTGCTAGCTTATTTAATTCCGAAATTATTGTTTTCTGAATTCTCTGTATGGCTCGACTGAACCTGATGTCCTCTTGGGCCAGAGTGGCTTTGGCTCCGACTTCTTCATCGTATCCTAAGTAAGCTCTGGGTATTTTTAGAGCTGCAAATAATTTTTTCTGTATATATTGAACGTCTTCTATTGCGGAAGTATTTTGGCCTCCAGCCAGCGTATCTATCCTTGTTCCTGAATCGCCACCGCGAACTGGCAAGAAATAGTCTTCGTCTACGCTCAAAGGATTATATCTTAAATCTACTTGGCCGTTAGATTTATCTATAATCTGATTTCTCTTTAGGCTTGTTTGAGCTTGCTCTAAGTAATTAGAAACGTCTTCTGGCGGTACATTACCTACATCTATATAGAATACCCTTCTCTCCGGAGCTCTTATGACTCTATAAACTAGCATTGCATCTTCGATTAGTATAAGCTGTCGCCAAATTCTCCTAGCGGATTCTAAAACAGAGTTTCCGTAGGGTAAAAATGCGTCATTGCCCAGAAGCCTAAAGTGAGACATTTGCCAGTTTTCTAAAACTTGGTTCCCCTGCGTTATCCAGCGAAACCTAACTGCGCTCGGATCGCTCGGATCAAAACCTTCTTCTCTTTCGACTTCACTAATTGAAATAGGGTATGCGTTAACTACGCCATAGTCTGGATGAATGTCGTTAAAAAGAAAAAAGTCTCCGTATTTACATAGGTTTCTTGTCCACATAGGTAGATTAAATTCTACGTTTAAAACATCGTGAAAAAGGTTTTCTAGTATTTCTTTTATTTTGGCATTATCAGAATGTATGTGCAAAACGCGACCGTGCTCGTCAGAAGAGACTGTTTCTTCCGCGTATATATCTAAAGCTGAAGATATCTCGGGCGTTGATTCCATTTCACTAAAATCACTGTATCTTGACATTCTATCAAATGCGCCATAAGATGACAGCGTATTATTATATACGTCGCTGTGCGCTTTTCTAAAAACTTCTATAGCTGTAGATGCAGAGTTTTTATTGCTTATATTTCTGACTTTTCTTTTTATTACTGGGCCTGATCTAAAAAGTTTAGTTAGCCTAGTAAACAAGCTTGGTTGGTCTGCCATTAAAAACTCCTATAATAATACTTAATATCTTATTAGACTTTAATACAAATTAAATTACAATATCCAGCTAAAATCTATGCCGTCTTTTGATCCGCTTGAAGGCATATTAGGTAAAACTATAGGCTTGAAAGGATTTTTGGATAAGTTTTGATTCCACCTATTGTTAACATTGGAACTAGATCTAGAGTTGACAGCAAACCCTTGAAGCATGGCTTTGTTAAGATCGGTGCTCTGCTTACACCTCTTTGGGTCTGCATCGAATAACCAAACACCTATAGCTGAAGCTATAACTAAATCGTCGTGTTTTCCTTTTTGGGCTTGAGCTTTTGAACCTTTCCATACAAAAGTTTTTAACTCTGCATGGAATCTAGACGAATAAAAAGTCACGCTGTTGGTTCTTATAACCTGCTCTAGCTTTGTCAGTATTTTACCTCTTGACTGCGCATTTGTCTGAAAGCCTATTTTCGATATTTCAGTTTTGCCGCCGTACATCGAAGAATATTTGTCTTTTTCGTTTTTGAAATAGAGATTAGGATAACCTATTTCGTTTAACTTCATTATTGTTGCGTATCCGTATGTGTTGTTTTCTGGACATACTAAAGCCTCCGAATATCTTTTTCCAGCTTCAGCTAAAAGTATAGCGAACTGATCTGGCGGTATTTTTCCTCTATATTCAGCGACCTGTTCACTGGTAGTTACGTCAAAAACCTGAAAGGTAGAATAATCGCTAGCGTCTCCTCTAGCTACATCTGCAGAAATTATATAGTCGTGATCGCTAAGAGAATATTTCCATACCCAAACTCCCATATCCGGACCCCATCTTTCTATAGGAGTTTTTATTCTTCTGCCCAAGCCCTCTATATCTTCTGCGGTTAAAAAAGTATCTCCGGATGCTGCAAAGTCACACATTAGCTCTTGAGCGATCTGTTTCTTTGACATATTTTTTGTCTCTGAATCAAACCACTCTTCGTCTCGCTCTGGGTGAACATCCCACATTAGCTTTATAAAGTTAAACTCGTTGCTTTCTTCTTCAGCCTGAACACAAAGTTCGTGATACTTGTCCCCTACACCGTTTGGAGTCGATAAAATAATCGCTCTACCACCAGTTGACAATGTAGAATATAAACCCATCCAAAGCTCTTCGAAGTTTCTTATAAACGCTGCCTCGTCCACGATTAACAAAGATAAAGCTTCAGAACGACCCGCGTCATCTGAAGTAGGAAC
>Ga0163109_10004706_pt1 | contig 10336 bp, 18 predicted proteins | sample CRUFie1St13metaG_FD_108704 | JGI IMG/M metagenome (GOLD analysis project Ga0163109, IMG submission 108704) | Marine microbial communities from the Costa Rica Dome - CRUD Field 142mm St13 metaG | ecosystem: Environmental > Aquatic > Marine > Oceanic > Photic zone | place: Costa Rica: the Eastern... | reverse complement strand
TGAATACAAAGATATCACCTGCCAATGTGTTAAAGATTATTACTACAAACCATTTCATTTGTTTCTCCTATGACCTATGACTGCAATAGCAACCATCACTAAAGGAAACCCATAGACGATTATAAAATATAACCAGATCACTCGTGTTCGCCACCTTCACCACGTATGTTATAATTTTGTGGTGCTGTATATTTATTTGCACTGTCGTATACCATTGCAGTAATAAAAATACCAAAGATAACCAATAGGTGTCCACCTGCAGATATACTAAATGCGTATGGATTATTTATTATACATGCAAAGATACCACTCCACATTACTGCCAGTATCGAAAATACCATTAACCCTAACTGGGGTGGTAAATTACGAAGCGGAGAGTTCTTGATTGTCATTATACTTTTCCACGCATCCCTTGCACCCAAAATAGTTCTTCCCCATCCTATGGGTGTGAATTTATTATTCATCTACTTATCCTTTACACTAAGATTACTAGGATCGTATTGCTCACCGTTATACTTCGAACCTGTTGCATTAGACCCTGTTTCTACTCCGCTATTGCATCCTACGACAACTACTATTAAGAAGAATATACTTATATATACGACTCGCTTAGTCCATTCGATAAATAATTCAAAAGTTTTTTCTGCTTCTTTCTGTGCAGATTCTCTGGGGTTCATTAGTTCAATACCTCTCTCAAAAAGTTAATTGTGTTCGTGAAACATGGCATGATGTTTAGATTGCAGTATCTAGCATACTCATCTAATCCCACCATAATCATAAGCATTATTATAGGTACTCCTACCATAAACAATGCGATAATAAGGAATGCCCAACCAAGACCTTTTGTTGTACAGTAGTTGTGGTGCTGTTCTTCCTTCTCTTGCATTCCCATAAAATCACCTGCAGAGGTGAATATCAGATCTTGCATTTCATCATTGTAATCGTGTTTCTTATTCATCAACCATTCCTATAAATATATTCTAGTGCTCGGTTTGCCTCTTTATCTAGAGGTCTGTTTTCATACCAATTACCAGTTTCCATATCAAACTCCCGACACATCGTAGAGATCTCCTCAGAGGTTATCGGGTATTTCTTCTTCACTGCATTCCCTGCAATAGCAACCATGATCTGATACATCTTGTGATACCAACCAGTGTTAGTGATCATTCTGTATTCACTTGCTAGTTGCTTTGGAAAGAATGGACAATCTCTGTAGGATGTCCAATGCACGTTATCGTTAGTTAGTTCATCTTTTATTCTCTGCAGTATCTTTTGATTGAAACTATCAGAGAAGAAATCTTCAAGGGTAGACTTAGTGAAGTACTCCCACTTCATCATTAGTTCATTCGGATCTATCGGTTGTGCATCACGATTGCTGAATATAAAATTATACGCACCGTCATACTTGGCAGGGATGTAATACATCCTCGAAAGATCTTTAGTCTGCTTATCACCAAGATCTCCCAGTTCTGACTGCAGTGCATACCAGAAGTGTTTGATCTTATCTGCAGGAACATTCTCTCTCAGTGGGAATACCAATCTGAATTTTGGTAACTCTTTCTTACTGCTTGCAGTACTATAGCATATCCATCGATAGTGACCAAACCTAGACATCAACTCTGTCTGTAGATCACCTTTACACTCAAAGTCATCGACATCAACTGCCGCCCATCCGACCCACTCTTGTACATTAGCATTGGCACGAGTCTTGTCTTTCTCATAGGTTGCAGGGCAGATCAGTTCTGCTTCGTCTTTAGACTTCTTCTCCACCTCTGACATCTTGTACAGTAGAGACTCGAACTGATCAAAGTCTTCTAGGTCAAGTCGCCTATGAGTTTTGTTGTCGAATATACTTTTAAAAATAGTTAGTGATACCATAGTTCCACATTACCAATTCTTTTCGCTTCTTCTGTTCTTTTGTATAATCACCTACGGACTGCATAGAATACGTGTGCGAAAACGCATTCATATTCCAACCATCAAATCTCTCTCTTACTTTCTCATCAGCATTGTAAGATATCAATTGATCTAGTTTAGACTCTCTACAAACTTTGGCAAACCTGTCATGATCAAATCCTTTGTGCATCCCACCTTTGTTACCGTACAACGAGTCTTTGATATCGTATGGTGGATCTAGATACACAAATGTTTTCTCATCAGTATCTTCCATAAGTTTAGAATAGTCCCAGTTGGTTATTGTCCAATTTTTAATTAAAATAGAATAATCAATTAGGTCTTGTGCAATGTTCTCCGTGAACCTCTCTTCGCTTGCAGTCTTACTGAAACCACCACTGGCAGTCAACCCACTGAAAGAACATCTGTTACAAATATAGAATGAGACTGCATGAATGAAACTACTAGGTTCATCGTTGTTGACAGTCTCTTTACAATCTAAGAATAGTTTCTTCTTGTCTTTACTTTCACGTATGCATCTTTGGATTACATCGGTGAGCATAGTCCCTTCATTCTGAAGGTAATACCAAAAGTTATGAAGGGCACTATACTTATCGTTGACGTGTATTTTTAGGTGAGGATATTTCTGGGCAACGTACAAAGCAACTGACCCACCACCGAGGAACGGTTCACGATAATGCGTGTAGTTCCCCAGATAGGGAAAGAATGTTTCCAATCTTTTGATTGCCTTGGACTTACCGCCAGGATATCTAAGAGGTGTTTTGAAGTAACTCATAACACATATTATAGCACAATATTATATGGTTGTAAAGTGCTTTTCTATTAAAGTTTTTAGATCTGGTTCTGAGTAATTAGGACCTTTCAATACCTTACCATCTTCTCGATAGATAGGTTTTCCATCCTCTCCTAACTTAGACATATTAGATCTCTGCACCTCTCGGAAGCATTCATCAAGATCTATACCAAACGCATGACCTGCACCATAAGTAACATAAAGTATATCGGTGAGAGCATCAGCAATAGCAACCAGATCTTTATCTTCGATAGCATCCCACAGTTCTTCTAATTCTTCTGCTATCAGTTCTAGTCTTAACTTGCGTGTCTCTTCGTCTGGCAACTCAGGGGTTCTCTTTACCTCTTGCCCAAAGGTTTTCATGAACTCTCCGACATGATCGAAGTTTGTAGTGTATGCGTTCATTGTTACTCCTCAAAGTATTTTTCTAGCATTTCTAACCGTTCATTGGCATGCCCCATAGTAGATAGTTCTTTTTGTATTGCTTCAACTATATCACTATGTTCACCTATACCTGCCGCATTTCTCATGTAAACCATTACGTTAGTCTTTGCTCGTTCTAGTTCACCTTCGGCATGCATTCTACATGCTTTAATTAATTGCTGACTAAACTTTTCTGCCATTATGTTCTACTCCCTCTTAGTGCAAAAAATAATCCACCTACCCATAGGAATACGTGTAGGTTATCATATAGTACAACTTCTAGTAAACTTGTTGGTTGACCTATCCATATTACTCCAGTCGCAATACAGCACATAACAATACCACTAAATCGTGTTATCAAATCTCCAAGATCTTGTAACCAAAAGTCCCAGACATAATCACCTGCAATTTTAGTAACTAGAATACCACTGAGTATTAATCCTATACCTGCACCGATCTCTCCGTACACAACGAACCACCATACCAAGTAAGGCAACTCCCAAGCATCAGCATCTTCTACACTAAATGGTAACTTACTAAATCCTTGCTGTAAAAAAACAATTGCAAGTGGTATTCTCAATAACCAGTGTGATAGACAAAACTCTGGTATTTTATTTAATATATTTCTTATCATGTTTTCTTTCCCGAACTTCTACGTTTGATATCATTGTGATTAAATTCTGCCCAGTACAGTTCAAATGCAACACCATCTTCCAGTCCTATGAACTGGTGATAGAGACCAGGTTTGACTTTGGTATAGTCACCAGGATTGAGGATTGTCTCATCAACTAACCCCTGTTCATCCTGCCAGACCTTTACCATCATCTGACCTTCTTCAACATAGAAACCATTCCATTTGAATTCGTGTTTATGTTCTGAGCACTCGTACCCTTTCTTGAATTCTATTCTGTGAAATTCAAGGGCACCATTTGCCTCAAGTAATTCTGTCTGTCCCCATATCTTTCCTGCGACTGTCATGCAAAAAAATCCTCCAAGGTTGCTTGCTCTTCAACATTCCATCCGATTGCGTCTAGAATGAATTTAAGCGGATCGATAAAAGTTTTCTCAAACTGCTTGTCATAATCTACGTAACGATCAAGACCAAACTCTTTTGGAATCACATCTGGAAATGATATGACATTCTCTTTGATTGTATTTGGCATACGAAGATAACAAAATTTGATTCTACTTCCATTTTCAATTAATTCATATTTGTTAGCACATTTGTATTGTTTTAGATAATGATTATATAGTAGAGATCCTCGGACGTGTATCGGGGTTCCCTTCTTATAGATTGTCTTTCTTTCATACCAGTCAGTAATGTTAGAGACACCACGTGGAAATGCAATTGCCTGTGGTGGTAGAGACTTGAACTCACTCTTGAAGTCTTGAATAAATTCTTGTGCTTCTCTTTCAGTTGACGATATGATTATCTTGAATGCTTCTTTAAATTTGTTCCTCACAACTTCAGGAGTCGAACTCTTCACTGCCTCGATCCCCATTATCTTTAGTTTGGGTTCCTCGTACTGGACACCTTCAGAGTTGTGAACATTTAGTATATATCTTTTCTTGGCAGTCCAGATACCTCGATCAGCAATTACCTCACGTGCCATTTCCATTCTGGGTTTGTGACAGTTGAACTTCTTGAACAGATCATCGTATGCTTTTGCTAGGATAGGTTCGAAGTGTTCCTCTGATATCTTATCAAGAAACTTTACTGGATCTTTTGGTTTTAGTTTCTCTACCATTTCACCAAAGTTTATATACAGAGAGTCCGTATCAATTGCAATCACATAATCAACCCCAGATGTTTTCATGATCTTATTCATTTCTAAGTTGATTGCTTTCTCTGCCCACTGGATAACCATCTGACCAGTGAGAGTAACACCTTCCGCAATCCTCAGATCATAATACTTGAAGTACCGATTGCCCATTGCACCATACAAAGAGTTCATCAAGATCTTGATTGCCATTTGTTGATTGTGAAATCTGTTGATCTCTTTTTCTAATTCAAATGTTTTTTCTTTCTGGTATGCTTGTTCTGCCGCAAGCATCTGTTTCTTTATAACTCTACGATCATCATAGTAATCAATAATGATCTGTGGAATAACACCATCGATCTTTCTACTGTAGGTAGATCCGTTTGTTGCCAGACAGATATCTCTTTCTCTCTGTGCAGGATGCATCGGATCTCCACCTTCAAAGAATGCAAGGTTGTGATCTACACCACTTGGTAGATTGTCTGGTGGAAGTTTACCCAGTGTTTCTGGTGACATATTCCACTGCACAATAATGTTTGGATATAGAGAGTTCAAGTCAAATGATACAACCCAGTCATGTGCACCAACCTTTGGATCTTTTACGAAACCACCTGCGAACTCGCTTTTATCTGGTGGTGAAGTCTTGTATGCATCTGGTGCAATCTTCATACTGTTGAGTTTACGATGAATGATAGATTCCCAGATACCAGTAGTTCCAAATGTATCCTGATAGTTCACACCACCTTTGTAGGCAACAGTCATTGCCAGAGTAATCAATCCCATCTTATCTTCGAGACGATCAACCAGTTGCACATCTTTCATGTTATAGTCGATATACTTTTGGAAGTCATCTTTGTATAGTTGCTTGAGTGAACCAGATTCTTCATAGGATAGTTTCTTCTCGCCAAGCACAACATTAGCAATGTGATCTAGTTTGTATGACTCCTGCTTACCATAGGCATAACCAAACTTCTGAAACAATTCGAGATAATCTAGAGTTTGGATGCCACGAATATCATACGTGCTTTCCTCTCTGTTTATTCTTCTGACCTTGCGGTGATCAATCAATCCCCAAGGAGAAAACTCTCTGCATCTATCGACACCGAGAACTCTATTGACTCTATTGATTAGATACGGAATATCAAAGAAGCGAACATTCCAACCAGTGATAACATCTGGCATATGTTCTGGTTTCTGCCAGTGTGCAAGAAAACGTGCAAGTAGTTCATTCTCATTAGAACACTTGACGTACACCACTGGTTTGATCTGTGCGGCATCAGCATCGTAGTCCTGCAATCCCCACACATAATATATACCATCCTGATTATTCTTTACCGTGATAGCAAGAACGGTTTGATCTGCAGTATCGATGTTTGGAAACCCACCTTCATACTCAGTCTCAATGTCAATGGTTGTCACATTGATCTTGTCACGATCAAACGGAATATCCTTGGGAAACTTTCTGGTGATATACTGGTGAATGTAATTACTGATACCATACACGTTGTACCCTACAACGCTTTCGTATTTGTCCATCCACTCTTTACAGTCTCTCATAGAGTCGAAGTCTATAGTGGTAATGGGTGTACCGTCAAAACCTCTCCATCCAGTATTCTTATCTACTGGAACATAGAGTTGTGGTTTGAATTTATCTTTTTTGGTAACTGGTCTACCAAGATCGTCATAACCTCGATAGAGAATGTAATTACTGTAGCGAACTACGGATGTGTAAAATGCTGACATGCACCCTCCCGAATAACATTTCTATTATACCAGAAATTCGAGAGGATGTAAAGTCTTTTTTTAATCGTCAAGCAGTTTTGCCATAGTCAGAGGACCTGCCACACCATCAGGTGTTAGTCCGTTATCTGTCTGCCAGAGTTTCAGTGCACGTTCTGTGCCTCTACCGAATACCCCATCAGCATCTAACCCAAGTGCTTCCTGCATCAACTTGACTCCATCACCACGAGATCCTCTACGTAGAACTCCGATATCATCTAGGATATCATCTTCATCATCATCGTCCTCTTCGTGTATATCGAATGGCATTCCAAGAACATCCATTGCATTGATGTATCGTCTCTGTCGATCTTCCAGACCGATAGATCCACCATTAATCTTCTTGGTCATTAGTTTTACATTGTCACCATCAGCAATATCATTTAGGTGATTTGTATCCCAGAACCAACATGCACTTTGTATTGCACCGTTGAAGGACTGGACATACTCTGCCGCTTCTTCTGCAGTCATGCCAATCGAGTCTCCGAAACGTGTGTAATTTTCTCTGCCAGTCAATTGCTTTAGGCCACGGCCTCGGAATAACCAACCGTCACCTTCGTGAATATTCCCCATTTTGTATTTACGGAACTCATCCATGTAGACATAGTTGGCAATCATTTCTGGTTGACGGTGATACTCATCAGCATCCCTCTTGGGTGGATCACCAAAGTATCTACCAAAGACAGCACGTAATGCTTTTGCTGAGTAGTTTAGATTTTCTTCTAGTCGTTTGAAGTTTGCACTTTCGTGTGCACACTGTGACAAGAAGTGGGCAACCCTACGTTCAGTTGTGATTTCGTACATAGGCAATATTTCATACAATGCCGCGTACCATTCATCAACCTGTTTGTTGCCAGGTATTATTTCAGCAAGATGATCTCTTGTGAAGTCGAATTCAAAACTCATTTCTATCTCCTATAACAAAGGGCAGGTGTTACCCTGCCCCTGTATTTATCGTAGTTTATTCAGTTCCAACATGCACTTCTTCGCTTCTTCGTGGAACCCCATACGAGTAAGTTCACTTGCCGCACGAGAGTAACCAACGACTTCTGCTGTTCTAGTTATAGAACCCCACAATCCAGATAGAGGGGCGAATACATAAGACATTACTGCTGTAGTCATTACACCCACCCTTTCATATTTGCGTTCACTGGTAACACTTCATTATTATAAACAATCCTCGATGAGATTTTCATGTCGGAATCACCACGTGCAACTGAGACAATGTCTCCACGTCCGATCCCTATGTCATTCAGTTCCGCATCTGTTAAGGCACGTAGTTCATTGATTGTCTGACGAACTTGTTTACCATGTCGCCAGTTATTTACGATCTTTCTTAAAAAATTTGCCATTTTTGTTTTCCTCGTTTGATCCGATATTAATCTTACGAGGACGCTTCTCTTCGGGTAGGATAACTTCAAGGTTGACAGTTAGTATTCCATCCTCTAGATCTGCTCCAGTTACTTCTGTATATTCAGACAGTCTAAATGACTTTTTCCAGTTTCGAGCACTGATTCCCTTATGAGCATATAGATCTTTATCTCTTCGTGCAGGACGCTCACCTGTAATGGTGAGGACATGATCCTTTACTTCGATATCAATATGTTCTTGTTTGAAACCTGCCACAGCAACTTCAATCATAAACTTGAACTCTTCTTCCTTCACAACATTGTGTGGGGGGTACGTGTCTTTAGCGTGTTTATGAATATTCTCAAGTTGATTAAAGATGTGGTCAAAACCGATGAACCCACTTCGTGGGTAAACAAAACTTCCAGTCATATTTTCCTCCTAGGACTAGCAAGGTTAAAGCGACACCCAGTTATTGGCGTGTCATATAATATATAAGCATTCACATATCAAATGTCAAGAGTCTTACCCTTTATTTCTTTGGGAGTCCATCCACTTTTTGGCGATACCACCTTTGGGTTTAGATCTTGACCATGATGCAATTTGTTTGTAAACTTTTAGGGTAGCACCTTTCCAGTTGGCACCCTCTGAGTTATCTACTACAAACATGTTTCTTCTGAACAAGTTTTGAAACTTACCAATGTTCTTTTGAACGTCTCTCCACATTTTACTTACTTCTGCGTCTGGTAGTTTCCTAGCACGTTTTCTATTTCTAAACAGTGCATCTTCTTCTGTTGTGTTAACAAAGATCATTGCAGTCTCATATCCCAATGCTTTGAGATCTCTTGCTTGACCACTGATCTTTTCGTAATTCTTTCCTGTTCCATCTATCACCAGACCGAGTCTTCCGTCTATTGCTAACTGCATTCTCTTGCCAGTTAGAGCAACGGCACCCTTTCTAATCTCTTGTCCCTTGGGGGAATAGATATCGTCTGGTGTTGTCTTTAGTCCTGCTTTTTTCAAAGCACTCTCGAATGCATCGTCTGAGTTAATTACTTTAAATCCTAGTGCGGTGAGTGCAGTCTGACCAACAATAAATGATTTGCCAGATCCAGGTCCTCCTGCCAAGAACACTGCTTTAAAGATAGCAGGATCATTGACACCCTCTTCTATGTAACTTGTGAGACGTTTCATTCGTATTCCTTACTTAGATCCGATATTATATTTTGGGCAAAGTTCCCAATCGTTTTTTTCCTTATACGGTATAATCTTTATTTGTCTCATTGGTGCTAGTGGTTCTACAGTTGAACCTTCGATTGTGATAAGTCCCCAGTCACTCATTAACTGTGCTATCGTGTTTCTCCTAGCAATATCATTCTCTTCTAAATTAGACTTCTTCCCATCTAACAAAAATAACTCTTTGAAATGTACTATGAAGTACCTACCCTGTTTGTGCAGTATGTGACACGACTGGTATAATTTCTTATCCTTTCTCGATGCCACCCCAATCCGCGTGAGTGTTTCTCTTACCTTCAAAAAGTCATCAGGTTCGTTCAACGTAACCTCTAACATAGATGAAGGTGTCCACTCTATTATATTATTTTCTTCCACCTTTATAAACCTTCTGTCTCAATATATCAATTTGTTCACTTGTTAGAAGGGTCAAAGCATTACGTGCCTTTTCGTTATTATAACCATAATATTCTTTGACAACTTCCACGTCACTGTTAGAATTCGGTTTATCCCACTTGGAGAATCTTTTCCGTTTCCTAACCATATTTATAAGAAAGTCGTTTTGTAGACGTTTATCGATATGATGGTTGATGTTCATTTCATTTGCAAACAAAACTGTATCTTGAAAATAAGACAGTGATCTGTTTACCATAAATGAATCGTATGCTTTCTCAGCAAGATCATCAACCATGATATCTTTGTTGTCATTGATTGCAGTTACAAACGAGAATGGGTTCACGACATATCCTCTACACCAGAGTCCTGCATTGGATATGCACCTCGCATACCAAGCATAAGATCTTCGTGAGTGAACTCTTTGGTATTGACGTGATCAATATGATGATCTCCAAAGTAAAGTTGTGGGACTGTTCTGTGTCCATTTTCTTTTAAAAAGTATTTTGATTCTATATCTTCGCTAACGTTTATAGTTTCAAAGTTTACACCCCAGTTGGTCAACTTGCTTTTCATAGCATCGCAATAGGGACAATCATCTTTAGTAAATAATCTAAGTGAATTCGACATTTGCCATAACCTCTGTAAGACATGCAACAACGTTGAGTTCGTGATCAGCAACGAATGCGTTTTT
>Ga0163109_10004704_pt1 | contig 10337 bp, 9 predicted proteins | sample CRUFie1St13metaG_FD_108704 | JGI IMG/M metagenome (GOLD analysis project Ga0163109, IMG submission 108704) | Marine microbial communities from the Costa Rica Dome - CRUD Field 142mm St13 metaG | ecosystem: Environmental > Aquatic > Marine > Oceanic > Photic zone | place: Costa Rica: the Eastern... | reverse complement strand
GTTTCTGTTTGTAGAATCCTACTTGAAAGGCCTTGCAATAATAATAATCCTACTGAGGCATCTTGTTCTATCGCTCTTAAAACAGAATTAGCTGGCGCTGTTATCATTTCAACTCTTGTGAATGCTATCGCATGATAAAAACGATCAGACCTATGACCTGTTAGGAGGGATAAAACACCAAAGAGACTATTTTCCCTTAAAAGAGAAACAGTTATCTCTTCACCTGACTCATAAACTCTTGACAACCTTACAGCTCCTCTTCTTATCAGATAAACCCTCTCAGCAGGATCGCCTGGGAAAAATATTGTTTTAGATCTCTCTACCATTTCTGTACTTGCACCTTCTAAACCTTTAATTACTTCCATTAAAGTTCTATTAATTGGAAAACGATCTCCAACAGAATTAATTTTACTTTGTCCTGCCCGCTGAGAACTAAAGCGGCTGAAACCTTGAGAAGAAGGGATCATAAATATCTTGAATATTAAAAAATTTAAGAAGACACCTTAAAATTTCTTGTATCAACAGTAACAATTTTCAATTCTTATTACTTAAATCATAAAAATTTCTAGGTTAGTTTAAGCTTTCTCAACACTTTTTTAAGTAAAATTACACTATATGCAGTGTTATTAGATTCAATTTATACTGTATATAGAAAAGAAACTAAAAATAATGGTAATTAGTGCATCTAATGGTTATTTCAAAACTAATCATAATGTTGTAGAAATAAATCCTTCCAACAAAACAAATTTAAAAAAATTTACACAAAACGGGCAAATTCAAATCTATCAATCCTCTTATAGAGGAAGTTATTCCTCTATTATCAGAGACTCACTAAGAAATGCTGCTCTTGGCAGGAAGGTGCTTTTAGTTCAATTCATGAAAGGAGGAGTTAAACAAGGTGTCAATAATCCAATAAAGCTTTGTGATAATTTAACTTGGATAAGATCATCAAATTCTTATGATCAATATAATTTTGAAGAAATTGAAAAAAACAAAAATTTAAAAAGATCCATCCATCAATCTACTTATGAGTTATGGGAATTTTGCAAAAAAGAATTATTTTCAGGTGAAAATGATCAAATCATACTTGATGAAATTTTTCTTGCTATTGAGAGAAAAATTATCGATAAGGATGATTTGATTTCAACACTTGAAAACCGATTTATATCAGGAGATGTAATCCTTACTGGTACAGATATTCCTAAAGATTTGTTATTGATGGCCAACCAAATTACAGAACTTCGCTCATAAAACAATGCTTAAAAATGATCTCTGGATAAATCAAAAGGCTTCTGAAGGGATGATAACCCCCTTCCAATCAAATTTAGTAAGGCACCTAAAGCCTGCAAATCAACAGCAGCCAGTTTTGAGTTATGGATGTTCTTCTTATGGTTATGATTTAAGACTTTCAACAAAAGAATTCCTAATTTTTAGACATATCCCTGGTACTGTGATGAATCCCAAAAAGTTTAACCCTGATAATTTAGAAAAGACTGAGCTTCACCATGATGATGATGGAGAATTTTTTATTCTTCCGGCTCACTCCTATGGTTTAGGAGTAGCTCTAGAAAAGATGAAAGTACCAGAAAATATAACTGTAATTTGTATAGGCAAAAGTACATACGCACGACTAGGAATCATAGTTAATACAACCCCAGCAGAGGCAGGCTGGGAAGGTCACCTTACCTTAGAGTTTAGTAATAGTTCAGGCGCTGATTGCAGAATTTATGCTAATGAGGGTATATGCCAACTACTCTTTTTTGAAGGTGATCCTTGCTCTACAACATATAACGATAGAAAGGGTAAATATCAAAATCAACCAGAGCAGGTAACTTTAGCAAAAATCTAAAATGAGCAAAGTTGAACTAATATCGCTAACTCCTGATGCAGAAAAAACAATGGCTTACATTGCAAGAGTTAGTAATCCAAACAATCAGAAAAATGAAGATTATTCAAAATTATTGAGTTATTGCATTAAACATGAGCATTGGAGCGTCTTTGAACAGTCATTTATGACATTGCAAATAGAAACCAACAGAGGAATTGCAGCACAAATTTTAAGACACAGGTCATTTACTTTCCAAGAATTTTCGCAAAGATATGCAGATAGTTCTCAGTTGGGGAATATTCCTTTACCAGAATTGAGAAGACAAGATTTTAAAAATAGGCAAAATTCTATTCCTGATCTCCCCGATGAGTTAAAGAAAAGATTCAATGGGAAAATTGCTGCACATTTTAAAGCCGCTTCAGAATTATATGAGGATTTGCTCGCTAAAGGAATAGCTAAAGAATGTGCAAGATTTGTTTTACCATTAGCAACGCCAACAAGAATCTATATGTCAGGATCCTGCAGATCATGGATACATTACATACATTTAAGATCGGCACATGGTACCCAAAAAGAACACAAATCTATTGCACAAAATTGCAAATCTATTTTTAAAAAAAGTTTCCCTATTGTATCAAAATCTCTAGATTGGTAAATGTTATCCGTGACTACGAGGACTAATCTCACGATTTTTATTTTCTTTTATTTCTGAAAATTTAGTGTTAATAACTTCTCCATTAGTCCTAGCTCCTCTCTCTAATTGAGCTATAGATTCTCTGATTTTTATTTCTTCTTGCTTACCTATAAAGGTATATATTAAATTCCCCTCTCTATCAAAGAGATTTATTTGAGGAATTCCATTAACGTCATATTTTCGTATGTAATTATCCCATTGTTGATTATCAACATTTAAAAATACAAAATTTATATCTTTTTCGTATTCCTCTTTTAGGGAAGAAACTTTTGGAGCCATTTCTTTGCAAACTTCGCACCATTCTGCATAAAATTCAAGAAAGGTCGGCTTGTTGTTTTCAAAAGCTATTGTGGGTTCAACAGATAATTCTCCAAAACTCTTAAGAAGATAAGTTGATTGAAAAAAGAGGTTTCTAAAGAAAATCAAAGAGATAATTACTAAGGAAATAAATAGTACAAGTAGTACCTTTGAATTTTTATTTAAAAGTGGTTCTCTACTCTCAGATTTCATTATTAATACTTGTTAACTTAAACATCTTATATAAATTAAACACATTGAGAGAATTTTAATCCTTGACCTTTTAATCAACTGATAAAATAAGAACTGAATAACATGAATAATATATTTAATTCCTGAAATCTAATTATGCAATCAATCTTTGGAACTGATGGAATAAGAGGAAAATTTAATGAGGAGATAACTTGCTCTCTAGCCTTTAAAGTTGGATATGCTTTAGGTTTGACCTTAGAAAATAATAATCCAATATTAATTGGAAGAGATACTAGATTTAGTGGAGATATTCTTTTTCAAGCTATAGGTAAAGGCATAAATGCAAGTGGTAAAAAATTTATAAATCTTGGAATCTGCCCTACCCCCGCTATTCCTGTTTTAATCAAACATGAGAAATTAAGTGGTGGGATAATGATATCTGCAAGTCATAATCCACCCGAATATAATGGAATAAAAATCTTTGATCATAATGGTCAAAAAATTAAAAAGGATTTTGAAAAAAAAATTCAAAAATTAATTGAAGAGTCAAATCAAAAAATATCTGTCCCAAGCAAAGAAATATCTTCAAAAACAAATAAAAAGCTAATGGATATTTATATACAAAGTCTGATTAAGACTATGGGGGGAGAAAATTTAAGCGGTATGAAAATAGTATTAGATACATGCTATGGATCAGCGACATCCTGTGCAAAAAAAATTTTTCAGCATCTTGGCGCTGAGGTTAGAGTTATTAATAACTCTAAAAATGGTTTAAAAATAAATTTGAATTGTGGTTCTACCAACCTAGAACCATTAAAAAAAGCATTAAAAGAAAGTCCTGCAGATATTGGCTTTAGCTTCGATGGGGATGCCGATAGAGTAATTGGTTTAGATTCTAAAGGAAATATATTGGATGGGGATCATATCCTTTTTCTATGGGGTAGAGAGCTTATGGAACAAAAGATTCTTACAAATAATTTACTGGTATCAACACAAATGGCAAATTTAGGTTTGGAAAAGACCTGGAATAAAATTGGCGGCGTTCTTTATAGAACGCATGTAGGAGATAAATACGTGCACGAAGCAATTAAGGAAAAAGGGGCTATTTTAGGAGGTGAACAATCAGGTCATATACTTTCAAAAATTAATAACTTTTCTGGAGATGGAATACTAACTGCACTACAAATTTCTAAATACTGTAAAAAGAAAAATATTTCTTTAAATGATTGGATTAAAAGTAGTTTCAACCCTTATCCTCAGAAACTAACCAACATAAACTTAAATTTTAAAATGAATAAAATATATCCAACAACTAAAATCTTAATTGATCAAACTATAGAAAACTTTCAATCAACTTATTCGGATAATTGCAGAATTTATATAAGGCCTAGCGGCACAGAACCAGTGATGAGAGTTCTTGTTGAGGCCAACAATAAGAATAAAGTTGATTCTTTATCAAGAGAAATAACGAATAAACTCGTCTTAGAATTAGATAAAATAATAAGTTAATTATGAATCAGATTTTCATATAAATCCTCTCAAAGATATTAAGTTGGTTTTGAATCACATACTTTTCTCTATTAGTTTTTACTTTGTTTGGATTAAAACTTTCTGAATAATTAAAATCCTTCTCATTTATTGTTTTAAAACTAACATCACTCGATATAGTGCCATCCATATAATTGAATAAATCCTTTACATCGGTTTTTATAAAAATCAAGGTCCCTTTTTTCAATGAATTTGAAAGAATATTAATAAACTTTGGCTGGATTATACGCCTTTTATGATGTTTTTTTTTGAACCATGGGTCTGGAAAGTTAAAAGAAATGCTTTTTAAATTTTTGAGAATACATTTACTATGGACATCATTCAAAATGTTATCAGCATTACCAAATATAAAATACAAATTTTTTATTTTCCCCTCTTCAACTTTTAATTTTGCATTTTTAACTAATCTCTCACGGATTTCAATTCCTAAATAATTCCAACTGGTATTTACTAAAGCTAAATCGAATAGAAACTCACCAGCAGCACAACCTATATCCAAATGAAGATTTAATTTAGCATCACCAAACGCATCATCTAAATGAGGGATTCTCTCAATTTCATTGAAATTTCTACTAAGAGGATTAACATGCTGTCTCATACAATTATTTTCATTTATGGCAATAAAAAAAGATGAATAATATTCATAACTATGACAATAGTAAGTTACAAAGTAACTGTTTGATGTTTAATTATTATGTATTTAAAAAGAAAAAGTTTTGAACGTTTTTAATCAAATTTCTATTTGGCTATCTTTTCAACTCACAATAATTTTCCTTATTGGTATTCCTGTTACATTATTCTTTTGGTCAATTAAAAAAGGTAATAAAGCTATTAATAGACTATTATCAATTTACTGGAAAATATCCATTTTATTCTTTATAAGCCTTTTACTATTAATAGGAAATTATAATTACGCACTGATAATAACCAATATCTCCACATTATTAATGACAATTTCAGTTTGGTTTTGGAACGATATTAATGATGAACTAAAAGAATATGATTTTTCTTACGCCCTCACAACAATGACAAAAGTATGGAGATGGTCGCTAACTTTCTTATCTCTTAATTTTTTAATTCAAAGTGTACAAAACTTTAGCTGCTTTTATTTTATTAATTCGGTTTCATGTGAAATATGGCTTCAACCTTCTTTAAATTTCTACATTATCATCAAAAGTTTATTTAATTTTTTCTTCGGAGCTAACTTTACTCAGCCGATAGCAAAGTTTTTTGGATTAGTTTCATTATTAATTTATACTTTAGGCTTGATTCAATGGTCAATTATTAAATTACCAAAAAATGGAAGAAACTCTTTCTTTGCCGAGAATGACAGAAATTGATTTAATGAAGAACCTAGAAAAAATAAGTTCCTGGATACCTAATAGAATACTTTTTACTGGAAGGTTACATTTTAAAAAAAATTAAACAGAAAAATTAAAAATAATTATTTTCAAAGGTTGCAGTAGCTCTAGAACTCATCCAATTGAAATAGATTTTAAAAAAAGTAATAGAATTTAGTTATGAACTTTCAAACTTTAAACTGAATAAGGCACATTTTAATAAAAAAAGAGAAAAATTTATAAGAGAAAATAAAAACCCAGTTTTCTTTTTGAATAAACAAACTGGATTTAAGTAAATTCAAAATTAATAATATTCGAACATCTTTTGCATAATTTTGTATTCTGAATTCCACTAAATATTTCTTTTTGATAATGCCAACATCTATCGCATTTTTGACCATGAGCTTTAAGAATTTGAATTTTTCCTAGTTTATTGCTATCAATAATTAGAGAATTCTGAGCCAACTCAGATACCACCTTAAAATTAGAAACTATAAGCCAATCCCTAAATAAATCTACATCTTCATTACCAAATTTTCTAAGCCAATTCAGGGAATCTTTTACAACTTTATCTTCAGGTAAATAATTCACTTCTGTTTCTAAAGCTGCCCCAATTATTTGCTTATTTCTACATCCCTCTATAGCTTTGTTGATTTCAACTCTCAAATTTCTTAAATTTACAATGTGCTCATTAAGAATTTCATTTTTCCAAGACTCAGAAAAGACTGGCCATCCTCTTTCAAATACTGATTTTTCTTTAGTTGGATATGGAATATTTTGCCAAATATCTTCAGCCATATGACAAAGTACTGGAGAAATAAGAACAGCCAAATTCTCAACAATTTTAGACATTACAAACTGACATGACCTTCTCCTAAATTGAGATTTAGAACTTACATATAACCTATCTTTAGCAATATCCAAGTAGAAATTTGATAGATCAACAACGCAAAAACTTTGTAAGATTTGAAAAAATTTTGAAAATTCATAATTTTCATAAGCACTTGATATTTGACCTGTAACCTCAACTAATCTGCCTAGCATCCATTGATCTAAGATGGGTAATTGACCAATTTCAAAACTATCAATTTTTGGATCATAATCATGAATATTACCTAAAAGATATCTCGCAGTATTACGAACTTTTCTATAAACGTCTGCTAGTTGCTTGAGTATATTTGAACCAATTGGAACATCTACCGAATAATCTACAGAGCTTACCCACAGCCTTAGAACATCAGCGCCATAAGCAGGTTCAACTTTTTTATTATTACCTCCATTGATAATTATATTTGGATCAACAACATTACCTAAAGATTTGCTCATTTTTCTTCCATTTTCATCAAGTGCAAAACCATGAGTTAAAACTTTTTTATAAGGAGGTTTATTATTAACTGCAACAGATGTGAGCAAAGAAGACTGGAACCAACCTCGATGTTGATCTGAGCCCTCTAAGTAAAGATCAGCTGGATACTTTAATTCACTTCGTTGTTCACAAACCGCGGCCCAGCTCGATCCTGAATCAAACCAGACATCCATTGTATCTGTTCCTTTTTTCCATAGATCAGATTCTTTCTCATAATCTTTTGGTAAAAGATCCTTAACATCCCAATCCCACCAAATATTTGCTCCGTGCTCACTAAAAAGTTTTTGAACATGATTAATTATCTCGCTGTTTAGGAGAATTTCATTGCTATTTTTTTTATAAAAAACTGGAATTGGGACCCCCCACGACCTTTGTCTAGAAATACACCAATCTCCTCTACCCACTATCATAGAATGTATTCTTTTCTTCCCGGTTTCTGGCATCCATTCAACTTCTTCAATTGCATTTAATGCAGATGATCTGAAACCATTTACAGATGCGAACCATTGTTCTGTTGCCCTAAAAATAGTTGGTTTTTTAGTTCTCCAATCATAAGGATATCTATGCTTATAATTTTCTTGCAATAGAAGCAAATTATTTACCTTTAAATATTCAATAATTAAATCATTTGCGTCTTTTAGGACATTTGATCCTTTAAATTGACCTGAATATTCATTCAAGTCTCCTTTTTCATCAACAACACAAGTTGTAGGTAAATCATTTTTTTGTCCTACATTAAAATCATCTACACCATGACCTGGAGCAGTATGAACAATTCCAGTACCAGATTCTGTAGTAATGTAATCTCCACCAATTACAATTCTGCAATTTTTATTTTTAGTAGGATGTTGATATTCAAAATTTTCTAAGGTAATTCCCTTGACTTCTAAAAGAATCTTTAAATCTTTATTAAATTTACTACAAATTTCAGAATATAATTCTTTTGCAAAAAGATATATACGTTTCTCCTGATCAAGAGCAAAAACATATTTTATTGCTGGATTTACTGCAACTGCCTCATTTGCAGGTATGGTCCAGGGTGTAGTAGTCCAAATAGTTATGAAAGAATTACTCATAAAAGAATCCTTTTCGATATTGGGATTCTCTTTACAGAATTTCAATAGTATTTCTTCTGGGACTTTAGTGATTTTTAAAGAAACATAAATGCTTTTGGAATAATGTTCTTCAGGATATTCTAATTCTGCTTCTGCAAGTGCAGTCCTCGAACTTGGACTCCAATGTACAGGTTTAAGACCTCGATATATATATCCATTTAAAAACATTTTCCCAAAAACTCCAATCTGAGCAGATTCATAACTTTTCTTGAGAGTTAGGTAAGGATTATCCCAATCTCCCCAAATGCCCCACCTTTTAAAACCATCCATTTGGTTATTTATTTGTTTGTATGCATAATCTGTCGCTTTTTTTCTGAGATTTAGAGTATCAAGATTCCTTCTTTCGTCAGATTTTAAATTCTGAAGGACTTTTAATTCAATAGGTAATCCATGGCAGTCCCAGCCAGGAACATAATGTACCCTATATCCTTTCAAAGTTTTATATTTATTTATTATGTCTTTTAAAACTTTGTTGAGAGCATGACCCATATGAAGAGCTCCATTTGCATAGGGTGGGCCATCATGTAAGGTAAATGTTTTTCCTGATCTATTAGAACCTAGTTCAAAATCTATTTTATTCTTAGCCCAGAAATTCTGGATCTCAGGTTCTCTCGCAACTGAATTAGCACGCATGGAGAAGTCAGTTTTTAGTAAATTTAGAGTCTCTTTATAAGAAAAGTCTGATTTGTGTTCTTTGTTATTTTGAGATTTCATACGAAAATAAAAGAAATATTGGTGATCAATATAATTATTTAAATAAATTTAATTTATTATATTCTTACTTAATTGACCTTTAGTTTTTTTTGCATGTTCTAAATAAAAGACTGATTAAGTTTCAGAATTTATATTATCATTTTTATCATTTCTTACCCACTTTTTTTGGCCTATGTTCTGATTTTGTCTATCAAAACCAAAAATATTTAAAGGTTTTTTAAAATTCTTAAGCCCTAAATTAATAGCCTGTAATAGTGTGGAGAGATTATTTTTTAATTCCAAAAAGGTAGTTAATTTTTTTCGTTCCATATCTGTTAATTGATTCCATCTAGACGAAAAAAGCTCTACTAGATAAAAAACAACCAGTACAGTTAAAAAAAGATAAATCACAAAAATCGAGTCATCAAAGGTTTTATTTTTAATTATCAATATAAAACCAGTTAATAAATTCAAAAAAGCTTTTATGAGATCCTTTGGTCTTCCTAGCTCTAAATAAATTAAAGGCACTAATAAAAATATAGTTCCAAGAATAATGTAAAAAGATCCCAAAAAAACTATCAAACTATTCATTTAATTGATTAATTTAATTATAAGATTTTTTTTTAGAAATAAACTTCGTATTAGAAATCGCTTTAATGCGGTCGGGGAGACTTGAACTCCCACACCCGAAGATACGAGTACCTAAAACTCGCGCGTCTACCAATTCCGCCACGACCGCTCAACTAAAATACTAATTGAAAGTGGCAAATTTTAAAAATATTTTTAACTTAAGATGATTAATTTGACACATAAAATAAAATTTAATAGCTTTTTAAAAAATTTATAAATTTAAAATTACAATCCTTTATTAATATTAGTTATATTACTAAAAGAATATTTAAGAAACAATTTCAAATCTAACCAGTAAAAATACAGCGAAAATTACTAATTCTTCAAAAACATTTAATTGGCAAAAGGAGATAAAAAACTACGTAGATCCGCCAAGTTTTTGGAATCCAACATTAGGTCTTTTTTTTGGTGGCTATCTACTTGCTTTTCTTAGCATATGGCAATGGTATAGAGGAGTTTGGCCTTTACCTTTATTAGTGGCGACTGCTTTTTTAGCTTTGCATATTGAAGGTACTGTTATACATGATGCATGTCACAAAGCTGCCCACCCTATACCTTGGATAAATCAAGCAATGGGTCATGGCTCGGCAATTCTTTTAGGATTTAGTTTCCCAGTTTTTACAAGAGTACATTT
>Ga0163109_10004703_pt1 | contig 10337 bp, 2 predicted proteins | sample CRUFie1St13metaG_FD_108704 | JGI IMG/M metagenome (GOLD analysis project Ga0163109, IMG submission 108704) | Marine microbial communities from the Costa Rica Dome - CRUD Field 142mm St13 metaG | ecosystem: Environmental > Aquatic > Marine > Oceanic > Photic zone | place: Costa Rica: the Eastern... | reverse complement strand
TTAAATAAGTCTTATTAGCTCTGTAAGTATTAACAATAGGTTCTTTATAAATATTTACATAATCATATTTAAGATTATTTGAAAATTTTGAAATATCGTATCCTTCTAACTTAAGATAATGAATTGAAAAATCATCTATATCACTTGCTACATATCTAAATAACATGTCCATATTTCTGTGTTTAATCGATAAGAGAAGTTGCCCTTCTAAAGCAAACTTACTTTTGTATTTACCAAATTTTAGCAATCGTGAGTCTTTTAAAATTAAATCGCATGGAGTATTACCATTACAATTATTAGTTTTTTGTGATAGTTGTTTATCAATAGATTCTTTTAGTAACCTAAACACCATTTTAGGAAGTTTAGTGCTATATTTACTACTGACGACATTTTTTTTAGGAGGATCAACAAGATTGTATTTAATACCAGCTATTTGTTTGAAATTATATTTCTTTTTATTTATTTTAATATCATTTACAGCCTGTTCTAACTCTTTAATAGATAAAACAATATTGGAATCAATAGATTCTTTATCTCTTGTTAATTTAAATGGTTTAATATCATTAAGTATCATATTTATAGGCATAAATTTTACTTTATTATCAAAATTACTAAGTTTACAAAACTGGTTAGTATATGTTTCCTTTTTATGGGATAACATAATTGATAGCACAATTATAATTAATATTAGATATAACATTATTTATAATAAACTTACATTTTATTCGTACTCTTCTCTGTCTTCCATATCATCTTCCAATAAATTGTCCGACAATGGTATATTATCTATTTCCAAACTATTTAATAAGTCCTGTTCGGCATCAAAATCGTCTAACCCGTCATCATTTTGTAGTATGGGATTTTCTACTTCTTCATCTACTGATAAGAATCCTACTTCAGCATCACTTACTGCTATTTCGTCGTCAACTATTTGTTTACCTAAATTGTATTTTCTATAGATATTATGTAATCCTTTTTCCTCATCGTCTTTTTTATTGAATCTTTTTAATCTTGCTTGATTTTCATCTGCTCTATGTTTATCAAGAATAGTTTTAATATTCATATCAGTTATATTATTTACAAACGAACATTTTTGGATATATTGAATTATGTTATTAATAATAGGAGTCATAATACGGTTATGATTATCATCTATTTCGGAGGTCATGAGACTAATTAAATATATTATAATTGTATTAGTGAAACCAACCATTATTTCGGGATTATTTACAAACATTATATTTATCATACCTTTATTATCCAGTGTATTATTAAACATGGTTAATTTTTCTATCATAGTATTAATATTTTGAAACTGTGCTAAAGGCATTCTAAAATCGTCCGCATCAACTGATTGTGTTTTAATATCTCCTATAGTTCTTGTAATTATCTTGTCTAAATAGTTCGCATTGTCTACTATTTTACTTATTATTTCTTTTTCATCATTAGTTAAAAATGCAAGTGTTAATTCTCCTTCACTAATTGATGGATTGACTAATCTATGATGGAAACTAGATAAACAGCCTATAATGTATCTTATAATTGAAATCTGAGCATTAACCCTATTGCTAAATTTGGATATTTTGAAATCATTTTCTCTGAAACTTTTTTCATATGTTTTTATTTCAGGATTAGTAATATCTTCTATTTTTAATCTAGAATCTATGTTATCAATAAGTTCATTATAATATTCAGCAACATCAGATATTTCACTTAATATTTTTCTAGATTCTCCACCTACTATATCAGAAATAGCTCTAATTTTTGGCTCAATTTCTTGTTTACAGAATGTAAAATATGGACTCATTTTTTCAAGTATATCTGCTTTAGTTGTTCTATATAGTTGACTATCATCATTTTTAGGAGACTCATTATATAATCCGTTTTGAATACTTATAAGACTTGATACCGTTTCTTCAATAAAATCGCTATCTGAGCAAGTATTAGAATAAGTTGATAACATTTCACGTATTTTTTCTTCTAATACATCTTTATTATTAATTTCATTAGGAATACTCTGATAAGATTTTTCAGATATAAACTGAATATTATTAGTATTAATTTCTATGTCAGATATGATTTCATTAATTTCATCTATTGATTTTCCCATGGTAAGTCTATTTATATTGTCGGAAATATCATTTTTAAACTGCATTGAAAGAATATCAACCTCGGCTTTACCATTAAATTCAATTAATAATTTTACCTTAAAATCTATATTAGGATAATTTTCTCCATATTTGGAAATAAGTTTATCTCTTAATGACGATTCAAACAATTCATCTTCTACTTCTTCTTCTATTAATTGAGTTACTAAATAGTAATCACTATCATTAATTTCTTTAAAATAACGAAGATCTCCATAGTTATCTCCCTTTGTGAGATTGTAAGTATAGTGACTTTGTTTAATTTTATTAATTAATGCTCCTTTAACCAAGTTGTCATCATTTTGATACAACTTGGGATCTAATTTCATAAAATGTTGAAGATCTCTTTTATCTAATGTAGTTATTAAGATATCATAAATAATACTACTATCATAATTATATTTTGTAAAATATTCTCTTATTTTATCAAGATCACTTTTAGCATTAGATATAGATGGATCAATTCTAATATAATCTTTTAAATAATTGGATTTTATGTTATCATAATTACTTGAGTTTGTATACGAAGATGGATTAAAGTTATCGGGTAAAGATTCTGCTGTTACAATGTTATTAATTTTAGTTATAAGATTAAAGCCAATTTTATTCTCTATTTCTCTTAATTCTTGATTTTTATTTTGAATAGATTGGGTTTTTTGTTGAATTGTATCTTTTATTGATTGAACTTCATCGGAAGCGACAGATTTTAGTTGTCTACTTAATTCTTTTACATCCGATATAGCACTTTTTTGACTTTGAATGATATATTGTATATCAGGTGATGTATATGTAAACTCATTATTAAATTCTAATGAAGGTAAAAACTCTTTCCAATCATAAGTTATAGAACTCTCTGTCTTAACATATGTTTCTAATTGATACTTTTTCTTATCTTCAACTCTATCTTTCAAATTTCCCATTTCAGAAACTTCATTATATTTTTCATCTATGAAATTAGTGTATACAGTTTGTTTATTTCCCGAATTAGCATCAGTCTTTTGTAATTGTGATAAGAATGCATCAATAGCTTTAAGATCAGCACTACTTCCTTTACTTATATCATCATACATATTATCGGTAAGATAAGAAGTAATCCATAATTTTTTGGAATCGTTAACCATTATAGTAGAATCAAATATGTCATTAATTATAATACCCGACGCTTGTCTCCCTTTTTTTTGACTTTTTTCAACTCCACTTCCTTTAATTGTATAGTCAGGAATAGCCGTTCTTATAACTTCAGCTAAAGCAGATAAACAATATGATAGTATATTCAAGTTTTTGTATCCACGTTGAAGTTTAAGAATTCTTGCTGCTTTATTAGTCTTTAGATCATAAAATAATCCCACAAATTTAAGTATCTTTGGATCTTTTGTTTTACTATCAATATTTCTGAAGTAATTTATACTATATTCAGCACCTGCTAAACTTTCAAATCTTGTTACCAATTCATCTTCTTTTTGTTGTTGAGATGATGTTCTACCTACACCTTTAATAAAGTTATAGTAAAATGATTTAATATTAGTTAATTCGTTATTTAATTTTTCGACTCTGTTAGTTACTATTTCTATTACCTCTCTATAGTCATCAACTCTAAGATCAACATTTATCTTTCTTAATATCATGTTAACTGATTTTCTTACACTATCAACTGGAATACTGGCTATAGCATCAATATCGTCCATATCTTCATCGTCTTCCACTACAGCTTCTCTTACATTAATTACTTTATCATCTCTTCCAAAACCTTCGAATTCACTATATTTTCTAAAATCAATAACTTCACCACAATGTTTACAATAATAAAATTCGCCATCAAGAATACCATATTCGTCTCTTACTTTTCGCATATTATCTTCTTTAGTTTTTGTATCTTTTAATGCGGAATCCATTAATAAATTATAGTGAGTGCATATCAGTGGAACATTTACTTTGGGTATGTTATACCACCAAAATACGTCAGACATAATTTCACCATCAATTGTTTTCCATTGAACTCCATGTTCTGATATAAAATTTCTAAGATGAATATTTCTTTGATCAAAGTCTTCTATTCTTTTTATTGTATCTAGTTCATTTAATATTTCTTTGGGAGGGTATACCTTTTTAACTTGTTGAATAGATTTTTCAGATGATAAATTTTTATTTTCAGCTCTTTTATTCATTGATTTTATAACTTTAAGACGTTTAACTAAAGTTTGTTCAATATCTTCTATTTTTTCAGTTATTGTTTTTTTATATTCCAATGATTTTACTATGTTATTAACTTTTGATAATAAATTATCATGTAAAAATATTAGTTTATATAGTTTATTAACTATAATTTCATTATCAGCATTTCGGACACATGCAGTTTCTTTATTATCTTTATAATCAATACAAAATTGTTTAATATCTTCAAATTCAAGATCTAAAAATGCGGCTTCATAGTTAAAGCATGTATCAATGTTACCATTAGATTTATCTACTGGAATCCATGAAGTTCCCCTTCTTAGGTATAATAATCTTCTTTTACCATCATTAATTATAGCATAATCTCCTGATTTTACCTTACGAGCAACTCTCAATTCTGGATCAGATAAAATACTCAATACAGTAGATATTTTACTTCTTACACTTTCATCTGAATCATAAATATATGTATCTTTCATAGTTTTTTCAAATTCCTCCTCAAATTGTTCAGAGGCTACAGATGAACGTATTGCTTTTGCTGTTTCAAAATCGGTTTTAGTTGTATCATATTTCTCACTTGTATATGTAATTTTGTTATTGTCATAAATAAGGTCTTCCAAAGAGTTATATTCTTTCATTATACGAATACTTTTACATTTATTTATATATTCATTAAGCATTGCTTTTTGTTGAAGATAAGATTGTTTAATCAATCTTGCTTTTTGACGAAGTTCTGAAGCAATTTCATAATTAGGAATATAATTAAGTTTTTCCGATTGAGATAATTCATTCCAATTTGGTTGCTCTGGATTTTTTCTATTATTATATTCAGTTTCACCATATTTTGTCATAGTTTCTGATACAGAATCACTAAGTTTTTTAAGATTATTTAGATTAATTATTTCAAGAATTTCATGCGAATTATTGTTATTAAAACGCATATTTTTTATAAAATCTATATGTTTTATTATATTATTATCAAAATGATTAATATGTGAATCAGAAAATGGATTTACAGGTATATTTAATTCTAAAAGATATTTATTAAATAAGGTTTGATATTCAGGGGATATAAGTTCTTCTGGATTTGTAAAATACTTTGTAAATTCTGAATTAGCATAGATTGAATCAGACATAATGATAGTTTTGTTAATTATTACATTAATAAGGTGATTCTTATCACCGCTGTCTATCATTATATTTTGATAATCATTAACAAAATCTCTGAGAAAATCTCTACTATATAACCTAAATATTGGTTCACAAATGCTCATCATACCATCCTTAAGCAACTCTGTATATGTATCATTATCATAAACATTACCTCTTCCTAGTAAACCTTTTTCAATATTATTCTTAAATTGAATAAGTATATTATCTAATTTCATAAATTTTGTAGCTTTATCCTTATTAATAACTATACGGTTTTTTAAATATTGTTCATACTTTTTCAATGAATTACCATTATCAATAAATTTACCAAAAATATTATATCTTAGTAATATTTCAGTGGATAATTGGTTGGAATATATGTTATGTTTATTGAGAACAGTATATACTTCATTCATATTCATACAGGCATCAATATTTTCTGATTCAATTTTAATTATATCATCTATAGTAGGGATAATTTGAGATATAATTTGAACATATTCATCATGATTTAATTCATGTCTAGACTCTTGAGATTTAAATAGTATTACATAATTATAGTCAGGATTATATAAATCCCAGCTAAATTCCTCATGATTATCTATTATTTTAAGAAGTTTTGATTGTTTAATTGGACATGCGTCATTTATAGTCAAACCTTCATTAAATAATTTTGGGTATTTTTTTACTTGGCCATCATCTTGTTTAATTTCATTACCATTTACTATAGTAGGTTTATAACTAGACATAGCTTGAATAAAAAAACCAACAATATTTACATTTTCACCATCAATATATTTAACGTGGGTAGGGGGTCTTGAAATTGTCTTATTTAAATCGGTAGTCTTATCTGTTCCCGTGTAAAATTTATCTCCAGCACTATTACATGACTTAATTTCACCTTTTGTTTCATAAATAAATCTATCATCAAAAGTGTCTTTTATGACTAATATTTCACCATCAGCAAGTCTTGTTGATACACCTACTTTAAGTTGTATTTCTTCAGATTCTTCATCTGGATTAACAGTGCACCCTCCAGAACTAAAACAGTTCCTTACTACACGTGTATTATTTTTTAGTTGAGCTTTATAGTAGGTAATTTTTTCAGTTTCATTAGGAATATTATTTACATGACTTCTATTTATAGGTTCAAAAGTTAATGTTTCATTTTCTCCGTCTTCATTTGTAATATCTATTTGTCCACCTTCATATAATTTTTCTAAGATTTTTTGATAATCCTTAAATTCAGGTAAAGTATTTTTTTTATTCCTATGCTGAGTAACTATTTCATTAAGTATTTTTAGTTCTTCTTCTTCATTAACAAATATTACATCATTTTTTAAATCTAATTCCTTTTTTGAATCTTCATCAAGATATATTTCATTTTTTGTGTAAAATTTCTTCTGATCAAAAACAACAGGTTTAATATAACTTGGTAAGAATTGATTAGATACTATATTTTCAAGAAGTGGTTGAAAATTAGGTGTATGTTTTTTAGTAGTCTTATCTGTTATATCAGAACTGCTTTTAAACTTGTTAATTAAATCTAAAATTGAGTATGCTTCCCGATATAACAAATCAATATCCTTGTCTCTGTTCTTTTTGTTATAATATGACTGGAGATGTTGAACAATATCCTCAATTAATGTGCTACTTTTATAAGATAATTCCCATACAGTAGCCTCTTGTAAAATGGTCATTTCTTGTTCCTCTATATCATCAATAACAATATCAACTTCTAATTCTTCATCTTTTGCCTCTACCGCATCATCTTTAACAGTTTCAGGTGGACTTAATTTAGGTGAAGCTACAGGTGAAGCTATAGGTGAATCTACAGGTGAAGTTTGTTCTTCTTCTGACTTCTTAACTTCAGGAGTATAGGTAATTTCCAATGAATTAATATCCATAAAGGTAGATGGATCATTTACATTTATCTTAATTAATACCTTTTCATTAGGAATACTTAATATAACAAGATTTTTATCCTTTTTAAAATTAATGAATGTGACTTCTTTTCCATTAAGATCTGAATCAGAAATAATTTTAAGTCTGCTTTCTCGTAATACAAGATTATCAAAAAAATTTCTTATATCATCTAAAGGATCAGATAGATTAATTTTCTCTTTACCACTCATATTTATAATAAATACATATATTATTTTGTATTTTACGACTTATATTGATATGTGCTTAAAGAATTATTCTAACATATATTATATATGAATATTCAACATAAATTACTTAGTCAGATAGATATTGATAATATTTGTAATATTGATTCTGCTGTGGAGAAGATTAAAGAATTAGGTCTTAAATGTAAAATTCATAACGATACTATAATAGTTAAATACCCTAAGAATTTAAAATACAGTGAACATGATTACATAAGAAAAAGCAGAGGAATTATAATTGATTTTACTAATAAAAAGATATTAAACCATTCTATTGAAGGATGTATTGAGTATGATAATTTTAAAAATCGCTTTAATTGGGATGATATTGTTATTGAAGAATGCATTGATGGAACATTGATTAATGTTTATTATAATGAGAAATGGTGTGTATCAACTAAATTCTGTGTAAATGCCGATGAAGCTAAATTTAGAAATAGTAAAACATTCAGACAATTGTTTGACTCTATTTCCGGTGATTTTTATCATAAATTAGATAAAAGTTATACTTATAGTTTTTTATTACAACACAATGAATCACGAAATGTATCAGTTGTTACAAGAAACAAAATATATCATCTGGAATCAACTAATAATATTACTGGTGAAAAAGTTCAAATTAATATTCCAGGAATAAATACACCTGAGGTTATAAAATTTGGAAGATATGAAGATATTAATAAATTTAAAATTAATTCATATAATGAACTAGAAGAAAAAATAAAAAATATGCCATGGAATTATCCAGGTGTTATGCTTTATACGAGTGATAGAATGTATAGAGCAAAATTTTCAAATCCCAATTTTGAAAAAGTGCATAATCTTGTTAAAAATCAAAATAATATTAGTTACATTGTTATTAACTCAATGTATAAAGAAAAAAATCTTCCTGAATTACTAAAATATTATCCAGAATTTAGTGAACAAGCTGTTTATGTTAATAATAGGATGTTAGATTACACAACCAAATTACATGAACTTTATATAAAATGTAAAGTAAAAAGTGTGTTTGTTGAGCTAGAAAAAAATTATAAAAAATCCATTTGTGATTTACACAATCTTTATAAATATGAAAGAACTCAAGGAAATAGTAAATTTAAGATAACTTATAATGTAGTTTGTGATCTTATGAGAACATATGATCCAGCATATATCTATTCTTTGATTATGTAATTAATTTTAATTAACAATAATGTTTATTAAATTTAATTTTTCTTTTTGAATGTAATAGTTTTTTTGAAAGCAGTAATATTTTTCTTTTCATAATCAATACGTATTCCCTTAACTATTGACTTCCTCTCATCGGTTTCATGTTTTTGTTTAGTAAATACTATATCTAATTTAGAACCTGAGAGAGGATCTTTATTAACAGCTGTGCTGGGTGATTTTATCATATCAATAATACTATCTAGTTGAGATACTTCAATAGTTTGTTTTTCTACACCATCTGTATAGAGCTTCTCAAGTATTTTTTCAAATCTAGTTTTATTTTTAGCTCCAGACTCCATTAGTTCTGCAAGATTGTCAAGGTATACAATTTTACTAATACCCGGAATAATCGATTCCTCAACTTCTGAAGAAACGGCAAGGTCATCATCTGAAACTTCACCCTCAGATTTATAAGAGGTATCATCCTGTTTAGTTGACGAAGGAACATATGGTGGAGTATCTACAGCTTTGTAATCTGGACTTACTGGATCAGCATCATGACTTCTATGAGCTTGTTCTGAAGAAGTATCTTGACTTTGACTTTCATGGACAACAAGTGTAGGTTTGGGTTGTATTTGTTTATCAATGTTTAATACAGATTTCATGTAATAAATACGGTCAAGATGGATAGAATCATTATTAATAATACCATTAATATCAGTATTTTTAGTCATCCAATCATCTGTATCATTAACATTAAATATAAGAGGAAGATCTTTTAAACTATCTGATGACTTAATATTTAACAATAGTTCTATACAACAATTAATAGCTTTTTGGAAAAGAAGAGCACATAATACTTTGTCTAATTCATCATCATCCATGTTTCCTAGATGATTTTCATTAAATCCTTGATAAGGTGGACTACTGTATAATTTATTAATAATATCGATTTTTTCTGTTTTTGAAATGTCTTTTGGGACCATTACAAATTCTATTTCTTCAATGGTAGGATGATGCATTTTGTAAGCAGCCATCTTGAGAACAGGATAGTCAAGGTAAGTTCCCTCTTCACACCAAATATTACGAATTACATTAGACAAAAGGTTTCCGATAGTGTGATTTTCATTAATTACTTTAATAATCCAACCTGTATTAACATTTGTAGAATCAAGTTGACTCATTTCAATTTTTTCATTATATGAAAAATCATATGTTTTATCGTCAAATGTGAAACTATTTTGTATATCTTTAAGAGAAATAATAAGCATACTAAGACCACAATTAATAATTGAGTCAGGGTTCATAAATCCAATACTTTCCACAGAGAATTTAAATATATTAGGATTTCCATTAGAATCAGTTTGAACAACACGATCTTTATCTAGTAAATCAAATGATGTTCTAAGTTGAGAGATTTCATCATCAGAAAATTCAGGAAGCCCTTTCTTGATTCTTTCAGCATTAAGATAATCTTTTTTCTGTTCAAAAACAGTATCAACTCGAGTTTCATCTACAATCATTTCATATGTTACTGTTCCAGTAG
>Ga0163109_10004702_pt1 | contig 10339 bp, 8 predicted proteins | sample CRUFie1St13metaG_FD_108704 | JGI IMG/M metagenome (GOLD analysis project Ga0163109, IMG submission 108704) | Marine microbial communities from the Costa Rica Dome - CRUD Field 142mm St13 metaG | ecosystem: Environmental > Aquatic > Marine > Oceanic > Photic zone | place: Costa Rica: the Eastern... | reverse complement strand
GTTAACAATTCTCCTTCTGAAACCGCATCAAGTCCAAGACCTTCTGAAGCGATAAGGTTACTCATGAAAATAGAACTATTTGCCTTGGAGGCATATATTGGAAGTGATTCTCCTGGATAATATTTCTCTAATGCTTTTTTATAAGCTCTGCAAGAACTTCTTAAAGTCATTTCATCCAGAACATATAGGGGAGAATCATATTTTTTTACCAATTCTTCAAGAGAACACCCGCCGATAGATAATTTACCATCACTACCAACTGATGTAGTGATAGGAACTATGTTTTTATTAGGACTTTTTGTGTCGATCTTTTCTTTTAAAAAGTACTTTTTATCTTCCATGGAAAATCTTAAATTTGTTTATTAAAACTGCCATATTTTACAATGACTGTAAATTCGAGCTTGTGAATAGGACTATTATAAAATGATATCGATTAAACGAATGAATGAGAATGATATTGATTTATGTTATGAATTAGATTCAAACACGATCTCTTTATGGAGTAAAAAACAATGGACTAACGAATTTAAAAAAGAAGGCACAAAAATCTTTGGATTATTGTTAGCAAATTATTTGATAGGAATATGTGTTCTTCAATTTGTTCTTGATGAAGCTCACATTAATTACTTTTTAATAAACCATGAATATAGAAAAAAAGGTTTTGGATCTTACTTCATGAGCTACTTAATAAAAAAATGTAAAAAATTAAATATTTACAAATTACTGTTGGAAGTCTCTCAAAAAAATATAAAAGCTGAAAATTTTTATAACCGCTTTGATTTTTATACTGTCGGAACAAGAAAAAATTATTATAAAGATGGTTCTAATGCTCTTTTAAAAGAAAAAAAACTAACAACAAAATAATTTAAAGATTTAATTGTTCGGATAACCATAATGATTGAAATTACTATAATTTATTGGTATATCACCGAAAATTTAAAGATTAATAGATAAAAATATACTTTTGGGTATTCACAAAAGCTCATGCTGAACACAAAATTGGCATATTACTGGTAGGTTATTAATAGGATTTAATCTTCTAATGTTTGAAAGGTTTACAGAAAAAGCCATAAAAGTCATTATGCTTGCCCAAGAGGAGGCTAGAAGACTTGGCCATAATTTCGTTGGAACAGAACAAATTCTATTGGGTTTAATTGGGGAAGGAACTGGGGTTGCAGCAAAAGTTTTAAAATCTCTCGGTGTTAATTTAAAAGATTCAAGAATTGAAGTTGAAAAGATAATTGGAAGAGGTTCTGGTTTTGTAGCTGTAGAAATACCTTTCACCCCTAGAGCAAAAAGGGTTTTAGAGTTATCTCTTGAAGAAGCGCGTCAACTAGGCCACAATTATATAGGTACTGAACATTTATTATTAGGTTTGATAAGGGAAGGAGAGGGAGTTGCTGCTAGGGTTCTCGAGAATTTAAGCATAGACCTTTCAAAAGTAAGAACCCAAGTTATAAGAATGCTGGGTGAAACCGCTGAAGTTGGTTCTGGAGCCAATTCTAATAAGGGGAACTTAAAGACTGCTACTCTTGATGAATTTGGTACAAATCTGACAAAATTAGCAAGTGAATCAAAACTGGATCCAGTAGTTGGCCGTTATGCAGAAATAGATCGCGTAGTTCAAATATTAGGTAGAAGAACAAAAAATAATCCTGTTCTTATTGGAGAACCCGGTGTTGGTAAAACAGCTATAGCAGAAGGTCTGGCTCAAAGAATACAGATGGGGGATATACCAGACATACTGGAAGATAAAAGGGTATTAACTCTAGATATAGGACTTTTAGTCGCGGGTACAAAATATAGAGGCGAATTTGAAGAGAGACTAAAAAAAATAATGGAAGAGATTAAATCTGCAGGTAATGTAATTCTTGTCATTGACGAAGTTCATACTTTAATTGGTGCTGGAGCTGCAGAAGGAGCTATAGACGCAGCAAATATACTAAAGCCAGCATTAGCGAGGGGAGAACTTCAGTGTATTGGAGCAACAACACTTGATGAATATAGAAAACATATCGAAAGAGATGCCGCTCTAGAAAGAAGATTCCAACCTGTAATGGTTGGTGAACCTTCCATTGAAGATACAATTGAGATATTAAAGGGGCTTAGAGAGCGTTATGAACAGCATCATCGTCTTAAAATTACTGATGATGCTCTAGAGGCTGCAGCTCATCTAGGTGATCGTTATATATCTGATAGATTTTTACCTGATAAAGCCATTGATTTGATTGATGAGGCAGGTAGTAGAGTTCGCTTAATAAACTCGAAACTTCCACCGGAAGCTAAACAAATAGATAAAGAGTTAAGACAAGTACAAAAACAAAAAGAAGAATCTGTAAGAGATCAAAACTTTGATCAAGCAGGGCAATTGAGAGAAAAGGAAATTGAATTGTCTGCAAAAATTAAAGAAGTTCTTGAAAATAAAAAAGACTCTTCTGGTAAAAATGTAAATGATACTGATGATAACTCAGTCAAAGATGATTCAAAACTTTTACAAAAACCTCTAGTTAATGAAGAGGATGTAGCACACATTGTTGCATCTTGGACAGGCGTTCCCGTTCAAAAACTAACAGAAACCGAATCAGTTAAGCTCCTTAATATGGAAGAAACACTTCATCAAAGACTTATCGGTCAAGATGAAGCTGTAAAGGCTGTATCTAAAGCTATCAGGAGAGCAAGAGTCGGATTGAAAAATCCTAACAGACCTATCGCGAGTTTTATTTTTTCTGGCCCTACTGGTGTAGGTAAAACTGAATTGACTAAATCATTAGCTTCTTATTTCTTCGGTAGTGAAGAAGCTATGATCAGATTAGATATGTCAGAATTTATGGAAAGACATACTGTCAGCAAACTTATAGGTTCTCCTCCTGGTTATGTTGGTTTTAATGAAGGAGGACAACTTACAGAGGCCGTAAGGAGACGCCCATATACAGTTGTCTTATTCGATGAAGTTGAGAAGGCACATCCAGATGTATTTAATTTATTACTGCAACTACTTGAAGATGGTAGATTGACAGATTCAAAGGGTAGAACTGTAGATTTTAAAAATACTTTGTTAATAATGACATCCAATATTGGTTCTAAAGTAATCGAGAAAGGAGGTGGCGGATTAGGCTTTGAGTTCTCTGGGGATTCTGCTGAAGATAGCCAATATAATAGAATTAAATCATTAGTCAATGAAGAACTAAAGCAGTATTTTAGACCTGAATTTTTAAATAGACTTGATGAAATAATTGTATTCAGACAACTAACTAAAGATGAAGTTAAAGAAATTGCTGAGATAATGTTGCAAGAGGTTTTTGCAAGATTACATGATAAAGGTATTAAATTAAGTGTAACGGACTCTTTCAAAGAAAGACTTGTTGAAGAAGGGTATAATCCTTCATATGGGGCAAGACCTTTAAGAAGGGCGGTCATGCGCTTACTAGAAGATAGTTTGGCGGAAGAAGTTCTCTCTGGCCGCATAAAAGATGGAGATAAAGCCTTAGTTGATATTGATGATAATAAAAAAGTTATAATTAATATTACTTCTGAAGAAACTCCTCAGGAGTTGGCCAGTGCTAATTTTTAGTAATTAACCTTAATATGCAGTCAATCTCTCCAGAAATCATATTCAGGGGAAATAATGCTTGGGAAAAAGCTATACCTCAAATATCAAAATTAATTAAAAGCCCATTAATTTTAGGTAGAAGCATTCATACAAACAATCTAAGAAATAAAATACAGAGAGATTTAAAAAATCAAAACCTTAATGTTAATTCTGCTAATTTACACTTTGATTGTTGTCATGAAGATATTTCAAGACTTAAAAGCATCATTTTAGAGAATAATCATGATTCTGTTATCGCAGCTGGAGGTGGTAAAGTTCTTGATTCTGGGAAATATTTAGCGGAATGTCTTAATATTCCTTGTATTACAGTTCCCCTTAGTGCGTCTACATGCGCAGGTTGGACGGCACTATCAAATATTTATACAAAAAATGGCCAATTCATTAAGGATGTCCCATTAAGATCTTGTCCAAAAGTACTTGTATATGATCATAAATTTATTCAAACAGCTCCATCTAGAACACTTGCGAGTGGAATAGCAGATGCCTTGGCAAAATGGTACGAATCCTCAATAACAAGTTCAAAAATAGATGATGGTCTTGTTCAGCAAGCGATACAGATATCAAGAGTTTTAAGAGATCAACTATTAATAGATGGAGAAAAAGCTTTTAAGCATAATTTTGAAAATAATCCATCTTGGCGAAATACCATAGAGGCTTGTGGACTTACAGCAGGGTTAGTAGGAGGTATTGGGGGAGAAAAGTGTAGAACTGCAGCAGCCCATGCTATTCATAATGCAATTACTCAGATAATTCCTCCGAATAAATTTTTTCATGGTGAAATTGTTGGAGTTGGATTATTATTGCAATTAAGACTTGAAGAAATGAAAAATAATAATAAATTAGCTGATCAATCAATAAAACAATTATTGAAACTAATGAATCGATTGAATTTACCAACTACTATCGCACAGTTAGGAATAAATGTTTTTGAAAATCAAAATTTAGATAAGATTGCTGAGTTTGCTTGTAGAGACCAATCTGAGATTCACTTTTTACCTTTTAAAATATCTAAACAGGATGTAGTAGAGGTTATTGCAAACTTTGAACAACAAAAAATCACAATCAAATAATTTTTTGACTAACTCCCTCTACGATCAATTAAATGATTTAAATATTGAATTTTTTGAGCGTACTAAAATTAAACTGTTAGATCCATTAGGTCTATATTTGGCAAATGATGTTAAGTGGATAAAACTAGATGAAAAATGGAACTCTTTTAAATTCCCAGTAGTCATTGGAGGAAAAGGTCCACCGATCCTTCTTCTACATGGATTTGATAGTAGTTTTTTAGAATTTAGAAGAATATATCAATTATTAATAAAAAATTTCCAAGTTATAATCCCTGACTTATTAGGCTTTGGTTTTAGCCCCAGGTCCGCAACAAACGAATACAATCCCTCGAAAATAATTTTATATTTAGTTGATATTCTTAAGAGTTTACAAATAACAAATAATCTAAAAATTGTTGGTGCTTCGATGGGGGGATCAACAGCTTTAAAACTTGCTTTTGAGATCCCAAATATAATAGATAAAATTATCTTGTTATCTCCTGCCGGATTGTTCGGGGAACCAAAGAATATTCCTTTTCCTCTTAACCAAATTGGCGCCTTATTTCTAGGGTTGCCTCTAGTCAGAAAAAATCTCTGTAGGCAAGCATTTGCTTATCCAGATAAATGCGTTGGCGAAATGGAGGAACAAATTGCTTCAATTCATTTGGGTTGTAAAGGATGGAGAAATTCACTTGCTTCATTTGCGAAAAGTGGAGGTTTTGCTGGAACATATAGATATATTCCAAATATCCCAATTAAAACACTATGCGGAAATAATGATCGCATTCTCGGAAAAAAAGAGCTTAAAAATATTAAAAAAGTTAGTAAATTAAATTTTGTAGGCTTGCAGAATTGTGGTCATCTTCCCCATGTAGATCTACCATCATTGTCAGGAAAAATTATTCAGGATTATTTTTTGGAATAAAAAATTTCTACGTTAACTAAGATACTTAAGAATTACAAAAATATAATACAAGACAGATGGAGTAAAGATATAGCTGTCAATTCGGTCAAGAATACCTCCATGACCAGGTAAGAAAGTTCCTGAATCTTTTATTTTTGCATCCCTCTTCATCATTGATTCAATTAAATCCCCAACTAAAGCCATTAGAGAAATTAAAATTCCATATAGTGTTCCAACTAAAAACGGATTTTCCCAATCAAGTAAATATGCAAAGAATATTGCCAATAAAATTGAGCAGGAGATTCCTCCAATTAAACCTTCAACAGTTTTGCTGGGAGATATTGGAGATAGGGATCTTTTACCAAATGACTTTCCAATGAAATAAGAACCAATATCACTTGCAACTATTAAGAAACAAGAAGTCAAAGTTATATTAAGACCTGTAGTATTAGTCAAGTTTTCAAACGAAATAAAACCTTGATTTGTATTTATTACCACTGACTCTAATGCCCTTAACTTAATCCAGTAACTTGGTAGAAAACCTAAATAGAATAAGCCAAAAATTGAGGCTGCGATATCGGATATTGTCCCAGATTTTGGCTGTAAAAGTAACCATGTACAAATGCCAACAGAACATATGGGCAAAATTGAATTTGATATCTCACCTTCAAGCAAACCTATGGTCTCAAGATAAGTAGCAACTATAATAAAAAAGCATGAAAATAATGTGGTTTTTGTGGCTGGTTTTATTCCTTTAAATTCAGCCATTCGGAAAAATTCTAATAATGCTAAGTAAGTAAGTAAAGCAGTTGCTAAAGTAAAAACCCACCCCCCTACCAAAACAACAATTAAACCAAAGGTTCCTATTAGTAGTCCGCTTCTAAATCTCATATCAAATATCAAAGTTTAAAGGACTCTAATATTAAAATTTACCAGATCTTTGTTGTATAAACTTTGATTTTTTATCCAATTAAACCTATCCCTGTCAATTCTTTCTCCGGGAACAAGGAGAGGTATCCCAGGAGGATAAGGACTAATAATATCTCCAGAAATTTTACCTAATGATTGCGAAAAAGGAATACTGCGAGTCTTACTTCTCCAAGCAATTCCAATTTCAATTTCCGGTTTCTGGACTAATTTAAAGGGTGGTTTAAGTACTTTTAATATTTTTGATTCTTTAGAATTTAATAGTAATTTTTTCCATAACTTTTCGAATAGACTGACAAAGTCTTTTTGATTTGAAAAGCCCAAGCAAAAAGTGAGAGTCATCATTTCAGGTAATTCAGCAATAAGACCATTTTTATAAAAAAATTTGTCGGCTGTATAACCATCAATTCCAATTTTAGAGGTATTTAATATTATTTTTAAAGGATCTTGGGTTTCAATAAGAGGAATGTTCTTTTGTATTAATTTTTTGTAAATACTTTTTGCCTTTAAAATCCTTTTTTGATAAGTTGATAAACTTTTTTTATTAAGCCAGTCTTTAAGAGATTCTTCACAAGAAGAAAGTAATAAGGAACTTGGACTAGTAGTTTGCAACAAATTAATACTTTTAATTAAATTATGCCTATCTATTAGATCCCCCTTATACCAAAGTACCGCCGTTTGTGTTAATCCATTCAGAGATTTATGCAATGAATGAATGACTAAATCAGCATTTAATAATAATGAGGATTTTGGTAAATAAAGGTTTTCACAAAATAGAAAATAAGAACCATGGGCTTCATCAACTAAAACGGGTAAATTTTTTTGATGACAAAGATCTATTAAAGGTTTGAGGTTGTTTGCATAACCATTGTAGGTGGGACTTACAAGAATAATCCCTACAACTTTTACTTTAATAGATTTTATTTTTTTAAATACATTTTCTAACCAGTTTTTTGTTATTGGCTTGTAATGTCCAGTTTCCATAGAAAATTCTAGGTCATAAAATATTGGAATTATATTTTGACTCGCACAGATTTTGATAACGCTTATATGAACATTACGTGGCATTAAGATAGATTCACCAGGCTTTGCCATTGCAATAACCGCTGATTGAATTAATCCAGACGCTCCATTAACTCCAAAAAAACATCCTTTTGCTTCAAATTTTTCAGATAAATACCTTTGCGATTTAGGTATTAATCCGCTTTTTGATAATGGTGATCCGATCTCTGGGAGTTCTGGTAAGTCCCAATAGCCAGGAGGGTTTTTTAATAATTTTACTAATTTCTTAGGTAATGCTTGTCCCCTATTATGCGCGGGAAAAAAAAGTGACTTTAAAAACTTTTTAGTTAGAAAAGATGAAATGCTCATAAAGTATTATTGGCACATATTAAAATACTCTCTGTAGGTTTTTTTCTTGGGTTTTTAAAAATTAATGGCACAACCTTATTCTAAATATTCAGCAAAAGGGGATTTAATTTGGTTGATTTTGAGACCATGGATTTTCATACCAAGAATTTTATATATCCTTTTAACTTTTATTTTTCTTTTTTTAAGACTTCTTTTTCAAGGTAACAGTAAAAATAAAAATGTACAGAAAAATCTCTCAAAATACCTTTTTGATGTAATAACAGATTTAGGCCCTTGTTTTATAAAATTAGGACAAGCTCTTTCAACTAGACCAGATCTTGTTAGACAAGATTGGCTTACAGAACTAACAAATTTGCAGGATAATCTCCCACCATTTGATCATAAAATTGCTTTAAAACTTATTGAAGAAGAACTTGGAGCACCCGCTGATGAATTATTTGACCAATTCCCAGATAGCCCTATTGCTTCAGCAAGCTTAGGTCAAGTTTATAAGGCAAAAACTAAAAATAATACATATCTGGCTGTGAAAGTACAGAGGCCAAATTTGTATTTTTTTATAAGGAGAGATGTTGTGATCTTAAGATTTTTAGCTACTTTTTTCTCACCATTATTACCACTCAATATTGGCGTTGGAATTGGAGAAATAATAGATGAATTTGGAAAGGCACTTTTTGATGAAATTGACTACGAAAAAGAGGGTGAAAATGCCTTAAGGTTTGCAGATTTATTCAAAGATAATCCCAATGTTTTTATTCCAAAATTAGAAAAACAGTTTTCATCCAAAAGGATTATCACGACCTCTTGGATTGATGGAGTCAAGTTAAGAGATCGGGCTTTATTGGAAGAAAACAATTTAATACCTGCCTCTTTTATAAAAACTTGTGTAATAAGTGGCCTTCAGCAATTATTTGAATATGGATACTTTCATGCAGATCCTCACCCAGGAAATATGTTTGCTCTAAAAGGAGGAAATGCAGATAGTGGCAATTTAGCTTATGTTGATTTCGGAATGATGGATACAATTACAAATTCCGATAGACTTACTTTAATTAAGGCAATTGTTCACATAATCAACGAAGAATATTACCTTCTTGCAAAAGATTTCCAGAAATTAGGGTTTCTAACCAAAGACCAAGATCTTAAAAAACTTGTTGAACCATTAAAAGAAGTTCTTGGAGGATCTCTAGGTGCTGAGGTTGGCAACTTTAATCTTAAAAATGTTACTGATAAATTCTCAAAACTTATGTATTCTTACCCATTTAGAGTGCCAAGTAGGTTTGCACTAATTATAAGAGCAGTTGTTAGTCAAGAAGGTTTAGCATTAAGACTAGACCCTGAATTTAAAATTTTAAAAATAGCATATCCTTATATTGCCAAAAAGTTACTTACTGATAATTCCGATGAGATCTTAGAAATTCTTTTAGAGGTTGTTTTTGATAACAAAGGTAGAATTCAAATAGAAAAAGTTGAGAGTTTACTAAATATCTTATTTAAAGATTCTGAGAATATTAATTCAGACCTAATACCAGTTGCTAATGCTGGATTGAAATTATTTGTTAGTAAAAAAGGATCCGAAGTTCGGAAAAATCTACTTTTAAGCCTTATAAAAGATGATAAGTTAGAATTGACTGATGCTAAAAAACTCTTAGGTTTAATTAGGGATACATTTAGTCCTTTAAATATTGCAAAAAGTGCAGTTCAAAATATTATCTCTCCAGTTTAGTCTTCATAATTATATCAAGTAATTAACTTATTATTATTATTTGATTAAAATTGAATAGAGTTAATTGATATTTTGAAAAATCTTTTTTTATTTAATAAAAAAACTCAAATCAAAGATGACTCTAATCCTGTATTATTTGATCATTATAGAGAAATCGCAAAGTTAGTAAAAGAAGCAAGAATCCAACAAGACCTAACAATAGAAGAATTGTCTCTTATTTCAAAAATCCCTGAAAGAATAATATATTCCATTGAAAATAATAATAAAAATATTAGACCGAAGTTTCCTTTTATTAGATCAATTTTAATTAAATTAGAGGAATGCTTAGTATTAAAAAAAAATACATTAGTAAATTTAGAAATTAAAAAAGTAGAAAACTATAAGAAAGAAAAAAAGGATTTTTTAATTAACAAATTTGATCTTATCAATACATGGCAGGGAAGTCTTTTGTATTTTTTTTTATTAGTTCTAACCATATTTATGTTAAAGAGATACTTTATTTCAAATGTAAATGTTATTGAGATTCAAAATATTGAAAATAAAATCATTGATGAATAATCTTTAAAAAATCCCTATTTTCTGGTCCTCCCGAAATGATTTCCTAGCTCACTAAAAAATTTTATATTTTCTTCAATTTCTTCTAAAGGTCTATTTAATTTCCATTTCCAGTTATTTTTTGTGGTGCCAGGTCTATTTAATCTACTTGAGTCATCTAAAGATAATATATCTTGTATTGGAGCTATAAATAAATTAGC
>Ga0163109_10004701_pt1 | contig 10339 bp, 21 predicted proteins | sample CRUFie1St13metaG_FD_108704 | JGI IMG/M metagenome (GOLD analysis project Ga0163109, IMG submission 108704) | Marine microbial communities from the Costa Rica Dome - CRUD Field 142mm St13 metaG | ecosystem: Environmental > Aquatic > Marine > Oceanic > Photic zone | place: Costa Rica: the Eastern... | reverse complement strand
TGGTGGCATGTATAGCATGGCAGATCTTCCCATTGAGAAAATGGGAAATTATACAAGCACTGGAGCCATTATTGCTCGTGACTTGAATACCGAACTTATGGAAGTTGAAGATTCCAAAGCAGACGGTAAACCCAAAACTTATGTTGTAAAATTTTCAGATGTGGAGAATATTAATGAAGTATGATGATAGACATGGCGGTCCTTATGACCGAGGCGGAGCAGACAGCTACTACCGCAGAGGATTTGATCCTCACTATTATACTGGTGCAAGTATGCAATCAGAAAAGGTACCAATGGCTCTTATGACTCCAGCAGAAATTACTGCTTATACCAAAGGCTATAATGATAATGAAGAAGCTGGTGATTTTAAGGATTGGGGATGATTATATCAATTGGCAGTGACCATGGAGGTTACACAGTAAAAAAAGCAATCAGTGAATGGTTGGTAGAAGCTGGACATACTGTTAGAGATTTTGGTACAGATAGTGAAGAAAGTTGCGATTATCCAGATTTTGCTAAATTGGTTTGTGATTCTGTTGAACAAAAAGATTCTAAATATGGTATCCTAATATGTGGTACAGGAATTGGAATGAGCATGGCGGCAAATAGAAATCCTGCTATTAGGGCTGGACTTTGCAAAGATACTGAAACTGCTATGTTGACAAGATTACATAACGATGCAAATGTGTTGTGCCTTGGTGCTAGAGTGACAGATTTAAACTGGATGATTAATATCGTGCATACTTTTTTAGAAACTAAATTTGAAGGCGGAAGACACGAAAAAAGAATAAAAAAATTTTAAAAAAGATGCATAAAAAGGTTGACAATAAGACGTCTTGGTATTATTATATAAGAGTAAGTTAAAAAAACAGGAGTTAAAAAACATGGCATACATTTCCGCAGAAGACGTTAAAGCAATTAGACTAGAACTTAAAGCTACATTTCCAAAGTTCAAATTTGGTGTGAAAAAGATGAGTGGTGGTTCTAACGGTGTTGATGTTACTATCAAAGCTGGTCCTACAGACTTTAGCGATTGCTTTAGAGCTAATGATAATGGCCATGCACAGATTAATCACTATCATACACATATGTATGGTGAGCACAAAGATTTCTTTGATGCCGTTCACAAAATTATTAAAACTGCTCCTATCAAAGGAGAAGGTTATTGGAAGAACAAAGGCTGGTATGACAACAGTGATTCAATGATTGATTACTTTGACACTGCTTATTATATTAGCATGAACGTTGGAAGTTGGAACGTACCTTACGTTCAGAAGTAATTACTTGGTACCTACAGAGGCGGTCCGCGGCGACCATATAAGGGTAGGCTAAGTTACTAGATTAAAACAGTTGCATGCCGAGATCTAGAAGCCAAACACAAAATTATTAGGAGGCAAAACGTCTCCTAATTTTATATTTGGAGACAATATGGGATATATTTTATTAGGAATTTTAATAGGCTGGTTACTACCGAGACCAGTGTTTATTGGAAGAATTGAGTTTGCTATATGGCGACCTATTAAAACAAAATTTCCAAGTATTAAAAAATATTTCGGATAGAAAGGAACTCAAATGAATTGTTGGCATTGTGATACTGAACTAATTTGGGGAGGTGATCATGACGTCCAAGACAGCGAAGATTATGACATAGTAACTAATCTTAGTTGTCCAACCTGTAATGCTTACGTTGAAGTTTATCATGCAATAGACGACAATGCAGATAAACAATCGTTTGCGAGTTTTATGAATCAGGTCTCGTAGCTCAGTGGATTAGAGCAACGGTCTTCTAAACCGTAGGTCGCAGGTTCGAATCCTGCCGAGATCACCAAATTGGAGAGGTGCCTGAGTGGTCGAAAGGAGCGGTTTGCTAAATCGTCGTACGGTCAAACGTACCCAGGGTTCGAATCCCTGTCTCTCCGCCAATAAAAGGTCCTGTAGTTTAATGGTAAAACACCCGGTTTATATTCGGCAAAGTCTCCAGATTAGAGAGCGATACAGGTTCGAATCCTGTCAGGACCACCAAGGGCGGGCGTGATGGAATGGTAGACATAACGGACTTAAAATCCGTGGCCATTATGGCGTGAGGGTTCGAATCCCTTCGCCCGCACCATTGGTAAATATCTTAATAAATTAATTGACAAAAAATAGATACTGTAGTATCTTATAGAACATAGGAGTAAAAAAATGAAAGAATGGGTCAACGATTGTTGGAACAGTGTAATGGATTTAGAACATAATCCATTACGAAATATTCCGGATTTACATGCAAGACATATGATAATGCAAATTTTAGCTTGGATATGGTGTATGGTGTTCAGTTTTTACGTTGGAAGTTATTTTGTATTTGGAGTAAGTGCAATTGCTCACGTAGCAGTGCTTGGTGCTATTGCAATTACTGTAGGTACATTTGAACAAGCCAAACGTGGTAATAATATTTTTCAACTTAAAAATGGATACCATAGTTATCCAAGAGCAAGACAGAATCTTTATGTAAACGGTCAAAAAGTAAAACTCGATGACAACGATCCAGGTGGTGAACACGAATAATATCAAAAAAGGAGAATAGTATGAAAGCAGGAGATGCAATTATATTAGCCGCAAGAAAGCAAGCAGAAGGTGAATTGGCTGTACATAAAGCAAACATCGAAGTTTACAAAACAATGCCAGCTGGTATTGGTGAACACTCCGATATTGTTGAAGCAGTTATAGCCGAGCTTGATAAAATGTCGGCGGCTAGTGATCGTTTAGAAATGCTTGATAAGCATTTCAGCTAAACAATTGATATGTTTACTTCTGGGTGACTGTCATAATAGTGATCATCTAGAAGTAATCATAGAAAATAACTTAGAAAGAATTAAATATGGAATTTAAATGTGAAGAATTTGTAGGCATTTGGCACGATGCATATTCAAGCGAATGGTGCAATGATGCAATTGCTAAAATGGAGCAAGGTATTCAATCTGGATTGAGTTTAACTAGACAAGAAAGTGATCAAGTTGTTAGCACTGTTAAGGATGATACACAGATATTCACTGAACACGTAATAATGTCACATCAGCTAGGACCTTTAGCAAATGATTTTACTAGAAAATTTTGGCATGAATTGTATCCTATGTACACTAACAAATTTGGAGGCTTAAACGAAGCAGATCCTCACGCTATCTATCATTTTAAAATGCAAAAAACTTTACCAGGTCAAGGATATCATACCTGGCATGCTGAAAATGCTAGTAGACTTACTTGTAACAGAATTTTAGCTTATTCATTGTATTTGAATGATATCGATGAAGGTGGAGAAACAGAATTTCTTTATTTGCACAAAAGATTCAAACCAAAACAAGGTACCTTTTTATTATGGCCCGCTGGTTTTACTCATACTCACAGAGGTAATCCTCCTCTTAAACAAGAAAAATATATTATAACTGGTTGGGTAGAATATTAATATGGATTATTACAATCGTTTTGAAAAAGATAATAAACTTGCAGTCATAACATTTGTTGATGATGAATTTTTTTCATGTAGTTTCTTTGAAGATGACAAAATCATAGGTAGAATAGATTATCCTGATAAGAGTAGAACTTACGTTGTAGATGCCGCTGAAAATTGGATAAATGGTATCATGACAGCAGATTTAATTAAAAGTTATACAGTGCAAAAAGATTTATTTGCATAATACAATTTATCAGTGTAGTGCTAATGGTAACACAGCGGTCTCCAAAACCGAAGACGGGGGTTCGATTCCTCCCACTGGTGCCAACATAAATATTCGCAAGGAGAAAAACTATGCCTTTAATGCTTACATTAACATTGGCATTGTTTGCATATGATAACAAAGATTTTTTAGAAACAGTTGAATTACAACGTGCGGAAGGTTTTACTTGGCAACAGATTGAATGTAGAGATGTCAATCCAACGTTGCCAGCTATAACTTTCAACACTCCAACTGGTAGAAAAATCGTATGCAACAAGCTGACGAAATAACAACTGAACAAGCTGAGAGAGACTTGGAACACAGTCTCCTCAGTTCAACATATTCAAAACCATTTTATAAAAAAGTATTCACTTGGATAACTTGGCCCATTAGGCATCCATTTTTGACAATCTTTTTGTATGTTTTTTTAATTAATTTCTTGACATAAGACATCTTGATGTTATTATAAAATAGTAAGTTAAAAACAGAGGACAAAGAAATGGCTCGTCAAAAACCAACATATAACACTAAACAAGTGCTTGAGCTGGCTATTGAAGTAGACAAAAAACAAGGATTTATTAAAAGCGGTTTTGGTTACTTTGACCGTGAATCCGATAAACGTGTAAATGATAATAAAACACAAATCTTGAATTTTATGCAAGGCTCAGAAGAAATGCCTAAAATTAGCAAAGATACAGTGTCCAAAGCTAAAAAAATTATCAATGAATTTCAACAAGAATTAATTGCTAAAAAAATGATGGGAACACTAAATGACTTTGAGCAAAGTGTTTTGAATTCGTTGGGCAACGAAACTACAGATACCTTTGGTGTTGCAGTAATTGCAAGTTTGCCAAATAGTTTTCGTGTACTACAGAAACGTCAAGGATTAGATAACTTTTTTGATAAGCACCGTAAAACTAGTGAGTTCGTTGGCAAGATTGGCGAACGTTTACGATTCCCATGTTTTATCAAAGATGTAAAGTTTATTGCCAAATACAATATTCATTTGGTAACTTGTTTAACAGAAGAGAATAATATTATAAAGTTCTTCTTTAATCGTGAACCTGATATACAAGGTATATTAGAAGGCGAACATGTTATTTTGACTGGTAAAGTTAAAACACATGACACTAGCAAATTCAGTCAGTGTAAAGAAACCGTTTTTAATTATGTTAAAATTGAACAAAAAGGTTGACATATACTGTAGTGATGTTATTATGTATATATAAGTTGTTAAAAATAGGAGTGAGAAACTAATGCAGACAACAGAAAAACAAGTTCGTATCGCTAATGGTACATATAGAAATATTAACGTAAAGGATGTAGTGTTTCCTTTAGTGAAAGATTACAAACAAGGCAAAACAGGTAACTTTATTACAGTTGATGGTAGTGCAGTGCCTGGATTCCCGGATCGATCCATTCGTGTTAAGGTAGTTGATAAAAGTGAATTCGACTACATGGAAGACGGTGAGAATGTTGTTACTGGTGAAGCCGCCGAGCCAGAAACAGATGAGCAGATCATCGATAGGTTGCGGGAGCGATTTTCAATCCTCGAAGACATGACATATGCGGCTTGTGATGGTGTTGTGCGAGGTATGGTAGTTACTGGACCTCCAGGTGTTGGTAAAAGTTTTGGAGTTGAAGCAGTTCTTAAAGATGCTGGCATTATGAAAAAACTTAGCAACGATAGCTTGCGAAGGTTTGGAGTTGAAAAAGGTGCGGCGACACCAATTGGACTTTACCAGTTACTATATGATTACAGTGCTGACGGTAGTGTGCTAGTGTTGGACGATTGTGACAGTGTTTTATATGATGAGTTGAGTTTGAACTTGCTCAAAGCGGCACTTGACAGTGGTAAAAAAAGAACACTTAGCTGGAGGTCAGAATCCAGGGCACTTGCTAACAATGGTGTACCTGATCAATTTGACTTTAAAGGTTCGATCATTTTTATTACCAACGTAAAGTTCGAAAGGACACGAGGTAAACTAAAAGATCACCTAGATGCTATAATGTCCAGGTGTCACTATTTGGATCTAACATTGGATACAATGCGAGATAAGTTTCTAAGGTGTAAACAAATCGTTGCAGATGGTATGCTCGACGAATACAAGTTTAGCGATGAAGACAAAGCTGATCTTATGGATTACATCTATACTAACAAGAACAAATTAAGGGAGATGAGTTTGAGGATGGTTCTCAAAATTGCCGACCTTAAAAAGATGAATGCTACTAAGTGGAAGAGTTATGCAGAGTCCACTTGTATGAAAAGGGCATAAAAGATTTAAATGTCCCGTCAAAAGGACATTTAAAACTAGCTGGTGTACTCCTCTGTCTGCGTCACTCTCACTCACACCAGTTAGACCTAGAGGGCTAGTAAGAAATCTTACTAGTCCTCTTATTTTATAAGTAGTAAGAAGGGAATGGAAATTGACTAAACCTAATACAACCTTTAAATTATCAATCAGAGATGTAGAAATAATAGAACATGCCTTGAGAGCAAAAGCAGGACGCAGAGGTCTGGCTATAGCCCAAGGTGAAACATCACCCGAACTTAGACGAGAAATGAATGAAATACAAGAAGTATTGGGCAGACTACACGAACAAAAAAACTTTTACTCTAAGTTTAAAGATGGAAAACCTTATGTGAGTGGATAAATGGACGGATATACAGAATACGGTTATCGAGGACTAGAAGAAATAAAACATAAACAAAAAGAAATAGAAAAACTTCGTGAAGAAGTTACAAAATTAAAAGGGCAATTACAAGCTATGGAAAATAGATGTAATGACCTACAAGCAAAAGCTAGTATACCTCGCTATTGACAGATTATAAAAACGAGCATATAATCAAAATATGAATACAAAACTTATCCTCAAAGACGAGGTTAACTGTAAGTTTGAAGGACTTGCATTGACTACTCGTCGTAAGTTAGAAAAGAAACTTAAATTTTTCTTGCCTTATGCATATCATGTGCCAGCATATAAACTTGGTAGATGGGATGGCTGTGTGGGTTATTTTACTATGGGCGGTGCAACATTTATAAATTGCTTGCCTATTATACTGCCTGTGCTAGATGAAGAAGGCTATGGAGTAGATATTGAGGATAATAGACAATCACATGATTTTCGTTTTGATTTGGTCACCGAAGATATGTTCAGTGATAAAGTTTGGCCTGACAAACATCCTGCTAGTGGTCAACCGATTGTACTACGTGATTATCAAGTTGAAGTTATAAACAAATTTTTGCAAACGCCACAATGTTTGCAGGAGATTGCTACAGGTGCTGGTAAGACATTAATTACTGCGGCACTTAGTAGTATGTGTGAACCCTATGGTCGAACAATTGTCATTGTACCTAACAAGGATTTAGTTTCGCAAACCGAAGCGGATTATATAAATCTGGGGCTTGACGTAGGAGTCTATTTCGGTGATAGAAAAGAACGGGGTAAAACCCATACCATATGTACTTGGCAGAGTTTAAACATACTCGAGAAAAGATTCAGAGACGGACTAAGCGACAGTGGGTTACACGATTTTGCAGAGGGTGTTGTATGTGTAATGGTAGATGAAGTACACCAAGCTAAAGCAGACGTACTAAAAAAACTGCTGACTGGTGCATTTGCTAACATTCCTATACGTTGGGGACTAACAGGAACAATACCCAAAGCAGAACATGAACGTCTGAGTCTCGAAATATCATTGGGCGAAGTTACCAACAGTTTAAGTGCTCATGAACTTCAAGACATGGGAGTTCTTGCAAACTGTGAAGTAAATGTACTACAATTACAAGACACAGTAAGTTATGGTGATTATCAAAGTGAACTTACGTATCTAACTACAAATAAAGATAGATTAGATTATATGAGTGAACTAATAGCCAAACTAGCTGAAGGTGGTAATACACTGGTGTTGGTTGATCGTATCAAAGCAGGACAAGGACTACTAGAAAGACTAGGAGAAGATACAGTTTTTATAAGTGGTAGTATGAAAACAAAAGATAGGAAAGATGAATATGATGAAGTCAGTGAAACCAATAATAAAATCATTGTTGCAACCTACGGAGTTGCCGCCGTGGGGATTAATATTCCTCGTATCTTTAACTTGGTCCTTGTTGAGCCTGGCAAATCTTTTGTCAGAGTTATTCAAAGTATAGGTAGAGGAATCCGTAAAGCACAAGATAAAGACCATGTGCAAATATGGGATATAACTTCAAGTGCAAAATTTAGCAAAAGACATTTAACAGAAAGAAAAAAATTCTATAGAGAAGCAAAATATCCTTTTCATATAGAGAAAGTTGATTACAAATGACAAAAATATTGACAGTTGAGAATAAACCATATGATTTAGATATGGTACCCGAAGAAATAGAAGATATTAGATATTGTGTCTTGGATTACAGTAATCCTAAAGATGCAGATTATATTTTTGTTCCTTTAGTGTTTTTAGAAAGTTTTAATGCTCCAGCGGCAATACTTAAAATAGGTGATAAACAAATCAAAATACCTTTAGATTGGAGTTTGGTAACTTGTGATCCTATGATTGGCGAACCTGAAGTATTACCTGTTACAAGTTTAAATGACAGAGGATTTAAAGCATTTGTGTTTAATCCAATAACAGGATTTTTACCTGCATTTGAAGAAATAGAAATTGTAAACATTTATCAAGAGGTAAAGTGGTATTTTCCAAAATTAAAATTTGGACATATATTGGCTGTACCATTAGAAGATAATGATGACAGCAAGTGTGTTTACTTTGTTAAAGAAACAAATAAAATACCTGATGTTTTAAGTACGGATGATTTATGGTGAGTGGACAAAGAAGATTATTAAAATGGTGGGCAAGAACTGTAGGTATGCCTATTGGTTTGACAGATGAAGATAAACCAGAATTTTTGCCAATACCACAAGAAGATGTAAGAAGAGCATTGTTCTTTAGAACATTTTGGATAATACTGCATATTGTAACTTGTTTTGCAATCATTGCAGGCAATGGAAGGACGTTAGGAATATGGTAGTTGGTTTTATATTAGTAGTTGCTTGGATTTTGCCAAATGGAGAAATTGAAACACAAGCTCTTGACTATTTTACAAGCAATGTGTTATGCTATACAAAAGCAGTAGAATTGGAAGGGCAATCAGCACCAGGTGTTGGTTTTGTATGTTTAGAGGATTATGTACCAGTAAATGAATAAACTTAGTATTAAAGAAGAGATGCGAGCTATTGATCAACGGGATCGAGGCTGGTGGGATAGTTTAACTGAAGAAGAACAAAAGAAGGTTGGTATCTTTGTACTAATGCGTTATACCAGTGCAGTACAAACAAAGAATCCAGATATAGAGTATCATTACCTAGCACTTACTAATGAGCTTGTAAACAAGCACTATAACATATTAAGACGTGACCCTCAACTACAACATAAGTTGTTACAGTGCGTTGGCTTGGGCAGTACACAATTCCATCCATGGATACCACCTAGCAAACAACGTAAAAGCAAAGCTGGAAAACTTGTAAAATGGTTGCAAGAAATTTATCCAATCTACAACGACGAAGAGTTAGAATTATTGGTAAGTACAAATGATAAAGAAGATTTTATTGACCTAGCAGAAGAAATGGGTATGGATAAAAAAGATATAAAAGAGTTATTCAAAAAATGAAAGTATGGTGGTTATTACTATTAGTTACAGCTCAAGCAGATGGAAATATTGCAGTGACACTAGAAGATAGATTTGACTATAAACCAAGTTGCCAAATAGCGGCAGAAGGTAGACAGTTATTTTTAACAGGTGCTCGTGAATATAATAAAGGATATATCTGTGTACAGGAACCTAACAATGACGACAGCTGAACAGGTAGTTTCACAATTAGGAACAATTGGTGTAAAAGCAGGCACATTCACTTGTGAATACTGCAAAAAGAGTTTTCAACGTGAAAGCACTCTGATAGCACACAGTTGTGAAAAAAAGAGACGTTGGCAAGCAAAAGATAATCAAGATGTCTTGGTTGGATTTGCAAGTTATGATTTGTTTTATAGAATTGAGATGCAGAGCAAGCCTAAAGAATACAAAGACTTTGTTGATGGACAATACTATACAGCCTTTGTAAAGTTTGGTGGATACTGTATTAATACTAAAGTGATTGACCAGGAGCAGTTTACACGTTGGTTAATCAAAAACAAAGTAAAATTAAAAGATTGGCCCACTGATAAAATGTATTTGTTGTTTGTGCAAGCTCATTGTAAACGTGAAAGTGTTGAACGTGCATTGGAACGTTTTGTAGAACATGCAAGTGCCACAGAATACTTTGATACATTTTGGGAAAGTGCTAGTGGTTACACAATTGCTGATTGGGTTGAAGTAGGTAAGATAAGTCCTTGGATTATTATAAGCAGTAAACGTGCAGAGCAGGCAATAACTAAGATGCCCAACGAATGCGTGAACAGAATAGCAAATTGTATCGATGCTGATTGGTGGAGTAAGAAAAGACAACTCAATCCACATGACGCACATTTTGTACAGGAGATGATAGATGGGACTACCTGATATTGACATTGACTTTGCTGACAGGCAACAAGCACTAAAACTTTTTAAACATGTACCAGCTAGGCTCAAAGAACGTAAGCACAATACTGGTGTTTACTTTCATAGGGT
>Ga0163109_10004700_pt1 | contig 10342 bp, 10 predicted proteins | sample CRUFie1St13metaG_FD_108704 | JGI IMG/M metagenome (GOLD analysis project Ga0163109, IMG submission 108704) | Marine microbial communities from the Costa Rica Dome - CRUD Field 142mm St13 metaG | ecosystem: Environmental > Aquatic > Marine > Oceanic > Photic zone | place: Costa Rica: the Eastern... | reverse complement strand
ACCCTCGTAATCGGCTCGGGCAACCTCAAATCTTTTCTTTGCCGAGTTTCTCTGATCACGAAGTTTTCCCCAAAGATCAACCTCCCAGCTTAAGTTGATTCCGGATGAGAAACTCTCGGTGGTAAAGGAAGTGCTGCCATTGGGAAAACCAAATCCAATCAGATTCCGCTTACTTCTCGATCCATTCACTCCCACATTTGCCTGTGGTATAATCGAGGCTCCTGCGATAACGGCTTCTTCTCCCCGGGCGAGTGTCTGCTCCGCCATGGCTACAAGGCTTGGGTTTGCACTCCATGCGGTATAAACGGCTTCATTCAGCCATTTATTTTTAAAGGAATCCATCCAATAAGTGACATTTTGATCATCTGAATCGGAATTATCTTGATCAATTGCCTTCCATTCGACCGGTATTTCTGATCCCGCTAATGGATCCATGGGTTTGGTGCGTGAGGGCATACACCCGTACCAAATGGTTGTTATGAAGAGGAAGGGGAGAATATTAAAAATCTTTTTCATACAGATGACTGGGAAATACCAGCTTCAAAACCATGAGTGGCAAATGTGATTAATCGTTCGATCATATCCTGGGTGTCTTCCTCATCACAAGTACCCTTGGAAAAATCTTTAAGTCTACGATGCTGTGCCAGAGTTCCCAGCATGGAAGATACTGAAAGGTGTAAATTCCAATACAAATCCTTTTCCTCTACTTGGGGGTGTGTTTTTCGTAATTCATCCATAAATTTTTCGCAAAGCTCACCGAAAAATTTACGATGCATCGTCTGGATAAATTTCGCGGGTTCCGTAAAAGTACGGGCAACAAGTTGAGCAAGGGTTTCGCGCGTATGTGCACTTTTAGCAATTTCTTCCCCGATTGGAAGGATTAGGGCACGCAGAATATCTTTTGTGCTCAACGGTTGCCCTGCCGATTTCTCTTTCGCTTCTGCTAGGTACTGTATCCTACGTTGATTGATGGGTCTCACCCGCGCCTGCAACATTTCCAACACCATTGCTTCCTTCGATCCAAAGTGGTAATGGGCGGAAGCCAAGTTGGTTTGCGAATGCTGGGCGACTGCACGAAGAGTCAATCCTCCAAATCCTCGGGTAGCGAAAATGGACTCCGTGGTCTTAAGTAAACGATTCCTCGTCTTTTCAGACCTCGCGGATGAAATGGGGTCATTGTTTTGCACAGGCGTACTAATTTAAACGTTTGTTTAAATTTTACAAGCTTGTCTCTGAATTATTTTAGTTATTTATGAACTTTTAAAAGAGCTACTGATTTGAACTTATTAAAAATATCTCGTAAAATTTAGATGTAAATTAATATATAATAAGAAAAATTATTCATATGAGAGTTTTCTTTTAGAGAGTTTTAAAGTTATTCTTTATTTCTCTGAACCTCTCTGTTTACCCGCTTTGTCATTGACAGTTTTTGCAATTTTCGGTTTATTAATCGCTTTTCTTCGAAATTCTACCTTACTTCCCCAGTACTCTGAAATGATTAAGATTCGCTTGCAAAGACACGGAGCCAGACACGCTCCTTTTTATCGTATGGTGGTTGCTCCTTCGAAATCCCGTCGCGACGGAAAGTTTATCGAGGTGCTTGGTACCTACAACCCCCAAGCTCACAAACGCGAAGAGGAATTGAAGCTTAAGATCGACCGTATTGATCACTGGTTGGGTGTTGGTGCACAGCCCACAGACACTGCTAAAAGTTTGATCCGTCAGGGAAGAATGTCCCCGGAAGAGTGGTTAAATCGTGCGAACAAATTGGCTGAAGCCAAACTCAAGCGTAAAAGCAAGGGTGACACTGCTCCATCTATGGAAGAAAATGCCGGTGAAGCTAAAGAACAAGAAAAACCTGCGGAAGAAGCACCTGCAACTAAGGAGGCGAAAGTCGAAGAAAAGCCGGTAGAAGAAGTTCCAGTTGAGGAGGCTAAAGCCGAAGAAAAGCCAGCCGAGGAGGAAAAACAGGAGGAAGCACCTGAGGAAGAACCAAAGTCTGAGGATAAGCCTGTAGAAGAGGCTCCAGCTGAGGAGACAAAAGCCGAAAAAAAGCCAGCCGAGGAGGAAAAACAGGAGGAAGCTCCTGAGGAAGAACCAAAGTCTGAGGATAAACCGGTAGAAGAGGCTAAAGCCGAAGAAAAGCCAGCCGAGGAGGAAAAACAGGAGGAAGCACCTGAAGAAGAACCGAAGTCTGAAGAAAAGCGGGTAGAAGAGGCTCCAGCTGAGGAGGCTAAAGCCGAAGAAAAGCCAGCCGAAGCTGAAAAGAAACCCAAAGCAAAGAAAGCAACTAAGAAAAAGGGAAAAGCCGAAGAATCTTCAGATGAGGCTTCTCCCAAAGAAGACGAGAAGAAGGATTCCTAAGGTCTTCTCTAATTCACGATCATGTATTTTGACTTAACCGATGATTCGCATGAAAAATCCAGTTTTGCGTTTCGATGTTCTCTCTCTATTTCCCAAAACGATTGAGGGATTTACAGAGGAAAGCATACTTGGGAAAGCGATTGATCAAGGACTTTTGGAAATAAATTCGCTTGATTTGCGAAGATGGGCGGAGGGAAAGCACCGCGAGGCAGATGACCGACCATTCGGTGGCGGAGCAGGGATGGTTCTTAAACCCGAGCCTCTATTTGAAGCAATTGAGGAAATTTCCAACGAATCGACTACTGTAGTGTATATGGCTCCTGATGGGGAGACTTTATCCACTTCAGTTGCTCGAGAATTATCCGAATCGCAGCACCTGCTCCTCATCAGCGGTCACTATGAAGGGATCGACCAGCGAGTACGGGATAAGATGGTCGATCGTGAAATAAGCATAGGTGATTATGTGCTCACCAATGGTGCTCTTCCGGCAACAGTATTAATAGATGCCGTTTCAAGACAGGTCCCGGGCGTGCTTGGTGATGAAGAATCTCTAAATGACGAAAGTTTCGAAAATAATTTACTAGCCCATCCACAATATACCCGCCCAGCGGAATATCGTGGAATGAAGGTTCCGGATGTACTTCTTTCCGGTAATCATCATGAAATTTCTAAATGGAGACAGGAAAAGCGGATGGAAAGAACCTCATTCCTGCGTCCGGACTTATTGAAAGCAACCAAGAATTAAAGAGGATACTACGATGAATAATCAACTGCTGGAAGAAATCACAAGTGAGTACATACAAGATAAACGCGACCATTTTAAGGTGGGTGATGGGGTAAAAGTCCATGTGAAAGTCAGGGAAGGTGAGAAGGAACGTATCCAAATTTTTGGAGGTATTGTTATTTGCCGCAAAGGATCTGGTATTCATGAAACATTTACCGTTCGCCGTATTGCTTCAGGCGTTGGAGTGGAGCGAGTTTTCCCCGTTCATTCTCCTATGATTGATAAAGTAGAAGTTGACCGTGAGTCAATTAAGATGAATGCCCGTATGTACTATCTCCGAGAAAGAATTGGTAAGGAGGCCAACAAGGTTAAGGAAAAGCGCCTTTTTGAAGCAAAACGCGGTTCTGTCAAGTAACAGATTTTGTTCCTCCTCAGCTAGCTTGTCCGCAATAAATTGAGGCGGTTTGGAGAGAGGAATTGATCAAGTAACATTTTACCATCAGCAAACTGGCAATCAGGAGTACTATCCACCTCCATTAGTGACTGATAGATTTTCATCGTGCGATCAGCGTACGAGGATAGGGAAAATTTTTTAGTAACTGCCAATTGGTTGGCATTAATCAGATCTTTATATAAAACTTGAAGGTTTGAATGCTGTCGTATGAGTTTTTGTAAATCAGGACTTTTTGAAATGGTTCGGATAATGGCTTTTTGGTTTTTTTCGTCCAGTCTGCCGAAGTCAATCCCGTCTTCCTGTACCATCGATTTGTATGCAATATCAGCACCATGCAAAGGAAAATCTTGTCGATAGCTTTGATAAAATTTTTCCAGGGCAAGCTGAATTGTTTGTTTTAGGTTTTTTATAGATTGTATGCAGTCGAGAGGAATGGACATGCGATTGTATAAATGCTCAAGGGATACTCCAAGTTCTGCAAAGTCACAAGTGATCTCTGGCAGGTTCCTTCCGCATAAACCTTTTCCAAATGTCCAAGGTTCTAAAAACCCAAGACCGAATCCTTCGGCAACGCTAACCGAAAGAATACATTGTGCATGCCGGACCATTTCAGGAAAGGTCACATCGCTTTCTTGCCCAAGTCCATAGGTTAGGGGAAGTTTTAATTCCGAGGCAAAATTTTTCCATTCTTCGAATATCGGAACGAATTCAGGATTGGTAGGCCCCAAACTATTTGCGAAGTGAAAGTCTAAATGAGATGAGGCAAGCAGAGCGAGTTCTCCGAGATTTTTCCGTCGAACCGCCCGGACTGGGTAAAGGAAAAGATTTTCTGGCAGACCTGATTGATGGTTACTTTCCTGAGCCGGAAAAGAGCTAACTGTTGGTACAGCATTGGCAAGCAAATGTACGGGGCTGGGCGAATTTTCGAGCATCTGTGTAAGGAAAGACCGATCGCGTTGATTAAGGGCAGCATAATGAATGTTAGGGCCAGTTGGGTAAGCTCTTTGATAAACTTCGCTGAGGGAGAGATAATTTCCAGGTCTGCCATCTTCTGCAAAGTCATGAGGGTGTAGCAATATCCGCTCCCCAGATTGTGCTAGAAGGGCAACTGCTTCAGTTAGCGAAGGATTTTTACCGAGGGAATGATTATGAATGTGCCAGAGATCTGGTTTTTGCCCAAGTGCTTCCATTGCAGATGTTTGCATCCGGTCCACAAGTATCTGGGGGGCAATTTTTGTCTGAGGAGAGGTATAATCCAAGCCTTCGATGGTTTGTGTATTTGGCAGAATTTTCCCAAGGTAGGTTCTTCCACTTAGAGCAACTGCTTCGATTTCGTTGCCATTTTCTTTCCATGCTTGCAATGTATTTTCTATCACCCGGGTAACTCCACCGGGTTGTAAGTGATAATGGACGACGGCAATCTTCATTGAGCCGCAAAAATGTTTCTAATCGGCAAGAGATGCGCGATGTTCGCGGTATCCTTCTATTTCAATCATGGGAGGTCGTTCTTCCTCAATCACTTCCTGTACGATCTGACTGTAAGCACCGTCTTCCACTTCAAATCTTCGGTAAAAGGTTTCCATGTCAGGTAATTGGTCGATTTTCCCCTGTGCATGTAACCGATTGATAAAGGTTTGAAGAATTCCAAAACTCATTTTACCGAGTGCATTAGTGGTTTGATTACGATGGACTCTGCGATCAAGGTCAGTCTGAGCAAATGCTTCAATTCCAAATTTATAGTAAAGATCGAGTAGGTGTGAGGTTTCTACGCCATAACCGATTGGGAAGGGAATGATTTCCAATACATCTCGACGGGCGGCATACTCTCCAGATAAAGGTTGGATGACATTAGTAAGTTCGGGATAAAAAAGGGAGAAAAGAGGACGGGTGAGGATTTCAGTTACTCTTCCGCCACCACTAGGGCGAAGACCACTTGAATAGTTAAGAGGGCGATCATAGAAAGCTTTTACATACTTTATGTCATTCCGCTGGATAAGAGGGGCAACCAAACCATAGACAAAACGGGGATGGATGTTGGTGATGTCCGCATCCACATAGCAGATAATATCCCCCTTTAGTTGGTGAATTGCTTTCCAGAGATTTTCTCCTTTTCCTCGTTTGTCTCCGACTTCAGGAAGAATATCAGAGGCAAGATAAGTGTCCGCACCATAATTGCATGCAACTTCGAGGGTTTTATCCTGTGAACCGGAATCTATGACAGCAAACTCATCAATCAATGGATAGCGTTCCATCAATTCGGACCTTAGTATGAGAACTTCTTTGCCAATCGTTTTCTCTTCGTTCAGGGTCGGTATGCATAAGGATATTGTTAGGTCTTTTTTCTCTTTTTCCTCAACTAATTTGAGAATATCCCAAAATTCTCCGTGATGAAAAGTGTTTCTGGAAAGCCAATTACTTTTTTCCTCCTCTGTCATAGCTCGCACACTCCTTCGTCGATTGCCTGAAGCAAAGTTATGAGTTGTGCGAGACCGGCGTATATGGGTTCGAGATGAATCGTTTCATTTTCTTCTCTCAAGTTTTCAGCAGTTGTTAATCCCAGCGTGATACCGGGGTGACCGGCACGAATGATCGCATTTAGATCTCCCGTACTCGGATCAACTTTTGGGGTTATACCTGCCTCATGCATAATGGCACGAGTTGTCTTTACCAATGGATGTGTGAAAGGAATTCCGCAGTTTTGTCTTTTGGCCACAATTTCCATCCTGACTTCCGTGCCTGTCTCAAGTGAGAATTGCTCGCAGATTTCATGAAGACTCTTTTCTAAGTCGTCGATCACTTCATCACCTTCACTAGTGATTTCGAAACGAAGGCGTCCGGTTCTTGGAGAAGTATTGAAACTCGAGCCAGCTGTAAGACCGCCAAAAGTCATTTTAGATTTAGGTTCTTTGGGGAGGGAGATTTCCATAAGTTGATTAATCAACCTGTTAAGGTGTGAGATGGCACCGGCTGCACCAAAACTTGACCAATCATAATCGCTCGGAATATTCAAATTGATTTGTGCACGCAAGGTCCCAAGACCCGAATAGCTAAGTCTTCCCTGTGTGGCCCCTTCCACGCAAATCCCAGCCTTGGTCGGTCTGCTCATTGTTTCGAGAAAGCCGCGAGTACCTTCCATATTGGCACGACCCAAGCTTTTTACATTCGCTACCAAAAGGAGATCATCCTTGAATTTAATATTAAGGTGGCTCAGGAGTTTGGGAAGAGCTACGACCGCAGCTAGTCCAATTGCATTGTCTGCAATACCAGGTCCGGTTATAAAATCGGAGCCGACTTCCAGTACATGCCTAGTGTCAGCACTGAATACTGAGTCTGCATGAGCCATAACCAAAATGGTGGAGTTTCCGGAACTTCCTTGTACGATACCGCTGGCATTTCCAAATTCATCAAGCGTGGGGTCTTGCAATCCATTTTCCCGAAATCGATCAATGACCAAACGAATACGATCCTTTTCCCCATAGGTCGGGGAAGGAATTTCGCCAAGTAAAACGGCATCTGTCAAAAAAGTCTCCCTTATTGATCGCAAGCTTTCAATCTGGCGTGGTACTTCTTTCAATAAATTGTCCAAAGTTGAATCTTTGGTTTGAGTATCAAATGTCATTAATAAAAGGCATTACGAAAAAATGGACAAGTTTGCCATGTCAAAGTATCAACAATCTTTTCTTCATTGAAAAAAAGGCTTAATTCTTGCATAAGTCCATCCGGTGATTGCTTGAATTGTTTCACCTCTTCGAATCATGGCACAAAACATAGGATTTATTTCAACCCGTTTTGCAGGGCAGGACGGAGTATCGCTTGAGAGCGCCAAATGGGCGGAGGTTTTGTGGGAAGACCGACACATTAGCTTTTGGTACAGCGGGCAGAGCGACAGAGATCCTGGAATAAGTTTTGTCACTCCGGAAGCTTACTTCGGATTTTCAGAAAATAAATGGATCAATGAAAGAATCTGGGGTACGGAAAAACGGGAGAGATTTGTGACCGAAAGAATTCGGGAACTTACAGATTATTTGAAAGGTACACTGTATCGTTTCGTGGAAAAATTTGGAATTGATATTCTTGTGCCACAAAATTGCCTAGCCATTCCCATGCATGTCCCACTCGGTCTTGCGTTGACTGAATTTTTGTCGGAGACGCGGATGCCTGCGATTGCCCACCATCATGATTTCTTTTGGGAAAGAACACGGTTTGCTGTAAATTGTATACCAGAGTATCTAGATATGAGCTTTCCTCCTAAACTAACCAACATGAGGGATGTGGTGATCAATCAGGAAGCACAGGAGCAACTTGCCTTGCGTAAGGGTAGTTCATCTCTGGTAATACCAAATGTTTTTGATTTCGATAACCCACCCGAACAGGCGGACGAATACGCATCTGATGTAAGGAGTGAGCTTGGTCTGGATGATGATGATTTCTTTATTCTGCAACCTACCCGGGTGGTTCCACGCAAGGGCATTGAGCAGGCAATTAAATTGGTCAGTCTGTTAAAGGACAAAAGGTGTAAGTTAGTAATTTCTCATGAAGCGGGTGACGAAGGTTATGAATATCTTGGTATGCTTGAGCAGTTGGCGAAGGAAGAAGGTGTGGACATGCGAATTGTGGCCCATCGTGTGGGGGAGGTCAGACAGAGAGACTCTGAAGGTAAGAAAATTTACACATTGTGGGATCTCTATCACCATGCTGATTTTGTTACTTATCCAAGCATATATGAAGGTTTTGGTAATGCATTACTTGAACCGATCTATTTCAAGAAACCGGTTTTGATCAACCGCTACTCTATCTTCATCCGAGATATTGAGCCGAAAGGCTTTCGTTTATTAACCATGGATGGGTTTGTGACGCCTTCTCTTGCCAAGAGGGTCAAGCAGGTATTGGAGGATCAGGATTTGAAAAAGGAAATTGTTGATCATAATTATGAAGTGGCCCGTCAATTTTATTCTTACTCCGTGGTTCGCAGTAATTTGCGTGCTTTTATTTCCAGTTTTACCGGGTACTAAATTCTTATCTTTCTAACTTCCTGTGATTACTCATATTTCCAGTTCTAAATTAAAGATTATTCGCCGTAGATTGTCATTGATTTATGGCATTGATGAAGCAGATGTATTACTTGAGCGACTTTATCGCATGGTCGGCAGATATGGAGTTGGTATGCAACCCAGCCAAACAGGAATTAGTCTAAGTTCTAAGGATGTTGTTCTTATCACATATGCAGATATGGTCAAAGGTGATGAGGTTGGACAAAGTTCTCTTTCGTCGCTTAGAGATTTTTGTACAGCTAGGCTTAAGGGTGCTGTTTCCACGATTCACATACTGCCTTTCTACCCTTGGACCTCTGATGATGGCTTCTCAGTTGTGGACTATCGTGAGGTGTCCACGGACTATGGAACTTGGGAAGATATCAGCAAATTGGGGGAAGACTTTGATTTGATGTTTGATCTGGTGTTAAACCACTGTTCAGCAAAAAGTCCATGGTTTAAAGAGTATGTTTCTGGAATCGAGCCTGGACTGAATTATATTATGGAAGGAGATCCCGAAAAGGACTTTTCGATGGTTGTTCGTCCTCGTTCAACCCCATTACTGACTCCGTACCAAACCCGTAAGGGTGAGCGGCATGTGTGGACAACTTTTAGTGCCGACCAGGTAGATCTTGATTGGACTAGTCCTGATCTGCTTTTCGAGTTTTTGGACATTATTCTGTATTATGTTTCGATCGGTTGTAGAATCCTTAGGTTGGATGCGGTTGCGTTTCTTTGGAAAAAAATAGGCACTAATTGTCTGCACTTACCGGAGACTCATCAAATTATTAAATTAGTTAGGAATTTTCTGGAAATTGTGGCACCTGAAGTAGTTATTCTAACAGAAACAAATGTTCCTCATGAAGAAAATATATCCTATTTTGGCAAGGGGGATGAAGCTCATGCTGTCTATCAGTTTTCACTCCCGCCTCTTTTGCTTCACGGACTGCTTAGAGGAACATCGGTCCCGCTTACAAATTGGGCGAACAATTTGACTTCACCGCCTAAGGGGTGCCATTTTCTGAATTTTACTGCCAGTCATGATGGGGTAGGGGTTCGTCCGCTTGAGGGAATTCTGCCCCGTGATGAAATCCTAGGTCTTGCTGATGAAGTAAGGGAAAAGGGAGGGTTTGTCTCTATGAGAAGTTTGGAAGATGGAACAGAATCTCCTTACGAACTGAATTGTACATACTACTCTGCTTTATCAGATTTGGATAATGAGCAACTAGGTATGACAAGGTTCCTGTGTTCGCAGGCGGTTGCATTGGCCATGAAGGGAATTCCAGCAATTTATTTCCACTCCCTTTGTGGAACACCAAATGATCTGGAAGGCTACAAGAAAACCAAACGTCATCGTACGGTAAATCGAAGGAAATGGCAGCAATCTGAATTAGAAACTTTACTTGACCAAAAAGAGACCCTGCCTTCCCAAATTTTTCAATGGTATTTAAGGACGCTACGAGTTCGAGCTGGCTGTCCAGCCTTTCATCCGGAAGCCCATCAGGAAATCATCAATCTAGGAGCATCAGTATTTGCCTTACGAAGAGATACGGTTGATGGTGGGTTAACCGTATTTTGTCTGTTTAATTTTACTTCCGGGGAAATTACTGTGAAAAAAATGAAGGAAATTAACGATGTCTTTCCATCAGGAAAAGCTCGTGAACTGATTAGCGGTGGGGAGATTGAATGGGCTGGTCCAAAAAAATCCGGAGGTATTCTCACGCTTCGTCCATATCAGGCCATCTGGTTAAGTTCATCTTGAATCTTTTT
>Ga0163109_10004699_pt1 | contig 10345 bp, 14 predicted proteins | sample CRUFie1St13metaG_FD_108704 | JGI IMG/M metagenome (GOLD analysis project Ga0163109, IMG submission 108704) | Marine microbial communities from the Costa Rica Dome - CRUD Field 142mm St13 metaG | ecosystem: Environmental > Aquatic > Marine > Oceanic > Photic zone | place: Costa Rica: the Eastern... | reverse complement strand
CCTGGTGATTATTGCGAAGGTGTAATACCCGATCCCATTCCGAACTCGGAAGTCAAGCCCTTCTGCGCCGATGGTACTTTGTCTTAAGACATGGAAGAGTAGGACGTTGCCAGGCTATAAAATTGAACTAACAATTTTAGTTATAATATAATCCAGGTTTAAAGTTATTTTACCATTCAAATAATAACTGTACTCAATTTGCATTCTCCGTCTCAACCAAAATGCTCTCGACATCAAATTTGAGAAATTTTTATCCAAATTTTTTCTATGTAATCTTTTAAAAGTAATTCCTTTATATTTATTTATATAAATAGAATTATTATAGGCATAAAGCATCAATTTCACATCAATAGCTAAAGAGCTAAAATAAAATGGTTTACCTTTTTTAAAAAATTCCACTAGCATTTCTCTAGAACAAGAAATTGAACTAGTTCCAAATATTTGCGGCCAACTCACAAATATTTTTTGGAAAAAAACATTTTTTTTATATTCTTTAATTTTACTTTCCTCATAGAAATCTTTTGAAAATAAAATTGGAATATCTTGAATAATTTTGATACTTGATTGACTAAATATTTTTGATATTTTAGTTAATTTTAAATTTGAAAATTTGTCGTCACCATCTAATAGACATATATATTTACCTTTAGATTTTTTTAACCCAAACTTAATTTGATACATTTGATTAAGAACTGGAAATTTGTTAAATTTTTCTTTTATGTGAAAATATCTTAACTTTTTTGAATTTTTAAATTTATCTTTTGAAGGCCTATTTGATGTATCTACTACTATTACTTCGTAATTTAAATAATTTTGATTCATGCAAGTTTTAATACATTCATTTAAGTACTTTGACTGATTGTGTGTATTAATAATTATACTAAAGTCCATTTGTTAAATTATTCAGTATTTTATATACTGATGCAACAATTCTTTTATTGACCAAGTAAATTTTAGTAAGTAAAAGGTCTGAAATTATGAAAATAAAAAGCTCATTAAAATCATTAAAATCAAGAGACCTAAATTCTAAATTGGTAAGAAGAAGAGGACGAGTTTATATAATTAATAAAAAAAATCCAAAATTTAAAGCAAGACAAAAATAGTTATGGATAATGAAAGTCATAAAAAGACGTGGAATAATTTTACTAAATTTGTTCTTTGGGGATCAGTCTCGGTAGTTGTTGTATTAATTCTTATGGCTCTATTTTTATTATAAAGTATTAAAATGATTATTGGTTCAATTTCAGAAAATAAAAAATTTGAGAAACGAGTTTCCCTAGTTCCTGATATTATTAAAAAATACACAAATCTCGGACTGGAGGTGCAAATAACAAAAGGCTATGGCGATCATATAGGTTTTAGCGATAACACCTATATAAAAGCTGGAGCTAATATTATTGAAAACAAGCAAGAAGTTTTAAAAAATTCAAATATATTAATACAGTTAGATCTTATTGAGGAAAATGATTTTATTAATTTAAAAAAAGACTCAACTTTAGTTGGATCATTAAATTTTTCGCAAAATAAAGATAAAATTGAAAAATTAAAATCTAATGGAGTAAATATTTTTTCCTTAGAATTGCTTCCAAGAATAACTAGAGCTCAATCAATGGATATTTTATCGTCACAAGCAAATCTTGCAGGATATAAAGCTGTTGTTGATGCATTTTCATATTTCGAAAAAGCAATACCAATGATGATGACAGCAGCAGGAACGGTACCGGCTGCAAAAGTACTCATAGTAGGCGCTGGAGTAGCTGGGTTGCAAGCAGTGGCAACTGCAAAAAGGCTCGGTGCAGTTGTTTTTGCAACTGATGTAAGAATGGCTTCAAAAGAACAGGTCGAAAGTCTAGGTGGAAAATTTTTAACCGTAGAAGGAGCAGAAAACCTTGAGACTGAAGGCGGCTATGCCAAAGAAGCCTCAGAGAATTTTAAGAGGAAGCAAGAGCAACTATTATCAGATACTTTAAAAAAGATAGATATAGTAATTTGCACAGCATTAATACCTGGCAAAAAAGCTCCAATTATAATTAAAGATGAAATGATAAAAGATATGCAGCCAGGATCAGTTATTTACGATTTAGCTGCCATACAAGGTGGAAATACAGCCTTTACTGAAGTTGATCAAATAATTAACAAAAATGGAGTTAAAATTATGGGTGAAAAAAATATTCTTAACAAACTTCCAATATCTTCCTCAAATCTTTATGCGAAAAATTTATTTAACTTTATTTCAAATCTTTATGATAAAGAAAATAAAAAAATTAATATTAATTTGGAAGATGAAATAATAAAAAATACGTTGATAAAATAAATTATGGAAATTGACCCATTTATATTCAGATTAAGTATATTTATCTTAGCAATATTTGTAGGATACTATGTTGTCTGGAGTGTGACCCCATCTTTACATACCCCTTTGATGTCAGTTACGAATGCTATTTCGTCTGTGATTATAGTTGGAGCCATAATTGCATCTTTAGCAGGTAAATCATCTGAAGTTTTTGATACTGCCAGTATATTTGGTTATCTAGCTATAATTTTAGCAGCTGTTAATATTTTTGGTGGCTTTTTAGTAACTCAAAGAATGCTAGCTATGTATAAAAAGAAAAAAAAAGATAAATAAAAAATAATATGTCAGCAAATTTATTAGCAATATTTTATTTAGTCTCTGGAGTTTTGTTTATTTTAGCTCTCAGAGGTCTATCTTCACCCGAGACATCCAGACAGGGGAATTTGTATGGAATTATAGGTATGATAATTGCGATTACTGTTACAATAGTTTCAGTAGGTAATTTTTCCACTGGTTTTATTTTCCTTTTGATTTTTTTATTATTGGGTGGGGCGATTGGTGCGTTTATAGCATTTAAGATTCCAATGACTGCTATGCCAGAGCTAGTAGCTGGTTTTCATAGTTTAGTTGGTTTGGCTGCAGTATTTGTAGCAATTTCTGCATTTTTAAATCCAGAAATATTTAATCTTGGTTTTCCGGGAGATATTAAAATTGCAAGCTTGATAGAAATGTCATTAGGTGCAGCGATTGGTGCGATCACATTTACTGGATCAATTATAGCTTTCTTAAAATTGAGAGGAATTATGTCTGGCTCACCGATCACATTTGTTGGACAACACCTTTTAAATCTAGCATTAGGAATATTCCTGATCGGATTGATTTTTTATTTATGCAAAACTCAATCCGAGTATTTATTTTGGTCTTTAATAATTGTATCTTTCTTAGTGGGTATATTACTTATTATACCAATTGGCGGTGCTGATATGCCGGTCGTAATTTCAATGCTAAATTCTTATTCAGGCTGGGCTGCTGCTGGAATAGGTTTTACACTTGAAAATACAGCCTTGATTATCACTGGAGCATTAGTTGGTTCATCAGGGGCAATTTTATCTTATATTATGTGTAAAGGGATGAACAGATCCTTTTTTAATGTTATTTTGGGAGGATGGGGAGCAACAGATGATACCTCAAGTAAAAAATCTACTGAGCAAAAACCTGTTAAAAGTGGCAATGCGGATGATGCTGCATTTTTAATGAAGAATGCCTCATCAGTAATTATTGTTCCAGGTTATGGCATGGCAGTGGCTCAGGCCCAACATGCTCTTAAAGAAATGGTAGACTCACTTAAAAAAAGTGGAGTTAAAGTATCCTATGCAATTCATCCAGTTGCTGGAAGAATGCCAGGACACATGAATGTTTTATTGGCTGAAGCAAATGTTCCTTATGACGAGGTTTTTGAACTTGAGGATATAAATAACGATTTTGCGAATTGTGATGTTGCTTATGTAATTGGTGCTAATGATGTAACAAATCCAGTTGCCAAAACCGATCCACAAAGTCCAATTTATGGAATGCCAATTTTAGATGTTGAGAAATCAAAATCAGTATTGTTTGTAAAAAGAAGTTTATCACCAGGTTATGCAGGTATAGATAACGATTTATTTTATAGAGAAAATACATTAATGTTATTTGCAGATGCAAAAAAAATGACGGAAGAAATTACAAAAAGTTTGTAGGATAAATTGAGTACAAAAATATTTTGTGACATAGCCGAAATTAGTCAGATTAAAAAATTTAATAAAAAAAAAATTGTTAAAGGTTTCACTACTAATCCAAGCTTAATAAGAAAAGCCGGTGCCAAAGATTATAAATCTTATTGCAAGAAAATTTTAAAAGTCTGTTCTCAAAAACCCATATCTTTCGAAGTTTTTGCAGATGACTATAAAAATATGATTAAACAAGCATACATACTAAACTCATTAGGAAAAAATGTTTATGTTAAAATACCTTTTTGTAATTCAAAGGGTAGTTTTTGTGGAAAGATTATTAAAGAATTAAATAAAAATAATATTAAATTAAATATTACAGCTGTTTACAATTCATCTCAAACAAAAAAAATTTTAAAAAATATTAATAAAAAATCTAAAGTAATTATATCAATTTTTGCAGGAAGATCAGGTGATTCAGGACTAGATCCAATTCCAGAATTTAAGAAAAGTTTGTTGTTATCTAAAAAATATAAAAATGTAGAAATTTTATGGGCAAGTGTGAGGGAGCCATATAATTTTACTCAAGCAAAACAAATAAAGTGTCATATTATTACTGTACCGCCATCAATAATAGAAAAAATAGAAAAATTTGGAAAAAATTTTAAAGATTTAACAATTGAAACTGTGAAAAATTTTTTAATTGATAGTAGAAAATCAAATTTTAAAATTTAATTTTCTGTAATGAGAGAAAGCAATTTTAAAAAATATTATAAAACTTTTTCAGTATTTTTATTCTTATATTTATCTTTAATATTAGGTTTTTATATTGATGAAAATCTTAATTTTGGTGCTATAGGTGATTGGCTACATACAGATAAACCTGTTATCGAAGCCTTATCAGAGGATATTAAAAAAGCACTTTTAAATTATGAAAGTTTCGGTCATAGACATTCACCATTATATTTAATTTTTTTAAGTTTTTTTTATAAATTAGGCTTTTCACTAGATCTAATTAGATTTTTACACTTAAATTTATCAATTTTACTAATTTATAATTTTTATAAATGTTTGGCTTTTAAATTTGAGCAAATAGATAAAAAAATACTTTTGCTAATATCTTTTTCACTTTTTCTCTCACCAACATTCAGATCTCTTTCAATTTGGCCTAGTACAAGAATAATTGGTTTAATATTTTTTGTAATGTCTATTTATGAGTTTTTGAAATACCAAAAATTTAGTAAAGAAAAATATATATTTAAAAATTTATTTTTCCTAATTTTATCTTCATATATCAGCCCAAATTTTTCAGTTTTTGTAATATATTTTTTCTTTCATTATATTAAAAAAGAAAACCTTGTATTAATAATAAAATATCTCATTTTTTGTGGATTATTATCGTTACCTGCGTTTTATTATTTATTTATACTTGATGTTAATTTCTTAACAGCCGGAACACCAGGCCCATCAGAAGACGAACCAATTGGATTGAGTTTTAACTTTGCAAATAAAATTTTAATAATTTCAAGTATAATTTTATTTCATTTACTACCATTTTTATTTTGTAGATCTATCTTTAATGAGTTCAAAAAAATAAAAAATTTAAACTTACTATTCTTTTTTATTATATTTTTAATAAGTTTATTTTATTTCAATTATATTCCAAATTATACTGGTGGAGGAGTTTTTTTTCAAATTTCGTATTATTTATTTAATAATAATTATTTTTTTTATTTTGTAAGCTTTATATCTGTATTAATTTTATGTTTTTTTTCTAACAAAAATCTTAATAATTTTTTAATTTTTTTAATCTTAATAATATCTAACTTACAAAATACTATTTATCATAAATATTATGACCCACTTGTATTGATTATTTTTTTTACAATTATTTCAAACTACCTAAGTAAAAATTTTTTATTAAAAAAAAATAATATTTACTACTTATACTTTTTCTATATAGGTTTTATATGTATGAGGCTAATAAAGAACTATATTTATATTTAATACTTTGGTTGCGGGGGACGGATTTGAACCGCCGACCTTCAGGTTATGAGCCTGACGAGCTACCAGACTGCTCCACCCCGCGGTATTAGATTCTATTTTTAAGCTTGTTAAGCTTTTTTACTCTTTTAATATTTTCTTGGAGTATTCTTTTCTTTTTTTCAGACGGCTTTTCATAGGTATCTTTTAATCTAATGATTTTAAAAAAACCATCCCTTTGAAGTTTTCTTTTTAAAACTCTAAGAGCTTGTTCTACATTGTTATCTTTAACTTCTATTTTAATAAGTACCTCCAAAAAAAATTGGTTATTAACACTTTAATAATTTCTTGTCTATAGAATTTCTCAATTAATCTTTCAATTGTTTTGCTTTCTCTTTATTACGTTTTTCTCTTTTCAGACGCCTTTCAGCTTTTTCCAAGGCTAGGACTAGATCTTTCTGAGTAAATAAATTTATAGATACTGGATCTTTTGGATTAAGATTATTAAAATTCCAATAACTTTTATTTCTTATTGACGTTACTGAATTTTTTGTAATTCCTACTAGCTTTGCAATTTGGGAGTCTTTCAAGTGAGAGTGATTTTTTAAAAGCCATAGAGCTGAGTCAGGTTTATCTTGTCTTTTTGAGAGAGGAACATACTTTTTAATTTTCTCTGACTGACCAGATATCTCTATATGATTAATTTTTATTTCCAAAGGTCTGCTTTCATCTTTTGAGGATAAATCTATCTCTTCTCGAGTTAATTGTCCTGCCATAATAGGATTATATGGCTTTATCCCTTTGGCAACTTCCCCATCTGCGATACCTTGTACTTCTACTTCATGTAAATTACAGAAATTTGCAATTTGCTTAAAAGTCAATGTAGTGTTTTCAACTAGCCAAACAGCAGTAGCCATTGGCATTAAAAGTCCATTTGTCATTATTTTTTATCAGATCTAAAGTTTTGAAATTTTTTATTAAACTTACTTACTCGTCCTTTGTCTAAAATTTTTTGTTTACCACCAGTCCATGCCGAATGAGATTTTGGATCTATCTCTAATTTAAGAACATCGCCTTCATTACCCCAAGTTGATCTAGTTTCAAATTGTGAGCCGTCAGTCATTTCCACTTTAATCATGTGGTATTTTGGGTGTATATCTTTTTTCATATCGAGACTTATAGCAAATGATTTTTATAAAACAATTAAAACTTATCTAAAATTTTTACCATTTTTTCATTTATACTTGGATTTGATGTAATGACTTCAATATCATTAATTTTTTCAATGTCTGCCTTATTAATTATACCACCAGCTTCTTGGATTAATAAAATTCCTGGAGCAATATCCCAAAGATTTAAATTTTCCTGAAAAAATCCATCAAATCTACCTGAAGCTACGTATGCCAAGTCTAAAGCTGCGCTCCCTGAATTTCTGTTAGCAAGTTCAATATTTCTATACTTTTTACCATTTGATGCAAACAAACATTCATTAAGATTTTTTTTTTTTGAAACCCTCATTCTTTTATTATTTAAATATGATCCATTATTTTTTTCTGCAAAAAACATTTCGTCTTTTATGGGATCAAAAACTAGACCAGAGGTTATAACTCCATAAGACTTTAAGGCAATACAAATAGAAAAATGAGGAATGCCATGAAAAAGATTGGATGTTCCATCAATGGGATCAATAATCCATATATTTTCCTCATCAGTATTTTTTGTGAAGCCAGACTCTTCACTAATAACAGAATAATTTTTTTTTGCCTTTAAAAGCTCATCTATTAAAATCTTTTCAACTTTTTTATCTGCATTAGTGACAAAATCTGAAGGGCCCTTCATTGATACTTGCAGATTCTCTATTTCCCCGAAATCTCTAATTAGTGATTTTGATGCCTTTTCACAAGCTTTAATCATAATATTAAGGTTAGGTGAAATAGAGTTCATTTTTAATTCAAATTTTTTTGATGTACTCAGATGTTCTTGTATCAATAATAACTTCATCACCTATTTCTATAAAAGGTGGAACTTGAATTTTAATTCCATTATCTAGAGTTGCAGGTTTATATGAAGATGAAACTGTTTGACCCTTTAAAGCGGCATCTGTCGTATCTATTTTACAAGATATCTGATTTGGCAATTGTATCATAATTGGTGTCTCGTTATGAAAACTAACTAGTACTTCTAAATTTTCTTTAAGCATTTTACCTTTATCTCCAACAATTTCTTTTTTGATTTCAATTTGTTCAAAAGATTTTGTATTCATGAAATAGTAATTTCTTTCATCTTCATATGAATAATTAAATTTATTTTCTTCAACAGATGCTTTTTCTAAAGTTTCACCTGATCTAAATCTCTCATTTAACTTAGTGTTTTTATTTATACTTTTCATTTCTACTTGTGCAAAAGCTCCACCCTTTCCAGGTTTAACATGTTGTGTTTTCAAAACTTCCCATAGATCACCTTTATGTTCCAAAAGCATTCCCACTCTTATTTCATTTGCTGTTATTTTCATTTTAGTTTTTCTATTGCTTGCACGGGTTTATAATCTTTATTATTCCAAACGTATCCTGAAATAGCTAAAAAGTTTGATTTATTCAATAAAAGTTTCTTGTAATTACTCAATTTTATACCACCAATAGCAATTATTGGTATTTTTGTAATTTTTTTTGCGTATTTCAATAACTCTATGTTTGCCTTGAACTTTGTTTTTTTTGTTTGCGATGAAAAAAAAGCCCCAATAGCTATATAGTCCGCTTTATCATCTATAGCTTTTCTAATCAATTTTTTAGAATTATGACATGTTATACCAATGATTTTCTCTTTTAATAGTTTTCTTGCTATTTTTATATCAATATCCTTTTGTCCAATGTGACATCCATCTGCATCAATTTTTTTTGTCAAAAAGGGATCGTCATTAATAATAAATTTTACTTTGTTTTTAATGCAAATTTTTTTAACTTTTTTTCCAATAGCTAAAATTTTTTTTTTGGGGGTTTTTTTTAGTCTTAATTGGAAAAAAGATATTTTTTTTGTTTTAAAAATTTCTTCTAAATGTTTAAAAAAACTATTATTACTAATTATATTTGGCGAGATTAAATATATAAATTTTTTTTTTGAATTTTTAAATTTTCTCAAGATCTTCTGACCATTTACCCTTAGACGCTAAAGAACACATTTTTGCTCTATGATTAAACACTTCCTGTGTACCTTTGATATTTTGAGTGTCTTTTGACCAAAATTTTAAAGCACTTTGTTGTAATGCTCTACCATATGAATACGTCATTGTAAAATTGGTATCATTAATTAAATTAATACTATTCAAGTTTTTCGCAGCATCAAATTCTGATTGTCCGCCTGATAAAAAAGCAATTCCAGGAACTTCAGATGGTACTGACATTTTTAAGCATTTTAAAGTTAGTTCAGCAATTGTTTTTGTATCTATTTCTTTTTTAGAACCCGCTCCTGGTAGAATCATATTTGGTTTTAAAATAATACCACCAGAATCTACTTTATGTTTATTAAGTTCATCAAAACATTTTTTAATTACTTCAGAAGTTTTATTAAAACATTCCTCTGCACTATGATTTCCATCCATAAGAACTTCAGGCTCCACAATTGGTACCATTCCACATTCTTGAACCAGTGCAGAGTATCTCGCAAGAGCATGCGCATTGGAATAGATTGATAGTTTACTTGGATAACTTTCCGAAATTGAATATACTGCTCTCCATTTAGTAAACCTGGCACCTAATTTATAATACTCTTTTAATCTTTCTCTTAAGCCATCTAAACCCTCTGTAATTTTCTCATCTGGTGAATTAGCAAGAATCTTTGCACCAGTATCCACCTTAATACCTGGGATGGCACCAGAACTAGATATTAATTCTGGAATTTTTTTATTCGTAGAAGTTTTTTGTTTGATTGTTTCATCGTATAAAATTACCCCACCAATGAAACTTTTCATTGCCTCAGAGGAAAAAAGTGTTTCTCTAAACAATAGCCTGCTTTCAGAGCTTGAGGAAACACCAACTGCCTCAAGACGTTTTGTCATTGTACCAGTACTTTCATCAGCAGCCAAAATTCCTTTACCTTTTTCTAGTATTTTTTTTGCTATTTGATTTAATTCTGTCATGAATTAAGTGCCTTTATACCAGGAAGTTCTCTTCCTTCAAGAAATTCTAGAAATGCTCCACCAGCAGTTGAAACAAAATCAAAGTCCTTTGCCAGTCCAAAATTATTTAGAACTGCAACAGTATCTCCACCACCAGAAACACAGTAAATTTTATTTTCTTTTTTTCTGACTATAATTTGTTTAGCAATCTCTTTACTTCCTTTTGAAAATTCTGGATTTTCAAAATAACCT
>Ga0163109_10004698_pt1 | contig 10345 bp, 6 predicted proteins | sample CRUFie1St13metaG_FD_108704 | JGI IMG/M metagenome (GOLD analysis project Ga0163109, IMG submission 108704) | Marine microbial communities from the Costa Rica Dome - CRUD Field 142mm St13 metaG | ecosystem: Environmental > Aquatic > Marine > Oceanic > Photic zone | place: Costa Rica: the Eastern... | reverse complement strand
GCCTTTCGCTCGGCGTGAGCTCAAGACGTTGCGTCCGTTGGCAGAAGACATGCGCTTGCGGAAACCGTGCTTGTTTCGTCGCTTGCGTACTGAAGGTTGAAATGTCCTTTTCATGGCTTATCAAATTGTCAGAAGGCAACAGACCTTCCTCTCAAATTCGGGAGGGCAAAGATACACACAGATTTTGTGCGTCCAAACCTTCCGGCGGGAAAGATGCAATTTTCAGCCCCGCGACCGGTGATTCGCGCGTAATTTAGCCCCAATGGAACGGACTGGAGAAGAAGCGCGGAAGTTCAATTGGAAGAACTGGGGGGCGGTGCGCAAAATGGGGCATTACCTCCGTCCGCACGCCTGGGGGTACGCCCTTGGAGTCTTGATCATCAGCTTGAGCGGCGTGCTGACGCTGCTGGTCACACGGCTCTGGGGACAGCTCGGAGGCGTTGGGGCTTCCACCGGCGAGGAGGCGGGCGTAGAATCGCCCATGGCTATGTTGAACATTAACATGCACAGTTTGACCGAAGTAGGCTGGCTCATCTTGGTGGTGCTGGCGGTTCAGGCTACGTTGAGTTTTGGCCGGGTGCTGCTTTTTGCCAAAATGACCGAAGACATGATGCTCGCCATGCGGAACGACGCATTCGAAGCCATCGTGAGCATGCCAATGAGGTTCTTCGACACGCGGCGCGTGGGCGACTTGAACAGCCGCGTCTCGGCGGACATCACCGCCATTCAAGACGTGTTCACTACCACCCTGGCTGAATTGCTGCGCCAAATCATCATCATTGTCGGTGGCATCTTGGCCTTGCTTTACTTCTCGGTGACCCTCACGCTTTTGATGCTCGCGACCCTCCCGGTCATGATCATCGCGGCCATCTTGTTTGGGCGCTTCATCCGCAAGCTTTCCAAACGCACGCAAGACCAGGTCGCCGAATCCAACACTATCGTTCAAGAAACGCTCACGGGCATAATCAGCGTCAAGAGTTTCGCCAATGAAGCGTGGGAAGTGGTGCGCTACCTCAACAGCATCAAAGACATCCGCTCCCTTGCCATGCGGGGGGCCATCTGGCGCGGAGCGTTTGCCTCGTTCATCATCCTGTTCATTTTCGGGGCCATCACCCTCGTCATTTTCAAGGGAGCCGAACTGATGATGGAAGGCGGCTTGGCCAGCGAACACTTCTTCACCTTCCTGCTCATGACCGGCCTGGTCGCCGGATCCATTGGCGGCATCGCCGCACAGTTTTCCGCTCTTCAGCGGGGATTGGGCGCCATCGAAAGCTTGATGGAATTGATGGAAGAATCCCGCGAGGAAGTCGTCACACAAAACGACCAAGCCTACCCTGCGCTTCAACTGCGCGGCGACGTCCGCTTTGAGGATGTGCACTTTCACTACGCCAACCGCGCCGACGTGAACGTGCTGACCGGTGTGAACTTGCGCATCGAACCGGGCAAACGCGTGGCGCTCGTCGGCCCCTCCGGTGCGGGCAAATCCACCATCGCCTCCCTGCTCCAGCGGTTTCACGATCCCACGGCCGGCGTCATCACGGTAGACGGTCAACCGCTTGGTCAATACGACCTAACCGGATTCCGGAAGCGCATTGCCTTCGTGCCACAGGAAGTCATCCTGTTCGGCGGGGACATCCGCAGCAACATCGCCTACGGAAAAACCGACGCCTCTGAAGCGGCCATCCGCTCGGCCGCGGAGCAAGCCAACGCACTGGAGTTCATCGAATCCTTTCCCGACGGTTTCGCCACCGTCGTCGGAGAGCGCGGCGTGCAACTCTCTGGCGGACAACGCCAGCGAATCGCCATCGCGCGTGCCATCTTGCGGGATCCCGACATCTTGATCTTGGATGAGGCCACCAGCGCCTTGGACGCAAGCAGTGAAAAGGAAGTACAGCTCGCATTGGATGCGCTGATGAAAGACCGCAGCAGCCTCATCATCGCCCACCGCCTGAGTACCATCAAGAATGCCGACCAGATCGCCGTCCTTTCCGAAGGCACCATCCTCGAAATGGGCACACACGATACACTAATCGCTAGCGGCGGTGCGTATAAGAAGTTGGTTGAAAACCAAGAAATCGATTTGGCCTAGGTGCCTCTTTCGAATGTGTAACTTTCGTCAAACATCAATTCCATCATGAAAAAAGCATTGGTAACAGGAATTACGGGGCAAGACGGCGCTTATTTGACTGAATTGTTATTGGAAAAAGGGTACGAAGTGCACGGGGTAAAGCGCCGCGCATCGCTGCTCAATACCGACCGCATCGACCACCTGTACCAAGATCCGCATGACAAAAATGTGCGGTTGAAGTTGCATTATGGCGACCTGACGGACAGCACCAACCTCATCCGTATCATCCAAGAAGTTCAACCGGACGAGATTTACAACCTCGCCGCGATGAGCCACGTTAAGGTCAGTTTCGATACGCCGGAATACACGGCCAACGCCGATGGGATTGGTACCCTGCGCATTCTCGAGGCCATGCGCATCCTCGGCATCGAAAAACAATGCCGCTTTTACCAAGCCTCCACTTCAGAATTGTACGGATTGGTCCAAGAAACCCCGCAGAGCGAGACCACTCCATTCTACCCCCGAAGTCCTTACGGCGTTGCCAAACTGTACGGCTTTTGGATCGTCAAAAACTACCGCGAATCCTATGGCTTGCATGCCTCAAACGGCATTTTGTTCAACCATGAAAGTCCCCTCCGCGGAGAGACCTTTGTCACCCGAAAGATCACCCGCGCCGTGGCACAGATCCAGCTCGGGTTGTCCGATTGCCTCTACCTCGGCAACCTAGACGCTAAGCGTGATTGGGGCCATGCTAAGGATTACGTCGAAGGCATGTGGCGTATGCTCCAACAAGAGCAACCCGACGACTACGTATTGGCCACCGGACGCACCGTGGCAATTCGTGATTTTGTCAACATGGCGTTTGCTGAAGTCGGCCGCACGCTCGATTGGAAGGGCACCGGAGTGGATGAAGTAGGCATCTGCACAGCGACCGGCCAAACATTGGTGCAGGTCGACCCGCGCTACTTCCGCCCAGCCGAAGTTGATTTGCTCGTGGGCGATGCCTCCAAGGCCAAACGCGTACTCGGCTGGGAACCCAAGCACACCCTCGAGGAACTTTGCGCCGAAATGGTGGCCTCCGACCTCGCGTTGTTCGAACGCACCAAGTACCTGCGCGATGGCGGGCACAGTGTGGTAACGCCACAGGAGGATTGAAGCATCAATCGAAGAGTTCAAGCAGGCGCTTGGCCTGATTGGACCGGATGTACGGCTGGATGTTTTCCCGCAGGGCCTGAACCCGCTCAGCGATATGACCCGCCTCCAGCGTTTGCACCAGTGCAGCCCGGATCTCCGCTGGGTTTTCGCGTGGCAAGCACACCCCAGTTGCCGTGTCGAGCAGAATGCGCGAAACGTCGTCGGCAGGATGCCCCAAAAAAGCGATGGGTCTCAGCACCCCCATGTACTCAAACAGCTTGCCAGGGATGTGCCCTGTGCTGTTCTCGACATCTGGACCGAGCAAAAACAATACGTCAGCGGCGCACTGCACATCTCTGATTTGATACTGGGGAACAAAGCCGTGGAATCGCATGAATGCATAACGCCCCTCAAGTTCGTGCTGGTAGCTTGGTGAAATTCCGCCGTAGTAATCGAACTCAATCGGGCGTCGCTCACCTGCGGCATTCAATTCAGCGATGACATCAAGCACTGCCTCAGGCGCGTAACTGGGGGCGAGCGTTCCGGTGTACACCACGCGGAATGCCCCTTGCTCCCGATGTGAAACTTCCGAAAGCTCAACCGGCTCAAAGTCCATGCCATTGGTCAGCACATGAAACTTGTCATGGTGCACAGGCGCAACTTTCGCTGCGAGCAGATCGCGCAATCCCCAACTCACGGCCAAAACCTGATCAGCTCGCTGCAACACCTTTCGCTCCAAGGCCGCATCAATGGAGCGCGACAAGGCGCTATGCCCTAAGCGGTCATAATAGAAAATGTCCGTCCAGGGATCTCGGAAATCAGCCATCCAATGCACGGCTGATCGGGCATGCTTGATGCCGCGTCCGATCAATTGAACGCTCTGAGGTGGGCTGGTGGTGATCACCGTTTGCAGGCCGTGTTCATCCACTAGTGCACACCCCTTTTTAATGGCATTGCGCACCCAGGTCTTACGTGGGTCGGGAATGAACAGATGGCTGCGCAGCACCGTCAAAAGGCGTCCCAACACACCGCTGGACTTATTCTCTGAAAATGCTGCCCCAGGGATTGCAGAAGGGGCAAACTTCTTGACCGCTGTAAACGGGTTGAATGCCCGCACCCTATGCACACAAATGCCCGGTTCAATTTCCTCCAGTAGCGCCTCATCAACATGCTGATACGCCGCACATTCCGGGTCGATGGTCAACACATGCACCACTGCACCTTCCCGTGCCATGGCGTTCGCAAGTCCCATCCAACGGCGCACTGCGATGCCGCCACCCGGCGGCCAGTAATATGCGATGAGGAGGATTTTCTTTTTCTCCATGGCTCAGTCCATTGATTCAATCCATGCGCCCGCCAGTCGGTCCAGCTCCACATCCGCAGCGAGCCATGCCTGAAGCGCCTGCAGCGCCGATTGCTCGGCCCGCAACCGCTGCAACTCGACTTCTCGGAAATCCAGCGAATTCATGGCACCGCTTTTGAAGCGTTGTTCGGCAATCGCCGCGCTAGTGGTGGCGTTGTCTTTCAACTGCACGGCAAGGGCGTAGGAGTCTGCTGCCGTCTGCCAGCGCTGACGGGTATCGGCAAAAATGCGCAGCACCTCTTGCTCTTGATTGGCAAGAGACTGTTCCGCGGCCAGAACTTGCAATTTGGCTTGCTGTATACCGCGGCGGGTAGCGCCGCCGTTAAAGAGGTTGAAGTTCAGCACCAACGAGGCAGCAATGTTTTTGGTCCGCCCGTCTCCGGACAAATCACCGGCCGCAAACTGGCTGCGCTGGTCCCCTTGGCTCGCTGTGAGCGCGATGGTTGGGCTCAAGCGTGCTTGGGCCTGTTGCAAACCGGTCCGTGCGAGGGATTCCGCGATGCGGGCATTCTCCATGAGCGTTCCGTCGGAGAGCACGAAAGCTTCCAGTCCATTGAAATCCCGCATCGAAGGCGGTTCCAATTCGGAGAGGACCCACTGTGTGTTGAGGGGTTGCCCCATCAACTGGTTCAAAGCGCGGAACGCCACCTCCACCGCAAGGGCTTGTTGCATGCGACTCAAGCGGTCGGACAATAAGCCGCTCTCGACCTGCAACCGATCAAACTCGGCAGCCGCTCCAAACGCGACCCGTTGAGCCATCCAATCCAATCGAGCCTCGGCGGCATCCACCGTCGCGTCGAGGGTGGCCAATACCTCCTGCTGCACGAGCACGGCGTCGTATGCCTGCAAGGTCGCGGCGATGGTTTGTTCGATGATCAACTGGGCTTGGCCATCCGCCTGTTCCACCAGCGTTTCGAGGGCCCGCTTGTTGGCAAACATGCCCAATCCATCAAAAACCACCCAATTCAATTGGCCGCCGATGCTGACGGATTGGCTCTCGAGGCGCTCCTGGATGAACGACGTGGGGTTTTCAGATTGGTCGCTGACAGCACCCGAAAGGTTGGTATTCAACCCGATTTGCGGAAGGGCACCTGCGGCTCCCCAGGCGTCGTTCACTTCGGCTTGCTCCACATTCAACCGGGCGATTTGCACCCCGAGGTTTTGTTCCAAGGCGAGGGCCACGGCTTCTTCTCGCTGCAGCGTTGCCTGCGCGCTGGCGGTCAGTGCGTGCCCCACCAACAGGGCCCAGGCGAGGATGTGAATCGTGTGCTTCATTCCTCGAAAGATTGTTCTTCACGGTTTGCTGGCTCGGCCGCTTCAATACCGGGCCACGTGCCTTTTTTGATCCACACCCAGCTGCGGTGCAGCGGGTTGATCCACTGCAAATAAATCGGCAGCAGCACCAAGATGATGACCGTCACGAAGAGCAAGCCAAAGGCGACCGCGATGGCCATGGGAATCAGAAATTGCGCTTGGAAACTCTTGTTCAACATCAACGGCGCCAAGCCGGCCACTGTCGTCACCGAGGTCAAGATGATGGGCCTGAATCGGCTCATGCCGGCCTCCCAAATGGCCATCCTGACATCCTTGCCGTTTTTCAAATTAACGTTGTACGCGGCAACGAACACCAGGGCATCGTTGACCAAAATGCCAATTAGGGCAATCATGCCCAAGATGGAAAACAAGCTGATTTGGGCATCGAGTATCCAATGGCCGATACTCACCCCGACGAACCCGAAGGGAATCAATCCAAACACCGCCAATCCCTGCAGCGGAGACCGGAAGGAAAGAATGATGATGAACAGCATCAAGGCAAAAATCAACGGCATCACGCCCGCGATGCTGCGCTGGGATTTGGCCACCTGCCGGTTCTGCCCTTCAAAACTTGGGGTCACACTCGGGTAGCGTGCCAAAATTGGCGGCAGCACGTCGGTCTGAATGGCAGCGTTGGCGTCGGTGGCGCTGACCTGCGGCCCGGCGAGGTCCGCCGAGACTTGAACCTCCCGCTGGCCGTACAAGCGGTTGATGGCCGTTATGCCACGTCCAATCTTGACAGTAGCGACTTCCGCAAGCGGCACCTTGCCTCCGGACGGCGACACCACCCGGAACGACTCGAGGTCGCCAATGGATTGCCGGTCCCGTTCGTCCAGGCGGACCCAGACCCGCACTTCGTCGCGGCCTTTCTGCAGGCGCTGCGCTTCGGCGCCGAAAAAGCTCTGGCGGATTTGGTTCATGATGGAAGCGCGCGTAAAGCCGAGTTGGTAGGCCCGCGGTTTCAGCTCCACTTCCACCTCTTGCATGCCTTCCTGGTTGTTGTCCGTAACGTCCTTGAGGTCGGGGTTGTTCATCATGGCCGCCTTCAATTCGGCGGTGGCCTGTTCCAAGGCATCCAAGTCGTTGCCCAAAAGGGAGACCGACACCGGCCGCCCGAACGGAGAGAACGATGCGAAACTGAGGTTTTCCGCCCCAAACACCGTCCCGACGCGCTCGCGCACCTTGGCGCTGATGTCGGTGGACCGCATGTTGCGGCGCTCGCCGTCGAGGAGCTGGACGTTGATGTTGCCAGTATGCATCGCCGGTCCCACCCGCTTGTCCACCGCCAAAACCATCTGCAACGAGTCGTCGCGCTGCGCGGACAATTCGCTGTTGACGTCCCAGATGATGCCTTCAATTCGGTCCAATTCCGACTTGGTGATGAAATCCCGCGTGCCCGACTGCATGGTCAGGTTGATGGTGAGGTTGTCCCCTTCGATGAACGGGAAGAAGGTGGTTTTGACCTTGCCGCTCCCGATCAAGCCAGGCACCGCCACCATGAAAATCGCCACGATGATGCAAAACATGATCCACGGCTGCTTCAAGCTGAACCGAAGCAGGGGTGCATAAAACCGATCGCGCATGCCGTTCATGAAATTTTTCATGAAGCGCTCCACGCGGTTGGGCTCAAAGTCCCTGCGTAAGGCTTTCGAATGACCGATGTGAGCTGGCAGAATCAGGGCGCCTTCGACCAAAGAAAAAACCAAGGTTAGAATGATCACGGTCGCCATGTCGCGGAAGAAATCCCCCAGTTGGCCTTCGATGTAGTAAAACGCGGAAAACGCTACCACCGTGGTGACGATCGCGGCAAACACCGCCGGTAAGACCTCCAACGTGCCGTTGATGGTGGCCTCCATCCGCGAGGCCCCGCGTTCATAATGCTGGTAGATGTTCTCGGCGATGACGATGCCATCGTCCACCAAAATGCCAATGACGAGGATCATCCCAAAGAGGGAAACAACGTTGATGGTCACCCCCATGTAGCCCGCAAAAAGGAACATCCCCATGAACGAAACCGGAATCGCCAAGGCCACCCAGAACGCCAAGCGTATGTTGAGGAACAGCGCCAAAAACAACACCACGAGGATGAAACCGATGATGCCGTTATTAACCAACAAATCGATGCGCTGGTTGAGCACGGTACTCGAATCGCGGATGACCTCGATGTGTGTGTTGCCTTCGCGAGAGTTGTAGGCAGCGATGTAGCTGCGGACGTATTCGGTGATGTCCAGGATGGATTCCGTCGTCAGGTTGTTAACGGTGACCACCGCGGCCGGCTGGCCGTTGAACCAACTGCGCGAAGGGTCGTTCTCCGACCAGCGCTGGCTGATGTCGGCAATGTCACCGAGCCGCACCACCCGGCCGTTGGCGTCCGCCCGCAAGATGATGTCGTCGAAAGCACCGGCCTCGTACTGCCGGAAACGCCCGCGGATGATGACTTCTTCATTGGCGGTTTTGAGGCGACCGCCCGTGGTTTCGAGGTTGGCATTGCGCACGGCGGCGGCCACCTCCGCAACGGTCAGGTTGAGTTCATTCAAATCGCTTTGCCTCAGGCGAACCTCTATTTCTTCGTCCGGGAAGCCGCTTAGCAGGACTTGCGAGATGCCCTCAACGGCGCGGAGTTCCATCTCGATGCGGCGCGCCTCCTCTTTTAAGAGTTTCAAGTCGTCGACGCCAATGACCGCGAAGGAGATGGCCACCCCCACCGCGTCTTGTTTGAATACAATGGGCGGCTCCATGCCCACTGGGAAGCTCGCAATGCGGTCCACCGCATTTTTGACGTTCTGCAGCGCCTCGTCGGTCACATCGGCGGAGACGGTCTCGATGGTGATGCTGCCGGCGTTCTCGTTGCAAACGGATTTGACCTGATCCAACCCCGAAATGCCCTTGAGGTTTTCCTCGATTTTGGCCACAATTCCCTCCTCGATTTCTTCGGGCGAGGCCCCCGGGTACACCACTTGCACCTGGATGGTTTTGGAAGCAACCTCCGGGAAAAAATTGGAGCGCAGGTTGTTCAAGCCCACGAATCCCGCCGCCAGAATGGCGATCATGAGCAAATCGCCAGTCAAGTTGTACTTGACGAAGTAGCGAATCAATCCGCGCATCACTCGGCTGTGGTTTGAACGGGCATACCATCAAATGCCGAAGCCACCGCCTCGGTCAACACCACGGTTCCGGAATCCAGTCCCAACACGATGGCTTCGGAGCGGGACTCAAACGCCACTTCAACGGGAACTTTTTTCAATTGCTCGGCTTCCACCGCGTATACCGAGCCGCCGTCCATGAGGAGGTTTAGCGGAACATTGACGCCGGCGGCAATCGGGGCGCTGGCGATGGTCCCCGTCAAGAAACGGCCGTCTCGGAGCAAGGTGGATTTGCCGTCAACGGGTTGCACGCGGCAATACACGCTGGCCGATTGCGTGGCCGCATCCACATTGCCAGCTACACGGTGTACCGTCCCCTGCGCTACGGGTTGGTTGTTTTCGTCAACAAACGCCACCGCATCCCCCAACGCAATTGTCGTGAGGTACCTGGCATGGACTGCAGTCTTGACTTCATAGGCTCCACGTCCGACCAATACGCCGGCCAATTGCCCGGCTCGGACCAGGCCGCCAGGCCGCACAGCCGCTGCCGTTACGACGCCGTCAAATGGGGCCACAACGGTGTACTTGTCCAACCGTTCCTCCGCAGAACGAATCGAATGAAAAAGGCTAAGGATGCCGCGATTGGCGACAAACAGCTCTTCCCGCTGGCTGCCAAATGCCGGCAAATCGGGGAGTCGTGCATCGACATCCATGGCTTCGAGAAAAGACTCCCACGAAGACCAATTCTCTGGAAAATCACCGCGCAAATCCGCCAACGAAGTCGACAGGAGTTGCAAAAACTGGCTCCGCTGAGCCGTCAAGGCATTTTGGGCTTCGGTCGCATCCAATTGCAGCATGACCTCTCCTTTTGCAAACTCTACCCCCTCGCGAAACTCCTTGCCCCCAAGGATCAAATCGCCCGTCGTTTCGGAGATGATATCCATGCGGTACAAGGCCTCCACACGGCCTTCAACCGGCGTTTCAGGAATGCAATTTCCTGGATTGACTGCCGCTGTGCGCACCGCACGGGGCGCAACCGGGCGTTCAACCACCGAGGGTTCCGGTTTCATGGAAATGAGCGCGTTCATGGTACCGACGCCGACCGCCAAAATGGCCAGGCCGGCAACCGCGCGCAAAATGGACTTCAATGCTTGGGGCATAAGGCGTTGCTTGGTTGTACGAAGTTCCCTTGCCAAACCCCAAAAAAAAGGGCGGTGGAAACGCAATGTCCACCGCCCGTTGTTCAGCATTCGCGTGCTGAATCAGAAGTTATCCAAATCGGTTGGGCGCATGATGCCGAACCACTTGAGTGTTTTCTCACCGATGCCTGGGACATCGACGTGGATGATGTAGACGCCGCCGGCGATCGGTACGTTGCGTTCG
>Ga0163109_10004697_pt1 | contig 10346 bp, 13 predicted proteins | sample CRUFie1St13metaG_FD_108704 | JGI IMG/M metagenome (GOLD analysis project Ga0163109, IMG submission 108704) | Marine microbial communities from the Costa Rica Dome - CRUD Field 142mm St13 metaG | ecosystem: Environmental > Aquatic > Marine > Oceanic > Photic zone | place: Costa Rica: the Eastern... | reverse complement strand
TCAAGTGTCTTAATATACTTGAAATATTACCTAAAATAGAAAGAGGTGAGATTGATATGGTAGTAAATATACCAAGTAATCTTTACAGCAGTAACAATGATTCAACTGGCTTTCTTATTAGACGTAAAAGTATTGATAGCAGTGTGCCATTGATCACGAATATTAAGTGTGCGAGATTATTTGTTGCCAGTCTAAGAGATTACATTAAAAACGGAGTAGATTACAAATCTTGGGACGAATACCTCATGAATAATTAAATCTGATTATAAAAGTTAAAATTTGATTTAATTTTTTATTAATTCTGCAGATTAATATTTTTATTATGGATATCCATAATCCCAGTTATCACAGAGATTGTATTGAAGAGTTTCCTCAGGGTCAGTATAGATTTGATTCAATTTTAGAATTTAAAGATCCTAATTATCTTATAAATAATGGTGACATTGGTAAAAAAGAAAAGGAATGGTTTAAAATATTTTGGCAATTGAAAGATTTTATGGATGAATTTAATAGACTGCCTACAGAAGTCACTTCGGCAGAATTATGCAAATGGTGCAAAAAACAATTAACGGATTATAAAAATAATAAAGGAACAATTGTAAGACATTATGGTATTTTAATTATGTGGAAAAGAATAATTAATAGTAAGGAATATTACCATATATTTAATGAAAAAATAATAAAAAAAGAAAAAAAAGAAAGAGAGAAGTTTTTAGAAGAAAAAAGTGTATGGGTTGATAATATGGAAAAAATTAGTGAATTTGTAAACGAACATGGCCGCCTTCCTCAAAGAGGAAATGAAAAGCCATTTGAAACTCAAAGATTAAGATTTTATAATCTCCAGCATAGACATTTAGAAAGAAAATGTTCATTAATGAAGCATCATGAAATTCGTGAGGAATTTCATAATTATCTTAAATCATGGGAATCAACCATAAAAAGATTTAGAAGAAGAATTTAACTATCTAAACAAAAATATTAAAATTTGATATTTTTATTTTTTATCAAAGCAAAGTAATTCAATTACTCTTACCATGACTTCGCAAACAATCACAGTAACACTAAGGGCTATGTCTGAGCCCAACTACATTTTAGAATTGAGTATTGATAATGAATATAATGTTCTAGATTTAATCATATGTCTGAGAAGTTATAAGAATGATTATGGAATATATTCTCTTAAACTTCCTAAAAGCGGACTAATCTCTCCTGATAATGTGACGGATAAAGTAATGCCTCAGGTAGTAGATCACAAATTAGATGTAGTAATTTTTAATCCTATTACTTATAGAAATTCTTTTAATATTATTAATAACTTAATTGGACTTTATGACCATAATCTATTAGAAACCAGCAATATTACGGATGTTGAACCAATCAATCATGGTAAGCCTGGTGAATGGATTGGATTCGGAAGTGGCCCTACTCAAGTGGCAAGTGAAGAAGATAATCGTCTGCACAATCTTCTTTGGATTATTTACAATACTCAAAAGCCTGTTGTCTATAATCTTCATTGTCTTCGAGAGATGTTTATTCGCGATAATGAAAGGGTGCTTATTCCTCATCTTAATAAAAGGATCAAGCCTGATAAGTTTGCTATAGCATGTCTTAGTAATGAAAAGTTTAAAATCTTACGAATTAACGGAAACGATATCCTACATTAATATCTATAGATATAGTAATGAAGAGTATATTTAAAGATATAGATCTTAGTGACTGTGTAGACATAAAAATTATCAAACGTGGAGAAAGAACTATAGAATTTATAGGAGAAATTCATAATAAACCATTGCCTTCTCCTAATTCATATGTTAAGATGTTAGATATCATAAAAAGAAAAAACCCAGATATTTTAGTTGAACATAGTGATTTGCTATGTAATCTTGATAATTTAGATCCCCATAAAATAGATTTTATGCTTAGCTATGGTGGAAGTGAAACTATTTTTTTAAATCTTATGTCTAATGATTATGAAAAAATAGAGTGTGCTGATAATAGACTTAGATTAGGTATGTTATCTAGATCACAAATTTATGAATTTGAGGAAGTGCTTATAAATATATTAAAAAGTGACGAAGTAGGATTAAAACCTGAAATACTCAAGATTTTGCCATTTTTATTGGGAGGTTTAAAAGTTGTAAAGTCAGATGATATAAGAGCATTGTTTAGTAATAGCTCATACAAAAAACTATATCCTATATTTGAGGGTGCTTTAGGTGAACAGGCAAAATTAATACTTACTATGGTAAAAAATAGTAGATCTAATCCTAAGTTTTTCGAGGAACAAATCGTTAGTGAAAAGACAAATGGTGAAATATTTATTACTATTTTTTTGACTATGATTAGAAATCTTGAAACATTTGGAAGTATGGTGTTTGATATTAATGTAATGAATAAAATACTTGTAAGTAGGTCAAAAAGAATGATTGTATATGCTGGTATTAATCATGTAAACAGAATTTCAGCCTTATTGACCAACAATGATGATGTATCAATGTTAGGTGCTAATATGAGAGCTCCTTTCACATTAGTTGATAATATAGTTACATCAGGTATATCTGTAAGAGATAGTTTGCCTTTACCTGTGGATATTCTACCCCCTGAATTATTAGAAGAATTCCTTTCCAAATTAAGTTAAATTTGATAATATTTTTTATTTGTTTTTGATATAAAAAATGTCATCATCTAATCAATCAAGCAAGTCTTATGAAGAAAATATTGCCGAATATTATGAAAAACTAGGAAAAATCGAAAAAATTAGTATTACAGACAGTAAACTACTGGAACATTTAAAAAATACAGATATTAAGAGGCTTCATCCACTTTTGAGTAGTTATGAATTAATGCAGTCAGGTGATGAAACTACAGAATGGGACAATTATCAATATAAATGTGATTAGAGTATTATTGCTGCACACATTCATTTTGATTTATATCTTCATATTCTTCTCTCATATTAGGTGGCTTAATATCAATATTTGTTTTTTCTAACTGGTAACAAGACAAGTTACTATCATCTTCTTTTTTTCTTCTTGGAAGTATTTTTTTGATTAGTTCTTTACGTTGGTTATCAAGATTATGTGGAAATACTATATCAAATAAGAATATTACATCGCCATATTTGCCTGTAGATCTATTATAAAATCCTTTACCAGCTATTTTAAATCTGGAGTTTTGCCTTATAATATCATTGTATTCAACAACTATTTTTTCTCCATTTGGATGATCAAATACAAAAGATAAACCAGCAAGAGCCTCAGCAAGTAGAATAGGTTTATTTACAATAAGATCATCATTTTGTCTTGACATGCTATGATGTGGCTTCTGTTTAAATATTAAGAAAAGGTCTCCTGCTTTCGAACAATTTTCAGTAACATCTGATTTTTCAACAAGTTGGATATATTCGCCTTCTTTACTACCTTTTTCTATTGTAATTTTAATAATTTCACTTTCAGATACTATTTTTCTTCCACCACAAACAGGACATCTATCCTGAGGTCTTATAGTTTGCCCTGTTCCATTACAAACATCACATGGGAATTGTTGCTGCATTCTCATTGGTCCAACTTGTCTTATTACTGAACATACACCTGAACCGTGACATTTTCTACAAGTTGAATCCTTGGCTCCCTCTTTAACACCTTTGCCATCACATTTCTTACAGAAAACTTTCCTTGTAAGATTAAGTTTTTTTACACATCCATTCATCATTTCGGGAATACTGACTCCAATTTCAATTCTTTTATCCTGGCCAATATGACTGTGTTGCTGTGCTTGGTGATGTCCAAAAGGCCCACCAAATGGATTTCCTCCAAAAGGTCCTCCAGCAAATGGACCTCCTCCTCCAAAAAATTGTGAAAAGATATCATTAGGATTCATTCTTGGTCCACCATTTTGAGCATCTTCAAGACCTTGTTTACCATATTTGTCATATATTTGTTTTTTTTCTGGATCACTTAAAACTCCGTATGCTTCACCTATTTCTTGAAATTTAGCTTTTGATTCATCGCTATTATTATTCTTATCAGGGTGCCATTTTAAGGATAACTTACGATAAGCTTTTTTGATATCTTTATCAGAACTGTCTTTACTAACTCCTAACACATTGTAGTATTCCATTGGGTAATATAACTTTAATTTGTTTAAGTAGTTATAAATAAATAAAGTATTAAAGATATTTGTTTAATATTAATTAAATTATGACAACTGATACTGACAGTAAACCAACTCTTGATCTTAAAAGGGTATTGAATTTAGAATCTCTTCGTGACGAAAATTATAAGTATAATACTGAATCTCTTTTTAATGAATATAATTCTTATTTTACTAATGGTATTAATCGTGAAATTAATGCTTATGCTGTAACATTTTCCTTGTATAGTATGTTTAATATCCTTTCTCACGTTCCTTGTTTTATTTTTTCTAATCTAAGTCTGTTTGTTATTGGAATGTATATGGTAATTTACAATAATATTAATGAGAAAATTGGAATGAGAATGACTTCATTTATGGGTGCTATGTATCTTGGTGGAGTTATTAGACAATTTCTTTGGAGTAATCCTTGTTTTTGGTATTTTAATATTCTTACTATTCCTGTTAGTGCTGGATTGTTAGTTATGGGAAATAAAAGATATGAGCAAAAGTCTTACAAAGATTTACTCAAAATGAGATATGAATTACTCTTGATAGCTCCACTTCATTCATATGTATACCTTGAAGACAGATACAATTTAACAAGATGTGCTTGTAAAATATATAAATTTTTGCTTAACTATGTAAAAAAATATTCTACCAGTGATGTAATTCGTGATGAATTGAAAGATAGGGGCGTAGATGATACTTATGAATCAGAGAATGAAAAAAACGTAGAAACTAACGATGAATCTGAGAAAAACGAATATACATACTTTATTGAATCTGATGTATCGTCAGTAAATAATACTGAATCTAAAAATAAATCTTCTGAAGAAGATGCCTCTAAAGAAGACGAAGATGATAATCTATCTCCAACGGATGAGAGTAAAAAAGAAGTATAGATATAAAAATTTGATAAAATTCTTAACTATTAATGTATAGTAATAATTAAGAATGGATTTGATAACAACTCAAGATCTAAACATGATGTTTTCTACAAAAGTTAACATATGTGGTTTAAAAGATATAGTCGACCCTAATTATAGATATAAGCGTGATGTGGAAATACTTAAATACGAAGGGAAGGGTAATGGAAAAAAGACAAGATTTGTAAATATTGACGAGATTTCACAACAACTACATAGAACACCTGATGAATTGACAAAGTTTTTGGGAATTGATTTGTCGACTTCTACAAATTATATTGATAATGCGGCTATTATAAATGGTCATATTAGGCAAGACGATATGGAAAAAAGTCTTAGAAAATACATTGAAATATTTGTATTGTGTAAAGAATGTGGTCTTCCTGAAATTCCAAAATATAAAATAGATGGAAAAGGTATTAAAACAAAATGTCTTGGTTGTGGAGCTCGTAATAAAATGGATTCCGATGATCACAGATTGGTTTCTTACATAGCAAGTAAACTAAAACAACAAAAAGGTGATAAAGATAAAAAGAAAAAGAAAAAGTCTAAAGAAAAGGCTTAAATTTAATCTGTAATATTAACTTTAATTCTAATTTTCAAATCTTTTTTTTCAGGAACTGGTTCTTTTATCCGACAATCAAGATGAGGATATTTTTCATACAATTTTTGAATTGCCAATTCTTTCTTTTTAGCTTCTATCATAATGTCAATGTGAACACCATATTTCTCAGGAATCTCTAAAAGATAATCAGGAATAGTCTCAATGTAATCTGAATGATGACCTACACGTCCCGGTCCTTGCTCTGATACATGAAATTTAGGTTTGATACCACGCTTTTTCCATGTTTCAAGAATCAATGGTATGTAATATTCAGGTGGTTCAAATTCTTCGTCAGGATGAAGTTTTTTGTAGCATTCAAAGTGATGTGTATCAAATACAACTGGAACACCTGATTTCTCTGAAATAATAAGACAATCTTTTATACTAAAACATTTTTCACAATTTTCCAGAACAAGTCTATTTGATATAATCGGGTCAGCTTCTTTGTAATTTTTAACCCATCTTTCAATTGTTGCTGGTTTATCTCCGTAAAATCCTCCTCCATGAATAACCATTACCGAATCTTGATTACATCCTATCAAATCAAGAATATCAGCATGAACTTTAAGGTCAAGAAGTGTATTTTTCAATACTCTGGGGTCAGGAGTTCCCAGAACATCATATTGCCCAGGATGAAACGTAAGTCTTTGGTTATATTTCTTGGCAAGTTCACCAATTTCTTTAAGCTTTGGTTTTGCGAAATCAATATTGTAGGGTCCAATTTTAGGATTAGATATATGAGCGAATATATTACTAGTTAGTCTAAATACTTTGATACCATTTTCTTCATTCCAGTGCATCAAGGTAAGAATATCATCGAGATTCATTCTTGCTCTATCAACAGCTATTTTCAAACCACTTTTAGCAATTGTTCCCATTGTGCAGCTTCTTGATGCGAATATAGTAGGTCTTTTATTTCGCATTGTAATATTGAGACAGCAAAGTCCCAATTGAATTGGTTTATTTTCTGACATAGAAAAAAGATTACAATTTGTCTTTAAATAAAATAAAATTCAAATTTTTATTATATTTATGGAATACTAATTACATTATTGAGCAACATTGATTATTGTTCAATTTATTCTCTTTAGTAGTTTTAGATTCTTGAGGATGCTTTATGAAAATCGCAATAACACCACGTAACACAGGAGTCTCACTTTCAGTTTTATAATTACCAGGACAATGCCATATGCCATTATGGAAAGTTACAACATCTCCAGTTACTGGTTGAAATGAACAAGCAAGATGAGTTTTACAACAAGAAGTATCAGCATGTTCTTGTGTATAAAAATTTAGTTGCGAGTCTGTTATATTTTCATCAATATGATAGTAATACAAAATACTTTGGCAAGGTCCTCCTGCCGGTCCATCATCATCAGTATGGATTCCGAATCTACCAACTGTTGATGAATCCTTTTTAATTTCAATGTGGTGTCTTTCTACTAAAATCTCTGGATTTTTCATAAGCAGATCTTGTGTTCCAAGTATAGCACAAGACTGGTCGCAAATCGTTCTTATAATCGTGCTTTTGAGGTCATTATATCTAACAGGATCCCAATCGTATGTCTTATTATTAGGATTGATCATTTTGACTTTGGAAAAATCATATTCTTCTAAAACTTCCTTGGTATGCTCAGGCTTCATACGCGCTACGTAACGGTAGTATTTATCAGAATCGCTTGACATGGTTTTGGTGAAAAAGATTGTTACTTGTCAACAAAAATGAAAAATATCAAATTTTTTAAGTTCAAATTCCATAATACTCATAATGTCTATCTATTTGTCTATCATCATAACTATGAGTAGGAAATCGATTTATTGAATCAAGAAATAGAGCTTTTTCAAGTAAAGATTTTTCGTTCTTTGCTTTATAAGGTGCTAATTTGTATTCTTTTTTACAAAAAGGACACGTTTTGGAAATATTCAACCATTTCTCTAAACATTTTTTGTGATAAACTATATCTGGACAATTACAGTTTGTTACGACAAACTCATTCTTTATTTCTTCCATACAGATATTACAGTTCATTATTATATAATAAATTGTAATTTGGTTTTAACTAATTATTCTTCTTCTCTTCTTTTGATATCTTTTTTATAATCTTCATGGGTTAATTTATACCCCCAATGTTGTAAAGTTTGTCGTATGGCGGGAGAAACTGTAAAATCATCCCATTCACTATTATTTTTTAATATAAGTGTAATAAGCCATCTTCTAAATCTACCTTTTTCGCTTGCTATTCCAGACCAACGAGATATCTGTCTTTCATCCTCTCCATTGTTAAGTCGTCTTCCATTGTAAAATCTACAATACCATTGAACCCATCCATATGGGTCATCTTTTCTTATCCATGAGCCTCCTCTTCTATCTTTTTCCCATTCCTTTAATGATTGACCGACTCTAACTTTATATTTGTTAATACTTATATCGCATTTTGTTTTAGTTAAAATATCATCATCAAGTCCTTCAAATATTTTATATGTATCCCAAGTTTTAGAACGATGTTGATTTTTTAGATCTTTGTTTACAATAGTAGAATGTATAGGTCTCCAATATGTTCCTCCAAAACTTCCCATTTCGAACATTTCTCTTGGTGTTAAATTTGGTTTAAATTCAGGATGGTCTTTAAAATTGATAACTCCATTTTTGTCTCTATTCATTTCTATAATATATCGTTAATTTATATTTAAATTAATATTATGTTTATTCAATTTTAACATATTTCAATCTGCCTGTAATTGGAGATAAACAATATGGACAACAAGGATGTTTTCTATTTTTTCGCAAATCTCTTATCCATTGTCTAAGACATTCTTTATGAAAGCAATGTTTATTTATATTTGTAATATTACATGAGCAAATTGTATCTCCAGTATTAAAATTTTGTTGACAGATACTACAGTTAAGATGTTTATTAATTTTAATAATAGGCTTTGGTTTTATCTTTCTTACAATCTTTTTAATTTTCCTTTTAGGTAAGCAAGCTATTGCTTCAGGTTTCTTATCAGGCGTAGTTATTTTAGCAGGATTGCTTATTTTATTAGCAGCATCATTCTCAGTTAATGAGTATGTAAACCCACTCCTTAACTTCATTAAATATTAATTATTGATGTGTCTTTATACATTAACAAATCAAAACTATCTAAACCTAATATGGTATTAATAATAATGTATAAAAATTACACTAATCTTAAAGATGATTTTGCTTTAGACCTATTGTTAACTATTGGTAAAAGTGATAAATTAGAGTTTACTGATGAGATAAGATATCATCTAAGACATCTTATATTAGGTGGTATATTGTCTTTAGATTTTATAGAAACTAATCTCAATGATGATAATATAAATAATGATTGGAATTGGAGGATTGTATCTAGTAGTCCTAATCTTACTAAAGAGTTTTTAGAAAAGCACATTGATAAAGGATGGGATTGGAAAGTTATTTCATCAAGTAATTTAATTGATAATGACTTCATTGATAAATATTCAGAAAAAGACTATTGTTGGCCTTCGATAACAAGAAATGAGTCGATAATTATAAGCGAAGATTTTGTTAAAAAATATTGTTTGAAGAATCTTGATTGGAAATTCTTATCATCTCATCCCAATATTTCATTACAATTTATAGCTGATCTTAAAATTGATTTAGCAGGTGTTAAAACACGTCCTAAGTGGCATTCATGGGAGGTATCCAAAAGAGATGATTTGACAATAGAATTTGTTTCCAGATTTAGTGAGTATAATTTTAATTGGAATGCGATTGTTAAAAACAAGAATATATCTATTGAAAGTATTATTCAATTATTGGATAAATTAGGAAAAAAACAGTGGGGATTATGGTATTACTTGTCTCTTAGAGACGATATTACTGAAAGTATAATAGAAAAATATCCTCTTAAAAGATGGAACTGGTGGTGGATTTCAAGGCATGAAAATATAGATATAGAAGTTGTTAAGCGTCATCCTGATTGGAATTGGGATTGGACATATCTTCCAGTAAATCCGAATATTACTCTTGATATCATAAAGAATTATCCGGAATTTCCATGGAATTTAAAGCATGTTACTAGTAAATTAACTAGTAAAATGATTACTCATTGGATAGGTAAAAACAGAACTCACTATATAGCAGCAAGAAGAATACATCGATTTTGGCGAGATGTAAATTACGATCCTTCTTACAAAAGGGCAAGAGAGAATCTTATTAAAAATCTAGACTATGTAAGTAATTAAACGCACCAAGATTCATCTTTATATTTTTTTTGGTCGCACAATCCTTCAATTGAATCAAACCATTTTTTAGCTTTAGGGATTTTGAGAGCCTCTTTAGCAAGATAACTATCAGCTGTATAAAATGCTTTTCCTTTTACTAAAAATGAGTAAACTCTAGCAACTCCCCATTGTTGTCTATTAGCACCAGGACGATGCCCACTTCTCCAAGCACCCATGCCTTTGCTATTGACTTCGTCTAGTATTTTTTTGGGAACACCTGTAAGCTTGGAAATATCGTCTAAATCAGTTACTCCAGGAGCAATTTTTTTAAATTGTTTTGTATACCCTGATAATTTAGTTTTTATACGATTTCCTTTTTTATCGAAATCAGTGGCAAAAGTAGGATTTTCCTTTGAGTATCTATATTTTTTAATAGTTTTAAGCCTTTGTTCTTTGGCTTTACATGATA
>Ga0163109_10004696_pt1 | contig 10347 bp, 8 predicted proteins | sample CRUFie1St13metaG_FD_108704 | JGI IMG/M metagenome (GOLD analysis project Ga0163109, IMG submission 108704) | Marine microbial communities from the Costa Rica Dome - CRUD Field 142mm St13 metaG | ecosystem: Environmental > Aquatic > Marine > Oceanic > Photic zone | place: Costa Rica: the Eastern... | reverse complement strand
TGCAAAATATCTTTGAGTTTTTGAATATCATCAACATTTGAAGGACGGTGTAATGTTATTAAACCGTAGTCTTCTGAAGATTCTTTGGAAGTATTTGATATTTTTGATAAACCAAAATATAAGCTATCAATCATTAAATTTCCTACCATGTGAATTTTAGAATTATCATGTCCCTCGTTTAAAAGATTTGTCTGAGCACTTTCTTCAGTTGTAAAAAAAAGATCAGATATAGCGTCCGTAACTAATCTATTTATTTCCTCTGGCATTTCCCTGTCATTGCTTCTTAGCCCAGCTTCAACGTGAGCTAATTTAATATGCATTTTTTTGGCAACTATACTACAAGCCATTGTTGAATTAATGTCACCAAAAACTATTACTAAATCTGGATCAACTTTATTACATACATCCTCAAACTGTTCCATTATTTTTCCGGTTTGAAAACTATGAGAGCCTGATCCTGAGTTGAGCATATATTCTGGTTTTTTGATCCCGAGATCTTCAAAAAAAACATCAGACATTTTGTTATCATAATGTTGACCAGTGTGAACAAGAATAGAGCTTAATTTTTTTTCATTTTCTATCTCTCTCAATAAAGGAGCCGCTTTCATAAAATTTGGTCTTGCACCAACAACTACAATAATTTTTTTCACGACAAAGTTTAAATCTTAGTTATTATATATTCTATCATTTTATTTGATAGTATTTTTCTCGAGTAATGATTTTTTGCATATTTATTTCCTGCTCTACCTAATTCTTCTATTTTATCAGGGTTATCATAAAGTAAGTAACATTTTTCAATCAATTCTTTATAGCTCTCTGGATCTATATTAACAGCGCAATTAGCTTTATTTGTTATTTGTCGAGACTCACCATCGACACCCATTATTATTGGTTTATTCAAAGCCATAGATTCAAAAATTTTGGAGGGAATAACCTTTAGAAATTCTTTATCTTTTATTAGATGCACAAGATGCACATTAATTATTTGATTTAGGTTAACAATCTCAATCCATGAAATACTATCAATGAATGTAATATTATTTAACTCTTTACTTTTAACTATATCTTTTAGGAATTGTTTTCGAGCGCCTTCACCAATAATCAAAAATTCAATATTTGTATTATTTATTTCTTGTGCAGCATTGATAATAATTTCTAGTCCATGGGCCATGCCAACTGTGCCTGTAAAAGCAACATAAAATTTATTTCTATTAAGATTATATTTACTTTCAACATTTTTTATTGATTCAGTTGGAGTTAGTTGTTTTTCAAAATCAAAACCATTTTCTATAACTACAATTTTATCTTCTTGAATACCTTTTTGTATTAGCTCTTTTTTAAAAGAATGAGTAACAGTTATAATTATCGAGGATTTTCTATAGATAAAAAACGCTAATTTCTCCAAAATCTTAATTACCAATGAAGATTCTTTCATTGCTCCTACTGCGACAATAGATTCAGGCCATAAATCTCTTATTTCTATCGCAAGTGGCGTCCTTTTAAAAATGGATAATAAATATCCAGAGATAAGCGTAAAGAATTGAGGACTTGTTGCAATTATTATATCAACTTTTTTAGAAAATAAACCACAGATTAAAGATGAAAACATAAAACTTAAATAATCTATTATTCTTAAAAAAAATCCTGAATTTGAGGTCATAAAAGTCCACACCCTTTTGACAGTTAATCCATCCATTTGTTCAAGATGGTATAATTTGTTTTGATAGCCTTCAAAAACTTTTCCTTCAGGAAAATTAGGTGCACCTGTAATAATGGTTACTTCATTACCACTTTTAACCCATTCAGAACAATGATCATAGGTTCTTTTAGCAGGAGCATTTCTCTCCGGAGGGAAATTATCAGTTAGAAATAGTAGTTTCATTTTTAGTAATAGAAAATTTTAAATATTATTTTCATTAAAGTTGCTTTAAAGATATTTAATTTTTTTTGTCCATAGTTTGACCACTTGTTGCTTGTATCGTCAAAACTTTTAACACCAGTCATTTTAAATAAAACTTTAAGTTGAACAATATGGAGCTTATGATAAAAGTTGCTCGCCCTCATAGAAATAATATTATCAGAAAGTTCGTATAAAGACCAATATCCAATATCATATCTATTTAAATTATTTTCAATTGTTGAACAAAATTGATTAAAAATATCTTTAATTTTTTGATCTTTTGTAAGCAGCCAATAATCATAAACTCCCCATAACGCCCATATAAATCCATTTAAAATATGTGTGGGATTATTTTTCATAATATATTCTTCAATCCACATATTCCCATCATCATCATAATATGTAACTCCACCATTTTTAATTTCTGTTTGAAGAGATTCATAAACTTTATTTATCGAGTTAAGGTACCTTTCATCATTTGTAATTTTGAAAGCTCTACAAAGCACAGATAATCCTTGTCCTTGAGCTAATCCGGAGTACCAAGGGTTAACAAGCTTTTCCTTATAAACCCAATTAAAATGATGTTGCCATACATAAATCCCTTTTCCATTTTTTATTAAATTATTTACTAACCAATCAGCCCCTTTTATAAATTTATCATAACAGTCTTGCGAGTTTTCCTGTTTCCAGAGATTGTAATGACCAAGAGCCCATTGAGAAATAGCAATAGGGTTATATTGAACACCTATGTCACCCTCATAGTTAAGTTGAGGTATGCCATCATTGTCATAAAAACCCTCATATTGAGCTTTATATTTAAAGCTCATATAGTATTGATCTAAATCATTAAAATTCGAATTTTTATTGATTGAGGGTTCTCCGTGCCAAAAAGATAGATTATTTTTGCCCTTTAAGATATATGTAGAGAAGATTCTTTTCCAATATTTTATCCTGTTTAACATTTGAACTTACAAATCCAATTGATTTGATAATATTTCATCATTAAATAAGTTCGAAAAATCTAGAGATTCACCAAAGCGCATTGCCTGCAGTTTTATTGATACAAAAGTTGAAAAGCTTATAGCGTTAATTTCCGATTTAGATAGATATTTATCACTTTTTATTCGATTAAAAAATTCATTTATGGCTTCTTTATGGCCTTTTCCCTTTTTTATAAAATTGAAATCAAATATTTTGTTTGAAGAAAATTTTCTCCAATTATTATTTACTAATTTATTATCGCTTAATACAACACTAATTTTTTCTTTTGGAAGGCTGGGAGGTAATTTGTGAGTGTAATTAATGCTCACAGTAGATCCATCTTCAAAAGACAAAATATATTCACCAGTATCCTGGTAATGATAGTCTCTCGATATACACTTTACAGTTTTAAGTGTTGTATGACTTAATAGTGTTAAAGAAAGATCAATGAAATGGCAACATTCTCCAAGAATTCTTCCACCACATTTTTTTTTGTTTAAAAGCCAATGTTCTGAAGGTAGTTCCCCTGCATTAATAGTCATTTTGATATCAGATTTTTTTCCATTAATGATTTTTTTTGCGACTTTTGTCCATGGAGCAAAAGATCTATTAAATCCAACTGCGTAAATTTGCTCGTTTGATAGCATTTTATTAGTGATTAATATTAATTCTTCTATTGATATAACAAGAGGTTTTTCGACCCATATCGGCAAAGCATAATCAATATATCTATTCAAAAAATCATAATGTGTTTCATGGGGGGTTGAAATAAAAACTGCTTCGATATTTTTTAAGAAATCTGATTCATTTGTTGTTATTGTATTAATTTTAAATTTTTTTTGCGCAGAATATAGTGGTAATCCTTCTCTGCCAAGCAATGAATAAACTTCACCATCTTTAGATTTGCTGATTAAAGGTATTAATGTAGATGTAGCAAAATTTCCTGTTCCTATAAGCCCAATATTTAGCTTCTGAGATTTTTTATAATCCTTGGTCATAGTATTGTTTTCTATGATTTCTTCATAATTATATTTTATTATTTTTGAGAAAAATAAAGACTCATCAGGAAATGAGTAAATATTGTCAACATCAGTAAAAGAAGTTTCTTCTGAAATTAGGTCAAGCACTTTAATTTTTTTTGATGATATTAGTTGAAAAAAGTGTTTGATATTTTCGTAAGAGCTTCCTTCACCTTTATGATTTTTATCTCCACTGGAATTAGATACTACTAAACCTATTTGTTTTTTGAAAAAATTATCTCTAATTAAATTTAAACCAACAACTCCAGAAGAAACGATTTTACCTTTTCTTTTAGTAAACTTTGTAGCATTATTAATTATTTGACTTGAATTAGAAGCAGCAGCAATAATTGTACAATCTGCTCCTAAGCCTTTTGTATTTTCATGAACTATTTCCAGAAGATTATTCTTGTAAGCACCAATTGCACCATATTTTTCTGCTAATCTAATTTTTTTATCATCTAAATCATAAACAATGCATTTAAATCCCATGGCGAGTAAAACCCTTAGAGTTATCTGTCCTAGTAAACCAAGACCAATTATGGCAATTGTTTTGGCATCTTTAGGAACACATTTAATACTTTGCATTGCAATACCACCCATGGCTCCAAAGCAAGCAGACTTATCATCAACATTATCAGGAATTTTTATACACATATTATAATCAACTAATGCTTCTTCCTGATGAGGAGAATTTGTAAAAATTCTTGTTCCTTTTTTTATATTAAACTTATTATTATCGTTTTTTACTCTTCCAACAGAGGAGTAGCCCATGACCATAGGAGAATCCAGTTTATTCTTTATTGCGTTAAATGTCTCTACCACCCCACTTGATTTTAATTTATTTACTACATCTTTAACTTTATCAGGTTGTTGTCTTACTTTTCCAAGCCAACTCACTTTACCAAAGTTTACTATTGAAGACTCTGTACCAGTGCTTATAAGGGAGAAATGATTTATAACCTGTATTTTTTTTGAAGTGTTTGCTGGAGATGGGACTTCATATATCTTGGTATTACCATTTTTTAGATTTTGTGTAAGTATCTTCATCTATATAAATTATTGCTTGCAATTTTTTTAAGTTCATCATGCATCACAAAGTACTGTTTGCCATGATCTCTCAATTGACTAGTTCTTATATAATCATCATCTGCTATAGATATAATATTTTTCAACATCATCTCGTGCATAACAAAAGATAAGTATTCTCTAATTTCAAGAAAATTTTTAAAATCTTTGTAATTGATTTTCATAATATCAATTATATCGCCTGTATCTATTCCTTTATCCATTAAATGGCAAGTAATTCCTACTTCAGAATGGTTATTTTCTAAAAATGGCCATTCTACCACATCCATTCCTCTGTAATGAGGAAGTATCCCCATATGGCAATTTAAAACACCGACAGAAAAAGATTTTAAAAAATTATCTCTTAAAATTCCTCCACCACAAAAGGCTCCAACATCTAAATTCAAACTTTTAATTTCATTTACTATTTTTTTAGAGTTAAAAATTTCTACCTCTTTAAAATACAAGTTGTTTTCATTGCATATGTGCTTAAGATTTGCTTTAATTTTTTGATCATTCAATCTTTTTTTTGGTGTATCAAAGTTAAAATTAAGGCTATTTCTTTCTCTTAATATTGCCTTATTAATTATTTTCCAAAAAATTCTTTTTCCGTCTCTACGTATTTCTTGCTTAAATCTTTTTAATGTTATCTTATGAACAATAACTCCTACTACATTTACTTTAGGATTATTTAAAAGTTCAATTAAGACAGAAGAAGCATATGATTGAAAATTAGTTGGTGCTATAATTAATACTCTCATACAATCCTATTGCTTCTTTTTTCAAACGTTTTTTCTCAATTAAAAATTTTAATGGCATAATATCAATACACTTTAATAAAACATTCAGATATCTAATATCTCTATTATTTTTATAAATCATAAATAATCTATATATAGTAATCATTAAGTGCTGATTATTTTCAAAAAACCTTTTCTTTTCAATTTCGATTTTTCTTAATTCATCATCGCCAAAATTTAAAATTGTTTTGATGCTTACAGAAAATCCACTTAGATGTTTTAATCCCTCAAAATTAATAAATAAATCATCTATACTATCTCCTATATTTGAGAAGCTTACAGTACCCCATTTAAATAAAGGCATTGGGTAGATATCTTTTGGTATTCTTAAAAGCTCTATCCAAGACAAGCCAAAGTCTTTGCTAAAAAAGATTGAAGAATAATTGACTTGACATCCATCTCCATTTTCAACGGTTGTTCCTAAAATAGCATTTCCAGCATTATCCTGCTTTAAGAACCAGGCAGTTTGATTAATCTTGAGAATTTTTTGTCTTAAACCGCTTTGTCTATTTTGTACATAAAGATGATTTTTTTTAATTAAGCTATCAGTCCCGTAAAATATATGGTCTCTAGCAAATCCAATATTTACAATTCTGTAACCTTGAGAAAGATCCCCTAAGTTGTTAATTGTTTTAAAATTATCATCTGTAAAAGCAAGCAAGCATTCACCATCATTATCTCCTGTGCTAACCCATAAGCGATTTTTAATATGAATATCATTAGATATAGAGTGAACATGTCTAATTTTACCAGCATTAAAAGTATGGGCAATTTCTAATTTGTCATTAATATTGATTTTGTATATAGATGATTTTTTTCTTGAATGATTTTGATCATATTGACCAAAATAAATAATACCTTTATGAATACAATGCGAGTTAAAGAGAGGGGCATCGCCTTTAATAGTTCCTAAAATTTTAAATTTGTTATCTGATATCCTGTATATTTTACTGTCTCTTATAACAATTAACTTTTTACTAATTTTATCATATATAACCTCTTTTGCATCAGAGCGTAAAAGTCTTTTAAGAGGGTGGATGCCAAAATGTAAATCTCTTGGGAAACAAAAAGGTAGCCGTATTTTTTGTTGTTTTTTTTTATTATAATCATATAAGAAGATATGTCTACCAAAACTGCTTATTAATACTTCTTGATCATTATAGTGAATTATTGATTTTTTTAAATATTTTTTCATAATAATTAATAATATATTAATAATTGTTTTGAAGAAATACTTTATATAATGATGAAATTTTTTTTTAATATTTTCAATAAAATAATAGATATTTCCCTCACAATTTTGGGAATAATATATTATTATATTTTTATCAAATATTTCCCTTACCAGTCAATAGAAAAAATTGAAAATCATCAATTTCAAAAACTTAGGAAATTGTTAATCGAAAGTGGTAATAACGTACCTTATTATAAAAACCTTTTTGATAAGATTGAATTTATTCCTGAGAGAGATTTTTTATCTTTAGATGACATTAAAAAGATTCCTATTTTAACAAAAGAGCAAATCAGAAAAGATCCAAAAAATTTTATCAATATTAAAAGTAAATTTTATATCACTCTTAAAACTTCTGGGTCAACTGGAAATCCTTTCAAAGCAAAGATTGGATATAGCCATTGGATAATCGAGCAAGCTGTAATTTGGAGACAGTGGAAATCATTCAATTATAATTTCAGGGATTCAATTGCAATTTTGAGGTCATTCGCTCCAAAAGAAAATGAACCTCTAATAAAGGTTGATTATTTAAGAAATTTCATTTTTTATAGTCCCTATCATCTCAATGATAAGAATATGGAAGTTTATTATAGAGATATGTTGAGTAGACGAATTAAATTTTTACGCGGTTATCCCTCATCAATAAAATTGTTTACAGATTATTGTAAAAGAAAAAATTATAAATTGCATAGTTTAAAAGGAATCTTATTAGCATCAGAAACACTCAATAGAAAAGATAAAAATTTCATAAAAGATTATTTTCAAGTCCCAGTAATAAATCACTATGGTTTAGCTGAGTGCATTGTTATGATTGGGAACATTGATAACGATAATTATTTATACAATTATGATGACTATGGTTATATCGAAATACTGCAAAATAATATTCATAATAGAATAATAGGTACTAATTTAAATAATTTTACTATGCCATTAATAAGATACGATACTGGAGACTATGTTGATACAATATCAAGTGGTGTAAAAAAAGATTCAAAGATAAATTTGAAAAAGATTTCCTCTATCCTTGGAAGAAGTAATGATGAAATTATTGCTGGAGATAAAAAAATTCCATTAATTAATATTTACACAACATTTTCAGGATATGAAAAAATAGTTAAATACCAAATTATTCAGCAAAAAAGAGATTTAATTAAAATTATAGTAATGTGTAATGAAATAGATCAAAATGAAATTTCAAATGACATTTACAAAGATATGTATTTTCTAAAAAATGATAACATAAAAATAGATATAGAGTTTTCACAGAATTTTAAAAGATTAAGTGAAGGAAAAATTCCATCTTTCATTGGATTATGATATGCAAAGCCTTGCAATTTTTGATTTTGATGGAACTATCTCTAAAAAGGATTCTTTAAAAGAATTTTTAAAAATTCATTTTGGTTTTAAAAATTATTTTATTGGGTACTATTTAATAAATATACCTCACCTAATACTACTGTATTTAGGAGTTATAGATTTTTCCATTTTAAAAAAAAGAAGAATAAAACATTTTATGAAAAATTTAGATATGAATAAAATAAATGACTCTTTAGAAATTTTTAATAAAGTTTTTTTTAAAAGTGAAATCAAAAAAGAGGCAATTAAAGAAATTGAGTACCATAAAGAAAATAATCATAAGATAATTATATTATCAGCTTCATTAGATTTTCTATTATATGAATGGTGTCAAAAGAATAATTTTTCTTTAATATGTAGTAAGCTTGAAATTATCGATAATAAATTTTCAGGAAGTCTGCTTGGCAATGACTGTAATGGCAAAGAGAAGGTTAGAAGATTAAAATCATTGGTTAATTTGAATGAATTTCACATAATTTATGGTTATGGTGATACAAAAGAGGATAAAGATTTTCTAAAATTAGTAGATAAACCATATTTCAGAAAATTTAAATATTGATATCAATCAAATTTCTTCCTTAAAACTTCAAATATTTTTTCATTCTCTGTTTTAGATCTACAGGCTACTCTAAAATAACTTGAATCAAGACCAATTTTATCTTCCATACTTCTAATATATAGACCATCATCAACTAAAATTTCCATAGCTGTTTTGAATCCATTAGAATTATCATTTTTAACTTTAATAAGAAAAAAATTTGAATCAGAAGGAAAAACTTTAATTGAATTAATCGTTTTTAAACTTTTATAAAAACACTTTTTTTCTTCTAAATATTTTTTTCTAATCTTTTGATATTCCAAAATAAAAATTTCGCTAGACATGATATTTAAAACTTCAACAGCAAAATTATTCAAAGACCATGTACCATATTTTCCTTTCAATTCATTAATTAATTTATTTCTTGTTTCAAGGTAGCCTATTCTTAAACCTGCAATCCCAAAATCTTTTGACATGCTTTTTACAAAAAAAATATTTTTATTTTTTGATAACTTCATTCTTAAATGAATCCAATTGTCCCACTCTTCAATAAAATGAATAAAGCTTTCGTCAATGATTATCTTTAGATCCGGAAATTTTTTTATTATATATAGAATTAGCTCTCCATTTATTTGAACACCTGTCGGATTATTTGGGTTTATCAAAACTAGCAAGTCTATATTATTTTCAGAAATTGAAGTGAAAAGTTCATCTTGTTTTATATGAAAGTTATTTTCTTCATACAAATTAAAATAGTGCATCTTTGCATCTTTTCTCAATGATTCATAATAAGAGCTATATGTAGGAATTGGTAGAAGACAATTTTTATAATTTATTTTTTCCATAAGTATTTCAATACAATTTTGGGCACCACTCATAACTAGTGAATATTTAGGATTAATATTTTCGATCTTGCTTAATTTTTTTAGCAGGAAATCCTGATTAGGAGGGTATGATTCAATCAATTTTATAAAATTACTATTTATATTTTCTAAAAATTTATGTTTATAAATCAAATCAGTTGCATAAGGGTTAGATAAAAAACAGGCATCAATTTTTATGCAATCTTTACCAACTATTTTTTCAATCTCCTTCAAAGAAGGGCTGTGATTTCCTGATTTTGATTTCAAAGAAACTAGATTACTTATTAATTCTTTTTTATTCATTTTACGACTCTAAAATCTGATAAAATTATTATTGGCATTATATCTTCATTAAGATGAAGATGGTGCAGAGTTGATTTAGGCATTAAAAGTTTTTTTTTCAAAGCTGTATTAATAATATCTTCCTTATTCAATCCTTTTTCTTTAATCATATGAGTTGCAATGTTTTCATTATCGTAGTCAATTTTTGTAATTGGCATTTGCTTAAAATTTAATTTTTTCAAAACATAATAGCGATGATGACCATCAATAATGACGTTTGTTTTATGGCACACTAGAATTGACGGA